>Ga0105248_10008516_pt1 | contig 11263 bp, 8 predicted proteins | sample KBSS34metaG_FD_81524 | JGI IMG/M metagenome (GOLD analysis project Ga0105248, IMG submission 81524) | Switchgrass rhizosphere microbial communities from Kellogg Biological Station, Michigan, USA - KBS S3-4 metaG | ecosystem: Host-associated > Plants > Roots > Rhizosphere > Soil | place...
AAGCCGCTTCGGGGACGGCCGTCATAGCCGGGGGCGAAGGTAGCCGCAGTTTGCTTCTGGAAGTGCAGGCATTGACAGTGTCTACAGGCAACCCCAATGTTCGTAGAGTCGTCAACGGATGGGATTATAACCGCCTTTTGCAGCTGCTGGCGGTGCTCGAGAAGCGCATCGGACTCTCCCTTTCTCGCCTCGACGTTTATGTCAATATCGTTGGCGGTCTGGATTTTGAGGATCCGGGCGGTGACCTCGGTATAGCTATTGCTGTGGCTACATCCTTTCTGGACCGCTCGACAGATCCCGGTCTTGTTGCAGTCGGTGAAGTAGGCCTGACCGGTGAGATAAGACCGGTACAAAACCTTGGCGCCAGGCTGAAAGAGGCTCAAAGGCTTGGTTTCAATAAGGCGATTGTGCCCAAAGTAAATTTGCCTTTGCAGAACGCACCGAGCAAAATGGAAATTATCGGTGTCGATACACTGGCTGACGCCCTGCGTGCAGCTATTCCAGGTTTAGAAATGGGCAAAAGCTCAAAAAGCTGATGAAGGCGTATAATCCAACGGAACTTCTGACCAAGCAACTGTCGGCCCTGCCCGATGGACCAGGCTGTTATATCTTCAAAGATGACAGCGGCGAGATACTCTACATCGGCAAGGCTCTGTCGCTCAAGCTGCGCGTGCGCTCTTACTGGGCCGAGACTTCATGGCGCGAGCGTCCCAAGCTGGCTGTGATGATGCCCAAGGTGCACAGCTTCGAGACGATTTTGACCAATTCCGAAAAGGAAGCCTTGCTTCTGGAAGCCAATCTTATTCGTCAGAAAAAGCCCAGGTACAATGTATCGCTCAAGGACGATAGGCGCTATCCCTGGTTGGCCATCACCTATGATGTGGCCTTTCCGCGCCTGATTATGGTGCGCGATCCGGTGCGCTTTAAAAAGGACAATCCGCGCTCGCGTGTTTTTGGACCTTATGTAGAGGCCGGTATGATGTGGGAGACCATGCGCATCTTGCGCAAAGTCTTCCCCATGCGTCAGCGCAAGAATCCGCTCTTCAAAGATAGACCGTGCATGAACTATCACATCGGTCTCTGTCTTGCTCCGTGCCAGAACAAAGTACAAGAAGATTACTACAACCACATGGTCAAGCAAGTCGAGCTCTTCCTTGCCGGCAGCCAGATGGAAGTCGTCGATCAGCTCAGTAAGGAGATGGAAGAAGCCTCCGACAAAATGGAGTTTGAGCAGGCAGCAAAAATTCGTGACCGCCTCTACGCCCTTAAAACGGTTATTGAAAAACAGCAGGTCTTTTTTCAAAGTCAAAAGGTTTCGCAGGACATTATTGCCCAGGCCCACACCGAAAAGCTCATGGCTGTGTGCTTGATGAAAGTGCGTGAGGGCAAACTTATCTCTGCCGAAACAATAACCTTGCCCCTGACCGATCGGACTCAATGGGACGAAGCTTTTGAAGCTTTTATTGACCAGTATTACACCGCCTGCGAAGACGTGATGCTGCCTCATGAAATTTTATTGCAATCTGAAATCAGCGACATGGATGCGGTGCGAGATTTTGTCAATTCCAGAGCCGCTTACGTAGTCAAAGTAATGGTGCCGCAACGCGGCGGCAAGACCGACATGATCGGCATGGCCCAGAAGAACGCCGAGCAGGCACTGGCCCGAGAGATGACCGAACAAACATCAATCGATGTAAAAGTAGAGCAGACACTCACGTCTTTAAAAGAAGGATTGTCTCTCACTCGCCTGCCTAATCGCATTGAATGTTTTGATATTTCAAATATTTCCGGCACGGACAATGTAGCCAGCATGGTGGTCTTTGAGGGAGCGCGAGCGAAAAAATCCGACTACCGCACTTTCAAAATTAAGAGCGTGGAAGGCGAGCCCAACGACTTTGCTTCCATGAAGGAGGTGGTGGGCAGGCGCTTCACCAGGCTCGTGTCCGAGAACAAACCCTTCCCCGATCTAATGATTATCGACGGCGGCAAGGGGCAGCTGGGAGCAGCTATGGAAGCTCTGGGTGAAATTGATCTTGGTGCTCACGCCAATACATTTGATATTGTCGGCCTGGCAAAAAGACAGGAGGAAGTGTACTTCCCGGGTAAGTCCAATCCGGTGCTGCTGCCCAGACGATCTGACGCTCTTCATTTACTGCAGCAGGTCCGCGATGAGGCGCACCGCTTTGCTATCACCTATCACCGCAAACTCAGAGCTAAGAGAGTGATTACTTCTCAGCTGGATGCATTAAGTGGTCTTGGTGCGAAGCGGCGCAAAAAACTACTCGATCACTTCGGCTCCTTCGACAAGATCAAAGCCGCCACGCTAGAAGAAATAGAAGCATGCGACGGCATCCCCAAGAAGCTCGCTCAAGAATTATTTGACTACTTGGCCGCCATGAAAAAGCCCGGCAGCGCCTAGCCTTGCTTACAGTCCAAGAGATTTTGCTTTGTCCAAATCTGATTGCCAGTTGGATTGCTTGCCCATCACCTTCATCAAAAGCGAGCGGTGATAGAAGGCTTCTGCATAGACAGGATTTGCTTGAATGGCACTGTTAAAGTCGCTTTGGGCCAGGTTGTAACGCTTAGTGGCGAAATAAACAGAGCCCCGGGTGTCGAAGGCCTCGGCAAAATTTGGCACGATGGCGATAGCCTTACTGGCGTCGGTCAGCGCGCCATCAAAGTCTCCTCCAGCGGCGCGCAAACAGGCTCTATTGTTGTATGCCGGTGCGTATCCGTTGTCTGAATGCACAGCTTCATCAAGATCGGCGATCGCTCTTTGAGTGTCACCGACAACGGCTAAGAGGGTTCCCCTGCGTGTAAGTAGATTGGCCATTAGATGTAGTCTGGCTTGACTCAATTTGACGGCGATAGCTTCGCGTGCTTCAGGCGATAGTTTGCTGGCATCGAGTCCTGAGGCGATTATAGTGGCATCGGCCAGACGACTGATTTTGTCGGAAAGAGTGCTGATTTGCACCTGGGCGTCCATGCGCTCTTTACCCTCAGCCTGCTGCAAAAAAAGACTGGCTTCGCCGTTGCTTTTGCTTTTTAGATTGGGCGCCATGGGTGGCAAAATGGCCACGGCAGGTTGAATACTTAGTAGCACAAGAGAGAGCGCTAGTATGCTCAGGAGCCGTTGCATTTTTGAATCTAAAAGCCGAGATAGCGTTCTCAGGTTCATAGCCAATACCTACTGAAATGCAGAATGCGCATCGTCGACATGTTTGCTGAGAATTTCCCTGGCTCTCGTATGCAGCAAGTGAGCGTTGCCATATTCATTTTCTGAAAAATAAAAATCGGCCATTTCCATCAAAAGGTAGGCAATCACGACATGGTCCGCGCCCACACGATGTTCGGCTTTTTCCAGGGCCTGCTTGAAGAGGCGTTCGGCTTTTTCAGTATCGTTCTCACCGTAGGCATACTTGGCTGCCTCCAGCATCATTTTCCAGCCCAGGGTGCGACCGGTATCGCCCTCCTTCGGTACAAGACGCGCTTGCCCGGCATTGGAACCAGAATCAGGATCACTTGGGCTCACTATTAACCTTCTTTCTCTGCATCCTGATTGCGTGCGTAGTCAGCAATAACCTGACGAGCCTTAGACTGCATTTCCCGGGCGGCGGTCGGATTTCCTGTTTCTTCCATTAGTGAAGCTTGTTGCATCAGTATTTCGGCGGTGACTATTCCTTTGTCTCCAGCCTTAGCCGAATAGACGGCATGAGCGCGTTCATAGAGTTGTGCCGCTTGCTCGTATTTTTTTTCGGCCTGAGCCAATTTGCCGCTCTCAAACAAGATCTTCCAGGCCTGAGTCCTCGAAGTATCGTCTCTGTTTGGTTTTGAATTTAAAATCTTGGAAAGGGGACCAACGTTCACTGTCCTAGCCACCACATTTAATATAACTATCCCGCTCTATGGCCATACCCGTTTTGGGTGCCATTTAATCACAGAGAGAATTCACTACCCTTGATCTACGTTACATCTATGATAAACGGTATATAAGAGGCTTTCGTGAAAAACTGAGTGCAACAAAGGGCACAAGGTTAACAGAGGTGATGGCGGTGTCGGGACCTGATTCAAAAAAGCCGAATCTCAAGCCTAAAGCGGATCTGGCCGGTTGGTTGGATAAGCTTGGTAACGGCGATGAGGCCAGGCAGCCGGTTCTAGTCGAAGCTCCTGCGGACAACCCAGTCAAAAAAACGGTCCAGGAAGCGGTTGAAGAGACGGTTGAGGAAACGGTCGAGGATGCGGAAATTACAGGCACTAATGTTGGTGCGCCCGAACCCGAGGTCAATGGCGTTATAACCGGCACCGATGCCGGAGGGCCTTTAGACGACGACGGAGAATCTGATATCCAGCCGGGTCACGTCATTGTTGACCAGTACCAAATAATTTCTCTTCTGGGTCAGGGTGGCATGAGCGCTGTGTATAAGGCGCAGGATCTCTTGATGAAAAGAGTGGTGGCGGTCAAGTGTCTGCATGCACGCATGCTCTCCGACAAAAACTCCATACTGCGCTTTCAAAAAGAAGCTCAGGCAGCCGGCAATCTCAATCATCCGCACATAGTGAAAATCCACCAGTACGGCCTTGATGCAAACAAGCGACCGTTTCTGGTCATGGATTATCTTGAGGGTGAATCGCTACAAGAGCTAATCGACGCCAACAATAAAGTGCCGGTGGAAGAAGCTCTACGTATAATGATTGACGCCGCCGATGGCCTCGATCAGGCCCATAAGAAAGGCGTTGTGCACCGCGACTTCAAGCCGAGCAACATCATGCTGGTGAAGTCGGAAGAAGAGAACAATTGCGTCAAACTTGTAGACTTCGGCATCGCCAAACTGATTACTCCGCCCGGCGAAGAAAAGCACAATTTGACCCAGACCGGCGAAATGCTTGGTTCGCCAAACTATATGAGCCCCGAGCAATGCATGATGCTCGAACTCGACAATCGCTCCGACATCTACGCGTTCGGATGTACTGTTTTTGCCTCGCTCACAGGAAGAGCGCCTTTCAGCAGCACCAATCTGGTGGAAATTTACTATAAGCATTTAAACGACCTGCCCGAATCTATCTCTGTCAGTCGCCCCGATATTAAAGAAGCGGCCCAAATCGACGCGGTCATCCTTAAGTGCATGGCCAAAGACCCGGGTGACCGTTATAAGTCAATGGCGGAGGCAAGAGCGGCTCTGCTGGCTATTGCCGATGGAGGCAAAACTAATCTAGTTGATTCTCTTAAAGACCAGCTTGAACTCAATCGTCTGAAAGGCAAGGCCAGAAAGTCGAAGAAAGTGTCGGTCATAGCGCTCTCCTTCACGTTTGGGCTGATAGCTGCCGTCGGCTTTGGTGCATATTACTCCGGACACTTCAGCCGCTCGGCCGAGGATAGCTGGCATGACTTTTATCTCAAGGGTCAGCAAAGTATGGACGCCGGCAACTATAAAGATGCCGCCGACTATTTAGCCAAGGCACTCGCTTCGGCTAAGAGCACCGGCAAGACACTGGATTTTATTATTCCGACAGAAGAGGAGATGCTTGATCTGGCTGTGATTACAAATGATCTGCCAGGCATTGAGAAATACCAAAAGGAAATCGCCGAACTCGAAAAACAGTATGAAAATAGTTTCCCTGAATTGGACAAGCAGCTTCAGACTGCGCTTGCCCAGGTCGATGGCAAATCTACGGTGCCTGCTCAAGAACGGCTCTCCAAGCTGGAAATTGAGAATCTCTGTCAGGCTGTGAATGATCAGGCCAGGCAACTGATACATAGCGGATACTATGACCGAACAATTGAAATTTTAAATGGCGCCGACAAACTCGCGAATACCAGTCTCGATAAAAATGCTGCGGTGCAAGCACGTACTCTGAATAATCTGGCAGTCGCCTACAACCTGAGTGGGCATCCGGACAGGGCTTTCGAGTTCTATAACAAGGCGATTGACTATGTCCGCACCAATATGTCGCCGCAGGATCCCTTTCAGATCAAGCCGTTGATTGGCAGGGCTAATATTGAATCTCGCCGAAAGCAGAATGAAGCGGCTCTAGCTACATTGAGAGAAGCGGGCAAAATTGTGAACATGTCCATGGGTCCAAAGAGCGCACCGGCGGCCAAGGTCAAGGTGGCACTGGCCGAACTGTATACAAACCAGGGTGAATTCCGACTGGCTCTGACCGAACTCAAACAAGCCTCCGCTATCTATGAAAAACTGTCCGAGCCGGATCCTGAGGGGCAGGCAAAATGCGCTGCCGATCTGGCCGTTGCTCAGAAGAATGCGACAAATTTTTTGCAAGCCTTGGCCTTGCAAGAGTCCCTGTCGGTTAAGGATAAGTCGACCCTGGTCTGGCTTCTGGACTCAATGGGCAATGCCTATTGGAAAAAACCGACTGAGGCTGCCGCCGCCGCTGGTGCCGTCTCCACGTCTAATTCGTCCAGGGCAAAAGAGGCTGGTGCTGACCCGAAATTCAAAGCTGCCGCCTACTACAAGCGGGCACTGGCTCTGGCTTATAGAGTGAAGCCGCGCGACGAGGCACGCATTTCTGAAATAACTCGCTACCTGGGCAATTACTATCTTGAGAAAAACGAACCACTGGCTATGGTGCCCTGGCTAGAAGAAAAGATCCGGCATGATGAAGTGGCGCTGGGACAGAACTCGCCTGTTTTGGTTGAGAACTATTTGGCTCTGGCGGCTGTTTATCGTCAGGCGCGGCAACTTCCTTTGTGTGAACAGACACTACAAAAAGCCTTCGATGTTGCCCAGAAAAATAACGATGGTAACGACGCCGCTCTTGAACTCTTCAAAGTGAAGGCCGCCCTTGGTGCAGTCTGTGCCGACTCGGGACAAAGTGAAAAGGCCGTGCAGTGGTACAAGCAATGCCTGGACTCGTTAGAGCGCCTCAGCCCGGAAGGACGCAAGAACATTGGTGCGTCAGAGTTTTTCTTCCGCTACGCTGGACTCCTGGATAAGCTGAACAAGCAGGAGCTGGCTCGCGAACTAAAGACTAACCATCCGGAATACTTTGGAAAATAACTTACAAAATTCGCCAGATTTTACAGACTTTGTAGTCTGGCTGACAGATTTTTGGGCAATTTAGCTAGGAATTTCTGCTGGCCCGTGGAATGATATTATTAACGGTGTCTAATGTGCTTATCACTCTTGAGGGTTGTTCGCGGTGGTGAAGCTGAAATCTGGGCGTGTTTCTAAGGAACTCAGATCCCATTCGTGAAATATTTCCGAGTTTGCTGTCTGTCTCTTTGTCTTTTTTCTCTTCGCCCTATTTCCTCTGATCAACTTGATTATGTTTGCGGCAAACTGCGGTACTGTGGCCTTGCTTACTCGCAATGCTGCTGCTGCTGCTTCTACATCTCCTACCTATGGACAGGCTCTGACTGCGGCTCAGGCTTCCGTTACCAACGATCTCTCTGGCGGCTTTGGCAAATTCTCGAAACTTACCGCCAATGGCGGTATTAACAACAGTGGGGTGGACTTGTATGTCGTTGCCACCAACCTGAGCGGCGGCGCCAATCAAGTCTATGGCCCCAATGTTCCCCCTCCTTCCGTCGACACTACCAACTTCATATATGAGTATCGAGCCTCAAGCAGCTTTACCCTTCCTCCCTTCGTCAACATGAGCAACGTTCCTTTTATAGGAAGCGTTCCGGTTGTTGGGGCGGCTGTACCGTTCAACTTCGTTGCTGAGCGGGCGGTGGAAGACGTATCCGGTCTGGGCATCGCCGGCCCCGGTGGAATCGCAGCGGCTGCAGGTGGCGGTCCAGGTGGCGGTCCAGGTGGTCCGAGCCCATCGCCTGGGCCTGGTACAGGAGCGTCGGATCCTGTCAATCCGCCCCAGTTGCCTGGTGGTGGTGATAGCAGCAATAGCGGTCCTCCGCCTGGAACCCAATAAGGTATATACGATTGATATAACAAAATTTGCTCGGTCGCACATCAGAAGTGGGGAAGCCAGGTTGTCATAGACATCCTGGCTTCCTTGCATCATGCGGGTGGTAAGATTGTTACCTGTTGAACCCCAAGAGCTTACTTCTGTGAGCCCAAGCTGAATCGTAATGAAGTCAATATTCAAAAAGCTCAGACGCAACTACAAGGCCATAATAATCTGGTTTATGGTTTTCCTCTTCCTCGGTACTCTTGTGCCGATGGGCTTTTTCCTTTTCGCTAATTAAATAAATTGACCTTCAAGCAAAGACAACCGCTCGCAGAGCGCATGCGACCCCGAACTCTAGATGAGTATGTCGGGCAGGAAAGACTCCTGTCTCCAGGTGGTGTGCTGCGTCAGATGCTCGAAGATGGGCAGCTGGCCTCGTTTATATTGTGGGGCCCGCCGGGCGTCGGCAAGACTACCCTGGCTCGCATCGTCACCGCTCAGACTGATTGCCGCTGGATTTCGTTTAGCGCAGTTACCGCCGGCATCAAGGAAATCAAAGGCGTGATGAGTGAAGCCGAAGCCTTTATGAATCTGGAAGGCAAACGCACGGTGATGTTTGTCGACGAAATCCACCGCTTCAATAAGGCTCAGCAAGATGCTTTCTTGCCTTACGTAGAAGCAGGCACCATCACCCTTGTCGGCGCCACGACAGAAAATCCTTCCTTTGAAATCAACTCCGCGTTGCTCTCGCGTTTGAAAGTTTTTGTGCTGGAAGATCTCAGTCTGGATAATCTGCTCGTCATCATGCGAGATGCCATCAAAGACGAAGAGCGTGGTCTGGGTGACTTGAAATTGTCGGCATCCGATGATGTTCTTAAATTGATTGCTACGTATTCCTCCGGCGACGCGCGCACAGCTCTCAATAGTCTGGAGTTAGCCGCTCTCATCGCCAGGCGCAAAGGGCAGGATCAAATTACTGATGCTGAGGTCAAATCTTCGGTGCAGCAAGCTATTCTCAAATACGACAAGGATGGCGAGCACCACTACAATCTCATTTCGGCTTTGCACAAATCAATTCGCAACTCCGATGTCGATGCGTCTCTCTACTGGTTGGCTCGCATGCTTGAGGCCGGTGAGGAACCACTCTATGTAGCGCGGCGTCTGGTGCGATTTGCTTCTGAGGATATCGGTCTCGCCTCACCGCAGGCTTTGACGCAGTCAATCGCGGCCATGCAGGCAGTCGAGCTTATGGGTATGCCTGAGTGCAAGATAGCCCTGGCCCAGGCAACTGTATTTATGGCTCTGGCACCCAAATCCAACGCTATCTATATGGCTTACAACCAGGCTGCCGAAGACGCGCTCAATATGACTCAGCATCCGGTGCCTATGCATTTGCGCAACGCCCCTACAAAGTTGATGAAAGAGCTTGGATATTCCGACGGCTACAAATACGCTCACGATTACGAAGGCGGCAAAGCCGAGTCGATGAAATGTCTGCCCGATGAATTATTGGGGCGTGAATATTTCAAACCTACTCCGCGCGGTTTTGAAGGCAAGATCAAGGCTGCCTGGGATAAGAAGAAAAGTCAGTAACAGTATGAGACTGTGAGACATGCCAAAAAGAAAGACCCGACTCAAGGCCGGGTCTCGCTCTACTCGTTCCGTTCCGTTCCAACTACCTTTCGGATAAATCCGCGAAATCCCATGGTCTTGGGATTTTAGGCCTCTTTAGTCTGAGGCCAGAACATATGCCACCACCGGCGAGATTTTAGCTCTTCGTTTTCTTTGCGGGTGGATTTGAGGATATTTGCCAATCGTGTGTTTTCGTCTTCGCATGTGACCAGAATTTCTTCCAGATAATCACGCTCGACTTTAACCTTGGCCAGAGCATCCATGAGATAGCGACGTTCTTTTATGGCCGCTTCTTTTTCATACTCAACTAAACGCAGTGATCTGATCTGCTCTTCCAGAACGGGAATGCGCTGCATCGCCCAGTATTGGCTGACCATAACCTGCTTAATTGCACCGTTTTCTTCGGTCAATTCTTGCATTCTCTGCAACAAGGCGATGACTCGTCTTTGCAGATAGGTTACTTCTTCAGCGCTCTTACTGAGAAGCTTTTGTTCTTTGTAGTGCTGGACAACATCCAGTACCTGGCGCCTGATCCTTTTTTCTCTGGCTTGACGTACTCTTTCGTCTTCTCCTTCTGACACCAATTCTGATGCCCATTTAAAAAGATGTTCGAGTCCATCTACAGAAACCGACTGATCATGCTCGCGCTGAAGCGGTGCTTGACTAGTGGTAAGGTCCGTATATTCGGTTGTCTTTAATGGTTGACTGCTCACACGCGCCCCCTTTCAACAAACCTATGATACCTACAATCTATAAATTTGCAAAGAGTTTTTTGATATTGCCTGCGGTGCCAATATTAAATCGCACCTCTTGGAAGCACCACAAGTGGTGACGCCTGCGATCTCAAAGTGCACTATTGGTGGTGACAGTCTTCTTCTTCGAGGCACCACATAGCCACCACTTGGGGCACCACAGTTTGATTATTTTATGAAAAAGAATAACCTCTCAGTAACAATGCTCTTACACATTAAAGAGCAGTTGGCACCACCGGTGAGGCGCCTCGATTTTTATTCGGTCACTGGGGCCAAGACTTACATATAAGGATTGCGAGGTCCTGGCCGGTTAAGTTTGGCCGGGAGCATGACCTATGCGTGCACGGGTATACGTATAAATGTATGGTGTCTGGCGTCGAGCCAAAATAGTTTTGGACCTTTCGTGGTGACGCTCCCACTTCAATCCTATTTATAGATTTTCAGTCGAGCGCTTTGCCGATGCGTCGACTTTTTCTTGTGTGTCGACTTTGTTAGCCGGGATTTAGGGGCAAATTGCCCAAAAGCCCAATTTTTTGGCGGAATAGTGGGAGAAACCGGGGGGTAGTACGTAACTACACCCAAGACAACGGGCTTGCTCGCCGATATTGTTGTCTCACGGCATGAAAGTCAAAAGTTGATTCTCGGCCCAAGAGCAACATCGGAGAGCCCCCAGTGAACGGACTGACCCTGAGTCAAGCAATAGCGAAGGAAGCGACCAAAGCTTTCCTGGCTGTAGTTATGCTCAGCTCATTCGCCAACGCCGGCCCTGCTTTTGCTCAAGACTCAACTTTGCGCACACCACTTATATATGGCGCTGATAGTGCTCCCGCATGGGCACCGCCTTTCGAAGGACAACCACCGCCCATAGGCAGCGGTTCCGTACCGCCGATGGTCACCCCTGGTGACTGGGGTGCACCGGAAGCACCGCCTACTCAGGTGTATGTACCGCCCACCATTGGTGGTGACAAAGCGACAGTCAACGATTACGTAATGGGTTCGCTCCAACCACC
>Ga0105248_10008518_pt1 | contig 11260 bp, 4 predicted proteins | sample KBSS34metaG_FD_81524 | JGI IMG/M metagenome (GOLD analysis project Ga0105248, IMG submission 81524) | Switchgrass rhizosphere microbial communities from Kellogg Biological Station, Michigan, USA - KBS S3-4 metaG | ecosystem: Host-associated > Plants > Roots > Rhizosphere > Soil | place...
CCAGCACGTCGTGGTAGCGCGAGTCCTTGTCGTCCGCGAGGAAATACAGACCTCGCTCCTGGACCCAGTTCTGCCACGCCGCCTCGCCAATCTCGTTGGGACGCGTCAGCAACGGACTGGGCGTCTTGACGTGCGGCATCGCGCTCTCGTTGGTGATCCGGTTCGAGCTGACCTTCGCAGGATACGGTCCGTACTGCGCGTCGTTGAACTCGAACTTGTTGTACTGGACGATCAAGGTGCCGCCGTTCGAGACGTAGTCCAGCAGACGACGGTTGTTGGCGCGCAGGTCGTCACGGCGCTCGTAGGCACGGACGCCGGTGACGATCGCGTCGAACCGCGACAGCTTGCCCCACGCGAGATCGTCCGGGCTGATCATCTCGACCGTCGCGCCCAGCTGTTCGATGGCGGGCGGGACCTGGTCGCCGACGCCCATCACGTAACCGATCCTGAGGTTCGCCGGAGTCCGCACGTCGATCACTTTCAGCGTCGCCGCCGCGCTGTCGTAGATGTGATAGCGGCGGATGTGCGGGTACTCGATCACCTCGAAGCCGCGATCGAACGTCTGCCCGTTCGACGTCGCAATCGCGCGGATGTGGAACTCGCCGTTCATCGCGGTCGGCGCCGGCTTGACCTCGAAGCGCACCGTCCGGGATTCGTCGGCGCGCTCGAACGTAATCGGCTGCGAGGCCGGCGTGGCGCTCCAGCCGCGCGGTACTTCCAGGCGCACCGTCGTGTCGGCTGGACCAACCGTGTCGTTGACGACCGTCACCCGAACCTCGCGGTCTGCAGCGGGCGACGCAGGACTGGAGGCCGCACGCGAAGCCGTGGCCGTGCCTTTGCCGGAACCTGGCCGGGCCGCGCGGATGGACGCGGCAGGGATAATCGCGACCTGCGGCGACATCCGGACCGACAACGCCGGAACCACCAACAGCTCGGTCCGCTTCTCGCCGCTGAACACGTCGCCTTCGTAGCGATGCTGCACCGGCAAGCGATCGACAACCTCTTCGCCCCCGGGCATCGCCAGCGTGATCTGCACCGAGTACGGCGTCGGCCGCATCGGCTGGCCGAACGGCGCATCCGCATCGAACGTATAACGTCCCGCTTCGCCTTCCCGGTGCCAGTACGGCTCTGTCACGCGCGCATCCGCCGGAATGGTGAACGAGGGTTCGCAGTGCGCCACCTGACCGGTTTTCAACGTCGACATCGGCTGGGGCGGCGGCGCGTTGGCGCCACCGCGTCCTCGTCCGCCCCGGCCGCCGCCCGGAAAGCCGAAGCCGCCACCCGTGAAGGCCGTCATCGTGCACGCCGTCTCTCCCGCCGCCGGCGCGTCCGCGGCGAAGCCGAGAAACCGCACCTGCTTGACGGTCACGTCGGCGGCGCCTCGATTGGCGACGATCACGTTCACCTTCACCGCCTGTCCAGGCACGACCACGCCGTCGTCGGCCAGCGCCTCGACCCTGACGCCGTTCGCGAGCAACGCCGCCTGCTGGAACTCGTCTTCTTTCTGACGCAGGCGAAAATCGATCTCGAACTTCGCGGTGTCATCGATCGGCATCGTCTGCAGTTGGCGACGGAGGGCGCGGACCGCAGAGAGGCCGTCGAGCGCCGGTTTCAGCGTCGCCGCGTCGTTGCCCGAATCGAACGCCTTCTGCGCACTCGACGCGCCGGCGGCGACCGCGGTCAGCCCGTCGGTGAGCTCCTTTGGCGCGCGCCCCGACACGAACCTCCCGAGGCTCGTCACGCCGGTGTCAACGCCGTCGAATAGTGACGCTTCGTCCTTCTCCAGCTGCCCCGGCAGTGTGGTTTCGACCAGCTGATAGCTGGCCGCGGATGCGGCGATCGGCAGCGACAGGAGCTGGCCCATCCCCTGGCATTTGTGCATGCTTCGGGCTTCGGAGCCGATTTCCGCGTAGGTCTTCCCTAGCAGCGTGTCGTAGACCGCGGAGTTGATTCTTGCGATCCGGCCCGCTGCGGCTGGCTCGCCCGGGAACCCGAAGCCGGCGCTCTGATACAGCTTCTTCGGCTGCCACGGCCGCAGGCCGTCCTTGATCTGATCGGGGTACTTGGTGGGGTCGCCGGCAAGCTTGTAGGCGTCGCGTGTGATGACCGCCGACGCCATGTGGTGCTGACCGCCGGCGTTGCCGGTAGGCGGCAGCGTGATGATCACGTCGGGGCGTATCATGCGAATCAGCCGCACGTAGTCTGCGGTGATCTCGTCGCGGCCCCACTTCTCGAACGTTTCCTCGAGGCTGAACGAATAGCCGAAGTCGACCGCGCGGGTGAAGTACTGTTCCGCGCCGTCGAAGCGATGCAGCGCGGCCAGCTCGCCGGTCCGCAGCACGCCGAGCGCTTCGAAGATTTCCGGACCGATCTCGTTCTGTCCGCCATTGCCGCGGGTCGCTGTCGCCAGCGCCGTCCGGTAGCCCTGCCCGCGATTCAGCATCACGAGCAGCCCGTTGTTCTCGTCGTCGGGATGCGCCGTCGTGTGCATGAAGATGCCGACGTTGCCGAGGTGCCGCAGCGCAAGGCCAAGGGCGACGTGGCCCTGCTCTTCGTCGAGCGGGACCACCCGCATTTGAGCGGTGGGAATGATTGCGAAGATTAGAAAAACTAGTAACGCGGAAAGAAACCAACGCCTCATGTCTTGATGATACTGGAATGGCTGATGGCCAAGGGCTGATGGCACGGAGCCCACGGACCCTGTGCCATCAGCGATCAGCCATTGGCCATGACCGGCGGGCCCTCAGAACCGAACTTTGAATCCCAGCTGAAATTTCCGCTGTTCGGCGCCGGTCGGATTGAGGAACTGATACGGGTCCACTGGAATGGGGGTCGTCGGGTTTCCCAGCGCGTCCACGACCGTGGTGGTGGTAACCGACGCCAGTTGCTCGAAATTGAACGCGTTTTTCAGTTCGGCGATGACTTCCGCCCGCACGGACCGCCGAATCGGAATCGCCCGGGTAAAACGGACGTCGAGGTTCTTCTGCACCGGCATGTAGAGCGAATTGCGCCCGATGCCGAGCGGACGGTCGTTCACGATGCCATCGCCGTTCAGATCGCGGGTGCCGGCAATGTTCATCGGAAGGCCACTGTTGAACCCGATGAGGGCGCCGATCTGGTTGCCATTCAACAGTGCCCGGACGATGGGGTTGGACACGTGACTCTGCGACGCGTAGAGCACGCTGCCGTTGAAGTTGTGGCGCATGTCGAGCGGATTCGGGCCGAGGTCGCGCTCGATGTTGCTTGGGTCGGTGCGCCCTGCCTCCGCCTGAACCGTAATCTGCGTGAGCATCGGCGCCGTGTCGAGACCCTTCCCGAGCGAATACTGCACGTTGAAGGTCAGACCTTGCCTGAGGCGCTTCGACGCCTGAACCGTCACCGCCTTGAAGGTCGAGGTGCCGATTGACTGCACCGTATTGACGTGATTGAAGCGCGGATCGAGGCGCGTCGTCGCATTCACCGCGGTGTTGTAGATTGGGCGGCCGTCGGCGAGGGCGCCAATCGGGTTGATCAGGTTCGCATCGGTCACGACCGGCAGGTCCGAGCCCTTCGCGTACATCACAGACACCGAAGCCGTGAAGTCGCTCGCGAATTCGCGTTCGATCTGTGCGTTGGCCTGCCAGGTGTGCGCCACGACGAACGCCGGATCGACGGTCCACAGGGCGGGCGGAATCACCGCGGACCCAGTCGCCGCCAGGGTGGGAAAGGGCGGAGCACCCGCCGTTGCGCCCGCAGCGGCCGCCGTACCGTTGAACAGGTACTGCGTCGCCTTGGACGGCGCGGCTGAAATGGCGAGCGCCTGCTCGTATCCGCCGAGGATGGCCTGATCGTACATGATGCCCGTGCTCGCGCGAACCACCGTCTGCGGAGTCACGGCCCAGGCGACACCAAGCCGCGGCCCGAAGTTGTTCTTGTCGGTGTTGAAGCTGCGTGACGTCGTCAGCGGGGCATCAGCCAGACCATCCGGGTAGCGATAGAGGTCGTAGCGCAGACCGTAGAGAATCTTGACCTTCGGTGCAATCTGCCAGTCGTCCTGCACGAAGAAGCTGGCGATGTTGGTGGCCATGTTGAAGGCGAGGTTGCCCGTCGTCTCCGTCATCGTGCTGTAGCCAAGTGGAGAGGCCCCGCTTTTCGCCGCAAGATACGAGGCCACCGATGGGAACGTGTAGAGGAACTGCGGTGCGTTCGTGCGCTCGTCGTAGATGTGCTGCCAGTCGAAGCCAAACTTATAACTGTGCGCGGCGCGGATGTAGGTGAAGTTGTCGATCACCTGTGTGATGTTCTGCTTGAAGTCGAAGCCGGCGTTGCCCTGGCCGGTCGCAGACAGCGGCGCGCCGAACCCGATGATGCCGGTGAGGAGAACCGATGGACCGCTCCCGGAATCGCTGTTCGCAATCGAGCTCTGATGGCGGTGCGCGAACTGCGTCCGGAACTCATTCAGCTTGCTCGATCCGATCGTCGTATTGAGCTGTCCCGCCACTGAATCCATGGCGTCGAGGAAGTCGGTGGCGCGCTCCAAGGTGTTGATGCCGCCGCCGCTGTTATACGGGGCGTCGTTGTGGAAGCGCAGCCAGCGCACCGTTGCCCGGTTGGCACCGTTCAGCTGATAGTCGGACTTGGCAATGAAGAACTTCGCAGTCTGGACATTGGGCACGGCGTCGGGCTGCGGTTTCAGCCCCAACTGCGCCACAATCGCCGGACTGACGGTGATCAGGGCGGTCGACGACAGGTCGCGACGGGTCTGCTCCCAGCCGGTGTAGAAGAACACCTTGTTCCTCAGAATCGGCCCGCCGACGTCCGCCGTGCCGGTGTCGACTTTTGTCGCCGGCAGGACGGCGTTATCCGCGCGCGGCGGGCAGTTGGCGGTGACCGTGGTGCTGCCGCAACCGAAGAAAAACGGGAAGGCACTGAACGCGTTCCGGCGGAACAGATATCCGGCCTCACCTCGGAATGCGTTGGTTCCCGATGGCGTCACGGCATTGAAAACCATCCCCATCGTCTGGCCGAACTCCGGCGCGAAACCCGTGGTCACGACCTTGACTTCCTGAATCATGACTTCCGACATCGGCAGCAGGCGCAAGCCGGCGCGATCCTTCTCGGTGTTCGTGTTGCCGTCGATTTGATAGTTGATCCGCATCGCGGCGCCGTTGGCTGCGAGTCGCGGCACGCCGAATTCGACGTTGCCGATGCCCGTCACGCCCGGTTGCGCCAGCGCAAAGTTGTAGGGATTGCGGGCGACGAGCGGCAGGTTGTGCACCTCAAGATCGGTCATCGTGTGACCGATGTCGATGCGGGCGGTATCGATCAGCGGACTGTCCGCATTCACCGTGACCGTCTCGCTGATGGTGCCCACGCCCATCGCCACGTTCACGACCGCGGACTGGCCGACAGACAGCTTGATACCCGACTGTTCGAACCGTTTGAACCCCTGAAGTTCGGCGACGACACGATAGGTACCGAGCGGCAGCAACGGCGCTCGATAGAGTCCTTTTTCGTTGCTGACCAACGACCGCTCGAGCCCGGTATCGAGGTTGGTGACGGTGACGGTGACGCCAGGAAGGACGCCGCCGGAGCTGTCGGTGATCGTTCCTTCGATGGAGCCGTTGGCGGCCTGCGACTGAGCGAACGCCGGCGCCGAGAGCGCAAGCGACAACATTCCAGAAAGCAAATATTTCAGCATGTTTTCGAGTATACCGAGGTTTATCGGGGGATTAGCGGGTGAATGCGAAGAGTTCGTCCGCCGGATCCATTTCTTCGAAGTAGTGTCGTAGCAGAACGCGACTCGCCAGGTAGGCACCGGTCACGCTGTGACTCGAATCGCCGAATGCGAACAGATGCCACGGAAAGTTTCGGTGCGGTCCCAAGTACGGCAGTCCTTCAGCGGTGCGCGCGTAATCAGCGGCCCACCCGAAGTCCGGCTGCAGGCCGGAGATATCTGGATACAAAGTCGAGAGTTCGTACATCAACTGGCCGGTGCGCTGCACGATCGCCTTTTCGCGCTGGCGCGGAGGCAAGGCGGCCGCATCGGCGCCGGCGACGAGCAGTCGTTGATCGTCGACCCAGCGCACGGTGTGCGGAGGATCGGCCAGATCGCGCACGACCGACTCTCGGCGGCCCAGAGCCTTTCGCATCGCCGCCGGCACCGGAGCGGTAAGCGCGAGGTACGACGTTCTGAACCAGAAGTGGCGCGCGAGCGACTTGAACAGCGTCGTCGGCAGGCCGGTGGCGACGACGACGCGCGCGACGCGAATTCTGCCGCCGGCCGTGAACACTTCGGCATCCTTGCGTCCGAACGTCACCTTGACGACGGGCGATCGTTCGAACAGCTGAACCCCGCGCGCCGCCGCAGCCGCGGCGACGCCGACGCACGCGCGGTACGGATCGAGAGTGGCGCCGTCCTTGGTGCGGAGTCCCGCGCCGGCATCGAGCGCGATGTCGGCTGCCACTGCACGGCCCAACAACAAGGGCGCGTCGAGACCGGCGGCGCGGCGTGCCTTCTGCTCGCGTTTCAGCAGGGCCGTCTGTTCCGGGGTCCGCGCCACCGTCAGCGCCGCGTGCGGTTGCAGATCGCACTTCACGTCCAGCCTGCGCAGCAGAGCTGCGAAGTCGAGCGCGGCCCGTCGCCACATCTGAAAGGCGCGGCCGGCACCGCGCGCGCCTATCGCTTTTTCGAGATCGGCGATTCGCACGCCCGGCTCTTCCGAAACCCAGCCGCTTTGATGAGCGGTCGTACCCCGACCGATCTGCCCGGCCTCGAGGAGGATGACCTTCACGCCCGCGGCGGCAAACGCGTACGCGGTCGCGCACCCGGTCAGACCGCCGCCAACGACTACGACGTCAGTCTTCGTCGCGCCGCGGTATCGGGGAAGCGCGGGAACACGCGACTTCGGGCATCGATCGATCCAGGGGGACTGGCCATATCTGGTCGGCATCGGGCGGACATTGTACAGGGCGAGAGGGGCCAGACAGGCGGGAGGGGTTGGATGGCAGGCCGCGGCGGTTGACCGAACGCGCTATTCAGCTCCGGCGCGCCCGTTGTCTCTTCCCTTCCCGTCCTTCCTGCCCTTCCTGGCTCTTCTGCCCACCCACCCCCTCCCGGCCCAGGAGCGCTTTCTTGCGATCGGCGCCCCATCGGTACCCACCGGTTCCTCCCGCCGCCGGCACCACCCGATGGCAGGGGATTGCCAGGGCGACAGGATTCGTGGCGCACGCGCGCGCGACCGCGCGGACGGCGCGTGGCTGTCCGATGGTTGCCGCGATGTCGCCGTAGGTCCGTGTCTCACCGTAGGGAATCGCTGCCAGCGCCTGCCACACCTGCCACTGAAACGCCGTCGCGCGAACGTCAATCGGCAGGTCCAGCCGCGGTTCACGGCCTTCGAGGTGCGCGACGATCGCGCTGGTCCAGCGCGCCAACCCGCCCGCATCCTCGGCGACGCTGGCCGCCGGATATTCGTGTGTCAACGCCCTCGCGAGCTGTTGGTCCGACTCGCCCATCGACACCGCACACACGCCTCGCGCGGTCGCAGCGACGAGCAGTTTTCCGAGCGGTGAATCGACCACGGAATAGTGAATCGTCATACCCGCACCTCCACGCTGATACACCGAGGGCGCCATACCGAGCTTCGGCACCGCCCGTTCGTAGAAGCGGCTGCTGGATCCATAGCCGGCATCCAGCATCGCCCCAGTGATGCCGGTGCCTCGTCGCAGGCGGCGCTTGACGGTCTTCAGACGACAGGCTTCCGCGTACTCGCGCGGTGTCACGCCAACCAGCCGCTTGAAATTGCGCTGCAGGTGATAGGGGCTGCCGCCCAAACGTGCCGCCAGCGTCGCGAGCGACGGATGCCCCTCCACGTTGCTCAAATAGACGCAGGCGCGCCGGATCTTCTCCACCCATGGATCGGCTCCGACGCTCGCATCGGGGTGGCAGCGGCGGCAGGCGCGGAATCCGGCCCGGCGCGCGGCGTCCGGGGTGTCGAAGAATGCCACTCGGTCGCGGTGTGGTTTACGACTGGGGCATGAGGGACGGCAATACACGCCGGTCGAGCTGACGGCGTACACGAACAGGCCGTCGGCGCTGCGGTCGCGGGCAAGCACCGCATTCCACCGCGCCGCGCTGTTGAGGATCTGCGCTGTTTGAGGCATCGCGTTCATGCGAGGAGTATCACGCTGGCGGCCCATCGGTCGCTATCCGCGCCTTGCGATCGAATTCTAGTGTGTCGCTGCCAATCTACGAAGGGTTTCGTTGACACGCGGAGCCGTGTCGGAAATACTCGGTGCATGACGTTCGGCCAGGATCTTCGGTACGCGTTCCGCACGCTCGTCACCACGCCGGCTTTCACGATCGTCGTCGTGCTCACGCTCGCGCTCGGCATCGGCGCCAACACGGCAATTTTCTCCCTGACGGATCAGGTGCTCTTGCGGCAGCTGCCGGTGCGATCGCCCGAACAGCTCGTGATCCTCGACGGCCCCGGCGCCTTTCAGGGACGCACGTTCAACAACGGCACGTTCTCGTATCCGATGTATCGCGACTTTCGCGATCAGAACACCGTCTTGGACGGGGTGATCGCACGCTTCGGTACGCCACTCACGATGAGCTCGCACGGGCAATCCGAGCGTGTCAGCGGCGAGCTCGTGACCGGCAACTACTTCGATGTCCTGGGCGTTCGAGCTGTCATCGGGCGGACGATCACACCCGACGACGACCGCACGCCGGGCGGCCATCCGATCGCGATGCTCAGCCACAACTACTGGACGCGGCGATTCGCCAACAACCCGGGCGTGCTGAATCAGACGATCACGCTCAACGGCCTGCCGATGACGATTGTTGGCGTCACGCCGCCAGGGTTTTTCGGCATCGTCGTCGGCGAAAACCCCGACGTCATGGTGCCGCTGGCGATGAAGGCGGTGATGACGCCGACCTGGGACGATCTCCAGAATCGTCGCAGCCGCTGGATCACGGTGATGGCGCGGGTGAAGCCCACGGTGACCTTCGAGCAGGCCGAGGCGGCGATGAATGTCATCTACCGCCAGGTCAACGAGCAGGAGCTGAAAGAGATCAAGACGCCGTCGAAGGCGTTTCGCGAGCGGTTTGTCTCCAAGCACCTCTTTCTTCGCCCAGGTGCGAAGGGCCGCTCGGATTTGCGGCGGCAGTTCTCGACTCCCATCCTCGTGTTGATGGGAATGGTTGGCCTCGTGCTGCTGATCGCCTGCGCCAACGTCGCCAATCTTCTGCTCGCGCGCGGGGCGGCTCGGCAGAAGGAAGTGGCGATCCGTCTCGCCCTCGGCGCCAGCCGAGGGGCGATCGTGCGACAGCGCCTCATCGAGAGTCTCGCGCTTTCAGCAACCGGGGCGGTCCTCGGCCTCGCCGTCGCGTGGTGGACCGGCACGTTGCTGCTGAAGACGTTGCCGTTCGAAGAAGCGGCGCGAACGATGACCGCGGTGCCCGACGGCCGCGTCACCGCGTTCGCGATCGCCGTCGCCTGTTTCACGGCGCTGCTCTTCGGCCTCGCCCCGGCGCTGCAGTCCACGCGTCCGGCGCTGACGTCGACGCTCAAGGACGAAGCCGGCAGCGTTGTCGGCGGGACGGGGCACGCCCGCTTCCGCAAAGCGCTGGTGGTCGCGCAGGTCGGCCTTTCGGTGCTGCTGCTGGCCGGCGCCGCGCTCTTCGCGCGCAGTCTGTACAACCTGAAAGCGCTCGACCCAGGATTCCAGAGCGATCAGCTGCTCGGCTTCTCAATCGATCCGTCGCTCAACGGTTACTCGCGCGAGCGGGCGCTCGCCATTTTTCAGCAACTCGAGGAGCAGCTGGCTGCGCTGCCCGGCGTCCGCTCCGCTACGGCGTCAGTGATTGCGCTGATGACCGACAGCAACTGGAGCAGCACGGTCAAGGTCGAGGGGTATCAGCCGAAGGAGGGCGAAGACATGAATCCCGGCGTCAACGGCGTCGGTCCTGGATTCTTCGCCACCATGGGACAGCCGCTGCTCGCCGGGCGGGAATTCACGGTCAAGGACGTTGCCGGCGCGCCGAAAGTGGCCATCATCAACGAGACGATGTCCCAGTACTTCTTCGGCAAGGACAATCCGCTGGGACGTCACATCGGGTGGGGACGCAATGACGCCGCCGACATCGAAATCGTCGGCGTGGTCAAGGATTCGAAGACCACTACCCTCCGACAGGAAGCGCGGCGTTTCGTCTACGTACCGTATATGCAGGAGGCCGAGATCAGCCAGATGACGTTCTACGTGCGCGCGCGTAGCGACGCCTCCGGCATCGGCGCCTCGGTGCGTCAGACCGCGCAACGGATCGATCCGAATCTACCGATCTTCGACATGAAGACGATGGCGGTCGTCATGGACGAGTCGCTGTTCGTCGAGCGGCTGGTCGCCGCGCTCTCCGTGGCCTTCGGCGGACTGGCGACGCTGCTGGCGGCGATCGGTCTTTACGGGGTGATGTCGTACTCGGTTGCGCGCCGCACGCGCGAGATCGGCATCCGGATGGCGCTCGGCGCGGAGCGGAAGTCGGTCCTCTGGCTCGTCCTGCGCGAAGTGGCGCTGATGGTCCTCGCCGGCGTGGCGATCGGCCTGCCGATCGCCGTGGCATTGAGCCGCGTCGTCCAGTCGCAGCTGTTCGCGTTGTCGGCGTACGATCCGATCGCGCTAGCGGGCGCCGCGGTGCTGCTGACGACGGTTGCCCTGGTCGCGGGCTACCTTCCCGCGCGGCGCGCGACACGCGTCGATCCGATGCTGGCGCTGCGATACGAATAGATAACGTCGATGCGACGGTCACGCTCCCGCTGCGCATCGCGATCGTCGGTACCGACGGCGTAGCCGGCCATTTCGGATGACCAGAGCCATTCGCGCGCTCGCGGCCCGGCCCGGCTTCACGGTCGTCACCGTCGCCACCTTGGCGCTCGGTTTCGGTGTCAACGCCGCGGTGTTTTCGCTGACGCGGGCGGTGCTGCTGCAGCCGCTGCCGTACCGCGATGCCGATCGCCTCGTGCAGATCAACGAAGCGAATGCGGCCCGTGGCATCGAGTCCACCGCACTCACGCCCGCCAACTACGCCGCCTGGCGTGAGCGTGTCGACGTGTTCCAGGAGACGACCGTTTTTCGACGGGTCCAGTTCAACGTCAGCAGCGGCCCGCGCGCTATCCAGGTCGAAGGCTTCACCGTCGCGCCGAGTTTCTTCCCGATGCTCGGCATTCAGCCGGCGATCGGTCGCGGATTCACCACCGAAGAGGCCACGGCAGGGCGCGACAAC
>Ga0105248_10008519_pt1 | contig 11259 bp, 9 predicted proteins | sample KBSS34metaG_FD_81524 | JGI IMG/M metagenome (GOLD analysis project Ga0105248, IMG submission 81524) | Switchgrass rhizosphere microbial communities from Kellogg Biological Station, Michigan, USA - KBS S3-4 metaG | ecosystem: Host-associated > Plants > Roots > Rhizosphere > Soil | place...
GCGCGTTCTTCCGGCCGGGCACCGACGAGATCGAGTTCGCCTCGACGCACGCGGATCCGAAGTCGAAGCAGTACCAGGACGACGAGCTCGCCTTCCGCGCCTCGGGCAAGGAGCGGCGCTACTCGTGGGACTACGACCCCGAGATGGACATCTACAGCTACAACGAGAAAACAGGCGCGATGAAGCGGCTCACAACGGCAAAGGGGTACGACGCCGAAGGCAGCTACTCTCCCGACGGCAAGTCGATCGTCTTCTCGTCGATGCGCAGTGGCTACGATCACGCGCTCAGCGACAAGGAAAAGAAATCGCTCGAGGAGAACCCGAGCAACTTCGCCGAGATCTACGTGATGAAAGCCGACGGCTCGGATCAGACACGGCTGACCAACGTGTTCGGCTACGACGGCGGGCCGTTCTTCACGCAGGACGGCAAGAAGATCGTCTGGCGGCGCTTCGACGAGCAGGGGCTGATCGCCGACGTCTGGACGATGAACCCGGACGGCAGCGATCAGAAACAAATCACGACGTTCAGCTCCATGAGCTGGGCGCCGTACATGCACCCGTCCGGTGAGTATTTCTTCTTCGGCTCCAACAAGCTCGGGTTCGAGAACTTCGAGCTGTTCATCGTCGACGCCGCGGGGACGAAGGAACCGGTGCAGGTCACCTACACGCCCGGGTTCGACAGCCTCCCGGTACCCTCGCCTGACGGCAAGACCCTGGCCTGGACATCGACCCGCGCGGGCGGTTCCGGCGGCCAGCTGTTTCTCGCGCAATGGAATCATGCGAAGGCGATGGAAGCGCTGAAGAACGCACCGCCGAGAAAGCCGGGAAAAAAGTCATGAGCACGAATCAGACAAAACCGCAGAGTACGCAAAGAGCGCTGAGAATCTTTTTCTTGGCGATCTCCGCGGTCTCCCCGGTTTTTTCCGGGGTGGCCGACGGGCAGACGTCGAAGACGCGCGCGCATGTCGAGACGCTGGCGTCGCCACGGCTCGAAGGGCGCCTCACCGGATCCAGCGGTGAGAAGCTCGCCAGCGACTACCTCGTCTCCGAACTGCAGAAGATCGGCGCGAAGCCGCTGCCGGGCCAGAAGGATTTTCTGCTGCCGTTCGAGTTCACCTCGGGCACGAAAGACGGTGGATCGTCGCTGAGCCTGCGCTACGAAGCGAAGAACGGCGCGGACAGCGGCGTCGCGTTCGGCATGACCCGCGGCACCGCCAGCGGGCCGGTGCGAGCGCTCTCCTTCTCCGACAACGGCGACGTGGAGGGACCGGTCGTTTTCGCCGGCTACGGGATCGTCGTCCCGGAGAGCCAGGGCTTCGCCTACGACAGCTACGCCACGCTCGACGTGAAGGACAAGATCGTCATTGTGCTGCGCTACTTCCCCGAAGATGCGGAACCGAAGACGAAAGGCATCCTCTCGCGTTACGCCGACCTTCGCTACAAGGCGATGGCCGCCAGGCAGCACGGGGCGAAAGCGATGATCGTCGTCACCGGTCCGGCGTCACCGAATGCCGGCGAGCTGGCGCCGATGACCTTCGACACCGCGATTGCCGGATCCGGCATCGTCGCCGTCAGTGTCACGGGAGAGGTCGCGGCGAAAATCTTTGCCGACAAGCCGCTCGCCGCCGCGCAGAAGGCACTCGACGATGCGAACCCGCACGCGACCGGCTTCGCCCTGCCGGGTCTCACCCTCAAGGTCCATGCGGCAGTCGAGCGCGAGAAGCGTACAGGCCACAACGTCGTCGCCTACCTGCCAGCGACGACGCCCGTCGACGCGGCGGCAAAGCCGTGGATCGCGATCGGCGCGCACTACGATCATCTGGGTCACGGAGAAGCGGGCAACACGCTGGCCGGCAAGGAAGACGCCGGCAAGATTCATTTCGGCGCGGACGACAACGCATCCGGATCCGCTGCCGTGCTCGCGATCGCGGCGACGCTGGCACAGCAACCGCGCAAGCGCAACATCCTCGTCGGTTTCTGGTCGGGCGAAGAACTTGGTCTCATCGGCTCCGCGGCGTTTTCTACAACGCCGCCGGTGCCGCTCGACAACATAGCCGCCTATCTGAACTTCGATATGGTCGGCCGCATGCAGGACAACAAGCTCACCGTGCAGGCGGCCGGTTCGAGCCCGGCGTGGGGCAAAATCATCGAGCAGGCGAACGTCGCGGCCGGCTTCGACCTCGTCGTGCAGGAGGATCCGTATCAGCCGACGGACGTCGCGACCTTCAACGCGGCGAGCATCCCCGCTCTGACCTTCTTCACCGGCACGCACGCCGACTATCACAAGCCATCCGACACCGCCGACAAGATCGACTACGAGGATCTCGACCGCGTCGCCGACTTCGCCGCGGCGATCGCGCGACGGCTGGAAGACACCGCGGCGGCGCCGGCGTTCACCAAGGTCGATCAGCAACTGCAGCAGGGCGCGGGCCGCGCTGGTGTTCGCCTCTTCACCGGCACCATCCCGGACTACTCGACCGAAGTCAAAGGTCTGCTGCTCGGCGGCGTCGTCGGTGGTGGACCGGCCGAACAGGCCGGCCTGCGCAAGGGCGACGTCATCATCGAAATTGCCGGACAGACCATCGCGAACATCTACGACTACACCTACGCGCTCGACATCCTGAAAATTGGCCAGCCGGCCAAGGTCATCTATATGCGCGACGGCAAGAAACTCGAGACGATGCTCACACCAGGCGCGCGGAAATAACGGCGCGAAGATTGAAGGGAAAAACGGTCAGGAGGACTTCCCATGCCTCGACCGTTTCGTTTCGCGACAGCCGTTCTAACAACTGTCTGCGCAGCCGCACTCCTCACACTGAGCACGTTCGCCCAGACGATGGGCACTCCGGAGCGCTACACCGCAACCGCGATGAACCTCAACAACGGCCGGGCCGGAACCATCGACATCACCGTCAATCGCTGGTCCACCGACAAGCAGCGCGACGCGTTGATGGCCGTCGTCGCTCAGAAAGGTCCCGACAAGTTGCTGGATGCGCTCCAGGACATGCCGGCGATGGGTCACTTCGGTGCGCCCGGCAATCTCAGCTGGGATATTCATTTCGCGCGCAAGATGCCGCTGCCCGATGGCGGCGAGCGTGTCGTCATGGTCACCGATCGCCGCATCAGTTTCTGGGAAGCGGCGAACCAGCCGCGGTCCTTCGACTACCCATTTACGGTCATCGAGTTGCACCTGAACCGGGACGGCGAGGGCGAGGGCAAGATGTCGATCGCGACCAAGGTGATCTACGACAAGAAAGAGAACATGGTCACGCTCGAGAACTACCAGACGTCGCCGGTCCTGCTGACCAACGTCAAGCGGGAGAAAGTAACCCACTGAGGTGCGAGGTGCGGGGTGCGGGGTGCGAGGTGGGGGGTGCGAGATGCGAGGTGCACCGCCGTACCCCGCACGCCGCACCACACGCACCCCGCACCTACCGCACCACGTCCTTCGCGGCCTTGTCGTCACGCAGCGCGAGGAACGCTGCGTGACGCAGGCTGCCGTCTCGCGTCCATTCCGCGAACGACACTTCCGCGACCTGCACCGGCTTGACCCAGCGCAGCACCTTCATCTCGTCTGTAGTAATACCCTCGCCCCAATGGCCGCTCTTTGTGGACGGCAGGTTTGCAAATGGACAACGTGCGGTCTGGAGATCGCGGATGCGGTCGAACACCTGCGAGCGCAGGTGCGGCGTGAAGCCGCTGCGGACCTTGCCGGCGCACATCAGCTTTCTGCCCTCGTAGTAGCCCACCAGCAGTGAGTCGAAGCTGGTGGCGGTCGGCTTGAACCCGCCGATGACCAGCTCCTGGTGCTGCGCGAACCGAACCTTTACCCATGCGTCGCTGCGGCGCCCCGCGGCGTAGGTCGAGCGCCGCCGCTTCGCGACGATCCCTTCGAGGCCCAACCCGCGTACCGCGTCAGCGATCTGCTGCGGTGTTCCCGGCAGCGGATCTGACAACAGCACGCCCGAGCCCTCGATCACCGTCCGCAGCGCGGCGCGCCGTTCGTCCAGGGGCAGGTCTGTGAGGTCCTTGCCGTTCAGGTACAGCAGATCGAATGCGTAGTAGACGATGGACAGACCTTCGGTGTCGGCGTGGTGAAGGGCCTGGAACGAAGGATGGCCGTCTGGCCCGAGCGCGACAATCTCGCCGTCGACGACCGCGGACCTGGCGTGCAGCAGCCGGGCGACGCGGGCCACTTCCGGAAACTGTCTCGTGATGTTCTTGAGGTTGCGAGACGCGAGCGAGACGGCCGAGTCATTCTTGACGGCCTGAGCGCGGTAGCCATCCCATTTGACCTCGTACGACCACTCGGCGCCCTCCGGCAGGCGGCCGGCGGACACCGCCATCATCGGAGAGAGAGGCTTTGCTGGGAATGGCAAGACCGAACGGCAGGATGGCAGAAAGGCAGCCGCGCGGCAAGGGCGCCGCTGCCTTTCTACCTTCGGGCGTCAGCGCCGGTTGAGTGTCGCGAGCAGCGCGTCGAGCTGCTGCCGGAGGTGCATCAGCCGGGCGCGATCGACAACGATCGAACCGCTGGCAGCGTCCGGTGCGCCAGTCGTACCGGTCGTGCCGACGGCCGCCGGTGTCGTGTCGGCCAGCAGGCGGTCCAGCGACTGCTGAATGTCCACAACGCGCGCGCGAATGTCGTCCTCGGTGGCCGCAGTCGTTGGCCGCGCTGCAGGAACCGCCGTCGATACCGTCGGCCGTTCGGCCGGCGACGATGAGGCGGTCCGCAGCGCCGTCAGGAACGACGCGGCCTCGGGCGGAGCCGACAGTTCGCGTCTCGCGAGAATCGTGCTGGGACTCGCGCCGCCTCCATAGGTGGCCGCGTTCGCGTCCTCGTCCGGCCGCAGCACGCCGCCGGACAGATCGATTCCGGCAAACAAGCCCTTGGAGCGTGAATACGAGATGATTTCCGCCGTCGCCACCGCGTCGGTGCTGACGCCGCCGCGGCGGCCGAGCGGTCCGGCCGCGATCGAGGCATCGGCTCCGAGATTCGTCTTGTTCCTGAGCAGCTTCTGGACGCCCGATTCATTCATCACCAGCAGCACCAGATCGGCCTGTTCGATGCCGGCCTGAAACCCCCAGCTGCCTTTGGCGAGTTGCATGAAAACCGGAGCGCTCCACTGTTCAGCGGATCGGCAGCTCATCACGCCCTTGCCGTACTCGCCCCCGAAGATGAACGCCGCCTTCTTGAGATCCGGGATGACGAGCACGCAATGCGCGCGTGTCCAGTATTCCTGCGGAATCTCGCTGCGAATCTCGCGGATCGCCGTCGCCGCCGCCGCAAGCCGGGTCGTTTCGCTCGCGAATCCGCTAACCGCGGTCAGGAGCAGCACCGACACCATCGCAATGACCCTCTTCATACACACACCTCACGGTCGAGTCTTGCAACGCGGCTGCCAGCCCGCAGTCGGTAATGGCCGGGTTGCCGCGGCGGCGGTATCATGCGGCATGCCGCCACGGAAAAAACCGGTCCGCCGCAAGAAAGCGACGCCTGCCTCGGTCGGCCTGAGTACGGCGGAAGTACGCGACGCCGGAGGTACGGAGCTCGATCGGCTGGCCGCTCAGGTGGAAGACGACGGCGGTGCCGTCGTCGGCCGTTACCGCGATCCGTTCGGCGGGACGCCGCTGCTGCTGGCCGCCCTTCCGCTGGACCGCGTCGAGCCGACGCCTTATCAGCGCGATCCGTCCGACGCACACGTGAAGCGACTCATGGGGGTCATCGAAACGATCGGTCGCTTCCTCGACCCGATTGTCGTCGTCCGCGAAGACGGGCAGTACTTCACGCCGAACGGGAACCATCGGCTGCAGGCGCTGAAGAAACTTGGTGTGAAGACGGTGATGGCGCTGCTCGTCCCCGATCCCGCCGTCGCGTTCAAGATCCTCGCGCTCAACACGGAGAAGGCGCACAACCTGCGCGAGAAGTCGCTCGAGACCATCCGGATGGCGCGCGCGCTGGCCAAGCGGAGCGACGCCACCGAGGACAGCTTCGCATTCGAGTTCGAGCAGCCCGCATTCCTCACGCTTGGGACCTGCTACGAGGAACGGCCGCGCCTGAGCGGCGGCGCCTATCAGTCGATCCTGCGGCGGGTCGACGCGTTTCTGGATGTGCCGATCGCGAAGGCGATCAAGGAGCGCGACCGCCGCGGCCGCAAAATCCTGAAACTGGACGATGCGGTGAGCGCCGCCGTCGAGAAGCTGAAGGCCAAGGGGCTCACGAGCCCGTATCTGAAGCCGTTCGTCGTCTCGCGCGTGAACTACACGCGCTTCTCGAAGGCGACGACGTTCGACTTCGACGAGACGCTCGACAAGATCATCGCCAGCGCGGCGAAGTTCAACGTCGATCGCGTCAAGCAGGAAGACGTCGCCAAGTCCGGCGGCGGTTCGGCGGACGAAGACTAGAAAGTACGAAGTACGAAGTCTGAAGTACGAGGAGAGCATGAAGCACTGGATGCCAACAACGCTGATCGTTCTGGCGGTGATTTCCCTCCCCGCCCTTCCTGCCCATCCTGCCCTTCCCGCCCTTCCTGCCTTTCCTGCCCTCGCGGCCGATCCGATTGTGAAAGGCCCCGAGAAGGGAGCGCTGGTTATCGTTGGCGGCGGCAAGGTCGGCAACGACATCCTCGGCCGGATGTTCGAGCTCGCCGGCGGCAAGGACGCGCCGCTCGTCGTCATCCCGACCGCGAGCGGCGCGGAGGATTATCCCGCCGACTGGCCGGGGCTGAAGATGTTCAAGGACTTCGGCGCCACCAACATCCGGTTGCTCCACACCAAGGACCGCAAGGTCGCCGACTCGGACGGGTTCGTCCGCCCGATCGCGGCGGCGAAGATCGTCTGGTTCGTCGGCGGGCGTCAGTGGCGGCTCGTCGACTCCTACCTGCACACGCGCACGCAGCGGGAAATCGAGAAGGTCCTCGAGCGCGGCGGCGTCGTCGCCGGATCATCGGCCGGCGCGTCGATCATCTCCTCCTACATGGTCCGCGGCGCGGTCGAGAACAATTTCATCATGATGGCGCCTGGTTACGAAGAAGGCTTCGGCCTGATGAAGGGTGTGGCGATCGATCAGCACATGCTGACGCGCAACCGGCAGGACGATCTCGAAGAGGTCGTCGAGAGGCACCCGGAGCTGCTCGGTATCGGCCTCGACGAGAGCACCGCGATCGTCGTCCAGGGGCAGCAGTTCGAGGTGATTGGCGCCAGCAAGGTCGCGATCCACGACGGCCGGATCGTCAAGGGGGCGCAGGAGCGCAACGGCGGGAAGAAGAAGTATTTCTTCATGGGCCCCGGCGAGAAGTACGACCTGACGAAACTGGAACGCATCGGCAAGCCGAAGCCTGTCGAGCCGTGATCAGCCGGCGCGACTTTCTCGGCGGCATGGCCGCGGTCGCGTGGCAGACGCGGACGTCCCCGCCTGCCCAACTCGCTCCGCCCGCCCTTCGCGTGGACCCACGCGTGCTGCGCGCGAGAATCGAAACGCTCAGCGCGTTCGGCAGACCCGCGGGCGGGACCTTCGCGGACGGTGTCAGCCGCACCGCCTATTCGGACGCCGACGTCGCCGGCCGCGCGTACGTCATCGGCGAGATGAAGGCCGCCGGCCTGCAGCCGCGGATCGATCCGGCCGGCAATATCTTCGGGCGCCGCGAAGGGCTGTCGCCGCAGCTGCCGGCGATCCTCTTCGGCTCACACATCGACTCCGTTCCGAGCGGCGGGAACTTCGACGGCGACCTCGGTTCGCTGTCGGCCCTCGGCGCCATCGAAGCGCTGAACGCGGCGGGTGTCCGCACACGACACCCGACGGAGATGGTCGTCTGGGCGCATGAAGAAAGCTACGCCTTCGGCCGTGGCCTCGCCTGCAGCCGCATCGCCGCCGGCGACGTGACGCCGGCGGACATGGACGAAATCTGGAACGGGATGCGGCGCGGCGACGCGATCCGGAAGATCGGCGGCGATCCGGATCGCATCCTCGACGCGCGCCGCGCCAAAGGATCCCATCATTGCTATCTCGAGCTGCACATCGAGCAGGGCGGCACCCTCGAGCGCGCCGGACTTCCGATCGGCGTCGTCGAAGGGATCGTCGCCATCGACCGGTACGATGCGACGATCACCGGGGTCGCCAACCATTCGGGCACGACGCCGATTGCCGAACGGCACGACGCGCTGCTGGCGGCGTCGTACCTGACGATCGCCGTCCGCGACGCGGCGACGCGGATCCCGGGACGGCAGGTCGCGACCGCCGGCCGCATCGAGGTCATGCCGAATTCGGCGAATGTCATTCCCGGCCTGGTTCACCTCTCGGTGGAGCTGCGCGACCTCGATCCGCACAAGCTCACGTCGATGATGGACGACATCCGCGCCCGCGCGCGCGACATCGCCGCGAACACCGGCACCACGATCGCGTTTCGCGAGCTCGCACGTGCCGCCCCGGCGTTCGCGACGCCCGATGTGCAGCGCGCGATCGAACAGGCGGCGGCGAAGCTGAACCTCGGGTCCGCGCGTCTGCCGAGCGGCGCCGGTCACGACGCGCAGATGATGGCGCTCCTGGGCCCGATGGGGATGATCTTCGTCCCCAGTGTCGGCGGGATCAGCCATTCCCCAAAGGAACTGACCCACTGGGACGACTGTGCCCGCGGCGCCGACGTCCTGCTGCAGACGATTCTCGAGATGGACAGGCTGAGCTAGGGTCGGAGCTTAGTGTCGGAGCTTGGTGTCGGAGCCTGGTGTCGGAGCCTGGTGTCGGAGCTTGGTGTCGGAGCTTCAGAGCGGAGTTAAATGGCCAGTATCGGGCACATCGCGGTCGGAATGGCGGCCGCGCGGGTGTATCGCGAGGGCCGCGAGCCTGGATGGCGATCGATGGCGTCGTGGTCGGCGCTGTCGTTGTTGCCGGACGTCGACGTCATCGGTTTTGCGCTCGGCGTCGAGTACGGCGATCCGTGGGGCCATCGCGGCGCGACGCATTCCCTCGCCGCGGCGGTTGTGGGCGGCGCCGCCGCCGGCATCGCGGCGCGAGTCACCAGACGCTCCGCGACTCGAACGGCGGCCGTCGCCACGCTGGTCCTCGCCAGCCACGGCCTCCTCGACACGCTGACCGACGGCGGCCTCGGCGCCGCGCTGTTGTGGCCGTTCGATCTCACGCGGTACTTCGCGCCATGGCGACCGATCCCCGTCGCGCCAATCGGCCTGGACTTCTTCTCCGCGTACGGCCTGATCGTGTCTTTGACCGAGCTGGTTCTCTTCGCGCCTCTGCTGGTGTGGGCGCTGCGGACGCGGCCGATCGTCGCGACGCGAGCCGCGGCAGGCATCGCGCTGTGGCTGGCCGCCGTGTGGCTGATCGCGTCCGCGGATCCGGTCCGCGAGGCGGTCATGAGCCGGCTGCTTCGCGAGGACACCGCGTACTCCAGCGGCTTCTCGGAGTCCGCGTTTCGCAGCGTCTCGATCGGCCAATCAGCCGCCGACGTCAGGCGCCGGCTCGGCACGCCGCACGAGGAGGGGTGGTTCTACTTCGACGGCAAGGCGATGGATACCGCCGCGTCCGAGGAGATGCGCGGCTGCCGGGTCCTGAACTTCGAAGGCGGAGCGCTCGTGACGGCGCGGGAAGACGACGCGTGCAAGGCGCGCGGTCTCGCGCCGGGACTCTCGCTCGAGGCGGCCATTGGCCGCATGGGCGGGGCGCCGCCCGAGGCCTGTTGGGATTACAGCTGGAGCCCGTCCCACGGCCACCATCGTCAGCGAACGATTTGTGTGTCGAAGGCGAAGGTGGCGATCGTCGTCGGACGCTGGCGGTAGATCGCGTCCGGAACGATGCGATCTACGACTGCCGGCGGCTCGAGAGCAGCGCGAGCTGCAGCGTGCCCATGATCAGGAAACAGGGGGCGACGTACAGCCATTCCTGCCCTTCGCCGACGACCGCGGCAACGCCGGCGAATAAGCCCGCCGCAAGATAGCCGACGGCGGTGACGACGATGAACCGGTTCGCGCGCCGCACGGGATCGTTGTGGCGCGGCGGCGACAATGGCCGCTTGATCACCGACCGCCACACGCGCGACACGAAGAAGGCGACGAAGGCGGCCGCCGTGAACGGCACGCCGTCCTGCCATCCGAACACGAGCACGGTCGCGGCGCCGATCGCGAACAGTGTCAGCCAGAACGCTCTCACGAGACAGTCATCAGTCGGCAGGCGGCAGCTGCCCCCTACTGCCCGGCGGCCGTCGAGCGTGAAGGTGTGCCCTTGAGATAGCGGCCGATGAACTCCTCCAACCGGTTGAACGCGTGCAGATACCGCGCGTGCAGCAGCGGCTCGTGAGTGTCGTCGGTGTAGACGATCAGCTCGTGGTAGACGTTGTGCGCCCGCAGCAGCTGCACCAGCCCCGTCGTCTGCGAGAACTGGACGTTGCGGTCGTCGTCTCCGTGAATGAGCAGAACCGGTGACTTCCACGTGTTGATCGCCGAGATGACCGACGACTTGTACGACACGTTCTCGGGATCGAGCGAGCTGCCCCAGAGGTGCACGCCGGCGAGGTCGACGCCGACCTTGAAGATGTCCGAGTTGCGCGCGAGCGCCTGCGCCGTGAGCACGCCGCCGTACGAGAGCCCCCAGATGCCGACGCGATTTGGATCGACGTCGGACCGCGTCTGCAGGTACTTGCCGCCCGCCAGCACGTCCTGATACTCCGCATTGCCGCGGCCGCCAGTGTCGGCCGCCGTGCGGAACGACTTGCCGTAGCCGATCCCGCTGCGATAGTTGATCGACAGCACGACGTAGCCGCGGCTTGCGAGCCACTGATTGACGGCGTAGGCGACGTGATAGAAGTGCATGTAGTGATAGCCGAGCAGCATCTGCCGTACCGGTCCGCCGTGCACGAACACGATCGCGGGGCGCTTCTCGCCCGGCTTGAGATCCTTCGGCAGAAACAGCTGATTGTGAATCTCCGTGCCGTCGGCGGCCTTCGTCATCACCAGCTGCGGTGTCACCTCGGCGTCGATGGGAAACTGCGCGAGCGACGGGTAGATGTACTTCGCGGCGCCGCCTGACGCGGGAACGAGGCCGACGCCGAAGGGGCGCTTCGCATCGCCGCCGAGGACCGCGACGCGCCCTGAGGCGAGCGCCGCCGGAGTCGTCTCGATCGTCTCGCCTCTGGTCAGTTGCTCCGCCGCGCCACCGGCGGTCGGCACCTTCCACACGTGTCGACGCTCGATATCGCCGGCGTTCGTCGCGTAGAACAGGAACCGGCCGTCAGGCGAGATCGACGTCTGCTCGAC
>Ga0105248_10008524_pt1 | contig 11256 bp, 8 predicted proteins | sample KBSS34metaG_FD_81524 | JGI IMG/M metagenome (GOLD analysis project Ga0105248, IMG submission 81524) | Switchgrass rhizosphere microbial communities from Kellogg Biological Station, Michigan, USA - KBS S3-4 metaG | ecosystem: Host-associated > Plants > Roots > Rhizosphere > Soil | place...
CATGGCAGATCACCTTGGCGATCAGCGGATCGTAGAAGTGCGTGATCCGGTCGCCTTCCCGATAGCCGCTATCGATTCGCACATCAGGTGAACCGGCCGGCAGGCGGAAGCGCCCGAGCTTCCCGGGCGAGGGCATGAAGTGCCGAGCCGGATTCTCCGCGTAGATCCGGCATTCGATCGCATGACCCTGGAACGGTATCGCGCCCTGATCCAACGCTGTGATCGCGCCGCGCGCGAAGTCCATCTGCAGCGCCACAAGGTCGTAGCCGGTGTTCATCTCGGTGACTGGATGCTCCACCTGTATGCGCGTATTCATTTCCAGAAAGTAGAACTCGAACGTCGTCGCGTCGACGATGAATTCGACGGTGCCCGCGCCTTCGTAACGCTGGCTCGCGCAAAGGCGAAGCGCCGCCTCGGCCATTCGCAGGCGCGTCGCCTCCGGCAAACCGGGCGCCGGGCCTTCCTCGATCACCTTTTGAAAGCGCCGCTGGGTCGAGCAGTCGCGTTCGTGAAAATGCACGGCGCGCCCGTTGCCGAACCCGAACACCTGGACCTCGACGTGCCTCGCAAGCGCAAGGTAGCGCTCGAGGTAGATCGAGCCATCGCCGAATGCCTTGGCGGCCATCGACTGGGTCGCCAGGGCCGTGGCACGCAACCCCGAGGGATTGTCGACACGGCGCATGCCGATGCCGCCCCCGCCGGCCGACGCCTTCACCAACAATGGATAACCGACGGCCGCCGCGGCGTCCTCGAGCCCGTGCAGGTCCGAACCTGCAAGGCGCGCGCTGCCCGGCACCACCGGAACACCCGAGGCGGCGGCGAGCGTTCGCGCACGCTCCTTGACGCCCATGTCCGCGATGTTCTTCGCCGAGGGTCCGATCCACGTGAGCCCTGCGCCTTTCACCGCCTCCGCGAACGCTGCACGCTCCGAAAGGAAGCCGTAGCCGGGGTGGATTGCATCCGCCCCGCTTCGCTGCGCCACCTCCAGCAGCTTGTCTGCGCGCAGATAGCTTTCGCGCGCCTCCGGCGGACCGATCGAAAACGCCTCGTCGGCGAGCTCGACATGAAGCGCGCCTTCGTCCGCTTCGGAATACACGGCGACGCTCGAAAGCCCGAGCTTGCTACAGGCGCGTGCGATACGACACGCGATCTCGCCGCGATTTGCGATCAGCACCTTCTTCATCGCGCTCTTCGTCAAACCTCCACGCGCGCCACGATGCTGCCTTCGGGCGCCGTGTCGCCCTCCTTGACCAGGATCTCCTTGACGATTCCGCGCTCCGCGGCGGCGACCGGAATTTCCATCTTCATCGATTCGAGAATGACGATCGGCTCGTCTTCTTCCACGGTGTCGCCGACCTGTTTCAGCACCTTCCAGACGCTACCCGTGATGTCGGTCTTGATCTCGATGATCGCCAAGCTCGTTCCTCGTGGTTGCGTTGCGTCGTCGCGGAGATCTACCGTTTCAACGTGCTCAGTTCACTACGCGAGTGTCCGACGCAGTCATTCGTTTCATGCGGATGCCCGGTGGCGCTCGACGAAGCTCACTGCCCGCAGGGCGTCCGCGGCTTCGACCAGCTCGTCGTAGACCGGGATGCGTCTTTCCAGTGCTTGCTGCCGAAATCGCCGCCGGCGCTCGTCCAACTCGGGTGAACCATCCACGCGCAGGACGATGACGAGATGGGACGTGCCGGCGTGCGTTGCATGGACGCCAACCGCAGCCTCGATCAGGTTGTCGACCGGATCGACATCCCCACGCCCGACGAACGCCGCAAGATTCACATGCATCACGACCGCATCGGCCGACGCCGCTTCGTAAATCACTCGAAGGATGGCATTGGCGACCCGCCCCTGGCCCTGCTGCAGCGTCGCAACGGGCGCGTCGATCGGGTTTGCAATGCTCGTCCCCGGCGGCAGCTTCATTGCCTCAAGCTTCGCCCGCGCCGTTGACTCGATCGGCAGTACGTCGAGCTCCCGCTCGGCGAAGGCGTCGGCGGCAAGCACACTGGTGCCGCCACCGTTGCCGAACAGCACGACGCTGCGCGTGGGTCTCGTCGACCGAAGCGGCAGGAACTGGAAGGCAAGAAGCGCATTGATGAACTGGTCGACCGTGTCGACGAGGACGCAGCCGGTTTGCTTCGACAACGCTCGCCAGGCATCCCGATTGCCGGCCATGGCTCCGGTATGCGACGCAGCAGCCATCCGTCCTTGTGCAGAGCGGCCGCCCCAGAGAACGACGACCGGCTTGCGGAATCCTCGTTGCCGGAGAAGCTCGAAAAAAAAGCGCCCATCCTTGACGTCTTCCACATACAGGCCGATGACGCTGGTCGCGGTGTCCGCCAGGAGGAATTCGAGTAGATCGACAGGGCCCAGATCGGCACTGTTCCCGACCGTGATCACGGCGCTGAAGCGGAGTCCCCTCCAGCTGCCCCGCTTGATGATATCGGTGCCCAAACCTCCGCTTTGGCAGACGACGCCTATGCTGCCGGGTTCCCGCGGAGCATCGGCCGGAAACGTCACGCCGCCGCGCGGCGAATACATGCCGAGGCAATTCGGGCCGATCACCCGGCAACCGCCCTCGCGGGACTTCGCGACCAGCTCGGATTCGAGCGCAACGCCTTCCTCCACTTCCCCGAAGCCGCTCGAGATGACCTGTGCGAAGCGCACACGGCCGCGCGCTTCGCGCAACACGTCGGGGATCGAGCGCGCGCCGATCGCCACGTACGCGTAGTCGATCGGCTGCGGCGTTTCCGCGAGCGAGCGATAGCACGGCAGATTCTCGATCGCGCTCGCCGTCGGATGAATCGGGTAGATCGCGCCGGGATACCCGAACGCCAGCATCCGGCGAATGAAAGTGTTGGCGATGGTCGTCGCGGAAGCAGATGCGCCGACCACAGCCACTGTCGTTGGTCGAACGAGCGGCTCGAAACGCGCGAGGATCGATTGCTCGTCGGTCGTCGCAATTCGTCGCGCCCCTCGGCGTTCCACAGCGTCGAGGAGGATGATCCTCGCGTCGACCGCCACCATGTCGCTGCCGGCGGCAATGACCGGATTGACGTCCAACTCGGCGACTTCCCCTTCCAGGCTCATCACCAGGCCGTCTTCGCCGCCGATGCGAACGAGCAGCGCGGCGAGCGCTTCCCGGTCGACACGGGGTAATCCGCGCGCGCCGTCGAGAAGCCTGGCGCCGCGAAGATCGTCCAGCATCGCGTGCGCATCGCGTTTCGTGATCGGGCAAAGGCGAAAGGCGACGTCGTGCAGCACCTCCACGAAGATTCCGCCGAGACCGACCATCAACATCGGACCGAACTGCGGGTCGCGCGTGGCGCCGACCGCAATCTCGACACCCGGCGGTTGCATTTCCTCCACGAGAAAGCCATCGATGCGAGCGCCGCGTGCCTGCGCCTCGGTGCGCATGCGCTGCATCGCCTCCTCGACGCTCCGAGCGTCGTGCAAGCCGAGCGCGACACCCCCGGCGTCGCTCTTGTGCAGGATGTCGGGCGACATCAGCTTGAGCACGAAAGGCGAGGCGAGGCGCTCGATCGCAGCGGGAATGCCGACGCCATCCTGCAGGACGGCGGATCGCGGCACGCGCACGCCGAATGCCTCCAGCAGGCGCTTGCCCTCCGGTTCGCGAAGCGTGCGCCTGCCCACTTCACGCGCTTCCCGGATCAGATCGGCGGGATCGAACGCCATTGCCTAGAAACTGGTGGGCCAGGTTTGCATCAGGTGCTGTCCGACGCCCGGCCCGCGACGGGATCGATAGACGTCGAACATGCGAATCAGGTGGTCGCGCGTCTCCTGCGGCTTCACGATGTTCTGCAGCGAGAAGATCGTTGCCATGTCCCACACTTCCACGTCCTTCTGGATCCTGGCCAGTGCATCCTCGAAGCCTGCGTCCTCCCGGTTGAGGCCGTGCACGATGGTCGTCGCGAATGTCGGATCCATGAAGCTGACCTCCGCGGTTGGCCACGCGATCATCTCGTCGTTGTGACGGCCGCCGCCCATCGCTACGTAAGCGCGGCCGTACGCCTTGCGCACGATGACGGTAATGCTCGGCACGGTGACCAGCGACGTGCAATTCATCAGGTTCATGATCAGTCCCGGCGCGCCCTTGCGCTCGGCGTCCTTGCCCACGACGAAGCCTGGCGTATCGATCAGGCGCACGAGTGGGATGTTGAAGCTGTCGCAGAGCACCTGGAAATCGACGATCTTGCGGCACGCCTCCGCCGACAATGCGCCGCCCCCTGTCATCGGGTTGTTCGCGACGATGCCGACGCTCTTTCCGCCGAGGCGCGCAAGTGCCGTCACCGCGGCTTTGCCGAAGCGGGGTTTCAGCTCGAAGAGGCTGCCGCGGTCGACGATGATCTCGATGATGCGGCGCATGTCGTACACCTGCGTCCGCTTCTCGGGAAGGACTTCCAGGATCGCGTTCTGATCGTGTGCGACGTCGGCCGACACCGGATACGACGGCGGCAGCTCCAGGTTGTGCGCAGGCATGAAGCCGAGGAACGTGCGGATTTCCTGCATCGCCTGGGCGTCCGTCTCGGTGAAGCGATCGATCAGCCCCGTATGATCGGCATGCAAGCGCCAGCCGCCGAGTTCCTCGACGTCGACCTGCTCGCCGATCGCCATGGAGACGAGGCGCGGACTCGACACGGACATCACGGAACCCTTGCGCATCACGGCGAAATCCGAGCAGCAGCAAAGCCACGCCGAGGATCCGAACGAGGTATCGAGCGCAGCGGCAGCCCACGGCGTTTCCCGCGTGCGCCGGAACTGTGTCGGGTCGTTGCCCAGAAGCGAACCCATGCCGCGCGACCCCATCGCATCCGGCAAGCGCGCGCCGGTCGACTCACCGATGTGCACGAACGGCATGCCCTTCTCGGTCGCGATGCGGCGCACATGACCAAGCTTCTTGGAGTTGGTGGCGCTGGTCGACGCGCCGGCAACGGTGAAGTCGTTGACGACGACTCCCACGTGGCGGCCGTCGATCTTCGCGAAGCCGGCAATCTTGCCGTCCCGCGGCGTGCGCGCTTCGTCGTCGCGGAACACGCCCGACGCGCCGAGCAAGCCAATCTCGGCAAAGGTGCCGGGATCGACGAGCAGGTCGAGGCGCTCCTGTGCATTCAACTGGCCGCGACTCTTGCGCTTGGCTAGTTTTTCCGAGCCTCCCATCTGTGCGGCGCGCGCACGCCGCCGATCGAGTTCCGCGAGCAGCGACTCATGAGCCATTTGTTTGTCCTTCATAGACCGCCCATCCTGCCGCTCGCCTCAAGGGGTGTGTTGTCGCCTGCTTTCCGACCATCGCAGCCGCGCGTCCCGGCCGATCGGCTGAGTCGCGCTATCGCCAATGCACACTTTGCCCGCCGTCGACCGTCAAGACGGCACCCGTGACGTAGCTGGACGCCGGGGACGCGAGATAGACCACGGCTCCGATCATCTCATCGGGTTCTGCAATCCGACGCAGCGGCACTTGATCTGGAGTCACGGGCATCGCGCCCGACTCCGATGCCGCGCTCGTGAACGGCGTCCTCGTGGGCCCCGGTGACACGGCGTTCACGCGAATGCCGTACTCGGCCCAATCGACCGCCATCACGCGCGTCATCTGCACGAGGGCGGCCTTGCTTGCGCAGTATGCGGCACGAAGCGGATGCGTGACCTCGGCCATCTGCGACGCGATATTCACGATCGAGCCTCCACCCCGATCACGCATCAGATCTGCAGCTGCCTGGCACGCGAGCAACGGCGCCGTGCAGTTGATTCGGAACGTGCGCTCCCAGTCGGCGAGCGTATGTTCGAGCACGCGCTTGTGCACACGCACACCGGCATTGTTGACCAGGATGTCGACGCGTCCGCACCGTTCGGCCACCTGCGCGATCATCGGCGCGATCGCCTCAGCATCGGCGAGATCCACGCGGAGGGTGATTCCCGGGCGCCCCATCTGCACAAGCTCGCCGGCCAACTCCGCCAGCGCATCCTCCACGACATCGACGCCCGCAACGGTCGCGCCGGCGTTGGCAAGTCCGCGCGCGATCGAGCGTCCGATCCCCTGCGCCGCGCCCGTGACGATCGCAACCTTGCCGTCGATCCGAAATGTTGGAAAGCTCACGGGAATTCAGGCCGAAATCGAGCGACGCGCATCAGCGTCCAAGGACGAGCCGGGGGACGATCGTGGTGACGGCGGGAAATGCGCACAGCACGACGATACCGACGAAGAGAACCGCCACGTAGGGAAGCATCGGCCGCACGGCGCGCGTCACCGGGATCTTGCCCACGCTGCAACCGATCAGGAGGCCCACGCCCGTCGGCGGCAGGAACATGCCGAGACCACCTGCCGCGACGAGCAGCGTAAGGAAGTGAACCTTGTCGACGCCGAGCTGCTGCGCGAGCGGCAGGAAGATGGGAATCAGCAGCAACCCCGTGGGCAACACCTCGATGACGGCACCGAGCAAAATTGCAATGACCGAAGTAATTACGAGGAACACGGTCGGGTTCCGGGAAAAACCGAGCACGAGGTCGCCGAGCATCGGCGTGATGTCCTCGATCGTGAGCAGATATGTATACACGACCGACAAACCCAGCAATAGCAGGATCACACCGGAGAGTACCGTCGATTCGATCAGGATGTGCCACAGCTTGGCGAGCGTGAGCTCGCGGTAGACGAAGAAGCCGACCAGGGCCGCATACACGACGGCGAAGGATGCCACCTCCGTGGTGGTTGCAACGCCGCCGATGAGACCTCCGAAGATGATCACCGGCATGCCGAGGGCGACGAGCGCGTCGACGAGCGTGCGCCGCACGGTGCGCCAGGAGAAATGACCCGCGGTCGGAAGATTCAGGCGCAGCGCGTAGTAGTAAACGAGCGCTGCCGTCAGCGCCGCCAGCACGATTGCGGGCAGGAACCCGGCGAGGAACAGCGCGGCAACCGACGTGTTGGTGACACCGCCGAACACGACCATCGTGATGCACGGCGGAATCAGGATGCCCATCGCCGAGGCCGCTGAAATGATCGCAACCGATTGCTCCTGCGGGTACCCCGAGCGCTTCATCGACGGCAGCAGCATCGCGGACATGGCGGAAACGTCGGCGGTCGTCGAGCCCGATATGCCGGAAAAGAACATTTCGCCGACGATCACGGCCATGCCGAGGCCGCCCCGTACGAATCCGACGAGCGCCTTGGCAAGATTGACGAGCTTCGTTGCGATGCCACCCGTTTCCATCAACGACCCCGCGAGCACGAACAGCGGAATCGCGAGCAGCGTGAACGAGTCCGCACTCATCACGAGCCGATGCGTCAGCATCTCCATGGGCACGCCGCCTGCGAAGGGAATGACGACGATCGCGGCGACACCCATGGCGAAAGCGATCGGAACCCCGAGTGCCATCAGCACCACGAAGACCAGGATGAGGGTGCCAACGATCAAGAGCTACTCCCCGTCCGGAACGTGGGACGCAATCCGCAGCTCGCCTCGCCACGCCCGCCTCGTCAGCGGAACGAGGTAGACGAGCATCAGGGCGCCCGATACGGGCACGGACAAGTACTGCCACCCGCGCGACAGGCGCGTGACGGCCATGACCTGACTGAAGTTGGCGATCGTTTCCCGCGTCCCCGTATAGACGAGCACGCACGCCATGAGCGCGGTGGCGACCAACGCCAGCAGCACCATCAGTCGCTGCCATCGCAACGGCATCCTGACCTCGAAGACCGCGACGGCCGAATGCGCGCCGCGCTTCACGCCGATGGCTGCGCCGAGGAACGCGAGCCATGCGAACAGGAGGCGCGCGATCTCGTCGCTCCACGTGAGCGGATCGACGAAGAAGTAGCGCCACACGACGCCGGCAAAGAGCACCAGCGTGATGGCGAGCATGGTGAGCGCGCCGAGCGTTTCCGGGATAGTGGCAATCAACGCGCCTGCTCGCCACGGCCGCGTGCTCGCCATCTGTTCCGTCTCGGCGACCAGCGTGGACGTCACTTCGATCCGGAAAGCTGCTGGAGCTCCTTCAATTTCTCCACCGAGACACGACCCGGGAATTGCGTCCACACCGCGCGCGCGAGGCTCTTCCACTGCTCGAGCTCCGGCGCGGCGGGCTCATAGATGACGACGCCATACTTGTCCTTGAAGATGCCCTTCATTTGCGCCACTTCATCGGCATCGACCTTGATGCCCCATCGCTCGGTATCCCGACCCGCCTTGAGCAGAACGTCCTGCAGCTCCTTCGGCAACGCGTTGAACTTGTCGAGGCGCATCACGGCGAGCTGCGTGCCGACGATGTAGTTGACATCCGCAGCGTATTTGATCTGCTCGACTTGCTTGGTGCCGATCGCATCGCTCCAGTTCGGCCCGTAGCCGTCCACCACCTTGGATTGCAGCGCCGAATACACCTCCGCGAAGTCGATCGGCGTCGGGCTCGCGCCCCAGGAGCGCCAGATCGCCTGGTCAACGGGCGAAGAGACGCTGCGGACCTTCATACCCTTGAGGTCGGCCGGCGTCTTGATCTGCTTGCTCACCGTCAGCACGGGACGGCCGCCGCCGTTGTCGATCATCATCAGGACCTTGAGGCCGGGCTTCTGTTCCATGCTCGAGCGGATCGTCTCGCCGGGCGGGCCATCGAGAAGCTTGCGCAAGCCGGCCTGGTCGTCGACGACGTACGGCATGTCCATCCACAGCATTGCATCCGTCCAAGGTGCGTACTGTGGATTGGCCGACGTACCGATATCGATGCTGCCGTTCAACACGGCTTCCACGGCCGTCCTCTCGCCGAAAAGCGTCCCGTCGTAGAACACCTGCACCTTCACCTTGCCGCCGGTCGCCTGGTTCACGAGCTCGGCGAAGTGGTTCCACTGCTGTCCTTGCGAAAGCTGCCGGTTCTTGATCGTGGCGAAACGCAAGGTCATTTCCGGTCCGCTGTATGCGAGCGCATCTGCGACGCACAGGCACGCAAGCAGGCCTGAAGCGAATATCCAGCGGACCATTGAAAACGCCCCTTCCGCAAGGGCATGGCGAGCGGGGTTCGAGCCTTTCGGGGTAAGCATGTGCTCCTCCTTCGTCTTGATCAAATACGCCTCACTTCGTTCGGTGATAGTCGGCGCGTGTTCGCTTTGTTGCGGCAACATTGATCCATTGGTCGGATGACGCATTGCAAAACGTTTCGCGTACATCCTAGAGCATCTGTTTGGCTTCCGACACGGAAATTCGGGGAGGAACATCTACAGGCAGGGATGGAACGGACTTCAGTCCCGAACCGGTCGCAACGATCACGATGCGATCGGATGTCCGAACCAATCCGCGCTCCACGGCCCTGCCTAACGCCGCGAATGTCGTTGCCGCCTCGAGACCAACGAACAACCCCTCGTCGCGAGCCAGCTCTCCTGCGGCAGCGCGCGCTTCGTCGGCGCTTACCGCGATGGCTGCGCCGCCCGTTCGCCGGAGCAGATCGAGCACATGCTTTCCGCCGGGAGGGCTCGGAGACTTGAGTCCTCCCGGGGGAATGTCGATCCTGCCCCACGGCACGCACGCATCCGCGCCTTCCTCGTAAGCCTTGACAATCGGAGCACATCCCTCGTATTGCGAGACAAACAGGCGGACGTTGCGCTCCTCCACCCAGCCGAGCGCTCGCAGCTCGTCGAATCCCTTCCAGATCGCGAGCGCCCCGGTGCCGCCGCCAACCGGGTAGAACACGGCGTCGGGCAGAGACCAACCGAGCTGTTCGGCGATTTCGTAACCCATCGTCTTCTTGCCTTCGAGTCGATAGGGTTCCTTCAACGTGCCGACATTCAGCCACCCGTTCGTCGCCGCCAAGTCCGATGTGACCTTGCCTGCCTGATGCCAATCCTCGCAAATGTAGTTCCTGCCGCCGGCAAGAACGCACTGCGCAAGACTCGCGCTGGAGATGTCGGCCGGCAGGATCGACACGCACTGGATTCCGTGGCGAGCCGCATACAGGTTGAAGGCGGCGCCTGCATTGCCGGAGCTGTTGAGGATGACGGTCTTCACTCCGAGCTCGCGATAACGCGACAGCGCGACGCTCGCGCCGCGGTCCTTGAACGTGCCGCTGGGATTGCGGCCCTCGTCCTTGACGTAGACATTCGCGCACCCGAGGCGCTCGGCAGCTCGCTGCGTGCGGATCAGCGGCGTCCACCCTTCTCCGAGGGACGGCGCCGACTCCGGATCGCTCACGGGCAACATTGCCGAGTAGCGCCACAGCGAACTCTCGCGGTCCGGCCCGGTCCGGGCAAGGCGATTTCTGGCCGCGGCCATGTCGTAACGCGCCACGAGATAGCCGTCGTCCGCGCACGTCTTCTCTCCCACGAAGTGCGGCGCGTACGATGCTCCGCACGTGGAGCATTGGAGCGAGCTGAAGAATGAACGGTCGCGCGTCATGAGATCGATGTTCGTACGACACGCTCGATCGGGCCGCGAAAACGGCAGTCATCGAGGGCGCTTCTCCTGCGCCGCCAGATCACCAGGAACGATGCTTCGTCGTATCGCAAGCGCTATTCCCGGGACGCACCGTCGAGCAATCGGGTGAGCTCCGACACGTCCTTTACATTCTCGAGATCCAGCACGCGCTCGATCAGCCGATCGAGGCGATCGGAGCTCACCGGACGAAGCGCGTACTCGGCACATCGGCGGAACTTCGCGATGAATTCTTCGCGCGACAGCATCGCGTCGGGGGAACCGCGCATGCGCTCGCATTTGGCGCTGCGAAGCTCGCCGCTTCGCAGGCGCGCCTCGATCGTCACAGGAACCAGCGCGCTGGGATCGATGTCGGGATCCTCGACGACGCTAACCCGGCGCGCAAGCGCGGTGACCTCGGGGTCCAGCACCGCGTCCCGGTCGAAATCGCCGATGAAGAGGTCGCCTCGCAGGAGCATGACTGCGACTGCGAACGGCATGCTGAGAATGGCCTCCACGACGGGGTTTCCTGTCACGGAAGCCCACGGCTTGCCACCGATGTTGATCATCGCGCGCGACGCCATCACGGTCACTTCCACGATTTCATCGGGGGCCACGCCTGTCTCGCGCAAGGTGCGCGCTGCGTCGATGGCGGCGTGTGAATCGCGCGCACAGGGGTAGGGTTTGACACTGAGGCGACCCACCTCGTAGCGCTCGCCGAGGCCATCCGTCAGCGGCGCCCGGTTGTAGTCACCGCGCTCATAGAGCGTGAAGTAGCCATGCTTTCCTACGAACACCCGCAGCGGGCCCGTGACGCCCCGGCCGGCAAGCTGGGCCGCCACGACCCCCGCACGCGCCG
>Ga0105248_10008527_pt1 | contig 11255 bp, 9 predicted proteins | sample KBSS34metaG_FD_81524 | JGI IMG/M metagenome (GOLD analysis project Ga0105248, IMG submission 81524) | Switchgrass rhizosphere microbial communities from Kellogg Biological Station, Michigan, USA - KBS S3-4 metaG | ecosystem: Host-associated > Plants > Roots > Rhizosphere > Soil | place...
CAAAGCGGACTTCGCCGACCGACCTGGCCGGTCCTGAGATAGCGGCGGACACGGGCCAGCACGATCGGCTTTCGATCCGTGTCCTTCGTCGTCTTCACCTTCCCGTTCGACGACTCGGCGACGATCCTGAAAGGAATCGCGCGCGCCGAACAGAAACCGCGAACCTCCTCGAGGTTCATGTAGTTCAGCTCTTCAAGGAGTCGCGCCCGCTCGCTGGTCGTGAGCTGCGCCAGGACGTTCGACATCGAAACCCTTTCACGCCGACAGCGCGTCGCCCGGCTTCGCGGTTGGCCGCCGCCCTACCAGTACGACGTTGAGGGCGATCGTATCAGGCCGCCTCACGTAAGGCCTCCACCCGGCGCGGCCAATTGGTGACGCGGTTCCAACTACCGCCGGTCTGGTCGATCTCCCTTCGCTCGTCTGCAATCATGAGCGAGCTGCTGGCGCTGGAGTGTGCGGCTGACGTCGTGATTTCTTGATCCAGATCAATGGCAGCACTCCTCCCGCAGGCTACCGTGGAGCCGTAGGAGGCATGGCATGAAGATTCTCACCATCGTCATTACGGCTTGCGCACTATCCGCCACCCTGGGCGCGCAAGTTCCAGACTTCACCCCGCAGACACCTCTGATTGGCGCACTGCTGCACGACGACAGGGCTGCAGCGAAGCGACTGCTCGAATCGGGCGCCGATCCCAACGACGGGCAGTTTTTCGGAATGTCGCCGCTGCTGCTCGCAATTCTGCGCCAGGACCTCGAGCTTGTGCGGCTGCTGCAGGCAAAGGGCGCGGATGTCACGGTGCGCGATCGCTCCGGTTCGACACCGCTGATGTGGGCGGCCTTCAGCGAGACCGGCGATGCCACGCTCGTCGACGAGCTGCTTCGACTCGGCGCCGATCCCAACGCCACGAATAAGGCCGGTGAAACCGCGCTCGATTGGGCGCTGCGCCGCGGCGATACGGCGGCGGTCGCGGCGTTGCGGAAGGCAGGTGCGTCCAACCCGGACGCAATCAAGAAGTCGGTTGAAAAATCGGTGGCATTGCTGCAGGCCAGCGGTTCGCAATTCAGCCGGACCTCGGGATGCACGTCGTGTCACCACCAGTACTTGCCGCAGATGGCATTCGGGGCGGCCCGGGACCACGGCATTGCCGTGGATCAAGCCGCCTGGCGCCGGCAAACTGATGCCACCATCACCGTGCTGAACCGAGTCCGCGAAGAAGCGGTGCAGAATCGCGACCGGATTCCGGATGTTCCCGTCAGCGTCAGTTACGCGCTGCTCTCGTTATTCGCCGGACGTCACGAGGCGGACGAAGTCACCGACGCGATGACGCGGGTCATTGCAGCCTGGCAGAGCGACGACGGCGCATTCCATCCGCTTCCGGCGATGCGGCCACCGATCGAAGCGGGAACCGTGACGGCCACCGCGTTGAGTCTGCGCGCGCTGCAACTGTACGGCGCAAATCAGGCCGAGCGGATCGAACGCGCGAGCCACTGGCTACGTCGCGCCACACCTCGCACGACGGAGGAACGTGCGATGCAGCTGCTCGGACTGGCATGGGCGAAGGCGCCGGCAGACGTCATTCGCGGATCCGCGGACGCGCTTCTCCACGAACAACGGCCGGATGGCGGCTGGGCGCAGCTCGCAACCCTCGAAACCGACGCGTATGCAACCGGCCAGGCGCTGGTCGCTCTGCAGACCGCCGGGTACTCGGCTGCCAGCCCGGAGTACCGACGCGGCGTCGCATTTCTGGTCCGTACCCAATTCCCGGACGGTTCGTGGCTTGTGCGTAGCCGGACCTTCCCGGTGCAACCGTTGAAGGAGAGCGGTTTCCCGCACGGCACACATCAGTGGGTTTCTGCCGCGGGAACCAGTTGGGCGACTCTGGCGCTCGCGCTGGCCCTGCCGCCGCCGGCGTCGTCCGGAACGCTCCAGTGATTGCGGAGCGCGAGTGATCGCCGCGCGAGCTTCCTGTGGATGCGACTGACGGTTGCTGGCGTGACGCCGAGGTGCGACGCCAGCAACCGCTGCGGAATTCTCGTCGAACCGTTGCCGATCACCGCTTCCGTTGCTGAATCTGCGCAACGAAAAACTGCTTCAGCGTCTCATTCGTCAGCCCGAGTGCCGTCGCTTCTTCCATCGCCTTGTCGGTATCCCAGCCATCGACGATCGCGCGTTTCATGAGCCACATCCCGGCGGCTCTGCCACCGCCGGCTCAATGGATGAACGCCGGCTGGACGCCCGGCGCGGTGATCGTCTTCAGGAACGTGTCGACGACGGCAGGATCCGGCGCCGCCGTACTGAATGGGATGTGGTAATACGGCATGGCAGCCGCCTTCGCAGCCGCGATGTTCGCGTCAATGTCAGCCCCCTGCTCGGTCGCGAGACGGAGGTTGATGATCGACGCGTAACCCATCTGCTTGATTTCCGGGATCGCCGCCGGCGTGATGGCGCCGGCGCACGCCACGGTCGATTCGACCTTGGCGAAGTTCCGAATGCCAGGAACCTCCTGCCTCACGACCTGCGCACTCGCCGCGGTCGCGGCCAGGCACGCGACGCTGAACAGCGCAAGCCCCGGAACGGTCGGACGCATGCCGCACCTCCTTTGAACAAGGCTGGAGCTTACGCAGCGCCGGTCTCCTCCGCAATAGATACTTCACTCGTTCCCCACAATAACCGGCCGGCGCACCACTGTGTCGCGCTCCCGCACCGCGACCGGCACGAATCCACGTGCGTCGTACATGGCTCGCGGGCCCCGGAAATGGCCTGCGTCGTTGGCTTCGGGTGCATTGTGAGGGTATCCCTCGATCCATGCCGCCCCGCGCGCGAAGGCGTCTGCAATCACGCGATCGAGCAGGGCGGAGGCTATCCCGTGCCGTCGGAACGGCGGCGCGATCACGAAGCACGAGACGCCGATCACCGATGGCGGCTCTGGTCCGTCGGGGTCGACGAGGCGGTAGAGGCCGTAATCGGAGCGCAAAGAGGCGTTGACCCAGCCCGCGGCGCGGCGATCGACGTACGCGAGATAGCCGAAGGTCTTGGCACGCCGAAGCCGCTCGGCCATCGTCGCCCGGGTTTCGCGCCAAGGGCGCTCCGGTAGCTCGGGCGTCGCCGGCACGTGGGGTTCGAGGCAATAGCATGAGGCCCAATCGGGGTTGCCGGCAAAGGCTTCGTGATCGAAGAACTGGAGCCAGTCGCCGACGCGGTTCTCGCTCATTGGATGGACCGTCACGTCGCCGATGTCGGACACTCGTTCCGTGCTCCCGGTGAGCCGCTCGCCTGCCTCGGCGTAGTTACGCGCGTAGTTTCGGATCGCCTCTTCCGGATACGACCAGGTGTGCCGCTCCTGCCCGTGGACGATGAACGCGTTCACGACGTCGTCGGCGCCGTCAGCCTCGATCGATGCAGGACAGCCGAAGCATTTGACCTTCACGGACTCCTCCTCTGAGTCACGACGAGTCGCCGTTACCAGACGAACGGAACCAGACGAGCGCGTACCCGGCGCATGTATTCCTTATACCCAGGTAAGTCTCTCTGCAGGATTCTCTCCTCGTCGAGCAGCCGCCACAACAGCACGGGCAGGAAGGGCAGGATGAGGACGAGCGACCACCACGACCCGAGCGCGAGCGGCATTCCGACGAACAGCCAGATGGCGCCGGCGTACATCGGATGACGCACGTGCGCGTACGGGCCAGTGTCGATCACGCTCTGATTCTTTTCCACGCGAATGTTGGACGCGGCGAAACTGTTGACCCGGATCACCCAGAAGATGAACAGGAAGGACAGCAGGATCAGCAGATCACCAAGAATCGACACCGCCGGCGCAACCGGCGACCATGCGTAGCGGTGATCGAACGCGGGCAGGACAATCAACGCAAAAAACGCCAGGAACACCAACGAGACGATGATTTTCTGGGACCACTCCCGCTCGTATTGCGGCCCGGCCTTCATCCGACGCTCGAGGAGCGGTCTGTCGTAGATCGCCAGGTACACGGTGAAGCCGACGGTCGAGGCGGAAAATGTCCCCAGGAACAGCCAGCCCTGCCAGTAGTCGAACGTGCCGGCCGGCCAGAATATGAGAACGATAAAGAAGAGGGTCCCGAACAGCCCTTGAACAATCGCCTGTCTGTGCAACGGGTCCATCTCAACACCAGGCCGGAACGATTATCGCCCGACACACTCGACGTCCACTTTCCGTGGCATCGTCGCCGGACGTTTCCGACCGCCGCGAGGATTGCGGAACATTTCCGGCCGGTCGTCCCCGGATCAGGATTTGCTGCGGCACGCTGAGGCCACAATGAGAATCCCCTGTCTTTATGGTTTCGTTGCGGCGGCGCTCGCCGCCGCGACAGTGAGTGTCTCGGCCCAGAAGGCTGCGACGGTCGATTCCTCGAAGCTCACCACCGTCCTACAAACGCTCGCGAGCGCGGTGCCGCAAGACGACGCGCGCGCTGTCGCGCAAAACCGGATGCCGGCCGCGCGCATCACGCGCGAGGCATTGCCGAAAGCCGTGCGGGATGCGATGGCGACGCGGCGGCTACACATGAACGACGCGAACGAAGTGCAGGTCTATATCCTGATGTCAGCGGTGAACGAGGAGCGGATCGCGCAACTGCGCGCTGGCGGAGCCACCATTGAAATCCCCGATCCAGCGCGGCGACGAGTCCAGGCGCGGGTTCCGGCGACGCGGCTGAAGTCGATCGCGGCGCTGCCGTTCGTCGACTTCATTCGCCTGCCGACGTACGCGCGCCATCTGAGCGGCCTGACGACCACCGAGGGCGACCGAATCCTCCGTGCCGACGTGGTCCGACAGCAGGGATCGCTGGATGGCACCGGCGTACGCGTCGGCGTCGTCTCCGACGGACTCAAAGGGGTGTTCGCCAGCGGCTGCACCAATTGCAGCGGCCTGGCGGGAGGACCGATCGCCACCGGCGATCTGCCCGATTCGGTCGGTGTCCGAAGCAGTACCGGTGTGCTGCTGTCGTCGACCGGCGGCATTGCCGGCCGATCGTTCCAGCAGAATGGCGATCTCGAGGGGTTGCCACCGGCGGTCCCGGCGTGTGGGTTCGATGGCGCCGGCGCCGAGGGGACGGCCATGCTTGAAATCATCCACGACCTCGCGCCGGGCGCGCGATTGTCGTTCGCGAACATTGATACCGATCTGTCGTTCGTGCAGGCGGTGAATTATCTGGCGTCCACCAACGATATCGTCGTCGACGATCTCGGCTTCTTCGGCGAGGCCTACGACGGCACCAGCGCCGTCTCGGCTGGCACCGCGACCGCGCTGAACAATCCGGCCTATCCGATCCGGGCTTATTTCACCGCCGTCGGCAATTCCGCCGACGAGCACTATTACGGCGTCTATCAGGATTCCGGCATCGAGGCGACGTCGCTGGCGGCGACTGGCGACACCGGCCACCTGCATCTATTTCAGCAGAGCGACAACACCACCGACGTCCTCGGACTCGGGGCACAACCGTACAACCTGATCGCGCTCCCGAACGGCGGTGAAGTGCTGATCTTCCTGTCGTGGGACGACCCGATGGGTGGATCGGCGAACGACTACGATCTGTTTCTCGTCGAGAAAACGACCGGACGAGTCGTCGCCGCGAGCAACGACCCCCAGCGCGGCGCCCAGGACCCGCAAGAGTTCATCGACTTCGTCAACAGCGGCGCGAGCGGCTACTTCGAGATCCTGGTGCAGAACTACCACAACACCGCGCAACCCAGACACCTGAATCTCTACTCGTTCGCACCCGAATGCGCCTTCGATGGACCACTCACGCTCGCGGCAGGGCACCACGAACGCCACAATTTCAACACGGCGACCTACAGCGTGACGGCGCAGAGCGATGCCGGCGGCTCGCCGGCGGCGGTGATTGCGGTCGGTGCGATCTGCTCGGCATCGGCGGCTGCGTCGGGGCGGTTTCTCACCAACCCGAATCCCTCGTGCAACGACACCACGAACTCGACGGTGGAGTTCTTCAGCAGCCAGGGACCCACGACCGATGGGCGAACCAAGCCGGACGTATCGGCGATCGACGGCGTCTCGGTCAGCGGCGCCGGATCATTCGGTACAACGTTCTTCGGTACGTCAGCAGCGGCGCCGCATGCCGCCGCGATCGCCGCCCTCGCCGCACAGGCCGCGCCTTGCGTGCTCCAAACCAGCGGCAGTCCGCTCGCGACTGATGTCGCCAGAACCACGTTGCGCGATCTGGTCGTCAAGAGCGCAGTGCCGTTGACCGGCACCGGAGTCGCGGACAACGTCTCAGGCGCCGGGCGGGTCGACGCCGTGGCCGCGGTGCAGCGGACGCTGCCGATCTTCACCGGCCAGAAAACGCTCACGGTTGATGCGAATGTCGCATCGGGCGCAACGCTCACCGCGGCGCAGCTCGGTTTTTCCGATCCGAATCGATGCGCGGTGACGACGCTGGCGTGGAGCGGCGGCTGCGGCACTGGCCCCGGATCAGCGATGACTTGCCCACGCGGGACCAACAACATCTCGGTATCGGCCAGCAACAACGGCCTCAGTTTTTCGGCAACCGTCGATCTACAAGTCGTCGTTCGCTGAATCTCGTCTTCGCGTTCACCCGTGCTGATGTCAGCGCGTGGGAACGCGCTGCTGCAGCTCGGTAAACCAGTTCTGGACGACGACGATGTGAGGGCGAGCCGAGGACGCCGTACCCTCGGTCGCCGCGAGCATCAGAATCCGCTGCCCGTTGGCCGAGACATCGTATTGCGCGCGCGGCGAGCCCGTCGGCGCGACGTAGTAGTGTCCGCGAAAGAGCTCCACCGGTGTTCCAACCTTGAGCGTCGGCGACGTCGTCACCGATACGGCAAACATGTGTTCGCCCGTCAAACTCCGGTAGAACACATCGCCGTTGGCTGCCCACACGGGTTCGCGTCCCCCGCCGACCGAAACGGTCACCTGATCGTTCGCTTCCGGATAGCGCCGGATATAGATTTCCCGCTGACCGGTTTCCTGCGACAGATAGGTCACGAAGCGTCCATCGCGTGACAAGTGTGCGCCTTCCGCATTGAAGTCTCCCTTGAAGAACAGTTCGGGACGTTGATCGTCGCGATTCATGGGGCGCATGAAAATGTTCGCAGGGCCTTCGAGCGGGTGCTGATGAAGCGTGAGTATTCGGCCGTCCGGTGACCACGAGTCGACGTGAACCTGCCCCCCCAGTTGCGTAAGCTGCCGCGGCGTGCCGCTCCCATCGGCCGGCTGAACCCAGGCTTCGAGATTGCCCTTTCTGGCGGAGGAATACGCCACCTGCAAACCACTCGGATCCCACACGCCCATGTGACTGGAGCCATCCCGGGTAAGCCGGCTACTGCGCCCCGACTCGAGGTCGAACACCCAGATGTCGCCATCCCGGGTCACCAGCACGCGACCGCCGTCAGGCGACAGGCGCGGATCCTCGTACGTTCCAGGCGGGATCGATTCGATCCGTCCGGCAACCGCGCCGTGACGATCCAGCCAGACCAGCGATCGCAACGACGCACTCCCGCGAAGGTACACGAGCGTTCCCTGGTCGGACACCCCGAAATTCGATCCAGTGGCACTGACGCCGACTGACCGCTGAACGTCCTGAACGAGCGGCACCGCGCCACCAGTCACCGCCAGCCGATTCAGGTCGAACGGCACGCCCAGCAAACCATCCCGCAACGCATAGATGATGTGCCCTGTCCGGACATATCGAGCCGCGCTGCCGCCCTCGACGACGACGGTTCGTTTGCCGGACGAGAGCGACTGGACGACTATCTGAGCCACGTCCCAGCGTGCAGGTCCTCTGTCCTTTGTGACGCTGAGCAATACCGATCCGCCGTCGGGCATCAGCTGCGGGCCGTACATCTGTTCGCCGTCGCCAGCCCGAATGACGAGCTGCGGCACGCCCCCGTTCGCGGACACGCGCATGATCCCTGTGTTCTGGCCGAACAGAATGGTGTCGTCCGGCGCCCAACTCACCCCAGATGGAATGGTCGCCGCGCACAGGGTCACCGGCACACCGCCGCCGACACTGATCTTCTTGAGCTGCCCGGACGACGCCCAATAGCCCACCCATTGGCCATCGGGCGAGAAGAAGGGGCTGTTCAAGTTTTCGGCGGTCCCGCGAATCAGACGGGGCTGCAAATCCTCCATTGAACGGACGTACAACCCTTCCATCGCCTGGTAGACGAAGGAACGCCCGTCCGGTGAGATCGCAATCACGGGGCGCTGGGTGACGTTTGCAAGCGTCTGATTGTCGGGCACGACATAGTCGAACCGGTTCGTCGGTTGTGGCCGAGCGGAGGGCCACAGGCGCCACGCCGACAAGGCTGTGACGAGCACTGCCGCGATCGCGGTCAGCACAATTGGAAGGGCCCGACGCCACCCCGGCTCTGCGACCGACGCATGCAGCGGGACGTGAGTCGACGGGACCTCGAACGCCCCATCCAACGCCAGCAAGACATCGCCGATGTCGCGAATGCGCCGCCTTCGGTCCTTCTCGAGACAACGCTTGATATGGCTCCGGAGCACCGGTGGAAGTCCGGCCGGCATCAGCGCCCAGTCCGGTTCTCGTGCGAGCACCGACGCCAACACGTCTGAGACGTCTTCGCCCGGAAACGCACGTTTCCCCGTCAGCATTTCGTAGAGCACACAGCCGAACGCCCATACGTCGCTGCGCTTGTCCGCGGGTTTCCCTTTCGCCTGCTCGGGACTCATGTACGCAGCAGTGCCGAGAATCGTGCCGATCCCGGTCATCATGACCGGGGACGTGATCGTCGGAGAGTTGGCCAGGTCGGCCGAAAGTCCGGCGGCCGCTTCAGTGGCTTTCGCCAATCCAAAGTCCAACACCTTGACGTTGCCGTCGGCCGTCAGCGCGATGTTCGCCGGCTTCAGATCGCGATGGACGATCCCCTTCTCGTGCGCAGCTTCGACCGCCTCCCCGACCTGCCTGGCGATGCCGAGCGCTTCATCGACGGGAATCCTGCCGCGCGCCAGGCGTTGAGCCAGGCTCTCGCCGTCGATCAATTCGAGGATCAGAAACTGCCGGCTGGCGGTTTCTTCGAGGCCGTAGATCGCGCCGATGTGCGGATGGTTGAGCGAGGCGAGCAGCTGGGCCTCACGACGGAAGCGCGCGAGGCGCTCCGGATCCTGTATGAACGCGTCCGGGAGGATTTTCAGCGCGACATCACGACCGAGTTTCGTGTCCCTGGCGCGATAGACCTCGCCCATACCGCCGCTGCCGAGCAGCGACACGATTTCATAAGCGCCGAAGCAGGAGCCGCGCGAAAGAGCCACAACGAGTTCGTCGGCGAATTATATGGCTGACGAACTGGAGCTGACGAACTGTCCGCGGCCACCGCCGTGTGATAATCGCGCGCCATGTCGAGACCCTTCACACACGTCATGCCGATCGGTGTCGTGATCACCATCGCTCTGTCGATCTCCCGGGTATCGGGCCCAATCTCAGCCGGCCCCGTCGTCTGCTGATGCCCGGCTCCGCGCCCTTTACACCGAGGAATGGGACTGGCGGCAGCAGGAACTCGGACGCGGGGCCGGCGATCGCTTCCCACGCGTCGATGCCGCGTCCCAACAGGCGAGGCTCGCGTACTGGACGCGAACCATCGCCACACTCGACGCCATTCCCTTCGATCAGCTGTCATCCGAAGAGCACATCAACGCGCAGATCTTCCGCACGTCTCTACGCGCGCTCGCCAGCGACGTGCAGTACCGCACCTACGAGGCGCCCTTCAACAGCGACCCGTTTTTCTGGACCGACTTCACGCCGCGTCAGGGCCTCGCCACCGCCGCCGCGTACCGTTCGTATCTCGCGCTGCCGGTGCTGGAGGAGCGCATGAAGCGGTTCATCGCCGAGGAGAGCGCCACGCAGAAGCAGTGAATTGAATGCGGCTTTTCGGAAACCTCGTCCCGGGGTGCTAGTATCCGCCGATGGCCGAGACCGCGTGGAGCGTCGATCGACTGCCGGCCGCGGCCGCCCGCACTGACGCGCCGCGTCACACCGCGCTTGTACGGGTGACGCACTGGCTGACGACGGTGTGCTTCTTCGCGCTGCTGATCAGCGGACTCGAGATCGTCGTCTCGCACCCGCGCTTCTACTGGGGCGAGAGCGGAAACGTCCTGACGCCGGCGCTGTTCTCGCTTCCGATTCCCTCGTCCCGCGCAACCGTCCCGACCGGGTATGGCTATGTGCTGCCGGACCAGAACGGCTGGAGCCGCTATCTCCATTTCGAGGCGGCCTGGGTTCTGGTGCTGACGGGTGCGCTGTATGTCATCTGGGGCGCCTCGAGCGGCCATTTCCGCAGACACCTGCTGCCGGATGCGCGCGATCGTTCGCTGCAGGCGTTGTCCCGCGACCTGGTGCGGCACCTCCGATTCGCGCGACCGGCCGCCGCGGAGGCGTGGTCGTACAACCTCGTGCAGCGCCTCACCTACGCGCTGGTGATCTTCGTGCTGTTCCCGCTCGTCATCTGGACGGGCCTGGCGATGTCGCCGGCGTTCGTATCGGCGGTACCGTCGACGGTCATGTTGCTCGGCGGCCGGCAGTCCGCGCGCACGCTGCATTTTCTGGTGACGGTGTCGCTGGTGGCGTTCCTGCTGGTCCACGTCGCGATGGTCTGGTTCGCCGGATTCGGCACGCGCGTCATGGCGATGATCACCGGCGCGCCCCACACGAGAGGAACTGAATGAGCGCGATTTCACGGCGCAAAATGATCACGCGCGGGCTCGCGGCCGCCGCGGGGCTGTCGGGCCTCGCCGTCGCCGAGCGCGTCGCCGATCGCTACGGGCTGATCCCGCCCGATCACGGCGGCATCTACGGACCCGGCGAGTCGCTGACGTATGCCGCGCAGCGGCTCCTCACTCGACATTCGCTCGCGCGCGAATTCAGCCGCAGTCAGATCTCGAATCCGCCGTTCGCCAACGAGATCGCGCCACCGACCGATCACTTCAAGCGCCTTCAGGCAGACGGCTTCAAGGACTGGCGGCTCTCCGTCGAAGGCCTCGTCGCGCAGCCGGCGTCGCTCTCGCTCGACGAGGTCAAGCGGTTTCCGGTGCGGCGGCACATCACGGAAATCGCGTGCGAGGAAGGCTGGTCGTACGTCGCGGAGTGGGTCGGGACGCCGCTCGCCGAGGTGCTGGGCGCCGCCGGCATCCTGCCGCAGGCGCGTTATGTCGTGTACTTTTCGATCGAAGGCGCCTGGTGGGAGAGCATCGACATGGCCGATGCGCTGCATCCGCAGACGCTGATCGC
>Ga0105248_10008530_pt1 | contig 11252 bp, 9 predicted proteins | sample KBSS34metaG_FD_81524 | JGI IMG/M metagenome (GOLD analysis project Ga0105248, IMG submission 81524) | Switchgrass rhizosphere microbial communities from Kellogg Biological Station, Michigan, USA - KBS S3-4 metaG | ecosystem: Host-associated > Plants > Roots > Rhizosphere > Soil | place...
CCTCGTCCAGCGCATCAATCACCCTCCAGACGCGCTTGTCGAACCCCTTCGCGCCGCCGTGCAAGTGGTTCACACCGTTGTTCTGAGTCAACTGGTACTCAGTTCCGTTGAGCGAAAACTTCCCCAAACCGATGCGGTTCGCATGTCGCCCAATCAAGCCGCCGAAGTAGCGCGGATTCCGCACGTATTCTTCGAGCGTCTCAAACCCTAAAACCACATCCGCAAAAGATCCGTTCCTGTCCGCGGTCTTGAGCGCCACGACCGCGCCGCCGTAGTTTGTAATCGACACTTCCAAACCACGATCGTTTCGGAGTGTGTACAGGTATACCGCCTGGCCCTCAGTTTCGCCGAACTGTCTTTTGACCATCCCCACGATTAATCGCGGCGCAGCTCGCCGAACACGCGATTGGCCTCTTCGAGAGTTTCGATCGAACCCACGTCGTACCACAAACCCGGGACCTTCCAAACGTAAAACGGCACGCGCGGATACAGCCATTGGACCAGCCGGCCCGGCTGATCCGGATTGTTACCTTCGGCGATGTACTGATGAATCAGCGGCAGCGTCGCGGTTGGATAGTAGTAAAGCGCGATGCCGGTGAGCGTGCTTTTGGGAACTTTCGGTTTCTCCTCGAAGTAGGTGATGCGCTGCTGCTCGTCGATCTCGATCGCGTTGTACTTCTTGATCGCTTCGAGATCGCCGACGTCGTAAACACCCGTCACCGGCGCGTTCTGCTGCTTGCAGTAATCACCAAACTCCGCGAGATCGTTGCTGAACAGGTTATCGCCGCCGACGATGATGATGTCTTCGTCGATCTCGTGCTGGTTGATGACGAGGTGCAAGTCGCCGATCGCGCCGAGCTTGTTCGAGTCGTCAGTGCTGCCGTCGTTGACGATCGTAAAACCGAAATGAAGATTCGGACGGCGATATGTTTTGGCCCAGTTTTCAAAGTGAGTCACAAACTTCGCGTTCGTCACGATGTAAGCGTGGTCGATGTGCTTGATGCTGGCGATGTTGTCGAGCACGTGCTCGAGCATCGGCTTGCCCGCAACCGGCAAAAGCGGCTTGGGCTGATTGAGTGTCAACGGATAAAGACGCGTGGCATACCCGGCTGCCAGAATGATCAGTTTCATCAGAATTCTTCCGCCCCGTTCGAAGCCTCGCAAACGTAGATTTCCGGCTTCAATCTGGTGAATCGCTCGTAGTCGCGAGCCACGACGTATTTGAAGCGTTCGACGTGTTCAACCTGAACGATATTTATCGTGCAACCGCCAAAACCGCCGCCGGTCATGCGCGCGCCATAGACGCCTTCGAGTCTGCTCGCAATATCAACCATCACATCCAGCTCCTTGCAACTCACTTCGTAATCGTCGCGCAGACTCTCGTGCGACTCCTTCATCAGTTTTCCAAACTGGCGCAGATGATGATCCTCCAAAGCGTCCGCCGCCGCCAACACGCGTTCATTTTCGCTAATCACATGACGGCAACGACGATAGATCTCGTCTGGTAGACCGCAGCCAAACTCTACGAGTTCTTCGAGCGTCACGTCGCGGAGCGCCTGGATGTGCGGCAGAGACTGCGCCAGGGACCGCACGCCGGCTTCGCATTGCGCGCGGCGCTCATTGTAAGCGGTCGAAGCCAGCGCATGTTTCACCATCGTGTTGCAAATAACTAGGTTCACTGTGTCAGGCAACGGCAACATGCGAAACTCGAGCGAGCGGCAGTCGAGCAACAACGCTTTCTGCGCTTTGCCAAACAGCGCCACAAACTGGTCCATGATGCCGACGTGCGCGCCGACGAATTCGTTCTCAGCCTTTTGACAAAGCAACGCGAGCTCGCGGCGATCGATTTCTATGTCTGAGCTGGTGACGAGCGCACACGCCGTTGCGACCTCGAGCGCCGCCGAGGAGCTCAGTCCTGAGCCCAGCGGCACCTCACCGCGGATTTGCAGATACGCGCCGAGCAAGCGATGACCCGCGCGTTCGAGCATCACGGCAACACCCACCGGGTAATCACTCCAGTGGTGGCGTGGCTTCGGATCTTTTTCGTCGAGGTCAAACTGAATGCCGTCGCCGAAGTTGTCCGAACAGATTTCAAGGATGCGATCTTCGCGCGGCCACGCGCGGACAAAGACCGAAAGATCGATTGCCGCGGGCATTACAAACCCGTCGTTGTAGTCCGTATGTTCCCCGATCAGATTGACGCGGCCCGGAGCGCGGAAGTTGCGAGGAGGATTAGTGATGAGGGTTTGCGACATCCAGCACCACCCTCCACGCGCCATTTTCCTTTTTCCAAATCCTTACATAACTGCCGCGTTCAGCCACCTTCGCTGCGGCCGCATCGGTGATTTCATACGTGCCGTGTGTGTAGCCGAGATCGTCGGAGCGCGACACGTCGCCGCCGAGAGGCGTCCACTGCACCCGCCGCTTCTCTGAATGAAGCGCGTTGGCCGCTGCGCCGATGCCGATGTAGGGAAGGTTGCCGTTTCGATAGAGCCGCACGTCGCGAGCAGCAAAGAGGAAAAAGACCGTTGACAACCCGTCTTTCAAACTGGTCTGCGCGAAGGCGCGATCGCGCTCCAGCAGCACGGCGCGCGCCGCTTCGACGTTAACCGGGCGAAGCTTTGCGTTGCTCTTCTGGTCCGGCGGCTGCCAGAGAGTTTGTGGACCACCGGATTGCGGATGCGAGATGCCGAGATCGACGACAAACTTCCACGAGCCATCCGCCTGTTTTTTCCAGAGCGTGACGAAGTGACCGTACGCCGAAGGCTTTTCGTCTTTCACGTCCGGCTTTGCTTCCCAGGGGCCAGTGGTGAACCCGAGATCGCCGGCGGCGGCCATGCCCGCGAACGACGGTTGCCACGCGAGCAGCGGATGTTTGTCGGAAGGCGGCACGGGATGTTCCTGCATCCACTTCTTGCCATTGACGGCGCCCGGGCGAAACAGCAGTCCATCGTCGGCAATGAAGGTCATGAACGCATCGCGCGTGTTCTGCTCCGCGGCCATCTTCGAGAAGGCTTGCTCCGTTTGGACCATCTCCTGAAGCGGGGTTTGTGCTTGTGCTTGCATAGCGAAAGACAACATCGCCAGCACGATTAAGATCCGTTTTTTCATCGGTGGTATTCCTGCCCTACAGCCGCTTGCAACACGCTTTCCGGTGTCCAGTGATCGATCGGTCTCACTTCCGAGAGTCGTCCGCGGCTCATCACCGCTAAACGATCACACATCCCGAACAACTCAGGCAAATACGAACTGACCATCAGCACCGCTTTGTTCTGTGCCGTACATTCCGCGATCGTTTCATAAACCTGCGCTTTGCTGCCGATGTCGATGCCGCGCGTCGGCTCGTCCAGCAGCAGCACATCCGCATCCTGATGCAGTAATCGAGCCACCACGACCTTCTGTTGATTGCCTCCCGAAAGCGCGCCCACGGGTTGTTGCACGTTGCGCGTTTTGATCTTCAGTGCGTTGACGAGTCGTTCCGCTTGCCGCCGTTGTGCTGACAGATCGAGCCAGCCCCAACGCGAGCAGGTGTCGAATCTCGTGACGGTTACATTGTCTGACAACGACTGGTTCAACGTCAGTCCGTCGCCTTTGCGATCTTCGCTGAGATAACCGACGCCTTCGATCAAACGCATCGCGGGCGTACTGCGGCCGCTCGGCAGCGCTTTTTTGTTGACTGAAATCGTGCCACTCACGGGTGGTTCGAGACCGAAGATCGCGCGCAGCAACGGCGTGCGGCCGGAGCCCATCAGGCCCGCGATGCCGAGTATCTCGCCGCGACGAAGATCGAAGCTGGCGTCTTTCAATAACGGCGGCGCGGCGAGATTTCGCACTTCGAGGATCGTCTCGTGAGTTGTGTTAGTCGCTTTGCGATCAGGAAAGAGATTCTGTTGCGCGCGTCCGACCATCTTCGCGATCAGTTCGTCGTCACTGGCCGTGTTGATGTCGCCGGTGGCGACGCTGCGCCCGTCGCGAAGCACCGTGAAACGATTCGCAATCTGGCGCACCTCTTCGAGAAAGTGACTGATGTAAATCACCGAGATGCCTTCGGAGCTGAGCTTGCGAATGAGCGTGAAGAGATGAGCGACGTCGTCGCGTTGCAGGCTGCTGGTCGGCTCGTCCATCAGGATGATGCGCGCGCGCGCCGCGAGAGCGCGCGAGATCTCGACGATCTGGCGCGCGGCAACAGAGAGCTCGCCGACGCGTTTTTCCGGCCGGATGTCTGTGTGATGAAACGTGCGCAGCACTTCGGTTGTGCGCGCGTTTAGCTCGTCGCGATCGAGCCAGCCGAGACGCGACGACTCGATGCCCATCAAAACGTTTTCGGCCACGGACAAATGCGGACAGAGAGATAGTTCCTGGTGAATCAGCGCGATGCCGTGCGTGCGCGCGTCGAACGAGGTCGCGGGTGAATAAGTCTTTCCGTCGATTTGCATCGCGCCGGCGTCGGGTTGTAACGATCCGGCGATGACGTTCATGAGGGTGCTCTTGCCGGCGCCGTTTTCGCCGATCAATGCGTGTACTTCGCCGGCGCGGAGTTCGAGATCTACGCCGTCGAGCGCGACGGTTGGACCAAACGATTTGCGAATGCCTTTGAGTGTTAGGGTGCTCATAGTCCGTACAGTTGCTGCGCGGGTCGTACTTTCTCGCGTTCGTTAGAGCCGGTGATCGCGAGGATGCGGATGCGATCGTTGTTTGGCAACGTCAGCGTTTTCGCGTTGGCCGGGACGTCGATTTCGTAAGCGAACAGGTACGCGTAAGCATACGCTTCGTTTGTGCCTGCGGCATTGTGATGGTGCGAAGCGAACCAGGCGACGGGCGCGCGCTTGATGAAGCCGGGCGTGATCGCGAGCATTTCGCCGTATGGATCGACCCGCGTGCGCGAACGTGTCAGGAGCGCTGCGATGTCGGGTGGAATGTCAGGTGGTGGCGTGCGTGGCGGGAGTTGCACTTCGGTGCGTTTCCATTCGCGTTTGTACCATTGGCCGATAAAGCCGCGCCACGATTGAATCGTTAGTTTGCTTTGGTTTTGTACATTGCGATCTTTACTTTCAAAACGAAAGGTCGCTTCTTCGTCGTCAGATGTAGCCGCCGCCAGGACGTACAACCGGCGGACTCCAGTGGGAATCGGGATCGTTTGTCCTTTCGCGATCAATGCATTGCGCTTTTCCACGGAGAGCTGAAATGTTATTCCGCCGTACTGAAGTTCACGTGGTAACAACTCGGCAGGAAGTGCAGCGCCTTCGCCGTCGAAGCCGGCTTTTACCCGATCGCCGTCGTTCGTAGCGCCCGCGAGGTCGTAGGGCAATTGAAGCGCTTCCGAGCGCGATAAAACATTTGAGACAGATGGCCGACCCAATCTCAACGCAAAGGTCCGTGGCTGAAATTTTCCGAGACTGGTTACCAGTTCTCCTTTAACTATCGTGGCTTGTCCGAGTGGTTGCTCCTGGCCGTTCACTTCGCGCGCGGCGAGCACCGGCGCGGGAAAGGAGATCCGCACGTCGGGTGCGCCGCGGCCGTTGAGTTCCACGATGCGCACGATCGTCTCGTCCGTGTCTTCGGCTTTCTTCAACGCGAGCACCCGCACGCGAGGGTTGTTCACGCGCACGATCGAAAACGTCTTGCCAAGCCGCCCCGGATGCTTCGTGCTTTCAAACGCGATCAGCGGTTGATTCAAACGCTGCGCCTGCCAATCGGTTTGCTCGTGACGCCAGTCGCCGCCATGCGCCGCGAGACCGTAGACGAACTCGTGCCGGCCCCAGTCCTGCGTCGACTGATCCGCATAGCCCGCCCGTGGCCCAATGCCCGGCGTGCGCAGCAAGGTCAAACGCAGCGTCCGGTCGTCGGGTTTATCAGATCCGTATTTGCAATCCGAAAGTATCGTCACGCCAAACGTGCCACTGCGATCCGTCAGATCGAACCACTGATGCGACGGCACCTCAAACTTCCTCTCGTCGTTGTTGCCGCGTTCGATCGTGCCGATTCCCTCGTTGTAGGTCGCTTTCGGGTTCGACGCTGTTAACGGAAACGTCGCCTTTAGATTTGCGTTGCTCGTCTTCCACTCGATCACATTACCAAACTCGACGCGATTGCCGGCGTCACCGGCTGACAAACGTATCGTCTGCTGAAACCTGGAACCTTGTGTCGAACGAACCACCTCGACGGCGACGCGTACCGCGCCATTTTCTACCACCCGAATCTGCGCCGGTCCGGTGACATGAGCCCGCGCACGTTTCTGTTGATCGGCCCAGTCCATGTTCCACGCGGGCCACTGAGCCGGCGTGTCATCTTTAATGGCGAGTCGTATCGGCGCCTCGAGCAATTCGCGGTCGAGTTTCTTGTCAAAAATACTGACCACATCGCCGAAGGCGTTGAGCGCAAGGCGATATCGCTGATTCTCCAACGACGCATTCGTCACCTTCAGGCTTGTGGCTTCGGACGCTTCTCGCCTGAATCCCTGATAAACGGCGTAACCCACTGACGGCGTTTTCGCTAAAAACAAAATCTTCGTGTTCTCACCCTCGATCCCGATCACCTGTGCCGGCACGTCACGTCCGTCCGGCCCAACAACCCGCACCGCGCTGGTAACTCCACCGGGCAACGACACAGTCGCCTCAACCACGTCCTCACGCTCAATATTCAGCGGGTTGTAAACCACGATCGCCACACCGTCACTGCGCGTATCCAGACTCGCCGCGATCCCTTCCGTCGCACTCGTCAACACACCCGCAAACTGGTTCATCGCGATCACATCGTCATTCCACGAAAACTCAAACGCTTTCGGCGTCGCCGTACCCGGCAAAATGTCATGAAACTGCCCGCCGAGCACGAGCGTCCACGCCTTGTTCAATCGCTCCTGCGGATAGACGCGACTCCCCAGCCACGCCTCGCCGACCGAAGCCTTCTCCGCCGCATCGGCCAGCAACTCGTTCCGGCGATTCCAAAACTTCTGATAACTCTGCGACGTGATCGAACCCGCCGAATGATCCGTCAACAACAAATCGCCCTCATATCGCGGCAAGCCCTCGATCTGATCAGGGCGTATGTTGAGAAACATTTCCTCCGCAGTCGCGGACACGACCTTTAGTGGTCCATCGTTCTTCGTCACGATCGCTTCCATCATCCGCACCGAGTCTTCACTCGGTGAGCCGCCGGTATCGCCCGTGCCGTAGTAGTGATAATCGGTAAATACGCCGCTGACTTTTCCGTTGCGCTGCACGCGCGCCGGCCAATCGACCGGATTGTTTCGCGCCGTTGGATTGCTAATGACGGGGCTTCTGCTGATGTCTTCCCGAATCTGCCCGCCGTAACTTCCCGGGTTGAGCGCAGCCACAACACCGCGCCCGTCTGGTCCAACCCAGTAACCGACATTCCACGGAATCCCGCGCGGTGTTTCTTCGATCGATCCCCGGCCGCCGACAGGCGCGGCGGAGTTCCACGTGAGTTTCTGCGTCGAGAAACCTTTGATTCCCATGTGGGCAAGGATGCTCGGCAGCGAAGCGGGAAAGCCGAAACAGTCAGGCAGCATGTACTCCGCACTCGTCTTGCCAAACTCGCGCTTGAAAAACTGGTTGCCGTAAAGAATCTGGCGAATGATTGATTCAGCCGAGGGAACATTGACGTCGCTCTCTTCCATCGACGAGCCCGCCGGAAACCAGCGGCCCGCGGCGACGTACTGCTTCACGCGCGCGTAATCAGCCGGCCAGTATTCCTTCATCATGCGATAGCGATTCGCGCCGCTGAAGTTGAAGACGTAACGCGGATACTTCTCGAAGAGCGCGAAGTTGTCGTGCATCGTCTTCGGCAGGTAGTCGTTGATCGTGCGCGGATACTCCCAACGCCACTGCGTATCGAGATGCGCGTAGGCGACGACGTAGAGCGTCGGCTCTTTGCCGAGATCAGTTTGACCCTGGAGCGGCACACACAAACACATAAGCAGAAGGAGCAGGATTAGAGGGCGCATGGCTGGGGATTATAAATCTTTAAATAATCTTGACTAAAGATCTTCTTGTACTTAAGGTGCTGCAATGCAAATTTCGTTTTCCGATCGCGTCCGTGTCCCAGACGGCGTGCTCGTCTCCCGCCTCCAGGAAGAATCAGTAATTCTGAATCTCGATAGCGAACGTTACTTCGGTCTCGACGACGTCGGCACGCGCGTTTTGTCGGTGCTCACTTCGGCGGATTCGATCGAGGAGGCTTACGCGTCGTTGCTCGCGGAGTACGACGTTGACGGCCCGGCACTGCGACAGGATTTGCTCGCGCTCGTCGAGAGTCTTTTACAACAAGGAATCATTGAAGTCGCCGCATGACCAGTATTTTTGGCATTGTTGATTTGGACCTCCCGCCAGTCGATGATACCGAAACGTGGATCGCGGCTGACGCTCGGATTGACGGATGTACAGACACGGATTTGACGGATGCGGAACGGATTCTTCGTGCGTATGAAAAATGGGGCGAAGATTGTGTCGAGCACCTCATTGGCGACTTTGCTTTCGCGATCTGGGATAAACGTCATAAGCGACTCTTCTGCGCGCGCGACCATTTCGGCGTGAAGCCGTTCTTTTACAGTCGCGTTGGCAACAGCTTCATCTTCAGCAACCGATTGAACGTGCTGCGATCTGACCGCAGGGTTTCAGACGGGTTGAACGAGACGGCCGTCAACGATTACCTCGAGCAAGGATTAAATCAGGATCTCAGCACGACGATCTTTCGCGATATCCAGCGTTTGCCCGCCGGCCACACGCTTACGCTCGCTAACGGTTCGGTCACGACGCGCCGCTACTGGACGCCCTCGATTAAAAACGAGATCCGCTTTCGCGACCCGGAGTCGTATGTCGAACGCTTCACCGAGCTGCTGACCGCGGCGACGAAAGATCGTTTGCGAACGGATCGCGTGAGCATCTCGATGAGTGGCGGGTTGGATTCGACGACTCTCGCCGTGATCGCGCGCGATCTGTTGCAACAACCTGCCGCGGTGCAAGCGGTCTCGGTGGTTTACGACGAGCTGATTCCCGACAAAGAACGCCACTATTCAACACTCGCGGCGTCGAGTCTCGGCATTCCGATCCGGCACGTAAAAGCTGATGACTTCTCGCTGTTTGAAGGTGAGCTGGATCAGCCGGAGCCGTTTCTGATTTCGCCGTTTGCGGGGCAGTTTAATGAGTCGTTGCGACTGATGGCGGAGCATTCACCGGTGGCGTTGACTGGATATGATGGAGACGCGTTGATGAATGAGCCGCGCGAGTCGTTGCGCGCCCGCATTGCGCAGCTGTTGGGGTTGAAAATTAAAACCAAAGAAAAGAAAAACCAATTTCTCGCGTCTCGGCGACCCACAACGTTTAAAATGCTGCAATCGAAAGTCTGGGTGCCGCTGTTTGAAGGCTACGATACCGGCTCCACGCGCCTGCCGCTCGAAGCGCGCCATCCGTTTATCGACGTGCGTCTCGTCGATTACCTGCTCTCGATTCCGGTCAAGCCGTGGTGCAGAAACAAACACATCCTGCGACGCGCGATGAATGACCGGCTTCCCGCTGCGATACTCAATCGTCCAAAAACTCCACTCGCGGGCGATCCAGCCCTTCAACTCATGCGCCGCGCTAGTGTAAGATGGCTCGACAGTTTTGAGGTCACTCCGCAATTAGAACGTTTTGTTAGCCAGAGTCGTCGACGATCGTTGGCAGAAAATACTCCCGATGCAGCATGGGCCAGGCTGCGGCTGTTTGCTTTCAATCATTGGCTCACACATTCTCTGCCGCGCGATCGACGAATGGTCGCCTAGTTCAATTCAATGGAGATAAGCATGGCACGGACACCAGAAACCGCTCAGCCAGGTAACCCGGAACAGACGAAGAAGCCTTACCACAAACCCGAAGTCATTCACTACGGAAACATTCGCGAGATCACGCGCAACGCCGGACCAAAGGGAGACCTCGACGGTGGTGGCGGCTCCGCTGCCGGCCCAAAGACGGGCGTATGATGTCGCCACGATGCACTACGGCTGCTCGATCTATGGGCTTGGAGTTTTAGCCAACCGGCCAATTCCCACCGTCCCCCGCTCGACAATCACAACTACGGACGTTCGTGTCTCTTTTGGAGTCTTGCCTGAGTGGTTCGACTCGCTCGAACCACACCAGGTCGAGACTACGTACGTGACCGACTACGGCGCTGCCTGCGACACTCCCGCGCTCGTCTTTTCGCGTCTCCACGGCGGAGAGTTTTATCGCTTCTCTTATGCCGACAAGACGGAGTTTGTTGTGGATCAGGCGGGACGCGAGATCTGGTGCGGCTGGCCGGAGCCACTCACGCTCGAAGACGCAAGCACTTACCTGCTTGGCCCGGTTATGGGTTTTGTGTTGCTGCTGCGCGGGCTTGTCTGTTTGCACGCGAGCGCGATCGTAGTTGACGGCCACGCAATCGCGTTGATCGGACCAGCCGGCGCGGGAAAATCAACCACGGCGGCGGCGTTTGCGGCGCGGGGTTTCAACGTTTTGGCTGAAGACGTGGTAACGCTCGACGATCGCGGCGACGATTTTCTGGTGCGACCGGCGTATCCGTGCATTCGCTTGTGGCCGGCGTCCGCTGCGACGCTTTATGGTTCGAGCTCAGCACTGCCGCCACTCACGCCAAACTGGGACAAGCGTTATCTCGACTTAACGCGCGGCCCCGTTTTGGAAACATCACGATTCGAGAATACGCCGCGGCCGCTGGCGGCGATCTATCTGCTCGGCGACCGGCGCGACGTTCCTGAAGCGCCGTTTGTAACGCCACTCGATCGCGCTGAAGGGTTGATGTCGCTGGTGGCGAACACGTACGCGACGAAGCTGATGGACAAACACATGCGCGCGCGTGAGTTTGAGTTGTTGAGTCGTGTGCTGGAGCGCGTGCCGCTGCGTCGCGTCACGCCGCATTCTGATCTGGCGCGTCTTGCAAATCTCTGCGATCGCATTTTGACGGATTTCAAATCGCTCGATGTATAGCCTCCACTTCTTCGGCCGGATGCTTGCCGACACGCCGCGGATGAACGCGTACGTGGAAGCGTTGCGCCGGTCGGTGACGCCGGATTCCGTGGTGCTGGATCTCGGGAGTGGTCCGGGTGTGTTTGCTTTGCTGGCGTGCAAATTCGGCGCGCGTCGGGTTTATGCGATCGAGCCGGACAACACGATCAATATCGCGCGTGAGGCGGCGGTGGCGAATGGTTTTGCGGATCGCATCGAGTTTTTTCAGAGTCTATCGACGGAAGTCACGTTGCCGGA
>Ga0105248_10008532_pt1 | contig 11250 bp, 4 predicted proteins | sample KBSS34metaG_FD_81524 | JGI IMG/M metagenome (GOLD analysis project Ga0105248, IMG submission 81524) | Switchgrass rhizosphere microbial communities from Kellogg Biological Station, Michigan, USA - KBS S3-4 metaG | ecosystem: Host-associated > Plants > Roots > Rhizosphere > Soil | place...
GACAAGCTCCTCGGTGGACCGCAGGCCGGCATTATCGCCGGCCAACAAGAATATGTAGCCAAACTGCGAAAGTGCCCTACATATAGGACATTGCGCGCCGACAAACTGATCCTGGCTCTGCTGCAAACCGTTCTAAAGCAATACCTTCTTATAGATGGCCCCGAGAATTTGCCGGTCTTCGCCCTGGCCGGTCAAAAGGCCGGGGCAATAGGGGAGCGAGTGAACCTATTTATAGGATCATTGGCAGGCAAACTCTCCACCCTGACTCTGGCCGCCCGCGAAATGACCAGCACCGTAGGCGGCGGCAGCATTCCGGGCGAAAAGCTGGCCAGCTTCGGAGTGGCTATTACCTCTACCGGCGGCCGATTGTCCGAAGGCAAGCTGGCGAAAGTCCTGCGCCGCTGCGACCCGCCAATTATCACAACGGTCTCGGAAGGCCTGGTGCTAATCGACTTCCGCACACTTCTGGAAGGCGACGAAGAGGATTTGAGCGCTGCCCTGCTCAAAATAGATCAAAGCCAAAGCCTAAGCCAGGGCAAGGTTGAGAATCAGGTCCAAGACCACGACCAATCCAAGAGGATATAATGCCCCGGCCCGGCATAAGCAAGGACTATCCATGAGCGAACTTAGCGACCTGGAAGCACAAATCTCTCAATTGAGTAAACGTCTGGAAGAACAAACAAGACTTACTCGCAGTCTCATTGCCCTCTGCACAACATTGCTTGTGGGCGTAATGTTTTTCATTTTTACGCTGACAATTGAGCATCTGCCCCGGCTCATTATGTTTCAGTACATGAGCAATCTTGACTCAATCGTCCAGGAATGGAAACAGATTGAACGCAGCCGCAAATAAGAGCTGACTATTTCTTGAGTAAGGCCTGACGCCGCTTAACTTCAGCTTCAACTTCATCGGGCGAGATGTTGTTGACTTGCATCGGACCGGCACAGATTTCCCGCCAGGGCGCTCCCGCCAGTGCCTGTCTGACGATGACTTCAAATACTTGGGCGCGCACGCCACTACCGTAACTGCCCGAGCCCATCATGGGTGTGGTGGGTGCGGAAACCTGAGGTCTCGGTATTGCCTGATTGGATATGCCCGGGTTGTTTGCCAGATTGGAGGCCAGACCGTTGTCGGCAACGGGAGCCAACTCGGCCTGGGTGGCCGTGGGAGCCGGCGCCACCGGTAGAGGTGCGGGTGGGGGAGCGGCGACGGGTTCTGGCTGCGGAGCAGCAAGGGGGAGTTGCGGTGCCTGGGCGTTGTTCAGACCCAGGGGCTGACCGTTAAAAGTGGCCTGGGGCGCAGGTTCGCTAAAGAGCGACTGGTTTTGCGGAGCCATTGGAGCGGGGGTGCTAGTGGCTTCAAAGAAATTGGTCTGGGCCTTGGTCAAGGGTTGCGCAGCCTTAGCTTTAGCAGCTTCTTCAGCGGCTTGCTGCATCGTCGTCAGCTGCTTCTGCAGATCAGCCATCACATCTTTAGTATGGTCGCGCATTTCGTCCAGTTGCGACCGCAGTATCTGCAGTTCCGAATCTTTGGCCTGAAGTTGCGTATCTTTCTGTTCAATTAGATCGTTGCGCTGCCGCACCAGCTCTGAGACTTCCTCATAACGCGCATTGAATTCTTCAAAGCGCGAATTGAGCGCTTGCTGATTGTGCTGTCCTTCCTGGACTTCAGAGTCTTTGGCCGCGAGCATTTCGGCAAATTCATTTTCGCGTTGATCCATGCGTCCGCGCAAATCTTCATTGAAACGCCGCAACTCCTCAATTTGTGCAAGGACAGCTTCATCCTGCACCACTTTTATGACTTCACGGACAACTTCTTCACCCTGATGTTGCGGCGGAGCGCTGTAATACTCGGGTTTGGGCTGGTCAGGAGCCTGCACGGCATCGTAAGCGGCGCGGAAAAGATCACCGGACAGAGTCTGGGTTCCCAGCAGGTCGACAAGCTTACGCAGGAGATCGGCCGGATGCTCCGAAGGAAACACGGCCATGTAAGCGCATTTGAAAGTCCAGGGATCAATTGCCTGATTGGAGAGCTGATTGGCCAGACTCATAACAAGCTCATCAGGAGTCAGTTTTGGCGTATCGTTCCTGGGCCCCTGACTTTTTTCGATCGTGGTGACAAGATTATCTATAGCTGGAACCAGCTCACCGACAGCTTTCATCGGTTCGAGAGCCGCAGACATCGACTCGCTCAAACTACTCAATGTCAAACCAATCTCACTAAAGGCCTGGTTTTGAACGACATCGGCGAGATTTCTTACGACTTCCAGCTGCTCGGCCGTAGCCTTAGCCAATTGGGCCATATTGACCGAATAGATACCGAGCTGGGTATCGATACTGGTGAGCATTTCCAGAATCTGCGAATTGTCTTGTGGCACGGCTGGTGTCGCGGCCGACAGCGAGGACGACGAGGCGGACAGCGTCTCGGGGCCTGCCAACGCCGATGCTTTCTTGGATGAGCCCGAGCTGCTTTCGGCGGGAATGTTATCGGCAGCGTTTAGTGCGTCCAGGGAAAAAGCCTCGGGTTTGAATTCTTTTGAAGAAGAAGAGCTGTCAGCGACAGCGCTTGTCGTCGACGCCGGAGCGGCATTGGAGGAAGAACCGGAAGAAGCACTAGATGCACTGCTGGAGCTGGAATTACCACCGTAGCCTGCGATCGGATTATTGCCGAAAGGTACTTTTTCGGGGATAACCGCGTCCGAACTCTTACCTTTGCTTGAGCGGCTGTCTTTAGCCACAGTCTCGATCGGCAAAACCGGCACGGGAGCCTGAGTGTAGGTGGCCGAAGGCAAGTCGGTGTGGCTGTCGGAAGAACCATTGCTGGGAGAGCCGTCGCGTTCGGAATCAGAGCCGTTGGACAGCTCAGTCGAGTAAGCGTCCGGAGGCACGATTTGTTTGGACAAAGTGCCTCTTAATCGGGCCCTTCGCGCCGCTAGAGAAGTCGAATCCTGATCGCCGGACTTCCCCGAAGGCGCTTCCTGGAACGAACTCGTGGCGCTTCCTTTGTCTTCGCGAGCCATTAACAATCCCTTCCCATAGTCACCTGAGGCACCTGATTCTCTATGTACCCGGTGTGGGGACTAAAAATACACCTGGGGCATCGCAAGATAAGTTTTTGGGTGCGTTTTTTGCCCAAACGGGCGAAAGGCGCCCTAAAAGGAACTCCTCTCACTGATAGTATATACCCCAAAACGCGCAAATATTAGGCCATAGAGGTACTTGACAAGCATCATGGAGAACTGTAACATTCATCTTGAAAACAGGTCTTTATAGATTTTCTGTCTTGATGCCGCCCCTATTACTAAACGATTCTCAAACCTAGTCCTTGGATAGTATTCCAGGTTGTCCTGCACGTCCTTTTGAGCGGCAAACACTTTTAGGTAGTTGCACTAGAAAAATTATCGGTCCAACATTCACAACTGAAAAATTTGAATATGTGGCATTCTCAACTTATTGAGGTAAATAATAAGTAGAGCGATGCCGGGAGATATAAGTGGAGATAACGGTCTGTCCCAGTTGTGGGGCAGTATTAAAATCAAAGGATAAGAGTTGCGGCTCCTGCGGAGACGTGTCTTCGAGATTTGCTGCCACTGTTATGGCAACGCCGGTCACAAGCTCGGCACCTATGGTGGTGTCAGTGGCGCCCGACCGTTTGATCCTGGAGCGCATTGTGTCCGCTCGCCAGCTGGCTGTCCATGCGCCCGGCGACTATGGTCGCGAAGAGGATTATTCGGTCGCAGGACTGTTCGATCCCTTCGTTAATAATGATACCTTTCAAGATTTTGATCCGGTCTTTGCCACCGATAGTGCCGCAGCAACAGGCAGCAATGGCGCAAACGGCGGTAACGGACACGGCAATGGACACGGCAACGGCAACGGTCATGGAAACGGAAACGGGCATGGCAACGGCCAGGCAGAAGATCATGGTTACGCAGTCGGCAGCGGCGCCGCCGCGCCCCCACAGGATGATTATCAGCCACAAGCAGCTCCTTATGCCGATCCGGCCGACTCTCGAACAGCGCCACCTATAACTTCATACAATATCTCCGCCGCACCTTCGGCAGAGCAATCATCCACACCTTTCGCCTCGGACGAACAGTCCAACGCAGTTTCGCCCGTCGTCGCCTCTACAAATATAGAACCGGTGCCCGCACCTACACAGGTCCAGGCACAGGCACGAGACTACCAAGAAAATGCGCCGGCACAATCATTTGCGCCTGAAGACGAACGACAACAGTCAGGAAATCAGGGCTCATACGACGCTGAACAGGCAGCCCAAAACGCCGCGCAGGCCGCGGTCGCAGCCGCAGCCGGGGCTGTTGCCGGAGCAGTCGCGGGAGCGGCAGTCGGAGCAGTTGCGTCGGCCATGTCACAATCTAGTACGCCACCAGGGGCAGCGCCATCACCGGTCGATGCTCTTTCTCAACCGGCGCGTACCGTTGCTGCTCCTCCGCAAGAGTCACTATCGGAACGGGCTCCAGAACCACAAGATTTCGCGCCGCCGGCGCCGGCACAAGCAGACCAACCTGCTCGAGACATGAACGCTCCCCCGGGAGCAGAAGGCACAAGAAACGACGGTCCACCGCCTCCAATGGCCGGCGGCAGCAATGAGGGTGCGCCGCAGAACAGCACCATGCCTTCTCCGCAATTGGCTCGCGGTGCCGCTCCAGCCGACGCCGAAGCCACTCGCACCGACGAACATCAATTTAATCCGGAAGAGCCGGCGACGCCGCCGCAAAGACCCAAAGTAGCAGCACCAGATTTCTTTGCCAGCGCTCCCAATACAAAACCGAAACAAGCTCCAACTGAAGACTTCGCAGCCACAGACAGTCCGGCTCCCCAGAGACCGAAAGTGCAGGGACCTGCCGGTGCAGGCGGCGGAGGCGGCCCGGCCTTCGACTTTTTCGCCAGCTCCGGCGGCGCAACAAAATCTTCCAGCAGCAAAAGCGATCGCTCGGTCGATGACGACCGTGGCGAATCAAAACGCTCGGACAAAAACGACGCCCTATCCAGCTTCGAAAACTTGCTCGCCAAACAGAGCAAAACCGGCAACCAGGAAGCCACCTCGAGCTCGAGCGAAAAAAGCAAAGAACGCAGAGAGCGCGAGAAAGATGATGACAACAACTATAACGATATGGACAAGCCCAAGGCTCCGCCTGTATCAGCATCATCAACAAGATTGGCTACCGAACAACGAGAAGAACGCGCAAGAGTAGCAAAAGCCAAAAGAATCGCAGACGAAGACGATGAAGATGACTTTGATGACGACGACGAACCGCGCAAATCCAAACGCCCGTCCTCTCTGAAAAACAAGTCGCGACGCCATGATGATGAAGACGACGAATATGAAGGCTATGATGACGCCGGAGAAGATCATGACGACGACGATGATGACGTAGATGTACCGAAGCGTCGCAATTTTTCCGGGTCGGGTTCCAGTTCGCGCTCAAAATCCGGCTCGCGTTCGGGTGGACGTTCATCCGCCACTAAAAAATTACCCAGTAGAAGTGCAGCCAGATCGCGTCAAGATGACGACGATGACGATGAAGGCACCTATGCCAAACTGCGAGAAAAATTCCAGACCGGCGGCTTCAATATCGCCGGCTTTCCCATAAACTTTGGTCATGTATTCCTTGGTATAGGAATCATGGGACTGCTCTTCTTCGCAGTCAGCCATGCGGCCGGAGTGATCATGGGTCCAGGCTCGCACGGCGGCGGTCAAGACGGCCTTGGTGGCCAACAATCGGCTCAACAGCAATCTTATGCCGGTCAAGCCCCAAGTGTCGGCGGCATTTGGACTATTACAATTTTGGATCGGGGTAAACAATTCCCAGGCAATGTCACTCTGCAACAGAGTGGCAGCCAGATTGACGGCGGCGGCACCGACGGCATAGGCAAATTTGTATTGAAAGGCTGGATGCAAGAAGGCAACGTAATAGTCCTGAAAAAGAGATTTCTCGATCAAAATCAACGCTTAAGCGGTCCGGAAATCACACTGGCAGGCAAGGTCAACGTCGCCAGTATTCCAATGGAAGCGGCCGGCCAGTGGGAATTCTCACGGAAGTCCGGCAGTTCGATGAGCATCTACCGTAAACCCTCTGCCCAGAAATTTCATGGAGAATGGCGCGGTGTGTTGAGAAAATCAATTCGCAACAGTACCGACCAAATTGCGACATATGCCGCCAATCCAACAGACCCCCGCGACGTTGTTAAGCCCGGCGGCAAGTTCAACGTGATCGATTTCTTCATCAAGAACGGTATCTGGGTTGCGATCTCGGTCGGTGTAATTCTGATCGGCGGCAGCTTTGTCCTCTTCGGACCGGACGGTCTGATCAACATCTGGAACAAACAACAGTACATTCCCAGCCAATTCAAATCGCAGCATGCCAAGATCCGGGGACAACTGGCTCGGGCTCTGAAGAAAGGCAGTCTGCCATTGGGTCAGCGCGTAGAGTGGAAATGGTATTTCCCGATGCCATGGGTAGTGAAAGACCTGGCCATGCCGCCTGATATTCGCCGCATCAATCCGCACGTACTGATACTCGGTCAGGGCGGCAAGGGCAAAACGCGCTTGATTGCCTCAATGATTGCGCACGACATCGAGTCCAACGACAGAGCTATAGTCTGTATCGACTCTGACGGCACGCTTGTAGATTTGATCACCCGCTGGATCGCCGCGCATCCAAGAGGCGCTGAGATTACAAAACGGGTTACCCTCATCGACCCAACTTTCAAAGGCGACACAATCGCATTCAACCCTCTGGAAATGCCGGAAAGAGGCGACATTCAGAGTGCGGCTACATCTATCGTATACGGTTTTAAAGCCATATACAGCGAACCTCCCGGCTCGCAAAGCCAGTGGAACGCGCAGACGGCCGACATTTTGCGTAACTCCGTATTGCTGCTGATGGCCAACGACAAGACCCTTCTCGACCTGCCGGCACTCCTGCAAGACAACGATTTCCGTGACATCATGTTGGAAACAGTAGAGCGTCGCAAGGCCGAGCGCGTAGAGTTTATGACTCTGCTCGATCAATGGGGCAGGTACAAAAAACTGGCCAGAACCGATCAGTGGATCACCTGGGTTGAACCGATTTTGAACCGACTCAACCCGATGTTGAGTAATCCCAGAATTCGCGCAATTTTGACCGAAGCAAACGGCGACCTCAAAATCAACGATGTCATAACCAATAAGAGAATCCTTCTGGTCAAAGTACCAATGGGTGAATTTGGTCAGGACGCCAATCTGCTGGGCAGCCTTATAGTCTCGGGAGTGAAACAAGCTGCGCTCACGCTCAGCTCCACCGCACCCAAGCAACAACAAGAAGTCGCTCTCTATCTCGACAACTTTGACAACTTCATTGAGAAAGAAACGGTCGACAACATCACGTCAGAAACTAAGAAGTTCAAGATCGGCTTGATAGGCGTGACGAAGTCACTACAACATCTACCGGAAGACTTCCGCAACCAGCTCATCATCAATATCGGCACACTAATCACCTTCGCCCTGTCCAAAAAAGACGGCGATATGCTCGGTCCGCAGATGTTCCCAATAGATGGTCGCAAAGTCAAGCACCAGACCATGTCCAATATTTTCAACAGACTAAACACATCACCTCAGTTTGAACTTGTCTCTGACGAAGAAAAGCTCAATATCGACAAAATCGTCCGTCAGGAAGAACGTACATTCTTCTGCTACCGTATGGGAGCGGAAGCCGGCCTATTCAACCTCAAGGCACATCCATTCGATGACATACCGAACTCCAAAGTGAAGAAAAAGCTTCTGCAAAAGATGCACTTGTCTTCAGCTAAAAAGTCTGTTAACGTCGATTCCTGATACTATTCGGATGTTGCACACCATATTTAGTAGCAGCCTAATTTCCATATATGACTCAGGGATCCAATAATCGCAATATCTGGGACGAAAAGATCGCCGATCTTCGAAGGTACGATCTTGACAATCTAGAGAACGATCCGCTGACTCCGGACGAAATTGTTAGCTGGCCTATTCCCGGCCTGACATTTGTGCGAGTCGACGGCATATTACGTTCCTGGGACATCGAGCGCGAAAAGCAGCAACAGGGCCAACAGCAGCAGCAGGACCCGGATCCGTCCAAGCCACCGCGGCGCATGTATTTGTCCGAAGATGCGCTCGTCGCCCTGCACAGTCAAAAGGCATATTTGGCCTTTCTTGTAATCGGCAGCAAAGCTGGCGTCCACTATTACATGGGCGTGTCTATGGCTCAGTCTGAAGACGAGTCGGGCGTCGATGACACAGTTAAAATCGCCTACAACACGATGAAGTCGATTCTGCACAGCGTTTATGGTGGCGTCGACGTTTTCAAAAAACCGTTCACGTCGGACGAAGTGCTGGACATGATCAGGCCTCTAACAAAATACACAGGCGTGGTTACGGGTATTCCCGCTCTCAAATCCACCGGCGGTGAAACAATCGAGTCCGAGCAAATCGAGCGCCTGGCCTCGGGTCTGCAAGGTCACGAATTTGGATTTTTAGTTTTAGCGGCGCCTATTCCGGCTATGCGCATCAACAAAGAAGAATCTTCCACAGTCGATCAGATTCAAAAAGCGCAGGAAAACGAAGATTCGGAAAAGAAACGCCGCGTTAAGTATTACCTGGAACTGCAAGACGCTTACCTCAAGCACATTCAGCTCGGTACGGCGATCGGACATTGGCTGACAGTCCCCTATTTCTTCGCAAAAAGTCGCGACGTTTTTGTCAGACTGCAATCGCTGCTGCGTGCCACCTATGTAGATGAAACCAGCCGGCCAACACCTTTGCGTACGCATGAAGTACCGGGACTGGGCGCGCACATCAATCAATTTGGTTTGCTCAGTACTAAACGCACCGACGAATTTTTCCAGCCGCTTTTAGAATACACACTCCTGACACCGCTCAATTCGCGCATGCTGTCATCATTTGTGCATCTACCCAAACGCGAAATGCCAGGCTTTAGAATCAGGAGGTCGGCCGAGTTTAGCCTTGCCGAAATACCCCCGAAAGACCCGACAAGGGTCATAGCCATCGGCAATATTTTGGACAGAGGGGAAGATACAGGCAACCTCTACTACGTTGACGTAGACGCACTGCAAAAACACACGATTGTCTGTGGTGTCACCGGCGGTGGTAAGACAAACACGTGTTTTTATCTGCTGGGGCAGCTCTGGAAGTACGGCATACCCTTCATGGTGTGCGAACCGGCCAAATCAGAATATCGGCACATGATGCTCATGTCCGACACCTTCAAAGGCATCGGTCAGGCATTCTCACTGGGCGACGAGACTGTGTCGCCTTTCCGCCTCAACCCATTTGAAATCATGAAGGGCGTAAAAGTACAAACCCACTTAGACGCTCTCAAATCAGTATTTAACGCCAGCTTTGAAATGTATTCACCAATGCCTCAAGTATTGGAAAAAGCGCTTAACTCCATTTACTCAGTGCGCGGATGGGACCTGGTCAAAAACGTTAACCGACGGCTGCCACCAGGGATGACACCAGGTGACGAGGACTGTCCTCCCGAAATTTATCCGACCATGAAAGACTTGTTTGAAATCATCGACCCAACGGTTGAGGGATTCGGCTATTCGGAAAGAATCGGTCCTGACGTACAAGCGGCTCTGAAGGCCAGAATCGGCTCCCTGTTGATCGGTGGTAAAGGGCAGATGCTCAATACCAGGCGTTCAATTCCGATGAAAGATCTATTTGGCCGTCCGACAGTTGTAGAGCTAAAGATGGTGTCGGAAGACAGCGAAAAATCATTTCTTATGGGAATGCTTTTCGTTTTCCTCTACGAGTATCGAGAAGCACTTGGACCAAACGATCACTTGCAGCACGTCATGCTCATCGAAGAGGCGCACCGACTGCTGAAAAACGTCCCGACCGGTCAAAGTGGTGAAGGCGCAAACCCAGCCGGTAAAGCTGTAGAATTCTTCACCAACATGCTTGCAGAAATTCGTTCTTACGGTCAGGGATTCATCATCGCCGACCAAATTCCAAATAAGTTGGCGCCGGAAGCACTGAAAAACACAAACTTAAAAATCATGCACCGCATCGTGGCCGTAGATGACCGCGACTCCATGGGCGGCGCCATGAACCTGGACGATGTGCAGAAGCGCCACGTCACAGCGCTTGGTCAAGGTCGCGCTCTGGTTTATGCCGAGAAAATGGAACAACCGTATCACCTCCAGATCATGTTTGACAAAACCAAAGAGGTGCCACCGCCCGAGACACCAGAAGAATCGGACGAAGTCGTGCGTCAGGCGATGAAGGGTCTGGATATTGTAGGTAAGTTCAATCGCCACTTGGGCTGCAACTTCTGCCTGCACCGCTGTGATTCACAGATTCTGGACACCGCCATTCCAGTAGCCGACGACCCCATTTTCCGTCAGGTCTACAACCGCTATATTCTTTCCACTCTCAAAGATTTGACACAACTCGTGCATTTCCGTGCTCAAATCATTCACGAAATTCAACGCGTGATTGGTGGTAAGGCACGTACGGGTAACATAACAGGCATCACCTGGTGCGCGCTTACCCAAGCCACCGAGCGCTATTTTGAAAGAAAGGGTGAAGAAAACTACTGGTATTACGACCAGGTGCGTGAGCAACATTTGAGCTGGCTCAACCTGTTGCGCCCGGCTTTCCAGCCTACAGAAGTGAACCGCCGGTTGGATATCTCCGTCCTGCGTCAATGGCGCGATGTTTTCCTGGAGCTACACAAACGAGACCAGGGGCCGCTTCCAACCTGCGCTCCCTGTACCTCCAAATGCCTTTATAGATTTGAAGTATCAGAAGTAGTGCGCGATCCCAAGATCAAGTTTGACTTCAACTCATCAATCAACCGCAAAGATACGCCAGCTTCCGACTCAGCCGCCTGGTTCTGCCGCCTGCTGACTGAACGGTTAATCGGCATGCCCGACGTCGACCTGGCATATTGTTTGGCCGCGCATTTGATCAAAGATCAGCAGCTCTCAAATGACGCACAACTGGTACTCTTACACAAAGTACGAAATGCCCTGGAAAACTTCCAGAACGAAAGTCAAGAAGGGGACCAGGGTGGAGGCGGGGGCCAGGCACCCGGCGGCGGTTAACTAGCAAGATTGAATTGTGACTGAAGAAAGACAAAATCAGAACCAAGATCAGAATCAAGACCAGAACCAAGATCAAATTCAGAATCTGAGTCAAAACCAAAATCCTAGTCAAGATGAGCAAAAGCACCATCACGACATGAA
>Ga0105248_10008533_pt1 | contig 11250 bp, 9 predicted proteins | sample KBSS34metaG_FD_81524 | JGI IMG/M metagenome (GOLD analysis project Ga0105248, IMG submission 81524) | Switchgrass rhizosphere microbial communities from Kellogg Biological Station, Michigan, USA - KBS S3-4 metaG | ecosystem: Host-associated > Plants > Roots > Rhizosphere > Soil | place...
CAGCAGCGGCGAGAGTCATCGCGTACTCGTCGGGCGACCTGTATGGATTAGCCGATCCTGGCACTCCGCCGACTGGTCCGGGGAAGTGGCTGTGGACCGGTGGCCCGATCGCACGCGCCAGCTACGGCGCGCGTCCGTTCTTTCTCGCGTCCAGGGACGAATTCCGTCCTCCGCCGCCCCCGACGTTCGGCTCACCAGAGTACCTCGCCGCGCTCGCCGAAGTGCGTCAGATCTCCGATACACGAACGGCGGAGCAACTCGCCATCGCCCAGTACTGGGCGGTGAATCAGTCGCCTGCCTCCACCGCGGCGATGACAAATCTCGCAGTTGGTCTCATTCGCGCCTATCGCAAGAGCGATCACGAAGCAGCGCGCATTCTTTTTGTCATGAACGCCGCGGCGTGGGATGCGTTGATTGGCTGCTTCGACGCGAAGTATCACTACTGGTTCATTCGCCCGCCCCAGGCGGATCCGGCGATCACGCTTCCGATCGGACTTCCACCGCATCCGTCGTATCCCTCTGCGCATTCGTGCGTTTCGGGATCGTCAACGGAAGTGCTGGCGGTCTCGTTTCCGAGCGAGCGAAGGAGGCTCGAGCAGATCGCCGAAGAGGCGAGTCTCTCTCGGCTCTATGCCGGCATCCATTATCGCTTCGACATGGTGGCCGGATTGGCGCTTGGTCGTGCGGCAGCCGGAAAGGCGCTCAGAGCCAACCTCGCTGACGTTGCGATCCCGTAGCGTTTCTACGCCAACTCGTGAGCGCCATGCGGCCCATGGGCCAGCGCGGCAAGGTAGTGTCTTACCTTGCCGCTGACGGCTTCGACGAGGAGTGGCCTTCGGCCAACGAGGCGACTGCGGCGTCAATGCCTTGTCCCACATCCACATCCTCCATGTAGAGACGTCCCCAGGCGAGGCGGCCGGCGCGCACGCCGAAAATACACGCGCCACATGCGTGCAGCCGCGTGCCGTCGGCGCGCGTCCCAGTCCATCGCCACTCAACCCACACCGTGTCGTTCGCGACGGCGCTGCGCACGACTTCTGCCTGGAAGTCAGGTAGCCCGCCAAACATTGCGGCCCAGTTTCGCTCGACCTGGGCACGGCCTCGGAAGCGTCTGTCGGGGTGCGATGGCTGTTCGCTCTGGTAGTCCTCGTCGAAGTAGCCGACGAACGCGGCCAAGTCGCGCCGATTCATGGCGGCGGTTAGTCCTGCGAGTACCTCAGCGGCCGAATTCATGGTGCCGGATCCCCTGGAACTTCTCGGCGCACCGTGAAAGTGGCGGTCACCTCCGCCGCGTGTCGCCGAACAAGGTGTACGTGCCTTGCGACGAACGAAGAACGACCTGATAGCTCCGCGCGACGCGCGACCATTGAAGCGACACCGTGTCGCGCATCTTATCGTTCGTTAGCGTCGGCGCGGTGAGCTCATGGGCCAAGATTGTCGCCCTCGCACGGTTTCGCCAGCCTCGAACCACATGCCCTGTTACGATTTCTAATATGCCCAACAGCACGCCGCGCGTTATCCGGTAATCTTCTACACCTCTATGAAGAAGATCGGCTTCCTATCGTTCGGTCATTGGAACGCATCCCCGCACTCGGCCGCGAGGTCCGCGCGCGATGTCCTACACCAATCGATTGACCTTTCTGTAGCAGCCGAGGAGCTCGGCGCGGACGGGGCGTACTTCCGAGTACACCACTTTGCCCAGCAGCTCGCGTCCCCCTTCCCGCTTCTCGCAGCAGTCGCCGCCAAGACAAGTCGAATCGAGATCGGCACCGCCGTCATCGACATGCGGTACGAGAACCCGTTCTACATGCTCGAGGATGCGGGCGCGGCCGATCTGATCAGCGACGGCCGGCTCCAGCTCGGGATCAGCCGCGGCTCGCCGGAGCAAGTCATCGAGGGTTGGCGTCACTTCGGTTACACACCGCCAGAAGGTGGAACCGACGCGGAGATGGGCCGGCGTCATGCCGAAGTTTTTCTCGAACTTTTGAAAGGCGATGGATTCGCCAAACCCAATCCAAGGCCAATGTTTCCCAACCCGCCGGGACTGCTTCGGCTCGAACCACACTCGAAGGGATTACGCGATCGTATCTGGTGGGGCTCGGCTTCCAATGCGACCGCAGTTTGGGCCGCGCAAAAGGGGATGAACCTACAGAGCTCCACGCTCAAGGCGGACGAGTCGGGCGAGGCGTTTCACATCCAGCAGGCTCGCCAGATCCGCGCGTTCCGACAGGCGTGGGCCGATGCCGGACATAAACGGGAGCCGCGTGTTTCGGTGTCCCGATCGATCTTTGCTTTGATCAACGACCTCGATCGCGCCTACTTCGGCCGCGATGCAAGCAGTGACCAGGTAGGAATCATCGACAACATGCGTGCCGTCTTTGGTCGGTCTTACGCCGCTGAACCTGACGTTCTAATTGCAGAACTCAAAATGGACGAGGCCATCGCTGAAGCCGACACGCTGCTTCTTACCGTGCCAAACACGCTCGGCGTCGAGTACAATGCGCATGTGATCGAGGCAATCCTCACGCACGTCGCGCCCGCTCTAGGTTGGCGATAACAAAACTACATTCGGATTACGATCTCGCCGCGATTCGCGTGCGCGTTGCCTCCCACTCGACGAACGGCCCGTCGAAGTCCTTGAGGTGCGTGCCGTCGAACGCCCAGACCCGCGTCGCAACCTCGCGCAGAAAGGCACGATCGTGACTCACGAGTAGCACCGAGCCTTCGTATTCGTCGAGCGCGTCTTCGAGCGCCTCAATGTTCTCGACATCGAGATGGTTTGTCGGCTCGTCGAGAATGAGAAGATTCGCATGCGCGAGCGTCATGAGTGCGAGCGCAACGCGGGCCCGCTCGCCCCCGCTGAGCGTTCCGATCTCGCGTTGTACTTCGTCGCCGCTAAAACCAAACGCACCGAGACAATTCTGAATCTGCCCTCGACTCCACAACGGCCGCTGATCCTGGATTGCATCGTACAGCGATTTGCGGAGCGGAAGATCGCCGAGGTCCTGGCGAAACCACGCGGGTGTCACTGATCCGCCGATCTTCACCTCGCCCGCTGCCGGCTCGCGATCGCCAATGATGGTGGAGATGAAGGACGACTTGCCCGCCCCATTCGGTCCGATGAGCGCGACGAAGTCGTTCCGACGCAACACGGCCGTGAAATCTTCGACAAGGACACGGCCGGGCACTTCCACTTGCAGGTCCTTGACGGCGAGGACCTGATCGCCGCCGCGCTCAGCAACTTCGAATCTAAGATCCATCGCGGCCGGATCGCCGGGCGGCGGCGCGAGACGCGGCAGGCGCTCCAATCGCTTGCGCTTGCCTTTTGCCTGAAACGAGTTGACGCCTGCAATATTCCGCCGAATGTATTCTTCTTCCTTCTTCACGTACGCGCGCTGCTTCTCGAGCTCACGCTCGCGCGAGAGACGCCGCTCGGCGCGCTGCGGAACGAACTGGCTGTAGTTGCCCTTGTACGACTCGCTCGTGCGGGCTTCGACGTGCAGGATGTGCGTGCAGATGGCGTCCATAAATGCGCGATCGTGCGAAACGACGATGACCGTTTCGTTCGCGTCGTGGAGCCATTCCTGAAGCCACGTCGTTGTGTCGAGGTCGAGGTGGTTTGTCGGTTCGTCGAGGAGCAAGAGGTCCGCGGGCGCGATGAGCTGCGCTGCAAGGCCGACGCGTCCACGCTCTCCCCCTGACAGTGTGGAGATGAGACGGGTCTTGGACTCTTCAGCATCGAAGCCCAGCCCCTGAAGCACAGCATCGACTCGTGCGTGATAGATGTATCCGCCAAGGTCGGCAAAGCGCTCTTGGTCGTGGCCGAACCGTTCGAGGAAGTCGTCCGTGACGCGCTCGCCGAGCTCACCGAGCTTGATGGCCTGTTCGGCGATCCGTTTCTCGAGAGCGATGACTTCGCGCCACGCCGCCGCACCTGCCTCCCATACCGTAGTCGCACCTTCGAATGCGCGGTGCTGGTCGAGCAGCGCATGGCGGAGTCCGGGCCTACGTGCAACGCTCCCCACCGTCGGCTGAAGTTCCCCGGTAATGAGTCTGAAGATCGACGTCTTGCCGGCGCCGTTGCGCCCGATGATGCCCCACCGGTCGCCCTCGGCGACGGTGAAGGTGATGTTCTTAAACAATTCGGTGGCGCCGAAGGAGACGCCGATGTTGGACAGCGAGAGGAGAGTCACGCAGAGACCGGAATAGTCGAGCAAGGAGTTGCGCGGAGACGATGCGCCATAGGAAAGCTAGACGCGTGTGCGCGTGGACCGCTTGCGATCTGCCAGGTGCGGCAGCACTGTAGGCGCGCACGACCCTTCCGCCCAGCGATATGCGTCCACCGTTGCGAGATCGAAGGCAGTTTCTGCATACCGTCGCCGGTGGCGCCGTGGTCTCACTCCTGCCGAGGGGCGTGCCGACTCCCGAGCGGGCGATGGTGGCGGACGAGTTCCTTCTTACTAAAGGACTCGCGTATCTCAACACCGGAACGATCGGTCCGTGCCGCCGGGCGACGATCGACGCGATGCAACACGCGTGGGACACGCTCGAAGCGAACCCGGTCGCGCACTACGGCCGCGACGCGGGCCAACCGCTGATGGAAGAAACTCGCACAGTCGCAGCGCGATTCCTTGGCTGTGACCTGGGCGAGCTCGCGGTGACCACGAGCACTACCACTGGCATGAACGCGATCGCGCAGGGACTGCGCCTCGCTCCCGGCGATCGTGTGCTGCTGCCCGACCAAGAGCACTCGGGCGGGCTCCACTGCTGGCAGTACCTCGCTCGACATCACGGGGTGCAACTCGACGTCGTTCCGATTCCGCGGGGAGAATTCGACGCGGATGCAATCGTGAGCGCGTTCGCGAAGGGCATTCGCACCGGCACGCGGGTCATCAGTGTGAGCCACGTGTTCTCCTCGACGGGTCTTCGTATGCCCATCGCGGAGTTGTCGGCGCTGGCGCGTTCGCGCGGTGTGTTATGCGTCGTCGACGGCGCGCAGTCGGTGGGCGCAATTCCCGTGAACGTTCGCGAGCTTGGGTGTCACGCATACGCAACCAGCGGCCACAAATGGCTGATGGGTCCCAAGGGCACTGGCCTCTTGTTCATCGCCAAGGACGCGCAGACGGCGATCCGCCCCATGGCGTTCGAGCAGAGCTACCAGACGTACGACGGCAATGGCAACGGAGTCGTGAATTTGCCCGCGCTGCTCGGATTGAGCGAGGCAATCCGTTTTCTCGACAAAGCGGGCATGGCGAAGGTGGAGGCGCACAATCTCCAGCTGCGCAACGCGCTCGCCGACCGCTTGCGCCCTATGGACGGTCTCACGCTAGTCAGCCCGCCGGCGGGCGCGCTCGCGTCACCGCTGTTGACGGCACTCCTCGCGGAACGATTCAACCGCAACACCGTCTCGCGCCTGTTGCTCGAACGACACCAAGTCGCCATTCGCCCGACGCATCCGGAGTTTGGCTTCAACGGAATTCGCTTCTCGATCCACGAGTTCAATACGATGCAGGACGTGGAGCGGTCCGCAGAGGCTGTGCGGCGCGAGCTCATGGGCTAGCGGCGCGCCGGTAGCCAGCTCGCCACCGGTCAGCCACGATCACGCGCTCAGCCGACCCCAGGCGCTCGTCTCATCGAGTACGGTCGCCGCGGGCTCATCGTCGCTCTCGACCACATGAATTTCAAGGCGTTCCTCATCCCACCGCGATCCCACGCACGCGAAGTATGTCGCGATTGCGGCATCGGGATCTCGCGCTTCGATCAGACTGCGAACTCGCGCCGCTGCGCGCGGCCAGAGCACATGATCGGCTCGACGCAGAACGTAGTCGACGAGCGCCGTCGTTATTTGCTCCGGCCGCCGAGCAGCCACGACCAATCTCGCGCCGTCCTCCGCTTGAACGACCGCGACAATCGTCGGCGAGCACTCCGCCGCGCGGACGATCATCGCTTTTGACTCGCCGTCGCAGTCGCGCGGCCGAGCGTGGACGTTGGCACACCAGTCGGAGCGGATGCCAGCAGGGACTTGGCGAGCACCATTCCCGTGCCCATGGCGATCACGCCCATGAGCAAGTGCACCAGCCGGATGACCCAGTGGTTCGGCCCAATCAGAACGCGGCTCTGCATCGCGCCAAAGGCCGCTAACGCCGGCCCCCAAACGAATACGAAAACCGCAAATAGCCTGCGCGTTCGAGTCATGAAGGCCGCGGCGGCAATCGTCCAGAGTGCGAGCACCAAGATGGAGCCGACGGCCATATGAAGCGGAATGTACCTGAGAGCATATCCTGCCCAGAAGAGAATCCCGCCCACGAGCTGTACGAGACCGGCGATTCGCACGATCAGAAGACAGATATTCAGTATTGTTCGCATAGTCGTTGATTGCCGTTTGTCACATTCTCGGGAACTCCGTTGTCATCTATAGGACACGGCGCGAGACTGACATGTGACGGAGGATGCGTGACGAACGAACCAGCGTGGCTGGCGGAACAATTCGAGCAGCACCGGAGTCATCTGCGGAACATTGCGTACCGGATGCTTGGCTCCGTGAACGACGCCGACGACGCCGTTCAGGATGCGTGGCTGCGCGTCAGCGCCGCGGATGCGGGCGAGATCGTGAATGCTCGCGCCTGGCTCACGACCGTGGTTGCACGGGTCAGTCTGAACATGCTTCGATCGCGCAACGTGCGACGCGAAGAGCTCGTCGACAACGAAGAGTTCCTTCGCATCATGCGCAGCGATGACACGGAAACGTCACACGAGGTGGAGCTCGCGGATTCGGTCGGGCTCGCGCTGCTCGTCGTGCTCGAGCGGCTCACCCCCGCGGAGCGGCTCGCGTTCGTGTTGCACGACATGTTCGACCTCCCGTTCGATGAGATCGCGTCAATCGTCGGCCGCTCAGCGGAGGCAGCGCGTCAGCTGGCGAGTCGAGCGCGGCGCCGAGTACACGGCGCGGGCGGCACCTCGGATCCCGGTCTTCAGCGGCGACGAGGGATCGTTGGTGCATTTCTATCGGCGTCGCGAGGTGGCGACTTCAGCGCGCTCATTGCTCTGCTGGATCCAGACGTCGAGCTCCGCATCGATCCTGTGCTGCAACGTCCCGGACACCGCGAAATTCGCGGCATCAAGGCGCTTCGCGGCGGTGCAATGGCGTTCTCGCGCGCCGCGCGGTTCTGCCGTGTCGCGATGCTGGATGGAAACCCGGGGCTGATGATGGTGCTGAACGGCCGCCTCGCCCGCGCCGTCGTCTTCTCATTCGCCGGCGATAAAATCTCCAGTATAGAAGTCATCGGCGCGCCGGATCGATTGCGTCAAATCGAAGTGTCCCTGCCGGACCAATCGGGGGATGAGCCAGCGCGCTGAACGGATTATTGTTCGCGTGTCTCCTCCTCCCACAGGTACTCCGATGAAGTTCGCGACAGCGCTCTTGGCTTTGGCTTTGTCCAGCGGGGCGGGAGCGCAGATGAACGCAGGGACCCAGGCGCCCGAGGCGAGTCTGCCATTTACGATGACGCGCGTTGCGCAGTTCAATCTGCCGTGGCGCATCGCGTTCTTCCCCGATGGGAAGATGCTCATTACCGAGAAGCCCGGCGCGCTCTGGCTCGTCACCCCGGAGGGGATCAAAACGAAGGTGACGAACGTGCCGGCCGTCCTGTTGTCAAATCAGGGCGGAATGCTGGGCGTGTATCTGTCACCGAAGTACAACACGGACCGAAACGTCTACCTCACGTATTCGGAGCCCGGCGACAGCGGCTCCAGCCTTGCGCTCGCGCGCGCCCGACTCGCGATAAACGACACCGCCGCGAGTCTCGAGGGACTGACGGTCATCTGGCGCGACGGCGCGCGCGGTCGCGGCGGCCAGTTTGGCGCGGCCGTGGCGTTCTCGCCCGACAAGCAATTCCTCTTTCTGACGGTGGGCGAACGACAGCGCATGACGCCCGCGCAGGATCCCAACTCGCCGCTCGGCAAGATCCTGCGCCTGACGCTCGACGGCAAACCGGCGCCCGGCAATCCGCAGGCGGGGAAAACCGGAACGCCGACGCTCGACATCATCAATCCGCCGCGCAATACGGACATCGCGAAGACGGCGCCCACGGTGTACACCTACACGTTCCCCGGACCGAACCTCACTCCATCGGAAACGTGGACGACCGGGCATCGAACACCGTACGGTCTGGCCTTCGCTCCCGACGGTCGGCTGTGGGAGCTCGAGCACGGACCGAGAGGCGGCGACGAATTGAACCTGATCGAGCCCGGCAAGAACTACGGCTGGCCGCTCGTCTCGTACGCCACCAACTACGACGGCGTGCCGATTCCCAGTCCGGATACACGGTCCGACCTGGCCAAGCCGGTCATCTATTGGACGCCGGTAATCGCGCCCGGGAATATGACGTTCTATCAGGGAAAGATATTCCCGCAGTGGAACGGATCGCTCCTCATCAGCGGCCTTAACTCGCACTCACTTAGCCGCGTGGTGGTCGACAAGGGAAATGCGACGCCAGCCGAGCGGTGGAGCATCGGGTTCGGGGTCCGCGATGTTGCCGTGGCCCCAGATGGCGCCGTATGGCTGATCGAGAACTCGTCGACTGGTGGATTGTACCGACTCACGCCGAAGTAGCGCGGAGGCGCTTTACTGCTTCTCTCATAGGCGAGTCAAAGAGCGGTCGATCGTGCGGCGAGACACGGAACGGGGGGACGTGCGACGGGTATGAGCATGTCCTTCCCTCTGCCGGCCCTTCGTCGCCGGCCTACGTCGCACCGCGGTGCTCCGTGCACTGCCCGTCGCCCAAAGGCGATGCGCGCGACGTCCCTTACCCCTCCGCGTTTGCGCCGATGCGACTCGAGATTCCCTCCGCCCGCCGACCCTCCGTCGTCATGGCAATCGTAGCCCTGCTCATGACCGTCTCCACTTACGCAGGCGCGCAAGTCAGTCGTACGCCCGACCGAGCCCTGGTGAGTGAATCGCCGGCCTTTTACGCCGTCGTGAACGGCGCGATCGGCGGGGTGTCCGCTGCCGTGCGGGCCTGGCACGGCCACCGGTCTGTGCGCGCTGCCCTGATCGGCGGGACTGCCGGCGGCCTGGTGACGTACGGGGGGATGCGCCTGGTCGGCGAGAGTACCCCGCTGCGCGTGCCGGGGCTGATGCTCACCGGAGTTGGCGCGAGCCTCTCGAGAAATGCGGCCGCCGGCGTCCCCCCGCTCTCGCGCGTGGTGCTGCCGATGCCGTTAGGGTCGTTGGAGCTCGGACTGGGCGACTCTGCCCATACGCGCTACCGCCTCTCGGCCAGCTCGCTCCTCATGACGGCCGTCGTCGCGGCGGCGCGGCCGTCAGGGGCGTCGCTGAATATCGGGCAGAGTCTTGCGTCCTTCACTCCCGTGTTCGTGGCCCGCAGCGGCCTGCACGACGTCGGGTCATCGGAACACGTCCCGGCGGCTGGACAGGAATGGCGCCGCGTCATCCTCCTATCGGAACAGTCGATCAAGCCACGGGAGGCCGTCCTGCGTCATGAGTCTGTGCACGTGGCGCAGGAACTACGCGACGAGATCTTGTTCGCGACGGATATCGGGGATGCCCTGCTGGCCCGGGGCGGGGGCATCGGACAGCGCCTGTCTCGCGTGATGTCGCTCGACGTCGTGCGTCCGCTCAACCTGTTGGATATGGGCGTCGGGCTGACCATGCAGGCCCGTCACGGCACCTCATGGGTGCGCGATTCCTACAGCGAGCGCGAAGCATATCTCTTGTCCGGAGAGCGCCCGTGCTCGCCGGATGGTCGCACGCGCTGTAGTTGGTGATTCCGCGGTACACCATCAGGTGGCAGGCAGTTCGCTATCTGAGCGCCATTCTCGCCGCGAGGTCGGCGAGCTGACGGTCGATCTCCGACTTCGGCAGCCACTGGCCACGCACCATCACACCGGCGCGGTGGGTGAGATTGCCGACGCTCTCCAATGGATTCGCGTCGAGCAAGACGAGGTCGGCGCGATTCCCGGCGACGATCGTCCCGAAACGACCATCCTGTTTCAACACGCTCGATACGTATCGCGCAACGTTACGCGTTCCTGTCTCATAAATCTGATACGGCCGCATTCCCGCTGCCGCCATTTCGGCGATCTCGCGGTGAAGCGAAAAGCCAGGCACCATGAATAGCTGCGGCGAGTCCGTGCCCATGAGCAAGGGCGCGCCGGAGTCCGCGAGTGTCTTGAGAAATCTCCTACGGAGCGCGAGCTGTCGCGCGGCAAGTTCGGGAGTGATGCCTGTGTTTGCATCCGACACGATCCGACTCTTCAATCCGCGCACCCAACCCGCGACGCCGGTCTTCATCCAATACTTCATCTCCGGACGCTCGGCCATCATCTCCGGCGACTCGGCGCGATTGAAGATGTTTAAATAGAGCGACATCGTCGGCGTGTTCCACGTTCCTGCGGTCTTCGTTGCGTGGGCGAGCGCCGGAAACCGCGCTTCATCCGTGGAACGGATCGAGTCGCCGACGTTGCCCGGATCGCCGGCGCCCGTGGACCGCACGCCAAACAGGTAGCCGTCGAGATGCTCGATCGTCGATTGGCCGGTCGCGATGGTTCGTTCGACGCCGACGTCACGCGACACATGACCCGCCCAGGTCAACCCTGCGGCACGCGCGGCGGCAGCCATCGAATCGTAGCTGGCGTTGGTGAGGCCGCCGTGCAGCTTGATGAAATCGTACCCTGCTGCCTTGTGGAGACGGACAAGCCTCGCCGCGCTGTCCGCAGTCGGGGCAGTGCTTCCATTGATCGACGGCGCGCCCACCCACATCGACGGGCCGAGGACGTCCCCGTGGTTGATTCGTTCGCGGAGCACCAGCTGATTCGGCGTCCCCAGCATCGCCCGAATGCTCGTAATCCCGTTCGCGAGGTAGAGCAGAAGAATGTCCTTATTGATCGCCTCGCCCGCGTTTGCCTGCGACTGCGCGGCCATGATGTGCGCGTGCATCTCCGCGAGGCCGGGCATGAGATACTTGCCACGTCCATCAATGCGCGTGGCGCTGGCTGGAACGGCCACCGTCGTCGACGGTCCAACGATTTCGATTCGGTCGTCCCGGACGATCACCGTTTGATCGGCGACGAGCCGCTCGGCGTCCATTGCCAACACCGCAACGTTCGTGAATGCGTAGATCGCGGGCGCGGGACGGAGGGGCGCGCGTCGCGCGAACGCCAGCATCATCGCCGAAAGAGCAGCGATCAGCGCGATTCGGGCAGTCGTCTTCACACCACCTCCCCTGATCG
>Ga0105248_10008534_pt1 | contig 11248 bp, 9 predicted proteins | sample KBSS34metaG_FD_81524 | JGI IMG/M metagenome (GOLD analysis project Ga0105248, IMG submission 81524) | Switchgrass rhizosphere microbial communities from Kellogg Biological Station, Michigan, USA - KBS S3-4 metaG | ecosystem: Host-associated > Plants > Roots > Rhizosphere > Soil | place...
GTTCCAAAGCTGCGGCAGCTCGTCGATGGACAGTTTGCGCAGCAAGGCCCCGATCGCGGTCACCCGCGCATCGCCCTTGGTGGCGTGGCGGATCTGACCGCCGTCCTCCGTCACCGTCATCGTGCGGAACTTCAGGATCGTGAACACCCGGCCCCGATAGCCGGTCCGGCGCTGCCGGAAGATCGCAGGTCCGGGCGACTCCAGGCGGATCAGCACCATCACCATCGCCAGCAGCGGCAGGAACAGCAGCAGGCCAAACCCGGCCGCCATGATGTCGAACAGACGCTTCAACGGATGCGTGGCGACGGAGGACCGGCGCAGGTCGGCGCGGCGGCGTTGCGGCCTCATCTCCCCACTGTCCGCGAGCGCGCTCAAGTCTGACCTCTCCCAGTCCCTTAACCGTCTACGGGCGGGCCGGTGAGAAAGACGCTTAACAGGGCGTTTTCCATCCATCGGCACGATCTCTTAAGCGTGACCGTACATATTGGGACACGCGCCTTCGTAAGAGGTCCTGGAGCAAGAGCGATGCCAGCAGACGTCTCCTTCCAGCACGTCGCCACCCACACGGCGCCGGCCGCGGACACCGCCCGCCTGCCCCTGGGAATCGGCCTGGCCGTCGCCGCCTGCGCCTCGGTGGGCCTCTGGATCGGCGTCGCCGCCGGCATCAAGGCGATCTTCTTCTAGGACAGCCGCCCGCCCTCGGCCGCGCCGCCCGGCCTGCAGCACCCTCTATATCTATAGGACCCCGTCGTCGGCCGGCCGTTCGGCCAGGCTGCGCAGGTATTGTCCGTATTCGCTCTTGGCCAGGACGTCGGCCAGCTTGCGCAGCTGCGCCGCGTCGATCCACCCCTTGCGATAGGCGATCTCCTCCAGGCAGCCGATCCGCAGGCCCTGGAGCTGCTCGACGGCGCGGATGAACTCGCCGGCCTGGATCAGGCTGTCGTGGGTGCCGGTGTCCAGCCAGGCGAAGCCGCGGCCCAGCAGCTCGACGTTGAGCTCGCCGGCGTCCAGGTAGACTTGGTTGAGCGCGGTGATCTCCAGCTCGCCGCGTTCCGAGGGCTTCAGCGTCTTGGCGAACTGGCTCGCGCGCCCGTCATAGAAATAGAGACCGGTCACCGCGTAGTTGGACTTCGGGACCTTCGGCTTTTCCTCGATGCCCAACGCCCGGCCGTCGGGGCCCAGCTCCACCACGCCGTAACGTTCGGGGTCGGTCACCAGATAGCCGAACACCGTGGCGCCGGTGGCGCGTGCGCTGGCGGCCTGCAGCGAGCCGGTGAAGTTCTGGCCGAAGAAGATGTTGTCGCCCAGCACCATGACGCTGGGCTCGCCGCCGATGAACTCCTCGCCGAGGATATAGGCCTGGGCCAGGCCGTCGGGCCTGGGCTGGGCGATGAACTCGAACCGGCAGCCAAGCTGCGAGCCGTCGCCCAGTAGGCGCTTGAAGCCCGCCTGGTCCTCCGGCGTGGTGATGATCAGCACCTCGCGCACGTCGGCCAGCAACAGCACCGACAGCGGATAGTAGATCATCGGCTTGTCGTAGACCGGCAGCAGCTGCTTGGAGGTCGCCAGCGTCAGCGGGTGCAGGCGCGTGCCGGAGCCGCCCGCCAGGACAATGCCTCGTCTCATGCCGCGGTCCTCTGCTGGTTCTTCAATTCGGCGACGATCTCGGCCACCGCCTCGCGCCAGGGCCGGGGCCTGACCCCGAAGACCCGGCCAAGCTTGCCGGTGTCCAGCACGCCCCGCAGCGGCCGCCTGGCCGGTGTCGGATAGTCGGCCGTCGGGATGCCGGCGACATCGGGCGCGCCGGCCCCCAGCGCCAGGTCGAAAATGCCCTCGGCGAACTGCTTCCAGCTCGTCTCGCCAGCGTTGGCGAAGTGCACCACGCCGAAAGCGGGGTCGCCGGCGGGCGCGCTCGCAAGCCGCGCCGCCTGGGAGAGGATGAAGCGCGCCAGGTCACGCGCGGCGGTCGGGCGGCCGTATTGGTCGGCGACGACCCTTAGCGGTTTCCCCTCCCCGGCCAGCCGCAGCATGGTCTTGATGAAGTTCTTGCCGTGGCTGGAGACCACCCAGGACGTGCGGACCACCAGGGTGCGGGCGTGCGCGGCCAGCACCTGCTGCTCGCCGGCCAGCTTGGACGCGCCATAGACGTTGCCGGGCGCCGTGGCGTCGTCCTCGGCGTAGGGCTCGCCCTTGTCGCCGTCGAAGACATAGTCGGTGGAGACGAACACCAGCGGCGGCCCATCGGCGCCCAACGTCAGAGCGATGGCCGCGGGCGTGCCCGCGTTCACCTGAAACGCCTGCTCAGGCTCGGTCTCGGCGAGGTCGACGGCGGTGTAGGCCGCTGCCAGCACGACCAGATCCGCTCTCACGCCCGCCATGGCCCGCACGGCGGCGTCTGGGTCGGCGAAATCGGCCTCGGCCCGCGACAGGGCGGTGATCTCGACGTCGAAGTCCTTGGCCTGGTCCAGGAGTTCGCGGGCGAGCTGCCCGGTGGTCCCGAACTGCAGGATGCGGACCGTCATGCCTTGACCAGGCCCAGCCGCTCGGACTGGAAGCCCTTTTGGCGGATGCCCTCGATCCAGGCGCAGTTGTCGACGTACCAGCGCACGGTGTCCTCGAGGCCGGCCATCAGCTGCATCTTCGGCTCCCAGCCCAGCTCGGCGCGCAGTTTCGAAGCGTCGATGGAATAGCGGAAGTCGTGGCCCGGCCGGTCCTTCACGAACTCGATCTTGTCGGCGTGGGCGGTATTGGCCGGCGCCATGCGGTCCAGGTGCTCGCAGAGCATGTGGATCAGTTCGATGTTGCGCTTCGTGCCGTCGCCGCCGATGCAATAGGTCTCGCCCAGCCGGCCTTTGCCCAGGACCAGCAGCAGGGCCTCGGCGTGGTCGTCCACGTGCAACCAGTCGCGGACCTGGCGGCCATCGCCGTAGACCGGGATCGATTTGCCCTCCAGCGCCCGGGTAATCACCGTCGGGATCAGCTTCTCGGGGAATTGGAACGGGCCGTAATTGTTCGAACAGTTGGTGAGCACCACCGGCATGCCGTAGGTGCGGCCCCAGGCGCGGACCAGATGGTCGGCGGCGGCCTTGGACGACGAATAGGGCGAGTTGGGGTCGTAGGGCGTCTCTTCGGTGAAGTCGCCGTCCTCGCCCAAGGCCCCGAACACCTCGTCCGTCGAGACGTGATGGAACCGGAAATCGGCCTTCTTGGCCTCCGGCAGGGCGTTCCAGTGCGCGCGTGCGGCTTCCAGCAGGACCGCGGTGCCCATCACATTGGTGCGCACGAAGTCGATCGGCCCTTCGATGGCCCGGTCGTTGTGGCTCTCCGCGGCCAGGTGCATCACCGCGTCGGGCTGGTGGCGGGCGAAGATGTCCCGCACCGCGGCCGCGTCGCAGATGTCGGCCTGCTCGAAGGCATAGCCGGGAGCGTCGGCGACGCTGGCGACGTTCTCCAGATTGGCCGAGTAGGTCAGGACGTCGACATTGACCACCTGATGGCCGTCGGCGATCGCACGGCGCACCACGGCAGACCCGATGAACCCGGCCCCGCCCGTAATCAGGATCTTCATGCGGTCTTTCTCGCTGCCCGGCGCCCCAAGCGCGCGGTCTCTAGGTACGCTCAATTCGTGAGCGCCCTCTTACAGCGAAACCGCCGGGGCTCAACCCCAAGGACTTACGGCCCGCGCTTGCGATCCGCGTTCTCGGACCGCGCCATCGCCGGCCCTTTGGGGACGAACAGGAAGTCGCCGTACACGTGCCCGCCATTGTCCAGGGCCGAATACTGCGGCTGCTGCGGGTTCGGAATATCCTTTTCGCGCAGCAACGCGGTGGTGGCGCCCGATATCACCTTGGTCAGCAGCCGATTGTAGATTTCCTCGCTGGTGATCACGTCGGTGTTGGTCTCCAGCACCTCGATCAGGGCGGCGGCGAAGATCGAATGGTTCCGCGCCCCGCCCCCGTCCAGCACCGGCTCAAGCCCGCCGGAGGTCAGCACGTTGCGCGACTGCTTGTGCGCCATGCCGATCAGGTAGTCGTTGGTCTGCTCGTCCGCCGAGATCGGCCGCTGCGCGCGGCTGACGGTCTGGGTCAGCAGGCCCGAGAAGCAGGAGTCCGCCACGATCAGCACCTTGCGCGCCGCCATCCGGGCGACCTGGTAGGTGATCTCCTGGTTGCTGATCTCCTCGGCGGTGCTGCCGTATTTGGCGTCGACCGGCAGCCAGTAGCCGCGGTCGGAGCCGTTGCGCACCTTTTCCATCCCGCCGTGCCCCGCGTAGTAGATCAGCAGGGTGTCGTTCTCGCCGAGCTTCTGGCTGACCTCGTCCAGCTCGCGCAGGATGTCGGTGCGCGACTTGTCGACCATGACGGTGACGTTGAAGCCGTAGCGGCTGCGCAGCAGATCGCCGAGCTTGCCGACATCGTTGGTCGGCGTGACCAGCTTCGGCAGCCGACTGTCCTTGTAGTCGGACTCTCCGATCAGGATCGCGTAGCTGCCGGAAAAACCGAACTTCGAGGCGGCCAACAGCCGCACCGCGGCCGGCGCGGGTCGCGCCACCGTGCGCGCGACCGGCGCGTTGCGGTAGGCGCCGATCGCGCTCGCCAGTTTGGTCTCGAGGTCTTTGACCTTCGCTTCGCGCGCCGCCAGGTTCGCCTCGCGAGCCGCAAGTTCCTTCGAATTGGCGCCGGGCGCCGACCGGCCGCGGGCCACCTGCTGCTCCAGATCGGCGACCCGCTGCGCGAGATCGGCGCTCTGCCGGGTGGCCGCGTCGTAGTCGCTCTGCACCTTGGTCAGCCGCTGCTGCATGGCAGCCGTCTGCGGCCCCGAGCGCGCGCCGGCGGCCGAGGCGTCGGCCTTTGCCGCCTGCAATTTCGCCTCGCGGTCCGCCAGGGCCGCGCGGGCGACGGCGAGATCCGCCTCCGCCTTGGCTTTCTGGGCCTCGGCGGTGCGGCGCGACGCCTCGCTGTCGGCCGCCTTGCGGGTCAGGGCGTCCACTTGCTGCAGGGCCTGGTCCCGCTCGCGCTGCACGCCGGCGGAACTGGCCTGCAGATCGCGGATCTGGCGTTCCAGGAGCGCCGCCTTGCCGTCGGCGTCGGCGCGCGCGGCCGCGACGCGCTGTTCGGCCTCCGCCAGCCGGGTTTCTGTCGCCTTCAGCTGGGCATCGCGGCCGTCGAGGTCGGCTTTCGCCTTGGCCAACTTGGCCTCGGCGCCGGCGCTGAGCTTTCCCTGGCGGTCGGTGAGCTGCGCGCGCAGCGCCGCCAATTCGTGCTGCGTCTGGTCGCGTTGCTGCTGCGCCTGGGCCCGGTCCGCCTGAACGCTCTTGAGCTGGGTGACCAGGGGCTGGGCGCGCGTCTCGGCCGCGGCGCGTTCCTTGGCCAGGTCGGCGGCGAGCTTGGCCGCCCGGGCATTGGACGCATCGAGCTGAGCGCTGCGGTCGGCCAGCACTTTTTGCAGGGACGCCAGCTCCGCCGGGTTGGCGGCCGCCGCCGCGGGCCGCGGCGCGCTCGTCGCCTTGGCCAGCTTGGCCTGGGTGTCGGCGAGCGCCGCACGCTCCTGGGCCAACGCCGCGCGCGCGGCCTCGAGTTCGCGTGACATCGCCTGGGTGTCGGCATTGGCCTTGGCCAGGGCCCCGGAGTCCGCGCTCACCAGGGTCGTGGCGGCGGCGAAGTTCGAGGGCGGAAGCCCTGAGGCCTTCCGATAGAGCGCGACCGCCTTCACCGGGTCCTTGGTCACGCCTAGGCCGCGCTCATAGAGCTGCCCTAGGTCGATCATCGCCTGCGCATAGCCCTGGTCGCTGGCTTTCTGATACCAGGCGGCCGCCTGGAGGTAGTCCGGCGCGCGGCCAAATCCGTCGGCGTAGATGCGCCCGACATAGGCCTGGGCCTTGGCGTCGCCGCCCTGGGCGGTCGGAAGCCACACCGCCAGAGACGAGGCGAAGTCGGCGCGATCGACGGAGACATATTCGCCGCCGCGGATTTCGCAGTTGACCCCGGACGTGCGCACCGGCCGCCGCGGCGTCAGGAACGTCGTGGTCCGCCCGAGCTTGCGCACCTGACCAGGCAGGAGGCAGTCCACGACCATATAGGCCTGAGCGGGGTCGCCGCTGGGCGCGGTCATGGCGAAGGAGGGGCTGGAAAGGCTTGAGGCGCTGAACAGCAGGCCCAGCGCCAGCGGGACCCCACCCCGCGGTCCAACGATGTGCTTCATGGGCCCTCGCCCCTTCCAGGTGCTCGCGCGGCGAACGATAACGCGAGCCGTCGAGCTTGAGCGTGGCGCAAATCGCGACCTTGCGGAAGCGCTTGTCGTCCCACAGGCGATTAAATCGACCAATGTTCGCCGGCGACGCGAGGTCGCACCCTTTATTGCTAGACGTCGTAAGCTAGACTGTCAGACTAGGGCTCAGGTCGTTGCAGGGGGGAATCTGACCATGGCCATCACGCACGCGCGTTCTACACTTGCGATTGCAATCGCAAGTTCTGCTCTATCTCTGGTCGCGACTTCGCCGGTCCTGGCGCAGGTCGCGCCATCACCGAATACGCCCTTGCTGATCGCCGCAGCCAACGGTAACCCGCAATGGGCGAGCACCGCGGCCTATGTCGGGGCACTCTGCCCGAACCTCACACCGGGCACGGACCTGCGGCTCCGCTGCGCCGCCGCGCTCGGCGCCTCGGCCGCGAATCCGCCGCTGGCCACGACGGCCCTGCATCAGATCACGCCGCAACAGGTCCTGGCTCAGAGCGGCGTCGTGGACGGCGCGGTCATGCCGGCGACCGCCGCGGTCGCCAGCCGGCTCTCGGCGATCGGCCACATCGGCATCGGCGGCCCGCTGGCGAGCAACAACTACCGCCCGATCATGTTGGCGAGCGCCGGCGACACGGCGGGCGTTGGCGGGGCCGCGGCGGCCAAGCTTCAGGCCTACGTGAATGTGGTCGGCGGCTCCGGGAACCGGGACACGACCGCCATCGACGACGGCTATTCGTTCGATCAGAAGTCGATCACCGGCGGCGTCGACTACCGGTTCAGCGATAAGTTCACCGGCGGCGTGTCGGTCAGCTGGGGCGACACCCGGACCGATTTCGACGCCAACCAGGGCAAGATGAAATCCACCGCGGTGGTCGGCACGGTCTACGGTCTGTGGACGGTGAACGACCGTATCCAGGTCAGCGGTCTGCTCTCATACGGCAAGATCGACTACGCCAACGACCGCTACATGAACTATGCCGAGAGCGCGACATCGACCATCTCTCGGATCGCCCACGGCGACACCAAGGGCGACCAATGGGAAGGCACCGTCACCGCCAACTACGCGATGGCCGCGACCGACGGCTGGTCCTACGGCCCGTCGCTGTCGCTCAGCGCCCGCAGTCTGGATCTGGACGCCTACGCCGAGACCGGCGCGACCGGCCTCAACCTGACCTACGCTGACCAGTCCACCCAAAGCCTGCAGGTTGCGGTCGGCTTCGACCTGGCCAAGGCGATCAGCACCCAGACCGGCGTCATCTCGCCCTACGCCCGCATCCAGGGCATCTACGAGACCAAGGACAATCGCCGCAACATCATCGTCCACTACGTCGATGACCACACCGGCTTCTTCCCCGGCATCAGGCTGACCACGGATTCTCCGGATCGGCTGCGGTTCCAGGGCGCGATCGGGGTCTCCGGACAGTTCGCCAACGGCTGGTCAGCCTTCGCCGACGTGGAGACCGTCATCGGGCTCAGGAACGTGTCGGGCTACACTGGCACGCTCGGGGTGCGTAAGGAGTTCTGACGCTCCTCAGGCGAAGCTGGGATTTTCCGCCCGGAGGATCGTGCGATCCGCGACGTAGGTCGGCTGTCTGGACAGCTGGTCGTGGAACGATTGTCCCAGGCGAAAGCCGCAGCCCCGCTCGGTGATGATCACTTCTGCGCCCAGCTTTCGGCGAAGCCTGTGCACGACCGCATCGACGATCTGCAGTTGGCGTTCCCGGACGTGATCCTGTCCCGGCAAGGCGTCGATAACGACGTCTCTGGGCACGGGAAGCGGATATTTCGCGACCAGCACGCCGACCAGCGCGCGCTCCTGCCGGGTCAGGCCCGTCATCCAGCCGGCATGGGCCGGAAGGATCGATGAGCCAACCGCGGCAAGCGCGGCCTTGAGGAAGTCGATCAGTTCATCTTGCTGTCGGATGACCTCGGCCTGGGCGCGGATAATCTCCGACGGCCGGGCCGACTTGGTGTTGAGCCCCAGTTCCATCTGTCCCTCGTATGATGGCTGTGGCGGCGCTCGACACGACTCTGCGCCGCCCACCGTCCAGTTCGGCCGTCAATTGAGGCAGGTTTCAGACAGCCAGAGCCCTGGAGGCCGGGTGCGCCAATCGACCGCAGTCCGGTGAGCCGACCCTCAGAGAGCTGCGGCGAGTCGCTTGTCGCGGGCGATGGAGCTGGCGGCGATCAGGTGGGCGATGATCGCGATGACGATCACCGGCGCCAGCGCGCCATAGCCGACCAGCAGCGAGTGGTCGCCGAACTGCGGCTTGGCCATGTCGCTGATCTTGCCCAGGAAGAGCGGCCCCCCGCCCAGCCCGATCAGGTTCAGCACGAAGAGCAGGATCGCGCCGGCCATGGTCCGCTGGCCGGGCGGCACCGCGTTCTGGACGATGGCCAGGGCGGGCGCGAGGTACATGTTGTTGAGCAGAGCCGGGATGGCGATGAACATCAGGGCGATCTGCCAGGTCGGCGCCCAGATCAGGCCCGCCAGCGCCGGCAGGCTGATCGTGAACGCGATCGCCGGGATCCAGGCGTACCAGCGGCGGTCGGCGTGACCCAGCTTGTCGGCCAGCCAGCCGGCCATGAAGGTGCCGACCACGCCCGTCCCGCCGATCACCCAGCCGTAGTAGTTGGACACTTCCTTCAGCGTCGCGCCCTTCACCCGCATCAGCATCGGCGGGTTCCAGTTGAGCATGGCGTAGCCGACGAAGGCCGACAGCCCGCAGGCGATGGCCACACAGAGCAGGGTCCGGTTGGCGAAGAACTGGGCGATTACCTGGCTCGGCGGCGGGGCCGGCGCGTGCGCCTCGGCGCCGATCGCCGTCTCGTCGAGACCGCCGCGCTTGGGCTCACGCACCACCAGCAGCATGATCAGGGCCAGCACGATGCCCGGCAGGCCCACCGCATAGAAGGCGATCCGCCAGTTGTAGGCCGCCGCGACGCCGCCGCCATAGATCACGCCCAGCATCGAGCCGAGCGGCACGCCCAGGGAATAGAGCGCCAGGCCTGTGCCGCGCTCCTTGGCCGGGAAATAGTCGGAGATCAGCGAATAGGACGGCGGCGACCCGCCCGCCTCCCCGGCGCCGACCAGGATCCTGAACAGCGCCAGCTGGCCGAAGCTCGTCGCCTTGCCGCAGGCGGCGGTGAACACGCTCCAGATCGCGCAGGCGGCCGACATGATCCACACGCGCCGATAGCGGTCGGAGAGCCAGGCCACCGGGATGCCGAACGTCGTATAGAAAATCGCGAAGTTGAGGCCGCCCAGCGCGCCCAGCGCGGTGTCGCTGAGGCCCAGGTCCTTGCGGATCGGCTCGGCCAGGGTCGACATGATCTGCCGATCCATGAAGTTGAAGGTGTAGACCACCGCCAGCAGCCCCACGACCAGGTATCGGTAGAACTTCGTGGGCTGTGCCGCCGTGGTGCTCGCCGCCGTCATCCGCTCTTCCCCCTGGCCGGCGCGGGCCGCTCTTGCGGCTCCAACATCCGGTACGTTTCCCGTCGGATCATGTTGCACAGCGGCTCGACCCTCGCCAAGCGCGGAGCTGTGACGGCTCGGAAACATGGAGGGTTCGGCCATATCCCCTCCTACCGCCAAGAGATTTCCTGAGAGCCGCGTGGCTTGCCCGGTCCGCGCCGCGCCTCTAACTGAGCTGGCGACAAATGGCTGGCCGGCATGGCGTGGCCCTACGAAAACTATTGTAAGGTCACCCGCATGGACGCCCGTGTCGCGCCCCGCCCAGTTCCCAAGGAAGGCGCACCCGGCGCACCCATGTTGACCCACCTGCAGCGCCTGGAAGCCGAGAGCATCCACATCTTCCGCGAGGTCGTCGCGGAGTGTGAGAACCCGGTGATGCTCTACTCCATCGGCAAGGACTCCGCGGTCATGCTGCGGCTGGCGATGAAGGCGTTCTACCCGGCCAAGCCGCCCTTCCCGCTGCTGCACGTCGACACGACCTGGAAGTTCAAGGCCATGTACGAGATGCGCGAGCGCATGGCCCGCGAGACCGGCATGGAGCTGATCGTCCACAAGAACCCGGAAGCCGAGGCCAAGGGCATCAACCCCTTCGACCACGGCTCGGCGCACACGGATCTCTGGAAGACCGAGGGGCTGAAGCAGGCCATCGACAAGTACGGCTTCGACGCGGCCTTCGGCGGCGGCCGGCGCGACGAGGAAAAGTCCCGCGCCAAGGAGCGCATCCTGTCGTTCCGCTCGGCCCAGCACCGCTGGGACCCGAAGATGCAGCGCCCGGAACTCTGGCGGCTCTACAACACCCGCAAGGCCGCCGGAGAGAACTTCCGCGCCTTCCCGATCTCCAATTGGACCGAGCTCGACATCTGGCAATACATCTACCTGGAGGACATCCCGATCGTGCCCCTCTACTTCGCCGCCGAGCGGCCGGTGGTGGAGCGTGACGGCAACCTGATCATGGTCGACGACGAGCGCATGCGCCTCAACCCGGGCGAGGTCCCGCAGATGCGCTCGATCCGCTTCCGCACTCAGGGCGACTATCCGCTCACCGGCGCCATCGAGAGCACCGCGGCCACCCTGCCCGAGATCATCCAGGAGATGCTGCTGGCCACCACCTCGGAACGCCAGGGGCGGGTCATCGACCACGACCAGGCCGCCTCCATGGAGAAGAAGAAGCAGGAGGGCTACTTCTAGTGGCCGCCAAGTTCGAAATGGGCGTCTCCGACCTCATCTCCGAGGACATCGAGGCCTACCTCCACGCCCACCAGCACAAGTCCCTGCTGCGGTTCCTCACCTGCGGTTCGGTGGACGACGGCAAGTCGACCCTGATCGGGCGCCTGCTCTACGACTCCAAGATGATCTTCGAGGATCAGCTCGCGGCGCTCGAGGCCGACAGCAAGAAGGTCGGCACGCAAGGCGGCGAGATCGACTTCGCCCTGCTGGTCGACGGCCTGGCCGCGGAGCGCGAACAGGGCATCACCATCGACGTCGCCTACCGCTTCTTCTCCACCGACAAGCGCAAGTTCATCGTCGCCGACA
>Ga0105248_10008538_pt1 | contig 11245 bp, 8 predicted proteins | sample KBSS34metaG_FD_81524 | JGI IMG/M metagenome (GOLD analysis project Ga0105248, IMG submission 81524) | Switchgrass rhizosphere microbial communities from Kellogg Biological Station, Michigan, USA - KBS S3-4 metaG | ecosystem: Host-associated > Plants > Roots > Rhizosphere > Soil | place...
TAGAAGATACCGACCGTCGCGCCGCGGACGGCCGCGTCGAGATCGGCGTCGGCAAAGACAATGTTCGGCGACTTGCCGCCCAGTTCGAGCGTGATGCGCTTCAGCGTATCGGCTGAGCCGCGCATGATCGCCCGCCCGGTCGACGTGTCTCCGGTGAAGGCGATCTTGTCGATGGCGGGATGCTCGACGATCATCTCGCCGAGAGTCGATCCGGGCCCCGTCAGGACGTTGAGAACCCCCGGCGGCAACCCCACCGCGGCTGCGGCCTCCGCAAGCGCCAGCGCGGTGAGCGGCGTCTGGCTCGCCGGCTTGATGATGACCGTGTTCCCGCAGGCCAGCGCCGGCGCGACCTTCCACGCCGTCAGCAGCAGGGGGAAGTTCCACGGCACGATGGCGGCCACCACGCCGACCGGCTCGCGCAGCGTGTAGGTGAGATAGTTGCCGCTGACGGGAATCGTCTCGCCGTGAACCTTGTCGGCCCAGCCCGCATAGTAGCGAAAGCAGTCCGCCGCGGCCGGCACCTCGATGCGGCGCGACTCGAAGATCGGCTTGCCGTTGTGGAGCGTCTCGAGCCGCGCGATGTCGTCGGCCCGCTCCATCAGCTTCTCGCCGATGTTCCAGACCAGGCGCCCGCGATCGCGCGCCGACAGCCTGCCCCACGGTCCATCGAGGGCCGCCCGCGCCGCCGCGACGGCGCCATCGAGATCGGCCTGACCCGCGGACGGCACGCGCGCGATGGTCTCTTCCGTCGCTGGATTGATCACGTCGAGCATGGCCCCGGAATCGGCGTCACGCCATTCGTTGTTGATGAAGAGTTGTGAACGCATGGTCCCGTGATTTCCTGGTAGCTCTCGTGTTGGTGATCAGCCACGAAGGCACGAAGGCACGACGAGCATCGGGGTTTCGGCATCCACGCGATCCGGCCGATCGAGGCTTCGTGTCTTCGTGTCTTCTTGGCAGGATTCGTGGCGGTGTTTCACGTCGCCGTTTCCCCGGGTTTCAGCTCGAGGACTGCCACGCCCGTCCTGGCAACCAACTCGCGGAGGCGGGCCGGCGTGCCGGTGAGCGCGGGGTACGTGCCGTAGTGCATCGGCACGACCTGGCGAACGCCGAGCAGCTCGCAGGCCTTCGCCGCCTGCACCGGACCCATGGTGTATGTGTCGCCGATCGGGAGAAACGCAATCGTCGGACGATACAGGTCCGCGATGAGGCGCATGTCCCCGAACACCGCGGTGTCGCCGGCGAAGTAGATCGTCAAGCCGTCTTCGAACCGAATCACGTAGCCGCATGGGTTGCCGAGACACACCGCGCGACCGTCTTCCTCGACCGAGCTGCTGTGAAGAGCCGGCACCATCGTGATCGAGAGGCCGGCGGCGTCAATCGTGCCGCCGTAGTTCATGCCAGACACCGCCGGCAGCCCCTTCCGCTGCAGCCACATGGCGAGCTCGTGCGGCGCGATCACGCGGGCCGCGGTCGCGCGAGCGACCGCGATGGCGTCGGCCGTGTGGTCGTCGTGGCCGTGCGTCAGCAGCATCAAGTCCAGGGTGCGGATCTGTTTGCACTCCTCCGGACACACGGGATTGGTCCTCAGCCAGGGGTCGATCAGGATGCGCTGGCCCCGCGGGGACCGGAACAGAAACGTGGCGTGGCCGAGCCATTGGAACGAGAGTGAGGTCATCGACGGTTGAACCGCATCTTATACGCCGCGAGCTCCCCGGCGTTGATCAAGACCGACCGGCCGGGTCCAAGAAATCACCCGGCCGCGTCAGCGGATCGGCCTCCGTGCGGCCGCCGGTTGCACCACGCGGGGCTGGTACATCAGGTGTCCCCTCGGGACCCGGCATACGCTAACATTGAACGCGCGTTCAAGCACCTGCCATGATTGGCGCGCCACCCCCCAAGCCGCGGCCGCCGATCGCACGGCGCAAGAAGCGTCGGCGCGCGAAGCCGCCCGCTCGCGGTGAATCCACCCGCGTCCAGATCCTGCAGAGCGCCGCGGCGGCGTTCCGGAAGCTCGGCTATCACGGAGCGACCGTGCAGCGCATCGCGGCGGCGCTGCGGATGGAAAAGGGAAACCTCTACTACTACTTCCGGAACAAAGAGGAGATCCTGTTTGCGTGCCACCAGTACTCCCTCGATCGGCTCATCCGCCTGCTCGACGAGATCTCGGCGAGCGACGAGTCGCCCGACGCCAAGCTGCGGACGCTGATCGTGGCCCTGGTGCACACCATCCTCGACGAGCTGCACGGCACCACGCTGTTCATCGATCTCGTCGCGCTCACGCCGGCGCACCTCAAGACCATCATCGGGCGCCGCGATCGCGTCGATCGCGGCATGCGCCAGATCATTGCCGACGGCGCCGCCAGCGGCACCTTCGGCGACCGCGACGCCAAGCTCCTGTCGCTGGCGATCCTCGGCGCGGTCAACTGGATCCCGCGCTGGTTCAAACCAGACGGACCGGCGAGCTCGGACGAGATCGCCGACTGCTTTGCGAGCTACCTCATTGCCGGACTGCGGCGGCTGCACGGGCCCGGATGAAGACCCTCTCGAGAAACGACGTTCAACGCAGAGACCGCGCAGACCGCCGAGAACAACGACGGGATTCTCTGCGATCGCCGCGTGCTCTGCGTTGATGTCGTCTTTCTTCTGGCCACGTTGAAGCCGGCGTGCCTGTCGCAACCGCCGTGTTACGATCGCTCGTTCCATGGACAAGGTCGTTCCGCTCACCCTGGTGGCGCCGCGCGCGCCAAAACCCGAGTGGCTCAAGGTCCGCGCCGCAGGATCCGCCAGTTACCTCCGCCTCAAAGGGCTGATGCGGGAGCTGAACCTGCACACCGTGTGCGAGGAGGCGCGTTGCCCGAATATCGGCGAGTGCTGGGATCACGGCACGGCGACGTTCATGATCCTCGGCGACGTGTGCACGCGGGCCTGCGCCTACTGCGCCGTGTCGCACGGCCGCCCCGGCGCGCTCGATCCGGCGGAACCGGCGAGGGTGGCCCACGCCATCCACACCCTCGACCTCAACTACGTCGTCATTACGTCGGTTGATCGCGACGATGTGCCCGATGGCGGGGCGGCCATGTTCGCCGAGACCGTCCGTGAGACGCGCGCGCGTCTGCCTCGCTGCCGAATCGAAGTGCTGATCCCCGATTTTCGAGGCAACGAGGCGGCCCTCCGCACGGTCCTCGACGCCAAGCCGGACATCCTGAACCACAACGTCGAGACCGTTCCGCGGCTCTATCGCATGGCGCGATCCGGCGGTCGCTACGATCGCACGCTGCAACTCCTGGAGCGCGCCCGTGCCTACGCCCCCGCCATCCCCACCAAGACCGGATTGATGGTGGGTCTCGGGGAAGAGCGCCACGAACTCATCGCCACGTTTGCGGATCTGCTCACGGCCGGCTGTCAGATCCTGACCATCGGCCAGTACCTGCGCCCGACGATCGAGCATGCGCCGATGGTGCGCTACTACCATCCCGACGAATTCCGCGATCTCAAGGCCACGGCGCTCGAGATGGGCTTCATCCACGTCGAATCAGGCCCGCTGGTACGCAGCTCGTACCATGCCCACGAGACCGCCGACGCATATCAGGCCGCCGCCGGCGCCTGAGCCCCTCGCAACGTCTCCACACGGAGACATTTTCGTATGATTCACGTAAACGAATGACGCCATCGTAGGAATCAGAGAAACAAACTTGTCGATCGCGCGGTCCGCGCCTCGGCAGATCGCCAATTTCCCCAGCATAATCGGCCTTCACGGGTTCTTTTTCCCCGTGGTCCATCTCTTGCTACAGCTCTGGACACTGAAACATCCGGAGTAATTTGGAAAGAGGAACGACCATGGAATTCGAAGCGATTGTGCGGCGCGTCCAATGCGAGTTCGTCGAAATGCCCGGTCTTCAACTGACCCCTGCGCAGGCCACGCGGCTGTGGGGACTCGAGAGCGAGGCCTGCCAGGCCGTGATCAACGCGCTCATCGCCTCGGCATTCCTGCGATGGACGCCCACCGGCGCGGTTGCCCGGGCGGGCGCCTGAAGCGGGAACTGCGAACTGGGAACTTCGAAGTGGGAACTTCGAACTGGGAACTGCGAAGTGGGAACTTCGAACTGGGAATTGCGAAGTGGGAACCTAGAACTGGAAACGTAACCCTGGCAGTACAGAGCAGCTGGAAAGCGCAGCGCTCAAACACGACGCAGTCCTTGTGAGTTTGCAGTTCTACGTTTTCACTTTCCGTGGTTTGTAGACATGGGTGGCCTGGCCGAAGAACACCTCGGCCGATTCCATGAGGGTTTCGGTCAAGGTGGGGTGCGGGTGAATGGACAGCTTCATGTCGGTCGCCGTGGCACCCATCTCGATCGCCAGGACGCCCTCGGCAATGAGCTCGCCCGCGCCTGATCCGACGAGTCCGACGCCCAGCACCCGCCCCGTGTCCGGGTCCAGCACCAGTTTGGTCAGGCCATCGGTGCGATCGATTGAGATCGCCCGGCCGGACGCGGCCCACGGAAATTTCGCGACCGACACCGGCCGATTCTGGGCGGCGGCCTGCGTCTCCGTCAGCCCACACCACGCCACTTCGGGGTCGGTATAAACCACGGCTGGAATCGCGCGCGGCTCGAACGCGACGTTGTCGCCGACGATCGCTTCGACGGCGATGCGCCCTTCGTGCGACGCCTTGTGCGCAAGCATCGGCTCACCCGCGACGTCGCCAATCGCAAAAATCGACGGCTCGGTGGTGCGCCGCTGCTCATCGACCACGATGAAGCCGCGCGAGTCGACCTGCACGGCGGTCCGCTCCAGCCCCGGGATGTCCGAGCTCGGCCTGCGGCCGACCGAAACGAGGACGCTGTCGAAGACCCGCTCGGACGCCTTCGCCTCGGCGCCGCCGTCAGGCGCTCCCTCCAGCACGACGCGAATCCCATCCGACATTTCTGTCATGCTCGCCACCTTGGTGCGGAGCAGCACCCGCTTGGCCAGCTTTTCGATTCGCTTCGCGAGGATGTCGACCAGGTCGCGGTCGGCGCCGGGTAGCAGACCCTCCGTCATCTCGACGATGGTGACCTCACTGCCGAGGGTCGCGTAGACGCTGCCGAGCTCGAGTCCGATGTAGCCGCCCCCCACCACGAGCAGCGTTTTCGGCACGTCGGGAAGATCGAGCGCTCTCGTCGAGTCCCACACCCGCGGGCTGTCGAGTGCCAGGCTTGGCACGCGCGTCGGCCGCGACCCGGTCGCCAGGATGGCGTGCTCGAACCGCACCTCCTCATCCCCGCCGTCCGTGAGGATCACGCGCAGACGATGCCGATCGACGATCTCCGCCATGCCCCGGAGATGCCGGACCTTTCGATATTTCGCGAGCTGGCCGGTGCCGCTGGTGAGCCGCGCCACGACCTGCTCTTTGAAGCGGCGGAGCTTGTCGAGATCGATGGTCGGTTCGCCAAAGGCGACACCCCAAGCCGCGGCGTGGCGCGAATCGCCAATCACTTTCGCCACGTGGAGCAGCGCTTTCGACGGGATACAGCCGCGGTAGACGCAGACCCCGCCGGGGTTCGGCTCCGGATCGATGAGCGAGACGTCGAGGCCCATATCGGCGGCGAGAAACGCCGCCGCATAGCCGCCCGGTCCACCGCCAACGACCGCGAGTTGAGTGGAAATCATGGCAGCCAACTGCCACCACGAAAACACGAAAACACGAAAACCCGCAATGGGTTTTCTTCATGCTTTCGTGTCTGCGTGGCTACCGGCATGAGCATCAGTAGAAGCGCTCGGATCTAACCCTGGAGCGCGAGCAAGAACGGCTGTTCGAGCGCATCGACCACCCACCGCAGGAACCTGAGGCCCTCGGCCCCGTCGACGACGCGATGATCGTAGGACAACGAGAGCGGCAGCATCAGACGGGGCACGAGCTCGTGATCGCGGTAGACCGGTTCCATGCGCGCCCGCGATACGCCGAGAATCGCGACCTCCGGTGCGTTGACGATCGGCGTGAACGCCGTCCCGCCGATCCCTCCCAGGTTCGACAGGCTGAAGCAGCCGCCCTGCATCTCATCGAGCGACAGCTTTCGCGAGCGCGCCTTCTCCGACAATTGCGCCAGCTCGATCGAAATCTGGGTGATGTTCTTCGCGTCGGCCTCCCGGATGACGGGAACGAGCAGGCCGTGGTCGGTATCGACGGCAATCCCGATGTTCACGTACTTCTTGTAGACGATTTGTTCGGCCGCCATGTCGACGGACGAATTCACCTGCGGGAACCTGCGCAGCGCCGTGGCCACCACCTTGACGAGAATGGCCGTGATCGTCAGGCTGCCGCCGGCGGCCTCGACTGCCTTGGCGTAACGTTTGCGCAATTCATCGAGGGCGGTGATATCGGCCAGCTCGTGCTGGGTGACGTGCGGAATGGACGCCCAGGCCGCGGCCAGATGCTGAGCGGTCTTGCGCCGCACTCCTCGCATCGGCTGACGGTCGATCTCACCCCAGCGGCTGAAGTCGGGCAGAGGGGTAACCGGCGCCGCGCCGGTCGCGGAGCCGCTGCTGACCAGCCGATTGACATGCGCCTTGACGTCGTCGGCCGAGATACGACCAGCGGAGCCGCTGCCAGCCACGTCGTTGATGTCGACGCCGAGCTCGCGTGCCATCCGCCTGACCGACGGCGCCGCGGGCGCCGGCGGCTGTTCCGGCGGAGCGGGGGCATCGGTCGTGGCCCTGGTGCCACGGCTGATATCCACGACCTTCTGGCCCCTTTGTTCCTTGACGCCGGGTTTGTCGGGTTCGGCTGACACGTTCTTGCGCTGGACGCCGGGCTGCTCGAGCGCGTCTTCTTCCGGACTGTCGTCGGAATCGTCGCCGCGATTGGCGTCGGGACGAGCCTCTCGACCGGCGGCGGGCTTGGCGCCGGGGCTGCTGTCTGGACTGCCGTCGGGACTGGCTTCCACGGCCGCGGTCGCCTTCTTGCCCCGAGGAGCGGGCGCAGGCGGCGGTGCGGCCTCGGCACCGGCATCGGACTTCTGCGGCGGGGCTGCGGCCGGCGCTTCAGCGGCGCCGCTTTCGGCCACGCTCAGGATCGCCTGACCGACCTTGACCTTGTCGCCGGCTTGGACCTTGATTTCCTTGACCTCGCCGGCCACCGACGACGGCACTTCGATCGTCGCCTTGTCGGTCTCGAGCTCGAGGACTGGTTGATCTTTGACGAGCCGGTCACCCAGCTTGACGAGGACTCGCAGGACGTCGCCGCCGGCGATCTGCTCGCCGAGCTCTGGCAGTATGAAGTCTGTGGGCATCGAATCTCAGGCGATCGCGGGGTTGATTTTCTCCGGATCGATTCCAAGGGCCGCAATGGCTTGCTGCACGACGGACACGGCAATCTTGCCCTCGCGCGCCAGGGCGCCAAGGGTCGCGACCACCACGTAGCGATAATCCACCTCGAAGAAGTTGCGCAGCGCCTCGCGGGTCTCGCTGCGGCCGAACCCGTCGGTGCCGAGCGTCGTCAACGGGCGCGGCAGCCATCGATCGATCGAGTCGGGCATGGCCTTGACGTAATCCGACGCGGCGACGAGCACGCCGGGCGCCTCTTTCAGGCACCCGGTGACGTAGGGCACGCGCGGCGTCTCGGCCGGGTGCAACATGTTCCAACGCTCGCAGCGGTGGCCATCGCGATAGAGCTCGGTGTAACTGGTCACGCTCCACACGTCGGCCGACACGTCGTAGTTCGTCTCGAGCACTTCCTGCGCCTTGACGACTTCCGGCAGGATGGCCCCACTGCCGAACAGTTGCGCGCGCAGCGGCGCGCCCGGCTTCGAGGCCGCTCGGAAACGGTAGAGACCTTTCAGGATGCCGTCGGCGGCTCCCTCCGGCATGACCGGCATGGCGTACTGCTCGTTCATCACGGTGAGGTAATAGAAAATGCTTTCCTGTTCGACGTACATGCGCCGGATCCCGTCCTCGATGATGACGGCAATCTCGTAGGCGAACGCCGGGTCGTAGGCGACGCAGTTGGGATAGGCGAGCGCGAACAGCTGGCTATTGCCGTCCTGGTGTTGGAGCCCCTCGCCCGCGAGCGTGGTGCGTCCGGCGGTGCCGCCGAGCAGGAACCCACGGGCGCGCGAATCGCCGGCCGCCCAGATCAGGTCGCCAATACGCTGGAAGCCGAACATCGAGTAGTAGATGAAGAACGGGATGGTGTTGACCCCGTGCGTGGCGTAGGCGGTACCGGCGGCGATGAACGAGGACATCGATCCGGCTTCCGTGATTCCTTCCTCGAGAATCTGCCCGTCGGAGGCTTCCTTGTAATACAGCAGCATGTCCATGTCGACCGGCTCGTAGAGCTGACCGACATGCGAGTAGATGCCGACCTGGCGGAACAGCGCTTCCATCCCGAAAGTGCGCGCTTCGTCGGGCACGATCGGCACGACGAGGCGGCCGACATCCTTGTCGCGGAGCAGTTTCGACAACACCCGCACCGCCACCATCGTCGTCGACGCCTTGCGGCCTTCGGTGCCCTTGTGGAATTCCTCGAACAGCTCGCGGGCGACCGGCTTCAACGGCTCGCTGCGCGTCTTGCGCGTCGGCACGAACCCGCCGAGCGCCTGTCGGCGCTCCTTCAGGTAGCGCACCTCGATGCTGTCGTCGGCGGGCCGATAGAACGGCGCCTTGGCGATATCCGTATCCGACACCGGAATCCCGAATCGCGTGCGGAACGCGCGCAACTCGTCGTCGTTCATCTTCTTCTGCTGGTGGGTGATGTTTTTGCCTTCGCCCGCCTCGCCCAATCCATAGCCCTTGATCGTGCGGGCAATGACGACGGTCGGTGATCCCTTGTGCTCGACGGCGGCTTTGTAGGCGTTGTAGACCTTGATCGGATCGTGTCCGCCGAGCGTCAGTTTCCGGAGCTGGTCGTCCGACAGGTGTTTGACCATGTCGAGCAGGCGCGGATCGACGCCCCAGAAGTGCTCGCGGACGTAGGCGCCCGATTCGACGGCGTACTTCTGATATTGACCGTCGACGATTTCGCCCATGCGCTTCACGAGCAGACCGTCGCGATCCTTGGCGAGAAGCGCGTCCCATTCCCGGCCCCACAGGACCTTGATCACGTTCCAGCCGGCCCCCCGGAACGATGCTTCAAGCTCCTGGATGATCTGGCCGTTGCCACGGACCGGTCCGTCGAGCCGCTGCAGGTTGCAGTTGACGACGAAAATCAGATTGTCGAGCTTTTCGCGCGCGGGCAGGGTGATGGCGCCGAGCGCTTCAGGCTCGTCGGTCTCGCCATCGCCGAGGAACGCCCACACCTTGGCGTTGGATTTGGCCTTCAGGCCCCGATCTTCGAGATACCTCGTGAATCGCGCCTGATAGATGGCCATCAACGGGCCGAGTCCCATCGACACCGTGGGATACTCCCAGAAGTCGGGCATCAACCAGGGGTGGGGGTACGACGACAATCCACCGCCGGCATTGAGCTCGCGGCGGAAATTTTCCAGATGGGTCTCGTCGAGCCGGCCTTCGAGATACGCGCGGGCGTAGACGCCGGGCGCGGCATGTCCCTGAAAAAAGATCACGTCGCCGTCGTCGCTGTCGTGCCCCCGGAAGAAATGATTGAACCCGACTTCATAGAGTGTCGCCGCCGACGCGAAGGTGGAAATGTGGCCGCCGATTCCTTCCGCGGCCTTGTTGGCCCGCACGACCATTGCCGCCGCGTTCCACCGCACCAGACTTTTGATCCGGCGTTCGAGGTCCGGGTTGCCCGGCATCAGGGCTTGATCGTCCGCGCCAATGGTGTTGATGTACGGCGTGTTGGCCGTGAAGGGCAGCATGACGCCGCTCTCGGAGGCGTGGATCGTCAGCTCGCGGAGCAGCCGGGCTACCTTGGACGGTCCGCCCGTCTGCAGGACATAATCAAGAGACTCGAGCCACTCGCGGGTTTCAACGGCATCGAGCTCCGCAGCGTCTTTCGGAGCAATGTGTCTCACGGAACCCTTGTCCCTTCCGGAATTTTCGGCTGAACAGCACGCCGGCTGTACGCCAATCACTAATTCTAATCGTAGTCGGAAGTGAGCATCGATGCGCCGGACATTCTTGGCATTCAATTTTGTCGCACCGGCACCGGGCGCCCGGCCGAATCCGCGTGCGGCATCTCATACGGCCACGAACCTGCGCAGGCCCGGTTTTCTCCACCCCTGGGCGCGGGCCGGCAAGGCAGTCACCGCTCCCATGATCAAATGACCACATCCGCCCTCGAGTTGATCCGCGAAGGAATTGTGACGTGCGAGCGCTGTGCGCGACTGCGTGCATACTGCGCGCAAATCGGCCGCGAGAAGAGGCGCGCGTATCGCGACGACATCTACTGGGCCCGCCCCGTGCCCGGCTTCGGTGACCCGCGCGCCCATCTCCTGATCGTGGGGCTCGCCCCGGCCGCCCACGGCGCGAACCGCACGGGCCGGGTGTTCACCGGCGATGGCGACGGCGGCTCGGGAGACTTCTTGATGTCGGCGCTCCACCGCGCCGGTTATGCCAGCCTGCCGACGTCGCAGGCAATCGACGATGGACTGGTTCTGCGCGACGCCTACATCGCGGCCGCGGTTCGCTGCGCCCCTCCCGACAACAAGCCGACCCGTGAGGAGGTCGCCAATTGCCTGCCGCACCTCGACGCCGAAGTCGCGGCCCTGCCCCGAGTCCGCGTCGTCGTCGCGCTCGGAAAGATCGGCTTCGACGCCTACCTGGAGATGCTCAAGCGTCGTGGCATGTCGTGGCGTCCGCGCCCGCTGTTCGGCCACGGGGCGAGCTACCCCTTGCCAGATGGACAGCTGCTGCTCGGTTGCTATCACCCGAGCCGGCAGAACACGAACACCAACAGGCTCACGCCCCGGATGATGGACGAGGTGTTCCGCCTGGCGCGGCGCGTGATTGCGAGGTCGTCACGGTCCGGCTGAAGAACCTGCTCAGAAAATGAACCGCAGAGCGCGCCGAGCACGCAAAGAATTTCTTCGGTTTCTCAGCGGCCTCCGCGGTCTCTGCGTTGATCGCGGTATGTTCATGGTTCGGGGTGAACCCCGGTCATGAACACCGCGAAAAAACTTGTCGGCTACAGGCTCCGGACTGCGGGCTCCGGGAAAGTGCCTCGCACAAACGCTTCCTGAAGCCGTAGCCTGGGGCCCGAAGCCCGTTTCTTCACAAGCTTCTTAGCCGGACCATGATGCCACTTGTGACGCGGACCGTCGAGCCCGTACGAGCGGCACGATCACGTCTGGTCTATCGGTAATCA
>Ga0105248_10008540_pt1 | contig 11244 bp, 9 predicted proteins | sample KBSS34metaG_FD_81524 | JGI IMG/M metagenome (GOLD analysis project Ga0105248, IMG submission 81524) | Switchgrass rhizosphere microbial communities from Kellogg Biological Station, Michigan, USA - KBS S3-4 metaG | ecosystem: Host-associated > Plants > Roots > Rhizosphere > Soil | place...
AATCTTCGCTGGGCGCGTCGGCTGCGATGGCTCGTCGACGCGTTCCAGGCTTCATCCGATTTTCCGCTCGAGGCGGCGGCGCTTCCACGGTGGGTGCCCGGCGTCGCGTCGAGTGATCACTCTTCGTTCTGGCGCCAGGGCTATCCGGCCGTGATGGTGACGGATACCGCCTACCTGCGCAATCCGCACTACCACACGGCGCACGACGTCCCTGCGACGCTGGACTATGTTCGCATGGCCGCAGTGACACGCGGCTTGGCGGAGAGCGTCGCTCTGCTGGGACCGGGAGCCGCGAATCCGGCACGGGCACGGTCCGCTTGACGCGATGCATGATGCCTGATGCGAATCGAGCCAGATCTGGCGCGAGCGGCGGCGTCGGCATTTGCCGCTGAGCCGTTTGCGCTGTTGCCCTTGCTCAATCGAAACTGTGCAAACTGTGAATTGCGCCCGACTCAGGATCGACGAAATGGATCTGAAAAACGCGCTTGGCCAGATCAATGCCTATGGTCATGGGTTCCATCTGGTTATCCTCGGCGCCCGACGTGCCGAGTCAGCAATGTCGCACACTGTGACCCGAAGACTGCAGCAGTTCGAAGAAGAGGAGTGCGCCGGCGCGCCCAAACGCGCACCGGTTCAGGAAAAGGGAGGCCGGTGCGATGTACCCGACGATCGCACCGGCGAGCAGGCGGCGACCGGCGCCGCCTTCTTGCTCACAGATTTGGATCAGGGCGTCAAATGGGTCTTGATCTCGGCAGACATCTGACGGATCGCGGCTTGGGGCTCAGGGTCCGTCTGGATGCCGTTCAACAGGACGAAGTCGTGGATCATCCCGTTGTAACGGGTAGCGATCACGGAAACCCCGGCCTCCTTGAGCTTGCGGGCGTAGGCCTCGCCTTCGTCGCGCAACGGGTCGTTTTCCGAGGTCACGACCAGGGCCGGCGGAAGTCCATGCAGTTGCTGCAAGCTGGCGCGCAGCGGCGAGACATAGGGGTTACTGCGCTCCGCAGCATCCGGTGCGTACAGATCCCAGCCGTACTTCATGAAGGCGCGGGCCAGGAATCGCCCCGTGCCGTATTGATGGTAAGACGCGGTGTCCACGCTGGCGTCGGTCGCCGGGATCATCAGAACCTGGTAGCTGATCTTCGGGCCGCCGCGGTCTTTGGCCATGAGCGTCAGCGCCGCGGTCATGTTGCCGCCCACCGAGTTGCCGGCCACTGCGATCCGGCTGCCGTCCGCGCCGAACTCGTCGGCGTGGGTCGCCACCCACTTGAGCACGGCATAGGATTGATCGAGCTGAGTGGGGAAGCGCGCCTCGGGCAAGGACGTGTACTCGACGAACACGCCGATCTGGCCGGAGTTGACCACGAGATCCCGCAGCAGACGCTGATGGTTCTGGAAGTTCCCAACGATCCAGACGCCGCCGTGAATGAACAGCAGCACGCCGGGCTTCCCGGTAACCTGCTCGGGTTTCATGATATAGATCTTCACGGTTTGACCATCCTGGGTGATGGTCTGCTCGGTCGTCTTCACCCCGGACATATCGACCGGGGTCTTGTTCTGAAGCGCTGTCAGGATCTCTTGTGGCTTTGGCTGGGGGAGTTCCCAGAACGGGCTCGAATCCTTATTGATTTCTTGCAGGAAGGCGCGAACCTCGGGGGCGATCCGGGGATCGGTGGCGGCATCCGGGGCCGCAAAGACGGTTTGCGTCATGAGAGCTGCTCCTAGGGTTATTGTTGCGAGTGAAAACACGAGCTTCATGGTCATCCTCTCCAAAGTTTGTATGGAGTGGTGCAGTTTGCTCGGGAGAAGGGGGCGCCCGCTTCTGTCAAATGACCAGTCCGATGACAGATCGGCCGTCAATCTCCTCGGTTTTCAACGTCGGCAAGAATAGAGCCCAGCGAAGACCGGGACGTAATCCCGGTCTTCGCAAAGATCTGGTGCAGGTGGTATCCAACAGTTCGGTGAGACAGGTACAGCCTGATACCAATTTCCTTGTTCGAAAGCCCTTCAGCAGCGAGCTGCGCGACGTGAAGCTCCTGCGGGGTCAGCGTCTCCCATACACGCTCCGTTCGCCGGCGGCTGGATTCGCCCGAAGCACGCAGTTCCTCGCGCGCGCGGTCGCTCCAGGGCGAAGCGCCGAGCGCATCGAAGATATCGCGAGCCTCGCGCAACGGAGCTCTTGCGTTGGCGGGCCTGCGCTGGCGACGCAGCCATCCGCCGTAAGCCAGGAGAAGGCGTCCTCGCAAAAACGGCCAGTTCTTCGCGGCCGGCCCCAGGCCTTGCAGGAATAGGCGCTCGGCGTCCGCCGGCTCGGCGAGCAGCGCCTTGCCATAATGCAGCATCGTCTCGACCCACGGCACCGGCATCGGAGCCGAGACATGCTCCATCTCCTCGATCACGCCACGGGCCGCCTCCGCATTGCCGGAAAAAACGCAGGCTTCCACGAAATCCGCGAGCCCGAAGAACTGAAGATCGGAATTGAAGGCCGGGTCGGCAGGGGAGAAAAGGCGCCGCAGCTGTTCGTACGCTTCCCAATGCCGGCCCGCTCCGATCGCCGATATACCTCGCGCGATCTGCAACAACGCCAGCAAAAAGCTGGCGCCGATGGATAGAATCAGGCGCTCCGCCTCCGCCGCATGCGCCTCGGATTGCTCCAGATTACCTTGCATGCCTGCAAGCCTGGCTTTCACGATCGTAGCCGCGGCGATCCACGGGATCCCACCTGTCTCTTCGGCCAGGCGGACGGCTTCCTCGACCTCGCGCATCGCCCTCGTCCAGTGGCCGACCTCCATCTCGGCCCACCCTTGCGCAAAAAGTACGCGCGCGAGGTCGCCGAGCCGCCCCTGTTCCCGCAGCGCGACGCTGGACTCGGAGAGAAAGCTCACGCCGAGGTCGAAGGCGCCAATGACATTCGCCGTGCTGCCGAGGATGCGCGCATCGGCAGGATCGCCATCTCTTGTTTCAGAAAGCCGCTGGAGCTTGACGTGCAAGTCGCCTCCCAAGCGAAGTGGTTCGACGTAGGCGTAGATTGCGATCAAGCGGGGGTCCGTGTCCGGCAACTCAAGTCCGTTTGCCGCAGCGAGAACTCTCGCGCGGAGTTCGCCGCTTGCGCTGCTCCACCAGCAGCGTTGCGCGGCGCGCAACAGGAGATTTCCCGCCAGATCCTTCGCGCCGGCGGCGTGGGCCTGGGCAGCGAAGCCAGCCAGAGCCAGGATTTTTCCGGGATCATTGATCGAAGGAGGCTGGCTTATCTCTCGACACCAGCCGACCCGTACCTGCGCGAGCTGATCCGATTCGTCCACATCGGCCTGCCGCAGCAGACGCTCCAGCAGTTCCGGCTGACCCAGATCGGCGGCAAGTTCAGCAGCCCGCAAAAGGCGGTCACTCCTGGCTCTCGCCGTGCTGCTCAGTCGCGCCGCATTCTCAAGAACCTCGATCGCCATCGCCACTGCGCCCCTGCGCAGCGCCCTCGCCGCCATGCGCTCGTAGTCGTCCGCGAGTTCGTCGTCGCATCCGATGGTTGCTGCCGCACGATGCCATAGCCGACGATCGAGTTGATCCTGAATGGCCGCCGCGAGCGCCGCATGAATTCTTTGGCGCGTCGCCAGATCAGCCGCCTGATGCATCGCGGAGCGAACGAGCGGGTGCCGGAACCGCAGCTCCGTTCCGTCGATCTCGATCAGTTTGGCGGCGATCGCCGGCGCCAGGGCGTCGATTCCCGCGCGCTCGCCGAGTACTGCTTCGCCGGCGGAGAGGATTTCGTGGAGCGAGGTCCCGTCGTTTTCCGCCGCCACGAACAGCAGCGTTCGCGCCGCATCCGGAAGATCGGACAAACGACTGGAGAAGGCTCGCTCCAGGCGTTCCGTCAGGGGAAGCCACGGCGTATCTTGAGCCTCCGCGGCCCGCTTGCCGCGAGGCAGTTCCAAAAGCGCCAAAGGATTGCCCGATGCCTCTTTGAGAAAGCGGCTGCGCAGGTCGGCCGAGAGATCCTGGGCGTGGGTATCCAGCAGGCGCTCGGCATCGGCCTCGTCGAGTCCTGAAAGGCGCAACCTTAGGGTGGAAGCGTCGCCGAGCGAACGGTTGAAGTCATCGCGCATGGCCACAAGGAGAACGACGGGGTCAGAACTCAATCTGCGCGAGACGAAAGCCAGTACTTCAAACGTTGCCTGATCCAGCCACTGGGCATCGTCAGCAACGAGCAGGATAGGCTTACGGGTTGCGCTTTCGGTCAGGAGAGTCAGCGTCGCGAGTGCCACCAGAAAGATATCCGGCGCCCCTGTGTCGTCGCACTTGCCGAGGGCCGCCAGCAAGGCGGATCGCTGGCGAGGACCAGGGTCGCCGCGCGCTTCATAAGCGGACGCAGTGCCTGCTCGAGTGCCGCGAACGGCAAATGGACTTCGGCCAGGACGCCGGTCATCGTCAATACGGTGACCCCGTGCTCACGCGCTCGATAACTGGCCACCTCGAGAAGCGCAGATTTCCCGATCCCGGGCTCACCGCTGATAACCAGTGTCGATCCACCCTGATCGATCCGCTCGATCAGATGCTCGATCAGAGCAATATCCCGCTCTCGGCCCTGCAAAACGAGGGGCACAGATTGGTTGGCAGCCGTGCGCCGCTTCGGCTGCGGCAAGTATGCCTTTTTCGACCGTTTGGTCATCCCACAACCGCCTCAGAGGCGTCGCCAAGACTATGTCAAGCCTGGGCACATCCTACCATCTGCCAAGTGGGGTGCCCCGATGTACTAGGCTTGCCTGTCGACTTCGGGCAATGGCATCGTAGCGATTTCTTCCGCTTCTTCGCGGACCATGCCCAGCCCTTGCAGCGTCATTGCAGCAACGGCGTTCGGAAAGCTGGCCGACGTGCGCTCAACGAGGGTCGCCCGGATTGCTGCGCCCAAGGTGCCGATGCCCAGCGCGACAGCCGCTTCAACCGATGCGATCTTGAATCGGCCAAGCTTGCGCCCCCGGCGGATATCCGCGAGTACCCCGCGTCGCATTCCCTCGCTCCAGCCGCCCGACGTATCCGGTAGGGTATGCACCAACACCCATCCCCAGTCCGGATTGCGTTTGCTGATACGAATGAAATGCCGTATTGCAATGGCAATGCGCTGGGCCGGGTCATCGATGCCCTTGAAAAGCTGCAGGATCTCTGCGTCCACCGAATCGGCTACGTGACCGGCCATTGCGAGGAATAGTGACTCCTTCGTCTGGAAGTAGTTGTAGAACGTGCCGCGTGCAACACCCGCGGCGGCGATGAAATCGTCGAGTGTCGGCGCTTCAAATCCGAACTGTGAAACGACTCTCAACGACGAGTCGATGAGTGCTGCCCGCGTTTTCTCCCGCTTTAGTCGTCCGATCTCAGCGCGTCGTTCCAGATCTATTGTTGCCATGTTGTCTTCACTCGTACCTATCCTAAAAGCTAGCCCGTTCGGCACATGATGCAACCGGAGTTCAGCGTCATTTTACTCAAAGCCATCGTGCGAATGGCTGTCATGGCCTCCAGCATGTTCCGTGGTTCATGACATGTGGAGGCATGGCGTATGTCATGGGACTCGCCGAAGATTTTTCATTCGAGCAGCTTCCTCTCTTCAAACTGGCGGAAGCTAAAAAGGGCTTTGTCCTGCTACCCCGGCTTTGGCGAAGCACATCATGTCAGACAGTTTCTCATGTCGTAATGACAGTAAATCTCAATTTGACAATCTAATTCACATCGAGTTTAATTGGTCCACGGTTGATTGAGGGCGCAGCACCCATGCTGGGTACCGCTGTCGATCATGCGGAATTTTCCTCAACGCTCAACCAGTATGTCATCAGATGAATTCGAATGAAGAATCTCAAGAATTCGGATGTTGACGTGCCGGTCCTCGCGCTCGGCGCCGGGTTAGCGGTACTCACAGCGACGCTGCTACTCGAGGGGCTCGGGGTGAGGGCGCTCACAGTGACCCGCAGCGGCTGGTGTTGACGTTCGTTGATTGCTACATATTCACGGCATTTGCTCGCGTAGGAAGGGCCGCAGCCCGCGCCGGACAAGGCTGGAGGCCAGATTGCCCGTTCTGTCACCCGCTGCGCTTCAGCAACGGGTGAACGGCATCAACTGGATCATCCCGACCAGGAGTTGAATCAACAAGACACTTGGGTTCCCCTGACGGCCGCGCCGACAGGGAGCGTACTAACTTCATCCACTGAGGTACTCCGCATGTCGCTTCGACTTACACGTCGCTCGTTTCATCGTCTGACCGTCTGCGGCGCGGCGCTCATCGGCAGTCATGCGCTGTGGCCTCTGGCCAGGGCCGACGAGCCGGCAGATGTGCCTTGGGTTTCAAACGATCCGCACCTCAGCGGCAACTTCCTTCCGGTGCAGCGCGAGGTCGACGCTCGCGACCTGCGGGTGATTTCGGGGCGGATTCCCGCCGACTTGCGCGGCGTCTACATGCGCAACGGACCCAACCCGGAGTTCAAGCCAATCGGCTACGCCTATCCGCTCGACGGCGACGGCATGATCCATGCCGTCTACATCGAGAGCGGGAAGGCTCACTACCGCAACCGCTTCGTGACGACGGAAAGCCTGACGGTGGAACGCCGCGCCGGCCGGGCCGTCTTCGGCAGCTTCACGCATCCGGTGCCCGTCGATGCCGGCGTGTTCCTTCCGGGTGAAGTTCCGTCGCAGCTCAAGAACGGCGCCTTTGTCAACATCATCCGGCACGGCGGCCGATTGATCGCGCTCAACGAGGCCACGACCAGCTACGAGATGAGCGTAGAACTGGACACCCTCGGCGAGTGGACCGCAGGCGGCTCCGAACCGCTGCGCCTGGGCGCTCACAATCGGCACCACCCGCGCACGGGCGATCTCTATGCGCTCGAATACAGCTGGCGCACGCCGACGGTGAAGTTTCATCGCATCAACGCTTCCGGGGTGCTGGTGAACACGAGATCCGTGGAACTGCCGATGCCGACGATGATCCACGACTTCATCCTGACCGAGCACTACGTGGTTCTCATCGCCGGGCCCGCGGTGTTCGACGCCCAGGCGGCGAAAGCGGGTCAGTCGATGCTGCAATGGCGTCCTGATCTAGGCATGCGGATCGCATTGTTGCCGCTGGACGGCGGCGACCCCATCTGGATCGAAGGCGAGCCGTTTTTTGTCTTTCACTTCGCCAACGGCTTCGAGCGCGGCCGGCAAATCGTCGTGGACTATGTGCAGCACGACAAATTTGCCTTGGTGAGCGGCCCTATCCCCACGTTCAAGCGCATGACCATCGATCCGGCGCGCCGCAACTTCAAGGTAGCCGGTTTCTCGAACGAGATCACCGAATTCCCGCGCTTTAATCACCTGCGCGAGGCGCTGCCCACTCGCTTCGTCTACATGCCGACCTTGACTTCCTCGCTCAAGGAGGTCAACCCGCCCCCGGCGGTGTTCAACACGGTGCTCAAGCTTGACACCGAGACCGGCCGATACACGCGCCATGACCTGGGCAACCAGATCGTTGGTGAGGCCGCCTTCGTGCCAAAGCCGGGCGGTCGTACGGAGGACGATGGTTACCTGGCGGCCTTCACTTACGATCCGGTGCGCCACGGCAGCAACCTGGTGCTGCTGGATGCGCGCCGCATCGAGGAGCCGCCCGTCGCCGTGATCGAGATGCCCCAGCGCGTGCCGCAGGGACTGCACGGCAACTGGATTTCCCGCACCTGATGAGCAGCCCCCGGCGTCCATCGCTCGAGCGTCGTGGCGAAATCAGGGCAAGCATTCGCCAATGCGCTCGGGCTGGATCTGTCGCGATCAGGATCGGAAACGGCGAAATCCCGTACATGATAGGGAATGCTTGCATAACCGGCGAATGGTCGAATCCTTGAGAGGTCGTCGATCTGGTCTGCTCAAACTGGTACCAAGACCAGACGGTCCGTGTGGCTCGATCTACGCTATGCGCAACATCGCGACCCGCCGCGGTACTGGGACGATTGCGAAGTGAATGACCAAAACCGAGCTACGGTCGGGGCGCTGTGCTCGCAGCAGATTACCGCATGCGGGTTGACTGGGAAGAAAGCGTGGCCCGTCGCTGGATCGGGTTTCGGAGTTCGGCCATCTGCGGCCGTTCGCCATCGCCCTCACACGGTTATTCAGGCGGCCTCTCTGCTCAAACAACGGACCTTCCAGGTAGCCCTTATGTCCGTCCTGCTCGCTGTCGAACGGATTTGGCAGGTCGTTTATGGCTGAAGTCCCCAAAATACTGGCGCCCGTGGTTTTTCTTGTCCAAAGTGGTCAGGCGTTTCTGGATGGGGAGGCTGCCTGAGATCACCCAAGGTTGATTGGAGGGGCACCACGTCCATGCTTCTCGGCGCGCGAATGCTTAATAGGCGCCGCCGGTATCGATGGTCAGGTAGCGCATGTCATGCTCGAGAATGCTGATGAAATGTTCGTCCTCCTGGATCAGTTCCTCGAGGACGTCACTGTTGGACAGCACGCCGATAATCTGCCCGGAATCGACGACCGGCAGATGCCGGATCCGCCTGGTATGCATCAACGCCAAGCACTGGTCACAGGTGTGCTCGGGCGTGACGTAAAACACCTGGTTAGTCATGATCTCGTCTACCTTCGTCTCGGCGGCGCTGCGGCCGGCCAGTTCGACCTTGCGAGCGTAGTCGCGCTGGGACAGGATGCCGACAAGATTGCTGCCGTGCAACACCAACACGGTTGTGACATCCTTGTCGGCCATCAGACGCAGCGCAGTTAGCACGGCGTCAGCGGGGCCGACTGAGATCAGTTCCCGAGGGTTCTCAGACAGAATTTGCCGAGCCGTCTTTCTCTCCTTTTTCATGGTCGTCTCCAGTAGAGGACCGGCATTTGCGCACGCCAGTGCGATCGATCTGCTCACGAAGAAAGGGTAGCGTCCGCAAAACCTGCGTAGTCACCGAGCAAATCTATCGTCGGCATGTTGGGGTGACAAATGTTTAGCGAGCTTGGACCTACCCTCTCTAGGATAGAGGGCTTGTCACAGACTTGCCAGAAAGCAGATACCGTCTTTGGTGGCGGGACGAAATTTCGGCTATTCGATTAATGCACTCTGCCAAGGCAGACACTGCTGACCGACGCGGCCGACCGGCGGCCGTTCAATGTCGGACCGGGTTCGGAGATGTAGGGCCGTTGGCCCGCGCGTTCGCGCGGACTTCGAACGTAGGGCTTCGTCCAGGTATCGGACCTTCGGATGCAGACCGGGTCCGTCAGCTCATTCGTCAACGCCAGCGGTCGGGCCGTGTCGTGCGCCCCTTGTCTTCGAGCGGTGTTCCGGACGTGTCATGGACATGGCAGAACTGGCACGCATGGCCCGAGCGTTCATTGTTGTCGATTTCGATCTACTGGCCCTGCAGCCTACCTGCTATGGTTAATTAGGCGGATCACCGGCGCTGGGCTTGTTTCCGTGATGCCCGAGCCCCTGAACGCTTGAATGCGTCGATGTGCCATCCCGAGTCCGCACGATAGCTGTCAGGCAGGAACATCAAGGACAGGACGGCGTGCCCTTGGTGTTCGTGGCGTGCGTGCTCGCCAGCCATCCCGGCCACCGCGACGATTCGTCATGCGAAAGTGGAATCCGCGACGCGAACCCGGCAGGAGGAGGCGAGTATGGACACCGTGATGAAGACGCCTGGAAAGGCAAACACCGAAGTCAGTAACATCGTGGAGGACGTCCCGGTCGTTCGCTCGCGCGCAGAACGCCTTGCCGCAGGGCAGGCGTTGCGCGAAAGCGTGCCGCGCAGCAGTCATGGCGACTGGACACCGTCGACCCAGCGCCTAGACCCGATAGAGATCCTGGAAGAATCGAATCAGGATCGATTGCCGGAATTGGTCCCGATCCGCTATGGCCGTATGCTCCGCAGTCCCTTCACGTTCCTGCGCGGCTCAGCGGCGCTCATGGCCTACGATCTCGCTACGACGCCAAGCACAGGTCTTCGGGTGCAAGCCTGTGGAGACTGCCACCTGTTGAATTTTGGCTTGTTTGCCACGCCGGAGCGCAATCTGGTCTTCGATCTGAATGACTTTGACGAAACGCTGCCGGCACCTTGGGAATGGGATCTGAAGCGGTTGGCCGTCAGTTTCGCCGTCGCAGGACGCGATAACCAGTTGCCGGACGCAGATTGCCGCAGAGGCGTCCTGGAATGCGTGCGCGCATATCGAGAGCACCTGCGGGAGTATTCCCGGATGAATCCTCTGGAAGTCTGGTACACGCGCCTGGACATGACGACCCTCATTGCGATGGCACCCGATGAGAAGGTCAAAAAGATGCGCGAGCAATTGGCGGAAAAAGCCCGCCAGCGCGTTGTTGAAAACCTCTTTCCCAAGATTGTCGGCGAAGTGGCTGGGCGACGCCGCCTGGTCGACCAACCACCGCTTATCTTCCACGTCAGTGATGCGGGCTTCGAGGAACGGGTTCGTGAGGCGCTAGCCGAGTATCGGCAGTCGCTCTCCAATGAGCGCCGTGTCCTCCTGGATCGCTACCACCTGGAGGACTTCGCCGTGAAGGTCGTGGGTATTGGCAGCGTCGGCACGCGGTGCTTTATCGGGTTGTTTTTCGACGAGGAAGACCATCCCCTGATTCTCCAGTTCAAGGAAGAGCGCCGGTCGGTCCTCGAACCCTATGCGGGAAAGAGCCACTATGACAATCAGGGTGAGCGTGTCGTCATGGGGCAACGGCTGATGCAGTCTTCCAGCGACATCTTCCTGGGATGGTTGCGAGGACAGCGAGGCTATGACTTTTTTGTTCGCCAGTTGCGGGACATGAAGATGTCCGCTCCCTCCGAGGAAGTCAGCCCTGCGCAGCTCAAACGCTATGCCGGGCTCTGCGGCTGGACCTTGGCCCGCGCCCATGCCAAGTCCGGGGACGCCACGACCATCAGTGGCTATCTGGGCAAGGGCGACGCCTTTGACGAGGCTATCGGCGCGTTTTCCCTCGCCTATGCAGATCAGACGGAGCGTGACCACGCGGCGCTGGTGAAGGCGGTAGCGGCCGGCCGGCTGGAGGCTCTCGCTGAAGAGTAGCGCGCTGCCCCACTCGCACGCAGCAGGCGCTTGCGCGCGACCGGTCGCGAGCGCTTCAAATCTGGCCTGGAAGCCACCGGCGAAACCCGTGCAACTCCAGCTCCACTCATCGCGGCGAGCCGACTGCACCATGAGTTATCTTGGCCGAGACCATCCCCTCTCAGCGCGCCAGTGTGGCGAATGACCGCAACTTGGAGCGAACGAAGGGCTGAT
>Ga0105248_10008542_pt1 | contig 11243 bp, 11 predicted proteins | sample KBSS34metaG_FD_81524 | JGI IMG/M metagenome (GOLD analysis project Ga0105248, IMG submission 81524) | Switchgrass rhizosphere microbial communities from Kellogg Biological Station, Michigan, USA - KBS S3-4 metaG | ecosystem: Host-associated > Plants > Roots > Rhizosphere > Soil | place...
CGACGGCGAACGCGGTGATGTGGCTGTGGACGACCGTTGGAGTGGCCGCCGAGCTGCTGTTCCAGGTGATCCCCGCCGCCTTCGGCTGGAACCAGACGGTCGACGTCGGTCTATCGCGGACCTTGTTCTCCTGGACGCTGCACGCGATCGTCTATTTCTGGCTCTTCCCGAGCTACAGCGCCTTCTACACCATGTTCCCGCGAGCCGCAGGCGGCCGCCTCTACTCCGATACGATGGGTCGCCTCGCCTTCATTCTGTTCCTGCTCTACTCGCTTCCAGTCGGACTCCATCACCTATTCATGGACCCCGAGCATTCGAACGGCTTCAAGTTTCTCCAGATGTTCCTGACGGCGCTGGTTTCCGTGCCGACGCTGCTGACCGTCTTCACGATCACAGCCTCGGCCGAGATTGCGGGCAGGATGCGGGGCGGCAAGGGGCTGTTCGGCTGGATTGGCGCGCTGCCCTGGGAGCGGCCAATGGTGCTCGCGACCGGGCTCGCCTTCGTCATGCTGTTCTGGGGTGGCGGCGGCGGGCTCATCAACATGAGCTACGGAATGAACGCGATGATCCACAACACGAGCTGGGTCACCGCGCACTTCCACCTGATCTTCGGTGGCACCGTCGTGATCATGTACCAGGCGATCTGCTATTCGATCTGGCCGAGCCTCACGGGGCGCGATTTCCCGAGCCTCAAGCCGCTGCTCGTCCAGCTGTGGCTGTGGTTCATCGGCATGATGGTGATGACGCTACCGTGGCACTGGCTTGGGCTGGAGGGACAATGGCGGCGAGTCGCGGCGTTCGATTATTCGAACCCCATCATCCACGGCTGGGGCCCTTGGGTGATCGTTAGTCTCGTCGGCGGCATCATCTTGGCGTTGAGCGCCTTCCTGTTCCTCTACAACCTCGCGTCGCTGCATTGGCGAGGAGTCCTCGGAGCGCCCGCGGAAATCGAATATGCGCGCGCTGTGCACGAACCTGAGCGCGTGCCATCGTCGCTCAACGGCTTCGGCCTCTGGAACATCATCGTCGCGCTACTGATGCTGCTCGCCTACGGCTGGCCGATCGCGCAATTCTTCGTCTACCCGCCGCCGCAGGCGATGGTCCACAGGCTCGGCTGAGATGGCTGAGACACCGGACAGCCCGCCAAATCCCGCGAGGATCGACCGCTCCTGGCGGATGCGCGCGGCAGCGATTGTGAGTGTCGCCGTAGCGACGGGGTCGGTTATCGGTTTCGTTCTTATCCCGGCCGGGCAGAAGAGCGGAGCTCACCTTACGATGGGCCACGCGATGGAGCGCGCCGCGGGTCTCGCACCCGGGTCTCCGGCAGTGCCGCAGCCGCTCAGTACCGCGACTGCGATTCCGGTGAGCACCGTCAGCTGGTCTCCGGACGTGCTGAAGATCCTCGCCGCGGGCCACACCGACAGAGGCGCGCAGATCGCCGGACAGACGTGTGCGGCGTGTCACGGCGACAAAGGCCTGTCGCAAAGCGCCGGAGCCCCGCCCGGCGGGCCGGTCTTCCCAAGCCTTGCCGGCCAGAGCTCATACGCGATCTACAAGCAGCTTAACGATTTCCAGAGCGGTGCGCGGGTCAATCCGCAAATGAGCGCGATCGCACAGACCCTAGACCCCGCCGACCTCGCCAGCGTCGCCGCATACTATGCCGACGGCTCGAAGGAATATGCGGCGATCGGCAAGCGCCAGCTCCTCGGCGATCCGGAGATTGAGAAGCTCGCCAATGAGGGGGACAGCCATCGCCGCCTGCCCGCCTGCCTCGCCTGCCACGTGAACAATGCCGGCGGCCCGATCGAGACGCCCGTGATCACCGGGCAGAACGAGGACTATCTCGTCACGCAACTCAACGCCTTCGCGTCCGGCCAGCGCAAGAACGACGTCTATGGCCGTATGCGCGACGTGGCCGGCAAATTGACGCCGCAGGAGCGCGCGGCCCTTGCCCGCTATTTCGAGGGAACTCTCTAGACCCGATATCGTGGCAGGAGCGTCCGCCGTTGCGGTCCGAAATGGCTCGTGGACAATCAGGAACTGATTTCGGGCTTCCATCTCCACGCCCACCGGACGATCGTCACCGTGGCTACGATTTCAACCAGCGCGAACAAGCTGTAGTAATTGGCCGGCGGCATCCGGCCTCGACTGAGTGGCGCGAGAAGGATCGTCGCCATCGCCAGGGTGAAGATCATTCCCGCTCCCATATTCGCCCAGCGGGCGACGCGCTGACTGGCGAGCCACGAGATCGGCAGCATCAGGAACGCGATGTTCATGAAAATCGCACCGCCGAGAAAATAGAAATTCTCGTTGCCGCCCGCAGTCAGCCCCTGTTGAAGCCGCGCGAGCTGCTCGGGATGGACGAACAGCGAGAAGGTCATCGCGATGTCGCCGTAGATGTAGTTCATCAAGGCGAAGAGCCACAGGATCACGAAGGTGAGCCTTTGATCGCGGTTGGACATTTGTGCTCCCCCGCACGGCGCGTGATCATACCACAGTCGCCCAGACGATGCGCTAATGTCCGCAATGGGTCGAAAACGGACATTCCGGTTAGAGCGGTCCTGCCACTGTATATGGACTCCTTAGCAGTAGTTTGGTGAACATTCCGGGATGCGAACGTGGGTGAAGCGCATCGGCTGGGGCATTGTTGGCGTGGTCAGCATTGCGGTCGGGCTTCCAGCTAGACGATTTGGCTCGATTCTCTTGCTAACTACTGCTCACCGTGCAACCCATTCTTACGTCGGCTGACACGCTTTCAATCAGACTGCAAGATGATATTGTTAGTATTATCGCCTAAATATGTAGGCGCACCGTTAAGTGGTTTGACTAATAATCAGTCACAACATGTGCGTTCTTCTACTTTTGATCTTTCATTGTACTTGCAAAGGGGATAGGTTCGCAGCGAATCGCGGCATTCCGTTGAGGTGCATCCCTATGGACCTGCTACTTAGACTTCCCGACGTCATGCGTGCAGTAGGGCTTCGCAAGACCGCAATATACAAGCGGATTCGCTTGGGCGAATTTCCCGCCCCAGTCCGTCTAGCCGGACGCATGGGCGCGCAAGCGTCGGCGGTAGGATGGAATTCCCGAGAGATTGAGGCTTGGATTCGCGCACGGCCCTCGACGCGCACTGATCAATAAATTGCACCCGGGTTCAACGACGTGGTCCCGATCGAGTGGCACGAAGAGAAGCGACGGCTGCTCGCTAAACTAGAGGTTTTGAGTCGCGAAGGATCGGCCCATGAAAATCAGCTGGCCCTTCGACTAGCCATTGACGACTATCTTAGTAGCCGAGCGGCCCAGGCCGTCATCATCGACAAGATCAACGTACATGACCTCAGCGTGCCCGATCCGATGCGTATGGCCGCCGCAATCGACGTCAGGTCGCTTCCGCGCCGTGCGAGAACGGGCAAATGGTTTTGGTTGCCGAAGCGCAACGGATCATTTCGGATGGTCTGCTCACTGTCCGCGCCGCTGCGGCTCGCGCTCGCGATGGCAAAAGAAATTCTAATCCGCACACACACGCCCGGCGAACACGTCGGCGATTGGAGCGGTCGCGGCCCGCACTACAGTATTCGTTTGCTGGCTAACGATCTTCGCGACGCGAGCGTCGTTGTGCTTGCCGATGTCGTGAACTGCTTCCCTTCTACAAACCCCGAGAGCGCGTGTCGCTTTGGGGCACCCGTATCTGATCTCGTCGAAGCGAACATACATCCCCGGCGAGTCAGGTTGTGTGGGCCGAAAAGGACAATTCCTTCTACAGTGTCGGACATACCAAGCAGGACGGGTCTGCCGGGCCTGTTGCGCGCAGGCCCAGCGGCCAATGTATTGTGGGCAGTGATGATTGATGATTTGCCGGGGGCGCTTCCCGGCGGCGTAAGGGCTAATACCTATGCCGACAACATCGCAGTCGCTTGCCGTTCAACACAAGAAGCTGACGCTGTTGAAGCCTCGCTCATCGAGTACTTCGCCGACCACCCGGCAGGCCCGTTCACGCTCCGCATCCACCGCGCCGACATTGACTGCGGGTTCGACCACCTTGGTCACAACATTTTCAGATACGATGGAGCGATCCATATCTCGCCAAAGGACGCTAGCCTTGCCCGTTTAGACGCTCGCATCGAGAACGAGATTCGTAAATGCGATTACCTGCTTGCTGAAGTAGACATCGAAGCAATAACACGGCGCTGTTGCAGCCCTTGGCCAGCGATCACCGCGTCCGCGCGCGACCTGATCCGAGAAGAAGTGCGAATTGCTGCGCACTATCCGCGATGTCCTTTCGGTCAGAGAGACCCGGCTAGCCGAACAACGCGGCTCTGCCCTTCTAGATAATCCGCCCACGCGTCCATTAGCTTGCGCCGCAATTCCATGAAATTGGCGCGTTGATATGCACGCACCACGGCATCAGGAACGGCGTGGGCCAACGCAGCCTCAGCAACTGCTTCGGGAATTGTCGGCATCGACTCTGCCGTCCAGGTGCGGAATGCGGCTCGAAAGCCGTGCACGGTGAAGGGGCCGCCCTCAGCTTTCACGATTTTTAGCAAAGCCATGTCGGTTAAGGGCTGGCCGCGCGAACCGGGGAAGATCAGGTCCGAAGATGACAGAGTGCGAAATTGCTTCGCCTCTTCGAGAATTGCGGTGGCGAGATGTGACAGCGTGACGACATGAGGCTCGCGTGACTTCATCAAGTCTGCCGGTCGGGTCCACGTTCGCGCATCGAGGTCGATATGGGACCAGCGCGCGGAACGAACCTCGCCGGATCGCCCGGCAGTCGCAATTGCGAAAAGCAGCGCCAGACGTCCGACGCTGTTCGGTTTGTCGCGCAATGCCGTCACGAACTGTGGCACATCGGCATATGCCATCGCTGGGAAGTTCCCGGATTTGCCTTGCTTCGCGAGCAGTGGCCGAAGACTGTCGCGAGGCGCTCCTGTGGGTCGCCAACCGACGCCTTTCGCAAAGTCGAGCACAGTGTGGATGCGCTGGCGCAGCTTGCGTGCTGCGGCAGGCTTTTCAAGCCACAGGGGTGAGAGCACCGCTAAGATGTCTTTCTCGTCGACGCTGCTTACTAGGAAACGGCCGAGACGAGGAAAGGCGTGGTGTTTCAGAGATGCGAGAAACGCGTCGGCATGTCGCTTCTCCCATCCGTTAGCCCGTGCCTTGTGACACGTTTCTGCCGCGGCCTCGAAGGTCGGCACCTGAGCCTTGACCTTATCACGGGCAGCGATTGGGTCATCACCACGTTTGGCGACCTTACGCAGGTCCCTCGCCTTCTCACGCGCTTCCGACAACGAAAGTTCCGCAATAGAACCGAGACCAATGTCTCTTCGCCTGCCGTAAACCTGTACGCGAAGCACCCATGACTTCGCATTGGTCTTGGAAACGAGTAAATGAAGCCCGTCGCCATCAGCATGCCGACCGGCCTTAGCCCTTTCTACAGCCCTCACCGTAAGCTTTCCCATGCTCCCTCACTTACTCCCACATAAAATCGCGGCTCCCGGCGTCTCACATCGCATCAATGCGAACTCGCTAACATGAAATGCGCCAATGAATCAGTGAGTTCGAATGGGTCGGATGAACTGCTTCGCACCACCGTTGGGATTTACGCGGGGCATCCATCCTCTGCGGCGAGCATTGAGTGACAATGGCAGACCTCTCCGCCCAAGCCTCCGGCCTCCCCTTCAGCGTCGATGCGGTGCAGCAGGACGAGGCGTTTCGCATCGCGGTCTCGGGCCCCGGCGGCCGCTCCGAGCGCTACCTCGTCCCGACCGGCACGCAGCAGGACTTCACCTTATTCTTCGCGCGGCTGTCGGAAGATTTCGGCACCAGGCTGCCGGACCTGCTCGCCCACCCGCACGAGCGCCCCGCGCCGACCATCCGCTGGCGCCCGCTGCTCACCGAGAACGTCCATCCGCAGATCCTCGTCGGATATGGCGACCCCGCGGTTTTCAGGGACGGTGACGATTACTGGCTGGTCGCGACCTCGAACGACGCGCCCGACGCCTTCCCCATCCTCCATTCGAGCGACCTCGATCATTGGGACCCCAAGGGCTTCGTCTTCCTCGAAGGGTCCGAGCCGCAATGGGCCGCGAAGGGACGCAATGTCGCCGACTTCTGGGCGCCTGAGATGGCGAAGGTCGGCGATGAATATTGGCTCGCCTTCACCGCGCGCCAGGCCTCCAACGCGCTGGCGATCGGCATTGCCCGCAGCTCCGGCCCTGTCGGGCCCTGGGTCGACAATGGCGCGCCGCTGATTACCGGCAAGCCGCTCGACACGACCGGCCTCGGCTTTGACCCCACGAAGCCGCAGATGAGCGGCGGGGTGATCGATTCCCACGTCTTCGTCGACGGGGACGGCCTGCCCTACCTCTTCTGGAAAGACGACACGAACAGCATCTGGCCGAGGCCGCTCGCAATGCTGCTCCGCGCCCACCCGGACCTGATCGAGCGCCTGTTCGTGGACGAGCAGGACCGGCGGACCGCCGCCTTCGCTGCCGCGATCGTGCCTTGGGCGAACCAGCAACGGCCGATGGTGCGCTTCTTTGTCATGCATCCCTTCATCGAGGCCGCGCTCGCCAACTGGCAGCGGGTGAAGGCGGCGCTGCTCGAGTTCGGGCTCGCGCCGGCGATCCTCGAGGCGATGTCGACGCCAATTCGGGCGCAGCGGATTGCCGAGGACGGACGCTCGCTGCTGGGCCCGGACAGGATCGTGCTGACCAATGATCTCGATTGGGAGGGGCATTTGATCGAGGGCCCGTTCGTGACGCGCCAGGATGGCCGCTATTGGCTGTTCTACGCGGGGAACGACTTCGCAACCCCGCACTATGGTATCGGCGTTGCAGCCGCCGATCAGGTCCTCGGGCCTTATGTGAAGCAGGGCGAACCGCTGCTCCGGTCAACCACCGAATGGGCAGCGCCCGGCCACGCGTCCGTAGCGGCTGGCCTCACCGGCGAACCCCAGCTCTTCTTTCACGCCTTCCACCCCGGGACGGGTGGTTACAACGCCTTCCGTGCCCTGCTGACGGTCGGGCTGAAGTTCAGCGTGGATCGCGTCGAGGTCGCCGAGCTTCAGTAGCCCGGCCGAACCGCTCCGCCGCCGTGCACCGCCATGGTGACCTCGGGACGGCCCGAATAGACGATTTCGCCGCCGCCGTTCACGGCAGCCGTGAGGCTTGCGCGCGGATGGACGGCGATGCGCCCGCCCCCGTTGACCGCGGCTGAGACGTCCTCCGCCTGGACGGCCTTAAGGTCGATCGACCCGCCGCCGTGGACCGCCGCGGCAAGGTCGCCGGCGCGCCCGAAGCCCGGAGCCGCGCTGATGCGCCCGCCGCCCATCACCGCGACGTTGGGGACGCGCGGGCTGCGGATTTCCACGCGCAGGCGGTAATGCTGCGGGCAGCGCTCGTTGCAGGCGTCGATCCGAAGCTCGCCGTTGCGCACCATGTAGATGCGCGTGAACTGCGAGCTGCCCTCGACAATCGTCACCTGCTGAGCGGGGCCCGGCCTCAGGACCACTTCTCCGCCGCCGCGCAGCTGGACCGAGTGGAAGGCAGGCACGGGCACATTCTCGATGGCGACCGCGGGGGCGGAGGCAGCGAAAGCGACGAGGGACAGCGGAACGAGGGAGCGCATGACAGGCCCTTTCGAATCAATGACGCTACATCTGTAGCGCTACATTTGCAGCGTGTCCAGCCCGCTTCTGCACGGCGGCCGCCCGGCGTATAGACGCCCGCATGAAAATCATCGGAAGCTTCGTCAGCCCCTATGTCCGCAAGGTGCTGGCGTGCATGAACCTCAAGGGCTTGAGGTACGAGGTCGACCCGATCACGCCCTTCTTCGGCAATGACGAATTCCGCCGCCTGAGCCCGCTCTGCCGCATCCCCGTCCTGATCGACGGCGACGTCAACATCGGCGATTCGTCGGTGATCTGCGCCTATCTCGACGAGGCCTATCCGGAGCGGCCGCTGCTGCCCGACGGCCCCAAGGACCGCGCGCGCGCGCGCTGGTTCGAGGAATATGCCGACACTCGGCTCGGCGATCTCTTCATCTGGAACCTCTTCTACCAGAAGGTCGTGCGCCCGCTCGTCTGGCAGGAGCCCGGCGACGAAGAGCGGGTCCGCAAAGCGCTCGACGAGGATATCCCCGCCGCGATGGACTATCTCGAAGGAGAGCTGCCGGCCGAGGGCTTCCTGTTTGGCGACATTGGCCTCGCCGACATCGCGGTCGCCAGCTTCTTCCGCAATGGCGCATATGCGGGGTTCGAGCCAGACGCAGCGCGCTGGCCGCGCACCGCCGCATTCGTCGAGCGCGCCCTCGCCGACCCGTCGATCGCCGCGCTCCTGCCGTACGAGGACGTCCAGCGCAGCGCGAACATCAAGGGCCGGCGCCAGGCGCTGCTCGACGCAGGGGCGCCGCTGACTGCGGAATCCTGGAGCGACCGTGAGCCGCGTAGGGGAATGATGCCGCTCTAGCGGCTAACCGGCGAAACGCGGGTGGCCCGAGATCCAATGCTCGAGCCGCGTCCTCAGCGAGGGCCGCGACGGAATGAAGCCCGGCTCGATCCGCACTTCCGGCTCGTTCGCCTGATAGAGTGTCAGGTTGCTCGGCATCTTGTGCCGCAGCGTCTCGCGGCCGCGCAACAGGTCCTCGGCCATGGCCAACGAGCGGTGCACGTCCTCTGCGGTGAAGGGCTTCATCAGGCAGCCAAGCGCAATGTCGGGCATCGGGAAGCTCGGCGCCTTTCCGCTGACGAACAGGCAGGGCACGCCGAGGTCCTGCAGCCGCACCGCGACCGCGAAGCCGGTCGTTCCGTGCGCGAGGTGGAGGTCGAGCAGGACGAGGTCCGGGTCATGCTCCTGCGCCGCAATGATCGCTCCGTCGGCGTCGTCGGCAGTCCCGACCACGCGATAGCGCGGATTGTCCTCAACCAGATATTTGAGCGTAGTCGCCAGCTGTGAATCGTCTTCGACGATGAGAATCTTGAGCACCCGCGAGCCTCCCCGAAACTCAGCGAGAATTTCCCCCGGAAATCCCGTGACTTGATGCTCGCCTGAAACCTCGCCCGTGCGAATCCCCCTTGAACGAAGTTAACGCCGAAACGATTCCGCACCGCGCCCAACCGATGGAGCAAATAGAAAAGGCGCCCCGGCCGAAGCCGGAGCGCCTATCCCCTCCCCCGAAGGAAACTTGGGTTACGCGCGATAGAAGATGTGCTGGCCGATCTTCTCGACGAAGCTCAGCCGGTGACCCCACGACGGCGCGACATAGTCGGCGTGGTACCAGAGGACATCGTTGCCGACGCTCGGGATCACATTCGCCATGGCGAGCCGGGCGATGCCCTGCGCGCGACCCCAGGCGGTCGACGCGGTGTCGATCGACGGGAACTCGCCGTGGCGGACAAAGGAGAATTGCGCGTGCTGCTTGACGACTTCGCACCAGGTGCCGGGATAGCGGCCCGACGCGGCGCGGTTCATGACGACCTTGGCGACCGCGAGCTGCCCTTCCGAGCTCTCGCCGCGCGCCTCGAAATAGACCGCGGTAGCGAGGCAGTTGGCCTGTTCGTCGAGCGGAGCGCCGGCGCTGTACTTGTCGGCGAGCGCATAAAGCGGCCATCCGGCCTTGAAGAGCCAGGCGGCCTCCGTCGCGATCGACGGTGTCAGGCTGAGGGTCACGGAACGCGCGGGCTGGGCCTGGACGACCGTGCCGTTGCCGAGCGTCACTGCGTTAGTCGTCGTGGCGACGGCCTGATGCACGAGCGCAGCAGCCTGGCCGACGCTCTGCGCGCCGGCTTCGCTGGAACCCAGCGCAAGCATCAACAGACCCATCACCGCGGCGGCGCCGCGGTTACCCAACAGCTTGATCACTATCCTTTTGCCCTCTTTGGCGGAAACAGCCGCCCCGGGGGCGCCTAAGCGCTCTTGAAGTCCCGGAGCGGCTGGTCCGTCTTGCCCTGGAGCCCGGCGTCAAAGCGCTCTTGGCTCACTCGCTCTCAATCGCTGAAACCCAGATATGTTAACGCGGTTCAATGTCCAACCATTGAGCGGTGAGCCGTTGGGATGGTGCGATAAGATTCGGAACTCTTTCAATTCGTTCAGTTTTCTTAGGATTTAAGCTCCGTTCACCGGCACTTTCGGGCGGCTCGTCGGCGATGTAACGAGGTTAACGCGGAGGAATGTCTCGATATGGCGCATTGGCTGATGAAATCGGAGCCTGGAGTCTACAGCTGGGACGACCTGCTGCGCGACAAGACGACCGAATGGGACGGGGTTCGCAACCCCACCGCGCGAATCCACCTCAGGGCGATGAAGGAAGGCGATGAGGCTTTTTTCTATCACAGCGGCGAGGAGCGGCAGGTGGTCGGCATCATGCGCGTCACCCGCGAGGCGCAGCCGGATCCGAAGGACCCGAACTGGGTCTCGGTGGCGGTCGAGCCGGTGCGGGCCGTTGCGCCGGTCACGCTGAAGGCGATCAAGGGCGAGCCCGCCCTCGCGAAGATGGAGCTGGTGCGCCTCTCCCGCCTGTCCGTATCGCCCGTCAGGGACGAGGAATGGGCGAGAGTGCTGGAGATGGCAGTCCGCTGATCGACCCGCAGCGGCGGTCGGCGCGCCACCGCACATAAGTCTGGGAGGGCAGCTGGCGGGTGGCCTCGAGCCAGGCAACGAGGTCCCAGACCTGCGCGTCCGACAGCTCGTCTCGCCAGGAAGGCATGCCCGTCATCTTGATACCGTTCTTGACGATCCAGAACAGCTCGCGCGGCTTCCAGCGGTCGGCGGCGTCGAGGAGATAAGGCGGCTGCGGCTCCATGCCGCTTACCCACCGCTGCCGCGGAACGCCCGCGGCGCCATGGCAGGCAACGCAATGGGTCTCATAGGCGCAGAAGCCGCGAATGACCTGCGCCGCGCTAGCGGTCGCCGGCGCCTCGATCCCCTTCGCGTGGCTGCGCACCGAATGGATCATCGTTTCGTGCGTCAGCCATTCGGTGAACTTGGTGTGCGGCTTCGAGGCGGCGACATCGTAGACGCCCGATTTGACGTAGCCGAAGACGCCGAGCGGCATCAGGAACACGACCGCGATGATTGCGCCGATCGCAATATGCTGCAGGAGACTTCGCCGCACCGCACCTTAACGCGGCGGCGCGGGAATCGTTACGGTCTCAGGCCGCTTCCAGCTTACGCGCCTCGCGCTTGCGCTCGTGCGGGTCGAGGTAGCGCTTGCGGATCCGCACCGCCTTAGGCGTGACTTCGACC
>Ga0105248_10008544_pt1 | contig 11241 bp, 7 predicted proteins | sample KBSS34metaG_FD_81524 | JGI IMG/M metagenome (GOLD analysis project Ga0105248, IMG submission 81524) | Switchgrass rhizosphere microbial communities from Kellogg Biological Station, Michigan, USA - KBS S3-4 metaG | ecosystem: Host-associated > Plants > Roots > Rhizosphere > Soil | place...
CAAGCACCTCCTCGTCGCCCTGCCGCGCGAACATGTAGACGCGGTTGCCGATGACGACGGGCGTGGCATAGCCGAGCCCGACGTCCACCTTCCACTTACGGGTCAGCTTTTCCGGCCACCGCTTCGGCTCTGCAAACGAGGAGATGACGCCGTCGCGGTTCGGCCCGCGCCACTGCGGCCAGTCCGCCTCCGCACCTCCGGTGCTACGGCGGGACAGGTCTGCCGGACCGCCCTGCGCGTGGAGGTGTGCTGCCAGAGCGGAGACGAGTACAGCGGCCGCGATAGGTCTCAGCGTCATAGGTGGATCGATTCTAACGCGATGCTGGATGCTCGGAGTACCCCGGCGGGGCTTCGTCAATTCTCATGCACCGCCAAGACGATCAGTGGAGCGATAATTTCGATATGACCGTTGTTGTCGCGCTCGTGCTCTGTTCCGTTCTAGGCGGTCAAGGCAAGACGCACGGGAAGGAACCGGTCCGCGTCTACATCTTTGCCACTGAAGTTCGCGGCGGTTCGCCGCCCGACGATGCACTGCAAGGGCGGCTTGCCGCGGTTCGCGATCTGCGCGACGCCCTTCGCAGGAAGGCTGGGTTGAGTGTTGTCGCCGATCGGGCCCAGGCCGAGGTCATCGTGGAAGTCACCGATCGGGAGCAGCAGAACGCCGGCGAGGGCGGATTCGGCGGCGTGAAGCTGACGCCGTTCGTCAATACGATCATTCGCGTGCGCGTCACATTCGGCGAACAGCAGAGCGAATTGAAGGGGATGGGGCCCGGCACCGGATCGCGCGCGGCGAAGGATGCCGCGGACGGCTTGCTGAAGTGGATCGAGCGCAATCGCGCGGATCGGCCGCCGCCGCCCTCTTGACCGGCCTTGCAGGCCACTCCGTCCCGCCTTCATTTACCCGATTACCAACTTAGCCAATTACCAACGACCACACTCCGTCATGGCTTTCGTCCGTCGGGCAGCGTGAGCTCGTTCGCCTTCTCGGGCGCCGCGTCCTGCGCCGCGCCCGTGTTCCACGGCGGAATCGGCGCCTTGCCCGGCGGGTAGAGCGACTCCATCGGCCGCCAGACTTTGTCGACGCGATCGGTGAAGAGATCGCCGATCAGCAGGTCGGTGACCGTACCCCGAAGCTCCGGGTAGTGGCGGACGAAGGCGCCGAAGCTGAAGCCGTCGTAGTACTCGCAGACGAGCCGGCGCATCCGGTCGACGCCTTCGTTGAACGCCGGCCCCCACTTGCCGAGCTGCTGCCCCGACGTATCGCCTGATTTCAGGCCTTCGACGACGGCGTCGGCGGCGAACTCGCCCGACTTGAGCGCGAGCAGCACGCCGGACGAGTAGAGCGGATCGAGAAATCCCCAGGCGTCGCCGATCATCACCCAGCCGTCGCCGGCGACGCGCGTCGCGCGATACGAGTAGTCCTTGGTCGCGAAGTAACCGGTGACGCGGCGGCCGCTCGAGACGCGCTGTTTCACGGCGGCGCAGCGCTCGACCTCTTCCTCGTAGGTTTGTTCGTAGGGGCCGCGGTTCTTGAACAGATAGTCGAACGGCGCCACCACGCCGACCGACACGATGTTGTCGTGCTGCGGGATGTACCAGAACCACCCCTTCCGGTTCGCGGTCTGCAGCACCATGGTCGCGCCCTCGTCGCGGCCGGTGTCGCGGTAGGCGCCTTCCCAGTACGTCCAGATCGCGCCCTTGTTCAGGACCGGGTCCCACACGCGAAGGCGCAGGCGATTCTGAATCAGGCCGGCCTGGCCGCTCGCGTCCACCACCACCTTGGCGCGGACCTCGCGCCGCGTGCCGTCCTCGTCGCGGACGGTGACGCCGACGGCGCGCTGGTTCTCGAACATGACGTCGAGCACGCGCACGCCTTCGTGCACGGTGACGCCGTGCTCGCGGGCGTTGTCGAGCATCATCTGGTCGAATTCACTGCGCGCCACCTGCCAGGTCTGGGAGCACTCGTGCGGCTTGTTGTCCCAGAAGTAGAACGGTGCCGACAGCTTGCCGCTCGCGTTGACGAACTGCACGCTGTACTTCTTGACGAAGTGGCTGGCCTGCATCTTCGGCAGCATGTTCAGCCGCTTCAGCACCCAGTAGGTCTCGGGGATCAGCGATTCGCCGATATGAAAGCGCGGGAAGCGCTCTCGCTCGAACAGCTCGACGCGGCAGCCGTGTTGGGCGAGAAGCGTGGAGCAGGTGGAACCAGCCGGCCCGCCACCGATGACGACGACGTCAGGACTGGACATCGGACGGTCGAACGCAAAGGCCGCGAAGCCCGCGAAGAGATGTGTTCATGATGAGATGCTTTGCGGTCTTGGCGTTCTTTGCGTTCATCGTGGACTACGTGTAGCGGATGCCCGCGTGCTGCGGCAGGAAGAAGCGCGGCAGCAGGACGTCGACGCAGAGCAGGCCGTTCCGCGTGAGCGCCACGCGCTGCTCGGTGGCTTCGCTCAAGTAGCCTTCGTTGCGCAGGCCGTCGAGCTCCGCGGCGAAGCGCTGCAGGATGTCGACGCCGTACTTGTCCCGGAAGTATTGCGGCCGGACGCTTCCCAGCTTGAGCTGCAGCACCAGCTCGCGGATGAACCGCTCGTCCGGCGTCGGACGGTAGGCGCGCCGCAGCGGTATCTCGTCGCGCATCACCGCCTCGCTATAGGGTTCCCAGGTGTCGGCGTTCTGCATGTTGACGCCGTTGACGTGGCCGAACGACGCCACACCGAGGCCGACCATGTCGGCGCCCTGCCACAAGCGATCGGTGTAGACGAACCTGGTTCGCGACGGATTCCTGACGGCGGTATAGGCGCTGCGCACGTGATAACCCGCCCGCTCGAGCGCCTCGAATGCTTCGGCCACCCACCGCCGCTTGGTTGACCAGTTCACGATCGGCTCTTCGAAGATCCGCGTGCCCTTCAGGAGATCCTTGCTGATCGTGGTGTTGAACGGCAGCTCCATCTGGTAGATGGTCACGCTGTCCGGCTCGAGCGCCAGCGTCTTCTCGACGCAGACGTGCCAGTTCTCCTCGGTCTCGCCGAGCATGCCGGCAATGAGGTCAATGTTGATCTGGGGAAAGTCCAGCGCGCGCGCCGCGCGATACGCCTGCGCGATTTCCGGCGACCGGTGCGCGCGGCCGTTGATCTCCAGAATGCGATCGTCGAAGTTCTCGACTCCGAGGCTCAGCCGCGTCACGCCCATGCGCCGGATGGCGGCGAGCTTGGCGTCCGTCAGCGTGCCCGGCTCGCACTCGAACGTGATTTCTTCGGCGCCGGTCCAGGGTGTCACCGCCGTCAGCCGCCGAACCAGACTCTGCAGCTGCTGTGTGGACAGAAACGACGGCGTGCCGCCACCGAAGTACACGAAGTTGAGCGGCCGTCCGGCGATCGCCGGCAGCTGCGCGTACAGCTCCCATTCGCGCGCCAGCACGTCGAGGTACTGACCGACCTCTTGCGCGTTCTTGTCGGTATAGACGCGGAAATAGCAGAAGTGGCAGCGCTTCCTGCAGAAGGGAATGTGCAGGTACAGCCCGAGCGGCACGCCGGGCGCCGGCGGCGATTCGAGCGCCGGCCGCGCATCCCGCGCGACGGCGTCCTGCGACCACACGGAAAACGGGGGATAGGTGGCGACGAAGTAGCTGCCGACGTCCGTTTGGTCTGCGACAGAGACGGGTTCTGGGTTCAAGGTTCCGGGTTCAGGGTTCGTTCTTGGTTCGTAGTTCTTGGTTCTGCGTTCTGGGTTTCCGCGTTTCCTGGTTTTAACTTTTAACTTTTAACTTCTAACTTTTACTTTCCACTCTCTTCAGCTTACCCGAAACAGTAGATTCGCCCGTCTGCGGAGCCGACGACGACCCGGCCTGCGCCGATGGCGGGGGAGGCGGTGATGGCGTCGCCAGCGTCGAACTCCCACCGTTTCTGGCCGGTTGCCGCGTCGAGGACGTACAGCTTGCCGTCGTTCGAGCCGACGAACACGCGGCCGCCGGCGAGGGCCGGTGACGAGTCGACGCGCGCCCGGGTCACGAACTTCCAGGCCGACTTGCCGGTTGCGATATTCACGGCGTGGATCGCCTTGTCGCGGCCGCCGACGATGACGCGAGCGCCACCCGTGTCGAGCGCCGCCGACGAATAGAACGGAAACTCGCGGTCGGGATCGCGATAGCGCCACAGGATCTTCTTCGCGCGCAGGTCGAGCGCGAACAGCTCCGCGTCAAATGTCCCGACGTAGGCGCGCTCGCCGCTCACCGCTGTCGACGCGCCGGTGTACGATCCCAGCGGAATTTCGAACAGCACCTTGCCGTCCGCAAGGTTGACGGCGCGAAACCGCTCGTCGCAGCCCGCGATGTAGACGATGCCGTTCTGGACCGCCGGCGTGGCGTGCACGGGTCCTTCAGTCCGCAGCTTCCACCGCAGCTTGCCCGTCCGTCGATCGATGGCGTAGAGGTGCGTGTCGTAGGACCCGATCAGCACCAGATCGTCCGCGACCGCGGGCGACGATTTCACTTCGCCGTCGGTCTTGAACGTCCACAGGCGCTTGCCGTCCTTCGCGCCCACGGCGTGCACCAGCCCGGCCAGGTCGCCGACGAACACCGTGCCGTCACTGACCGCCGGTGACGACTCGCCGATGAAGCCGCCGCTGCCGGTCTCGTACTTCCAACGCAGCGCGCCGGTCTCGAGGTCGAGCGCGATGAGCTCGCCCTTCGTCGACCCGACGTACACCGTGCCGTCGGCGAGCGCAGCAGACGATTCGACTGCCTCGCCGGCGTCGTACGTCCACTTCAGTGCCAGCGTCGCCGGAGGAGCCGTCGCCGCGACGCCGCTGAGCGACGGGTTGCCGCGGAACTGGGGCCAGTTGGGTGAGGGCGCCTGCGCGGAGACGGGTAACGCGATCGATAGCCACGACAGCACGAAAGCACGAAGAAGATCTGAATATTTCGTGTTTTCGTGTTTTCGTGGCCGCATGTTCATTTCGCGGTCGCCAGCGCGAACAGCTGATTCCGGTTGTTCAGGAACAGCGTGCCGTGCGCGGGCACCGGCGTGGCGTAGACGGCGCTGCCCATGTTCATCTCCCCAAGCACCTTCTTTTCCTTGCCCGCCTGCAGGATCACGACGTCGCCGTCCTCGTCGCCGAGGTAGACCTTGCCGTCGACGACCAGCGTCGAGCCCCAGACGGCGGCGAACACGTCGTGCGTCCAATAGACCTGGCCGGTCTTCGCATCGAGGCAGTGGAGGAAGCCGCTGAAATCCGGAATGTAGAGCAGTCCGTCGGCGATCGACACCGTCGAAATCGACCGGCGGATCTTGTCGTAGTGCCAGACGCGGCCGCTCGTCGTGATGTCGCCGCGCTTCGTGGCGTCGATGCAGTACAGATGACCGACGCCTTCCCCGTGCTCGGGGTCCTGGCCGTTGGCGATGTAGACGCGGTCCTCGAAGATGACCGGCGTGCCGATGACCTCGTTGCGGTTCTTCGGCCAGACAGAATCCTTAGGGTTGGTGTCGAATTCCCAGAGCTTCTTGCCGGTCGTTGCCTCGTAGCCGCGCACCCAGCCATCGCCCTGCGCGCTGACCACCTGGTCCACCCCCCCGATCTTGCCGACCGACGGCGTCGACCACTGGCCGTGCAGGATGCGATCCTCGACCGAGTTGTCTTCCCACACCAGCTTGCCGGTGTTCTTGTTCAACGCGATGATCGCCGGCGCCCTCGGCGACGGAATGTGCACGTGGCTCTCGTCCTGCCCGTTCGAGGTGCTGACGAACACCAGATCGCCGAAGACCACCGGCGACGAGTTCGACATGTTGTGCGGATACGACCCTACTTCTTCCATCATGTCGAACGACCAGATCACGTCGGCGTCGTGCGGTCCGGTGAGTTTTTCGTCGGTCACCGGGCCATCGTTCTTCCCGTCACGGAAGCCGTTGATGTCGAGACACCAGACGACGCCGCGATTGCTCGTGTAGAAGAGGTGAGTCCCCTCGACCAACGGCGAGGCGGCGATGCCCTGGTACGGCCAGTCGTTGGCGCGGCCCGACGCGAGCTTCTCGTGGGTCTGCTGCCACAGGAACTCGCCGGTCTCTTCCTTGAACGCCATCAGCACGCCGCGGTCGCCTGGCTGCTTCGGATCGCGCATCGCTTCGTTGTTCGTGCCGACGAAGACCATGCCGCCGGCGACCACGGCGTTGCCGTAGCTCTGCGATCCAAGCTCGGCCATCCACTTCACGTTCTTCTTCGTCTTGACGTCCCACTCGGTCGGCAGCCCTTTCATGTTCGACACCATGTTCCGATCGGGGGTGCCGCCCCACATCGGCCAGTCGCCGGACCCGGGATCCGACGCAAGCACCCGTGGGCTGCCGGTCGCTGCGACCACGAAGAACGCAGAGATCGCAAAGACCGCAAAGATCGGTTTTTCTTTTATGGTTCTTCGTGCTGTCTTCATTGGTTGGGTACCAACTTCAGGTTGTCGATATAGGCGCCGAATTCGGCGTCTACGAAGAGGCCGGGCGCGCCGTTGTGATTGCCGTTCGGATCGACCATCTCGATGGTCCAGGCAGCTGGCTCCGGCTGCCCGGTCTCCCACGCCTTGCCGCGTGCCCGAACCTTGCCGTCCGGGAGGTTTTCGACACGCAGCTTCAAGTGATACCAGGTGTCAGCCTTCCACGTGAACGGTTTGACCGGCGATCGCTGGGTTTCCGGCTCCCACGGCTCGATCTTCAGCTGCTGGGAGTTCCCGTACAGCACCAGCGAGTAGCGCTGCGCGGTGATGCCGATGTCGGTCATCTGGCGGCGCCGCGTCGTGCCACGGACATCAGCCTCGAAGGTGTAGTTCGACCAGTCCACCGGACCGATGAAGGCGCGAATCCGTTTGAAGATCGTGTTGTCGGGCGCCTTGGTCAACACCTTCTGGCCGTCGAGCGTCGCCACCGAGAATTTTCCGGCGGTGGCGTTGATCCAGCCGGCCGGCACGGCGCCGTCGGCGTAGCCGTCGAATGTTTCGGTGAAGGGCAGTGGCCGCGCCACGCGTGCGCGGGCCTCGCCTGAGAGTCCGCCGACGGTGGCCTTGATCGTGCCAGCCTGATCGATGGGATCCGCCGCCACCGTGAACGATCCGTCCGCCACGGTGCCTTTCAGCCCCTGCAGCGTCCACTGCGCCGGTTCCTCGCGCAGCAATCGGCCTTTCGCGTCGAACAGCTTCGCCCGCAACTTCACGGTCTGGCCGGGCTTCAGCACCAGCTCGGTCGGGCTGACCTGCACGAACGCCGGAGCGCCGTCGCCCTTCTCGACGCCGGCAGGCGCCGCGATGCCGGAGGTCGCTTTGGGCGCTTTCGGACCGATCGCGTAGACCCCGCCCGTCGACACGAAGAACACGCGGCCGCGCGAGATCGCCGCGCCGCCGAACACCGGTTCGGGAATCCCGACCGATTGCCCGGCATTATCGTCCAGGCTCTTCGGCAGTTCGACCTCACTCAGCACTTCCGCTTTGTCGGCGAGCGGCCGCACGATGAAGAACTTGCCGCTTTCAGTACCGAGGTACAGCTTGCCGTCGCCCATCACGATCGGCGCCTTCTGGATCGTGCCGAGCGACTGCCGCCACAGCTCGCGGCCGGTGTTCAGCTCGAACGCCTTCAGCCGGCCGCCGTTTTCCATCTGATACACGCGATCGCCGGCGACGATCGGCGACGAGAAGCCGAACTGATCGCCTTTGACAGCCCACGTGGCCGCCTTGATGTCGCCGGTCTGCGAGCCGTCGATGGCGGCGATCAGTCCCAGCTCGCTCGAGTCGAGGTTCTCGTCGCCGTGCGAGACGATCACCGACGTACCCGCGACGGCGACGCCGGTGTTGATGGCACGCTTGGACGCGACGTAGCTCCACACGCGCTCGCCGGTCTGCGGCTTGATCGCGTGAACCGCGCCGTCGCCGGTGCCGCAAATCAGCAGCCGCAGCCCATTGATGGTCGCGATGGTCGGCATCGCGTACGCCGTGTCATATGGACGTCCGCCAGGCGAGGCGACGTACACGATGTCGCCGGTGCGCTTGTCGAGCGCCACGAAGCGGTGCAGACGGTTCGCCTGGGTTCCCCAGCTGGAGATCGGCGAGCTGACGATGACGAGGTCGCCGTCGATGAGCGGCGACATCGTGCGGCCGCCGTGCGTGGTGAACGCGGCGAACTCTTCGCCGATCGAACGGTCCCAGAGCCGCTTGCCGTCCTTGTTCAGCGCGATCACCGTCGCGCCGACACCCATCACGTAGATGTTGCCGGTTTCCGGGTCCGCGGCCGGCGACGCCCAGCCGACGCGGTGCGGCGGCACATCGCTCTGAAAGATATTGAACTTGTACTCCCACACCACCTTGCCGGTGTCCGCGTCGAGCGCCATCACGCGCTCCTGCAGCTCCGGGCCGCGGCCCGACGGGTTCTGCACGTAGACGCGATTGCCCATCACGACCGGCGCGGAGCGGCCGCCGTACGGAACACGCCAGAGAAAGTTCTGGCCGTTGAGCGCCCACTTCTCGGGCAGGCCGGTCTCTTTCGACGTGCCGTCGCGGTTCGGTCCGCGGGCTTCCGGCCAGTCGCCGACGGCGACGCCGCGCGCCGCGGGTCCCTGCGCGGAGGTCAGCGCGGCACTGATGGCGAGCGCGAACGTCACGAGTGTTCTTTTCATCATCGTCTTGTCTTGGTCGTAGCCCGGACTTGCAGGCCCGCGTCGCTCATTTAACCGCCGAGACCGCAAAGATCGCTGAGAAGAAACCATAAAACACCCGGCGTGCTCTGCGTGCTCCGCGGTCAAAACGCGCACTCAGAACGTCACGCCGGCGCGCAGCCCGAAGGTCCGCGGCGCGCCCGCTTCGCCGACGAATCCCGACGGCGCCAGGCCCGGATACGGCAGCGCCACGGGGATGTACCGGGTGTCGAACGCGTTGCGGACCCACAGTTCGCCGAACGCGCGCCGGCCGCGCAGTCCGGCGCGGAGGTTCGTCAACGTGTACGCGTCCTGGCCCACCGTGTTCGCGTCGTCGTACTTGAAGTTGCCGTAGCAGATCGCTTCGGCCCGCGCCGTCAGCGACAGACCGTCGCGCAGCGGACGGCCATACTGGACGCCGAAGTCCGCCGTATAGCTCGGCGTGTTCGACAGCGTCTTGCCGCTGACGTCGACGCCGTTCGAGAAGCTGCCGGCCGAGAAACGCGCGTGCGTGAACCCGGCGCCGCCGAACAGATCCACCGAGCGATCCGGTCGAGCGTGCAGTTCGAACTCGACGCCCGAGCTGGTCGCGCCCGCGGAATTTCCAACGAAGAACTGTCCCGGCACCAGCGGGTTGGGAATGAAGACCTGCAGGTCGTCCCACGAAATGTGGAACGCCGCCAGGTTCGCCGTCACGCGATTCGCCGCGGCCGATGCCTTGACGCCGCCTTCGAAGTTCCAGGTGTGCTCCGGGTCGTAGGCCTCGGCACCGGTCGGCGACGCGGCGTTGAAGCCCCCGGCCTTGAACCCGCGGGCGACCGTGCCGTAGACGTTGGCCGCCGGGGTCAGGCGGTAGGTCACGGCGAACTGCGGCGACACGTCGGTGAAGTCCCGCTCGGGATTCAGCGTCACGGCCGGCCCGAACGCCGGCAGCGCGGGCGCGAAGAAGGTGCTCAGCGCCGCTTCTTTGTGCTCGCGGTCGGCACGCACGCCGGCGACGACATCGAGATTCTTCGAGAACGTCCAGGTGGTCTGCCCATAGATGCCCAGACCGCGATCGTCGAGCGCCGACTGCGGCGTATGCTGACTGATCGGAAAAGTGATGAACGGCGACAGCACGAATGGCGAAAAGTTGTTGACGGCGTCCTGCTGGTAGTTCTGCGTGAAGGCGAACACACCGGCCTGCCACTTCATCGTCACGCGATCCGAGAGGACGACCGGCGCGGTCTTCGAGGATGCGAAGCGCGCCTCCTCGGTGAACTGAAAATCCTCCTCGGCGTTGTTGCGCGTGATGAGCGGCAGCGGCGAGTAGTCGAGGTCCGTGGAATCCTCCGTCTTCCACTTGAGGAAGCCGGTCGTCGTCGAGAAATCCACCCGCGGACCGGCGTAGGTGACCTGGACGGTCTGCGCGAGGATGTTGCGGTGGGTGAACCCCTCGAAGTCGCGCGATACGTGGAACGGATTGCTGCGGACCGTCGCCAGGTCGTTGAGGGCGTAGTCGCCGTCGCGGGCGCGCTCGCCGTTGAACATCGCGCGCGCCTCCCAGCGGGCGTTCGGCTTCCACAGCAGCTGTCCCTTGCCAAAGACCGCGGACCGCGAGTCGAGGTCGTTTCCCGTGAGGTCGTTCTTGGTAAAGCCCTCCCGCGTCGAGTAGCCGAATCCGACACTGGCGGCGAGCGTGTTGGCGACAATCGGACCCGAGGCGGCGCCGCGCAGGTCGCCGGAGTTGAAGTTGCCGTACGGACCGCTCACGCCGCCGCTCCATTTCGTGAGCGAGGGACGCGCGCTCGTAATGTTGATGACGCCGCCAAGCGCGTTGCGTCCGAACAGCGCGCTTTGCGGACCGCGCACGAACTCGATCTGCTCGACGTCGATCAGCTCGACGCTCGAGGAGTTCGCGTTGAGCTGCGGCACTCCGTCGATGTAACTCGCGACGCCGGGATTCGTCGGTCCCGCGCCAACGCCGCGGAAGCGCGCGTTGCTCAGCTTTCGCACCGTGAATTCGTTGAAGTAGGTGTTGGGCGCATAGCCGGCGGCGTCGCTCACGCTGCGCACCGCGGCCTCCTCGAGTGTGCCCTGGGATACGGCGGTCACGCTGACAGGGAGCGTCTGCGGATCGGCCGGTTCCTTCTGTGCCGTGACGGTCAACGGCGGCAGCGTGAAGCGGATGACCGGCGTGCTGGACGCGTCCGGCTGGGCGTTCGCGTTCGATGACGCGAGCAACAACGCGGACAGACCGGCGGCACACCAAAGTCGTCTGACTACCAACATGCTCCGAATTCTCCCATAGGTTCTTGTATTCTGGTGTCACGACTGAACGGCGAACACGAAGACACCAGACTCCGCTCGAGCGTCATCCATCGAGCGTCGGTCAGGCAGTCTACGACGCGAAGGTTTACGAGGCGAATCGGTTCACGGTAGAAGGGCACCGATGAGGCTATTGACGATCGGGTTCGTTGTTGGGTTCAGCCTCGTCGTCGCAGCCCAGCAGCCTTCGTTCGCCGTGTCTCCGCAAAGCGCCGTAGGCGCGACAGCGGACCTGTCTCGCCAAAGCGCCACAGGCGCGACGGCGGACTGGCC
>Ga0105248_10008545_pt1 | contig 11240 bp, 11 predicted proteins | sample KBSS34metaG_FD_81524 | JGI IMG/M metagenome (GOLD analysis project Ga0105248, IMG submission 81524) | Switchgrass rhizosphere microbial communities from Kellogg Biological Station, Michigan, USA - KBS S3-4 metaG | ecosystem: Host-associated > Plants > Roots > Rhizosphere > Soil | place...
CCGCTTTGGGTCGTGAAGGCGCAGATCCACGCCGGCGGGCGCGGCAAGGGCCGCTTCAAGGAACTGGGCGAATCTGCCAAGGGCGGCGTTCGCCTTGCCCATTCGATCGACGAAGTCCGCGAACATGCCGCCGAAATGCTTGGACGCACTTTGGTCACGATCCAGACAGGCCCGGCCGGCAAGCAGGTCCAGCGCCTCTACATCACGGACGGCGTCGACATCGCGAAGGAATTCTATCTCGCGCTGCTGGTCGACCGGGAAACCGGCCGGATCGCGGTGGTCGCCTCGACCGAGGGCGGGATGGAGATCGAAAAGGTTGCCCACGAAACGCCCGAAAAAATCACGACGATCACCATCGATCCGGCAACCGGACTGATGCCGCATCACGGGCGCGCAGTCGCCGCGGCGCTGGGCCTGACGGGCGATCTCGCCAAGCAGGCGGGGAAGGTGCTCGGAAGCCTGTACAAGGCTTTCCTCGGCACCGACGCCTCGCAGATCGAGATCAATCCCCTCGCGGTGGATGACAAGGGTCGGCTGCTCGTGCTCGATGCCAAGGTCGGCTTCGACAACAACGCCGAGTTCCGTCATCCCGACCTCGAGAAACTTCGCGACCTCACCGAAGAAGAGCCGATGGAGATCGAGGCGTCGAAATACGACCTCAGCTACATCAAGCTCGACGGCAGCATCGGCTGCATGGTGAACGGAGCCGGCCTCGCCATGGCAACCATGGACATCATCAAGCTGGAAGGCGGCGAGCCTGCCAACTTCCTCGATGTCGGCGGCGGCGCATCCAAGGAAAAGGTCACCGCGGCGTTCAAGATCATCCTCAGCGACCCCGCGGTGAAGGGCATCCTCGTCAACATTTTCGGCGGGATCATGCGCTGCGACATCATCGCGGAAGGAATTGTCGCGGCTGCACGCGAAGTGGATTTGCATGTTCCTCTAGTTGTGCGGCTCGAAGGGACCAACGTGCAGCAGGGCAAGGACATCCTGGCGTCGAGCGGACTTCCCATCATTCCGGCGAACGACCTCGGCGATGCCGCGAAGAAGATCGTTGCCGAAGTGAAAAGCCCGGTCGCGGCTTAAGGACTGGAGAAAGACATGAAGGTTCTGGTCGCGGTCAAGCGGGTGATCGATTACAACGTGAAGCCGCGGGTCAAGATGGATGGCTCGGGCGTCGATCTCGCCAACGTCAAGATGAGCATGAACCCGTTCGATGAGATCGCGGTCGAAGAGGCCATCCGCCTTAAGGAAAAGGGCGCTGTCACCGAGATCGTGGCCGTCTCGATCGGCCCGGCGAAGGCGCAGGAAACGTTGCGCACTGCGCTCGCAATGGGCGCCGACCGGGCAATCCTCGTCCAGACCGACGACGAGGTCGAGCCGCTTGCAGTCGCAAAGATCATCGCGAAGATTGCCGAAGAGGAGCAGCCGCAGTTGGTCATCCTCGGCAAGCAGGCGATCGATGACGATAACAATGCGACGGGTCAGATGCTGGCGGCCATGCTCGGCTGGCCTCAGGGCACTTTTGCATCGAAAGTGGATATCTCCGACAGCGCAACGGTGACGCGCGAAGTCGATGGCGGCCTCGAGACAGTCAAATTGAAGCTTCCAGCCGTAGTCACGACCGATCTCCGCCTCAACGAGCCGCGTTATGCGTCCTTGCCGAACATCATGAAGGCCAAGTCGAAGCCGCTCGCGACCAAGTCGCCCGGCGACTATGGAGTCGACGTCGAGCGCCGGCTGGAAACGCTGAAGGTGACCGAGCCGGCGAAGCGCCAGGCGGGTATCAAGGTCGGCAGCGTCGATGAGCTGGTCGAAAAGCTCAAGACTTTGGGGATTGCGAAATGAGCGTTCTTGTCCTGGTCGAACATGATGGCAGCCACGTCAAAGACGCAACGCTTGCGGCGGTCACGGCAGGCTCGAAGCTCGGCGAAGTTCATGCGCTTGTCGCGGGCAACAATGCCGATGCTGCGGCTCAGGCTGCAGCGAAGATTGCGGGCGTTGCGAAGGTCTATGTCGCCAATTCGGGAGCGCTCGAACATCAGCTCGCCGAAGCTGTCGCTCCCGTCGTTGCGAAGCTGATGGAAAGTCACGATGCCTTCCTCGCTCCGGCCACGACGACGGGCAAGAATATCGCTCCGCGCGTCGCCGCAATGCTCGACGTGATGCAGATCACCGATATCCTTTCGGTCGAAGGTCCTGACACGTTCACGCGCCCGATCTACGCGGGCAATGCGATTGCGACGGTGAAGTCGAAGGATGCGAAGAAGGTCATCACCGTTCGCACGACGGCGTTCGAGAATGCTGCCGCCGAGGGTGGATCTGCCACGGTCGAGCAGATCGATGCAGGCGGCGATCCGGGAACCAGCAGCTTCGTTTCCGCAGAAGCGTCCGAAAGCGAACGCCCCGAGCTCACCAGCGCGAAGGTCATCGTGTCCGGTGGCCGCGCATTCGGCTCATCCGAGCAATTCCATGGTCTGCTCGACCCGCTCGCCGACAAGCTCGGCGCCGGTGTCGGCGCGAGCCGTGCAGCGGTCGATGCGGGCTACGCGCCCAATGATTACCAGGTCGGACAAACCGGCAAGATCGTCGCTCCGGAAGTCTATATCGCGATCGGCATTTCGGGCGCGATCCAGCACCTCGCCGGAATGAAGGATTCCAAGACGATCATCGCCATCAACAAGGACGAAGAAGCGCCGATCTTCCAGGTCGCGGACATCGGCCTCGTCGGCGACCTGTTCAAGATCGTCCCGGAGCTGACCGAGAAGCTCTAGAACCCGCCGAGGAAGCTGGCGACGTTGTCTCCCAGCGATTCGACCGCATAGCCTCCTTCCATCACGATCAGCGTCGGCAGGTCCATCGAAGCGATCCGCCGTCCCATCGGCGCGTAATCGCTCGTCTTGAGCTTGAAGTAGCTGATCGGGTCGTTTTCGTGCGTATCGGCTCCGTAGCTGACGATCAGCAGGTCGGGTGCGCTCTCCTCAAGCCAGTCGATCGCGTGGGTCAGCGCCGGCACATATCCATTCCAGTCCGTGCCGCGGGGCAGCGGCAGGTTCAGGATATTGCCGATGCTCTCGTCCGCGTGGCCCCAGAAAAATGGATAGTCCGTCGAGGGATCGGCATGAATGGACGCGAAGAAGACATCCTCGCGGTCGGCGAAGATGTCCTGTGTTCCGTTGCCGTGATGATAGTCGACGTCGAGGATCGCGATCTTGCGTCTCCCGGCTTGTAGCGCCGCTTCCGCACAAATGGCGGCATGGTTCAGGTATGAATAGCCGCCAAGATAATCGCGTCCGGCATGATGTCCCGGCGGTCGGGTGAACGCGAAAGCGCTGCTCCCCCCGCCGAGCACCGCGGCGAGCCCGGCGATCGCCGTCTGGGCGCTCCAGTAGCAAGCTTCCCAGGTTCCTGGGCCGATGGGAGTCGACGTATCGAAACTGTGCTGCCCGAGCCTGGCGTCGATCCGCGACAGCCCAAGACGGCGCCTGCCGACGATTGGGAAGGTGTATGGGAAGGCGTCGCCCTCGCGCCCGGCTGCGAGCCATTCATCATGCGCATCACGCAGTAGATCCAGGTAAGCGTCGTCATGGACACGCCGCAGCGGCTCCATCCCAAAGTCGGTGGGCGTTTCCGTCGTGCCAATGGCGGCAAGGATCGCGTCGACACGGCCCTCATGCTCGGCCGCCGGATGCAGCCCGCCATTAAAGAATTCGGCGGCCGGCTTGTGGGTTCGCTGCCGTTCGTCCCAGAAACATCGCATTGGTGACGTCTAGCGACAGCAACGGACGTGAAAAAGAGACGCCAACAGTCGCTCAAAAGCCGGCGCTGACGGCGCACAACAGAGGTTTTGTTCGGGAACGCTTTTGGCCCGTGAGCGCTTCCGCTCTCGCGGAGATGAGGAATCCGTTCTTGAAGCCAAAACCGAAACAGAAGTGGGCCCAATGCGCGCTGCAATACTGACGGGTGCGGGACAATGCCAGATCCTGGACGTACCGTTGCCGGAGCCGGGAATGGGTCAGGTTCGAATCAGAGTGGAGGGCTGCGGCGTGTGCTCCTCCAACCTGACGCATTGGGAAGGTCCGGACTGGATGGGATTTCCTACCGACCCGGGGGCTCTCGGGCATGAAGGCTGGGGCGTCGTGGATGCCGTCGGGGAAGGAGTCAGCGTTGTTGGCCCGGGAGAGCGCGTCGCGTTTCTCGGCGGCAAGGCCTTTGCCGAATATGACATCGCACTCGCCTCGCAGGTCGTGAGACTGCCCGAGGAGCTGGAAGCGGTCGACCTGCCGCTCGAGCCGTTTGGATGTGCCATGAACATCTTTCGCCGCAGCGACATCCAGGCGGGCCACACCGTCGCCATCGTCGGCATCGGCTTCATCGGCGCAATTCTCGTCGGCCTCGCATGCAATGCCGGCGCGCGCGTAATCGCCATCTCGCGCCGCGAAGAATCGCTAAAGCTCGCAACTCTCATGGGCCCTTGTCACACGGTCCCGATGCGCGATCACATGGAGATCATCGACCGTGTCCGCGAACTGACTTGCGGGAAGTTCTGCGAAAGGGCCATCGAAGCCGTTGGCAAGCAGTGGCCGCTGGATCTTGCCGCCGAACTGACCCGTGAGGGCGGACGATTGGTCATCGCAGGCTATCACCAGGATGGTCCGCGACAGGTGAACATGGAGCTTTGGAACTGGCGCGGCTTCGATGTCGTCAACGCTCACGAACGGGACCCGAGCGTTTCCATCCTGGGAATGTGCGAAGCGGTCGGCGCAATCAAATCCGGGCTGATCGACCCCAAGCTCCTTATCACGCACCGCTATCCGCTCGAGCGCCTCGGCGACGCGCTGGATGCTACGCGCGATCGGCAGGGCAATTTCGTGAAGGCGGTCGTCTTGCCGGCCTGATATTCAAGTCCTCCAGCGCCTCTACCAGCCGTTGACGCGATCCCATGCGCCGACGATCTCCTTACCGCCCGAAGTCACGTAATATCGATCATGGGCCGCTGCGGTTGCGCAGGCATGATTGGGAAGGATTCTTACGCGGCTTCCAACCGGAAACCGTCGGAAGTCGATCTCGCCATTGCGGCTGGTGATGATGCCATGTTCCTGATTGGTCGATGAGACGGTCACATCGTCGAAGATTTCGCCGCTCACGGGATCGCAAACCGCCCCATAGCCCCAGTCGACTGGAAGGTCGGACGTCCCTCTGTCCCGGCTGAGTGCAAGGAAGCCCGCATCGACCAGCACCCGGCCATGCTGGTGATTATGGCCGATCACGCTGGCGAGCACTCCAATGGCGATGTCGTCGGAGCTGCAGGTGCCGAGCTCGGCTTGAACGAGGTCCCCGAATGCGTAGACGCCGGCGCGCGCTTCGGTGACTCCTTCGAGGTTGCGTCCATAATGGACCGTTGGGGTCGAGCCGATGCTGACGATTGGGCAACCGAGCCCGGTTGACCGCAATCGCTCCGCTGCCTCGACTGTTCGCGAGCGTTCACGCTCGGCCATGGCCTCGAACTCGCCGACATTCCGGCAACCGTAGGAAGCGCCGGCGTGCGTCATGACCCCGCCAATGTTGCTCGAAAGCCTGCGCCCGATCTCGATCAGCTGCGAATCATCGGGAGCCACGCCTGCCCGCTGGCCGTCGCTATCGATTTCGATCAGGACCTCGATTGGCAGCTTTTCGGAATCGACGAATGCGCGAACCGAATCCGCTGCTTCGATCGTGTCGAGAATGATGCGAAGGTTGCAGCCGGCGCGAATGAGATCGGCTACCTCGGGCAGCTTCACCGGCGCAATCCCTACAGCATAGAGAATGTCGCGGACGCCGTGCGCAAAGAAATATCGCGCTTCTGCCAGCGTCGAAACGGTGATCGGCACGTCGGATCCGCCCGCGAGCACGTTCAGCACATCGATCGACTTCGACGTCTTCACATGCGGGCGGAGCCTCACCCCGAGTTGCCGAACCTTGTCGCGCATGCGCGCTGCGTTCCGCTCCAGCCGCGAACGGTCGAGTAGCAAGGCTGGGGTGGGAAGATCGAAAATGGTGCCCAGGGGCGGCATCGCGATGATCCTGATTGCGAAACTCTGGAGCCAAATCGCTCTGCGCGCCCCTGTGCCCCTTCTTTGACAATGTGTGAAGTTCTACGACTCGCTGCGGCTCGCGTTACTTTGTCTCCGCGATCATCTCGCCCGATCCTCCGAATTCGACGGGGAAGTCCCGGAATTTCGGCAACCCATCGATCATCGGAAGGACGGTCTCGGCATAATTGACATGGACGCCGGGCTTGAACTCGAACGTCGGGATCGTCGCCGCATAGACGTCGGTGAGGCCGAGGGGCGGATGGTGGTTGAACAAATGCCCACCGCACTTGCTGCAATAATGCCGCTCGCTGACCGGCGTCTTCTGGAACTTGGCGACATTTTCTTCGCCGCTGGTGACTCGGACTGCGTCGGGCGCCCACAAAGTGAAGGCGTTCACCGGCGCAGCCGCCCAGGACTGGCATGACGAACAGTGGCAGTAGCCCATCACCGCGGGCTCTCCGGTCACTTCCAGAGTCACTGAGCCACAAAAGCATTTTCCAGTGTGAGTCATGGTCTTTCTTTCCTTCGGTTGAGAATGGGAGCGGCGACGCGACATGCGTCCGAAAAGCCGTTTAAGCATTGCGGCCGGCGGTCACTCCGCCGTCGATGGGCAGGATGACTCCCGTCACCCATCCCGATTGCGCCTCGTCGGCCAGGAACAGGAATGCGGACGTCACATCGGCCGGCTGGCCGTTTCGCCCGAGCGGGTGGAAGGCATTGAAATAGGCCATCTCGTCGGCCGAGACGACGCCGTCGAACAATGGCGTCTCCACGACCGCGGGCGCGATGGCGTTGATCCGGATCTTCTCGGGGGCGAGCTCGATGGCGAGCGCGCGCGTCAGCGCGTGGATTCCGCCTTTCGCCATCGACGGAACGCTTGCCGGCGTGGCGGCGACACCCTGCATCGCCCAGATCGAACCGATGTTGACGATCGATCCGCCGCCCCGCTTCTTCATCTCCGCGGCGGCGAGCTGAGTGACTGTGAAATATCCTGCCATCAGCTTGAAATAATCATGGAGGTCGGCGCTGGTGACGTCGGCCAGCCGCTTGATCCCGAAGATTCCGGCATTGTTGTACAGGACGTCAACGCCGCCAAACTTCTTCGCCGCGGTGTCGATCAGGCGCTTGGCGACTTCAGGTTCGCCAATGTCGCCGGCGACATAGGCCACGCTCTTCCCGCTGGGGTCGATCGCTTTGGCGACCCTGGCCAGCTTGGCTTCGCTGCGTCCGTTTAGGACGATTTTGGCTCCGGCGCTTCGAGCGGCCTTGGCGGCATCGGCACCGAGGCCCGAGCCGCCGCCGGTGATGACGACGATTTTGTCCTTGAGGCTCATGGGAACAACTCCAATTCGCTTTCGAGTTGGCCCCAAGTAGGTCGCGGCGGACTTTTGTCCCGGTCCGGAATCCGGACTGTTTGGCAGCCGCAATGAAGCGTAGAATTTCAACCGTGACAGGATACGGCCAGTTTTGCTCGATAGCCCGCGCCCACGAGGTGCTGGGCGGCCGATGGACCTTGCTGATCGTGCGCGAGCTCCTGTGCGGGAGCACTCGCTTCAACGACATTCGCCGCGCCATCCCGCGAATTTCGCGCACCATGTTGTCGGAGCGCCTTCAAGAGCTGGTGTACATCGGCGCCGTGCTTCGCATCGATGGTGAGCACGGTCCCGAATACCGGCTGACCAAATCGGGCAAGGAGCTCTCGGCAATCGTCGAATCGTTCGGGCGGTGGGGACAGCGCTGGCTCAGCCGGGCGGCGGAGTACGAGGATAATGATGTCGAACCGGTGCTCGTCGACATGCAGCGGCGGGTACGCGTCGATGCTCTTCCCAAGGAGCCGATTGTCATCCGCTTCGAGATAGAGCGGAGCCGCCGCTTCATGCTCCTGAAAAAGACTGAGGTCTCGATCTGCGGCAAAAATTTGGGTTTTCCCGAGCTTGCCATTCGATCGCAATTGCCGCCGCTCGTCTCATGGTGGCGGGGAGATTCAAGCTTCTTCGAAGCCAAGCGGATGGGCCTGCAGATCAGCGGGCCCAACGCGCTCGTTCGCGATTTTCCAGACTGGTTCGAACGCTATCAGCTGGCAGGAATCCAACGCGCCTGACGCACCCAATCGGTCCGGATTCCGAACCTTAAGTAGTCGCCAGGCGCACCTAAATCCTCCTCCTCGATCACTGCTGACAACGAGGAGTTTGACCAATGAAATTCTATTCCTTTCCTCCGTCTCCGAACGTCCGCAAGGTGAGCGCGGTCATCGCGCACCTCGGCATCGACGACGTCGAGCCTCAGCTCGTCAATCTTGCCAAGGGCGAGCACAAGCAACCGGATTTCCTGGCGATCAATCCGATGGGCAGGCTTCCAGCGCTTACCGATGACCGCGGGCTGGTCCTTTGGGAATCGAACGCGATCTGCCAGTTCCTGTGCGAACGCCATGGCGATACGCCCTTTTATCCGCGCGATGCTAGGACCCGTGCGGACATCGCTCGCTGGCTGTTCTGGGAAGCCTCCGCCTGGGCGCGGCCGACCGAGATTCTGACGCACGAGAATGTGCGCAAGCCCATGCTCGGCGTCGGCGAACCCGATGCGGCCCAAGTGAGGCAGGGCGAGGAGCAATTTCGGCCGCTCGCCGCCTTGCTCGACGAGCATCTCTCCACCCGCAAGTTCCTGGTTGGGGATACGGTCACTCTGGCCGACTTCGTCGTCGCCGGCGCAGCGACCTATCTCGAGCGCGGTCGCTTCCCGATTGCCGACTTCCCGCACCTTCAGGCGTGGTGGGACCGGCTTCATCAGATCCCGGCGTGGAAGGACACGATCCCCAGCGCCGATTTACCATCTTGAGGTCCGCCATGATCCGCATTGAGCCCATCCCGGCGTTCAAGGACAATTACATTTGGATGCTCCACGACGGCACGCACGCGGCCGTCGTCGATCCGGGTATCGCGGGACCTGTCGTCGAGGCGCTGGACAAGCGCGGTCTGGAGCTGACCGCTATCCTGCTCACGCATCTTCATTACGATCACAACCGCGGCGTTCCCGGCCTGCTCGAGCGCTGGCAGGTGCCTGTGTTCGGGCCCCTCCTCAACGATCACGACCGAGTGACGCACCCGCCTTTTCCCGAACCGGGGACGGTGCCGCTGGACTGCGTCAGCCATGTAGTGGGCGACGGCGATATTGTGACGCTTGACGCGCCTGGCCTGGAGCTGTCGGTGCTCGCCGTGCCCGGTCACACCAGGGGGCACATCGTCTTTCTCGAGCGACGGCGAGGCTGGCTGTTCAGCGGCGACACCCTGTTCGGCGCCGGTTGCGGCAAGGTGTTCGGCGGGTCGATGCAGGACATGATCGATTCGCTCGATCGGCTCGCCGGCCTGCCGGATGAAACGGAGGTCTATTGCGCCCACGAGTATACGTTGGCGAACCTGCAATTTGCGCTCGCCGTCGAGCCAGGGAACGCGGCCGTGAAAGAACGCATCGAGAAGGAGTCGCTGAAGCGCGGGTTCGGTTTGCCTACGCTGCCCTCGACCATCCATCTCGAGCGCGCGACGAACCCCTTCCTCCGAGTTGGCGAGCCGAAGGTGCTGAAGATGCTGCGTGATGAGCGGGGGATCGGTGCTTCGACGCGTGTCGCTGCCTTCGAGGCGCTGCGATCATGGAAAGATGGGTTCCAGCCATGAGGCGCGAGGCGATGCGGAGGACATTGGCTTGGCCGTCCCTCAAGCGCTCGCTGCTGATCGCCCTCATCGTCGGCACGGTGGTGAATGCAATCAACCAGGGCCCTGAAATGCTCGCCGGCCACGGGCCCGTCCTGTGGAAGCTCGGCCTGACCTACCTCATGCCGTTTCTGGTCGTCAGCTACGGCAGCTACGCCGCCTTCCGAAATCTGTAATTGTGGCGCTTTGTGGTGGTGCCCAGGGGCGGAATCGAACCACCGACACCGTGATTTTCAGTCACGTGCTCTACCAACTGAGCTACCTGGGCTCTCGAGGGCGGGCGGGGTGCCCGCTCAAGCGAAGGCGCTCCCTAAACGTCGCTATCATCGCTGTCCACCCTCTCGGAATTCGCAGACGGGCCTGGGATGCGATACCCTTCGCCCAGCCATTTCAGAAGGTCGCGATCCTTGCAGCCCCGGCTGCAGAAAGGCGCGTGCTCGGCTGTCTCGGCCTTGCCGCAAAGCGGGCAAATCTTCGTCTTGTCAGGCTGCTTCGGCATATCCGCCCGACATGGGAATATTGGGGTCCGACCGCAAGCTGACGGCGCCACCGACCTGGCGGGAAAGCGCCTCAAGCCAGTCGGGCCGTGCTTCCAGCGCTGCAATCAGAGTCGGTGGGCCCACCAGGCGTTTGGGCCCGGCATTCTCGAATGCCGATCGCCGAAGGAATGCGCGCGCTTCGAACAAGACTCGATCCTGGGCAAGCTCGATCAGCGACGCTCGAGCGCGCGGGCGAACAAGCTGGATGAAGCCGAAACCGTTGACGGCCGTGCGCTCGAACGGCTGCGGAAGAATGGTGTCGATCGCCTGAGCCGCTTTCTGCCGCGCGCCCTTGCTTCCAACGGTGGGAAGATCGATTCCGATCGAGCCGCCGATGTCGAGACGACGAATGGCGCGCGCTGCCTCCGCCGCGCCGAGGATCGCAAGGTCTTCGGGGGCGAGATAGCCGTCGACATCGATCAAGGTCATCGCCGGTGTCGGCGATATTCGAAGCTCGCCGCCAGCAAAGGTTATGATCCCGGATCGAGCCTGGTCGAGAAGCTCATCCCAGCCTGCTTCCGCGAGCCGATCGGCCGGTGTCGGAAATGCGATCTCAAGGCCGTTCGGTCGGCCGATAAAAGCGGGTGCAACGGTCGGCGCTTTGTCGGTCGTTCGGGCCAGCGGTCGTTTCCACGATTCCAGGCCAGGGATTGCCTCCCTCGTGACCTCGATCGTGAGCGTTGCACCGTGCGTTACTCCAGGTGCCCCGCGTGGAAGGAGATATTCCGCGCCCCCTTCGGCCACTGCGATGGCATTGCGGCCGTTCGTTCCGATGTTAGCGAGCCGCGCGCGAATGACGCTTCCGGCCAGCACCGCTCCATCCAGCTCGATCCGAGCCTCGACGATGTCACCATCTTGAACCAGCGCGGCTCGGGTCTCTCCGATCCCCCGTTCCACGAGCCAGTCAGGCGATGCCATAACCC
>Ga0105248_10008546_pt1 | contig 11240 bp, 9 predicted proteins | sample KBSS34metaG_FD_81524 | JGI IMG/M metagenome (GOLD analysis project Ga0105248, IMG submission 81524) | Switchgrass rhizosphere microbial communities from Kellogg Biological Station, Michigan, USA - KBS S3-4 metaG | ecosystem: Host-associated > Plants > Roots > Rhizosphere > Soil | place...
ACTCCCGCCGAAAGCGATCCGGCCCGTGTCGGTCCTGTCGATCTCGTCGTCCATACGGTGAAGACCTACGACAATCCCACAGCGATTCCGCTGATCCGGCCGCTCGTCGGGCCGGACACCGCGGTTCTGTCGCTCCAGAATGGCGTGGACAGCGCAGAGGAGATTGCCGCCGCCGTGGGCGAGCGCGCGACGCTCGGCGGGTCGACGTACATTGCCACCGCGATCGAAGCGCCTGGCCTCATCCGTCAGACCGGCACGCATCGTCGCGTCGTGCTCGGTGAGTACTTCCATCCGGGCGAGGCGCCGAGCGATCGGGTGCGTGCCATCGCCGAGGCGATGACGGCCGCAGACATCCACGCCGAAGCGGTGCCTGACGCCAGGCATACCGTGTGGGAGAAGTTCACGTATCTGGCGCCGTTCGCGGCCTTCACCGGCGCGGCACGGCTGCCGATCGGTCCGCTCTGGTCGGACGACTTCATTCAGCAGATGTTTCTGAATGCGGTCGAGGAAGTGGCGGCCGTCGCGCGGGCGCACGGCGTGAAGCTGCCTGCCGACCATCGATCGCGGGTCTTCGAGTATGCAATCAAGTTGCCGCCGTCCACGCGGTCCTCGCTCCTGATCGATCTCTCGCAGGGCAAGCGCATTGAGGTCGAGGCGCTGCAGGGGAGTGTCGTCCGCCGCGCCGCGCGTGTCGGCGTGGCGACCCCGATCATGGCCGCGCTCTACGCGGTGCTCAAGCCGCACGCGAATGGACCGGTGGCAACGTGATGCGCGTCATGATGACGGCAGTAGTATCCGCGCGTGCCGACCGCTGACATCTACACGCTGCTCGCGGGCGGCCTGGCGGGATGTCTTGGCGCGCTGGTCGGTATCGGCGGCGGCGTCCTGCTCGTGCCCATCCTGAATTCGATCGTCGGACTCAGCTTCAAGGAAGCGACGGCGGTGAGCCTGGTGGGCGTCCTGGCGACGTCGAGCACCGCGGGGCTATCCGGCGGCCGCCGTCTGCTGAATCTTCGATTGGCCATTGTGCTGCTCGCGTTCAGCGTCACGGGTTCGACTCTCGGCGCGACGTACCTCATGCACTTTTCTGAACGGACCTACGAGCTGGTCTTCGGCCTGACGGCCACCTCGATCGCCGCCCTCATGTTCGTGCGGTTGCACAAGCGCAACGTGCTGCCGGCGGGCGCCGACCTGGGTGTGCTCGGGGGCGAGTTTCATGACGATGACACCGGCGGAGACGTGGCGTACCGGGTCAGTAACCTGCCAGTGGCCGCGTCGGTCTCGTTCGGCGCGGGCGTTTTGACGTCGTTGGTCGGCATCGGCGGCGGCATTCTGATCGTGCCGACGCTCAATACCCTCTGCGGCGTGCCGCTTCGCGTGGCGGCGGCCACGAGCGTGATGATGATTGGCGTCACCGCCGTGCCGAGCCTGGCGGCCCACTGGTCGCACGGCCTGCTCGGCGATTTTCACGTGCCGGCGATGACCGCGCTCGGCGTGCTGATGGGCTTCCAGGTCGGCCGCGCGATCAGCCCGCGGGCTCAGGTCCGCTGGCTCAAGCTCGTGATGGCCTCGATTCTCACGATTGTGGCGGCGAGGTACCTCGTGTGGCGGTAGCTCCGTCGAACGGCGGTGGCAGGTTGCTCACGATGGTCAATCGCCTCGCGTTTCAGACCGTGGTGATTGGGCTGCTGTCCGGTATCGCGTTGCGGGTGCTGGGGCAGCCAGCCTGGTCGGCGACGATCCTGTCCTGGACGTGCGGTGTCCTGATCGGCCTGCGGGTGGTGAATCTGACCGGGGTCCTGGCCGATGAAGTGCGGCGGCGGGACTGGACGTTTGCCGGCGTGGCGCTCGCCGTGCTGATGCTGCTGGCGTATGCGCTCCAGGCCGCGTGGCGCCGGCCCTGACTTCATCTTTGTTTTTCAAAGCACTTTGACAGCACGGCGACCGGTCTGCGATACTGGGCCGTGCCAGCCGCCGCGCCGCGCCCGCCCATGACGAGTCTTGGCGATCGGGCCGCCGACGATCTTCGCTTCATCCGGGACGCCATGGCGCGCACGGCGACGTTCACGGCCGTGCCGGGCACAGGCGGCGCGTTGATGGGAGTCGTCGGCCTCGCGGCCGCGTTGATCGCGGTCCGCCAGCCTTCGCCCGACCGGTGGCTGCTGGTCTGGCTGGCGGCCGCCGCGCTGGCGGCGATCGTCGGCGTCACCGCCATCGTGCTCAAGGCGCGGCGGGCGGCGCTCGCGCTCGACGGGCGCACCGCGCGGCACTTCGCCACAGGCCTGATCGCCCCGCTCGGGGCCGGGGCGGCGATCACGTACGCGTTGTGGTCGGCGGGACTCTACTCCGTGATGCCAGGCGTGTGGCTGCTGCTGTACGGCACCGGCGTCCTCATCGGCGGCATGTTCGCCGTGCGCGTCGTGCGCGTGACGGGCCTGTTGTTCATGGCCTTCGGATTTGCGGCGGTGCTGATGCCGCAGTACGGCAATGTGTGGCTGGGCGCGGGATTCGGCGCGCTCCAGACGATCGGCGGCATTTTCATAGCGAGGCGGCATGGCGGCTAGAGCGGCACGACAGCATTCGACGATGCCCGCGCGGCGGATCGCGGCGCCCGAGCGGCACGCGACGCAGCTCGATCGACTGATTCACGACCGTATGCGCCTGGGCATTCTGAGCGCGCTGGCGGCGGCGCCGTCCATCACGTTCACGGATTTGCGGACGGCCCTGGACGCGAGCGACGGCAACCTCAGCGTGCACGCCCGCAAGCTCGAAGACGCGGGTTATATCGCGTGCACGAAGGGCTTCGACGGGCGAACGCCGCGGACGGACTACCGCCTCACCGCGGCCGGGCGGAAGGCGTTCGAAAAGTACCTCGATCACATGGAAGCGCTGATCGCGGCCACGCGCAATCGATCGGAGAAATAGGGGAACCCATCGATGAAGACGACGTCGGCGTGGCTTCTTGCGGCGGCACTTGCCGCCTCTGCGTGCTCGCTGTTGTACCAGACGCCGCCGACGCCACTAGCCGACGCGGCCTGGCGCGGAGATCTTGCGGCCGTTCGCCGGCTCGTCGCCGAGGGCGCCGACATCAATGAGCTGAACGGCGCACCCTTGTCCCTGGCGGCGCGCGGCGGGCATCCCATCGGCCCGCATCGGTGCGGCACAGAAGACCCCGGACGGCCGGCCCTGATCGCCGCGCTGCTCGATCTCGGCGCGAATCCGAATCAGCGCGACGGCCGCCCGCCGACTCCCGGCGGGTCATCGGGCTGGACGCCCTTGTTCGTCGCGCTGCACCATCGGCAGTTCAAATCGGCGACGGTCCTGCTCGAGCGTGGCGCTGACCCGACCATGAAAAGCGATCAGGGCATGACGGTCATGGACATGGCGAAGGTCGAAGGCGCGCCGGAGCCAGTGCTCAGACTCATCGAGCAAAAGGCGGCAGAGCGACCGGCGTCGCGGTGAAAGACCGGCACGTCGCCCCGCGAAAAAAAGAACGGACAAGTAGCCGGCGGGCTTAAGCCCGCCGACTACGTGAGTTTGTACGCCTCCTTGACCGGCCGGAGTGGCCGATCGAACCAATAGGGCCGGCGCGTGCCGTCCGGTCCGGGGGCGGGCCGGGTCTTGGCCATCCATTCCTTGTACAGCTCGTGCGACCGATTCGTGTCGACGGAAATGTCGCCGTACCGATCGCCGGATCCGGCCTTCTCGACCGTGACACGCTGATGCCAGCAGTGCATGCCGCTCACGGGGTCGGGCTGCACGGGGAACGTGATGTTCTGGTGGACACCGATCTCGCTCCACCAGATACGCGAGCTGTCGGCGTCGGTACTGTCGAATGGCTGCGCGCCATGGATCTGCCGCATCTCGTAGCGGCCGTCCGTGTTCGTGATCTGGACCAGTGACGTCGCGACGCGCGCGCCGCCTTGCTCCTCGTGCAGGCGCCATCGTCCCAGATGATGCGACATGCCGACGACACCCGGCCGGATGCCCTCCGTGATCCAGGCGCGCGTGACGAAATGGCCGATCGCGGTCCTGACTTTGACGAGATCGCCGTGCGCCAGTCCGAGCCTGGCGGCGTCACCGGTGGCGATCCAGAGCGGGTTGTTGTGCGAAATCTCGTACAGCCACTTCACCGGAGAGCGCGTGTGGACGAGCGTCGGCAGCCGGAAATTCGGGAGCAGGTCGAACTCGTTTTTCGCGCGATCGAGATCGCGCCAGTAGACATGACCCGGCGCGTACTGTGGAATCGCGTGCTCCGGCCAGCCCCACGACTCGAGCGTCGGTGAAAAGAATTCCAGCAGGCGTGACGGCGTGTTGAAACCGGCGCGGCGCACGCCGTCGATCACGACTCCAGGCGCACCATCGTCGACTGTCTGTTCGTGCGTCTTGCTGTATGCGACGTCGTCCACCTTGAACACGCCGTAGCGCCGCATGTACTGCAGCGGCGAGAGGCTCTCCTTATGCGCGGCTTCCGGCAGCCCGGGGACGGAGTTTTCGAAGATCCAGCCGTAGTACTCGTCGGCGGTGATGCGCTCGCCCGGACGGTAGGGCGACTCGAAGAACTTGCGGATGCCGAGCGATCCGTCCGGATCGATCCGCCAGGACAGGGCGATCCAGAATTCGCTCTCTTCCCACACCTCGCCCGGATTCGCCTGATGCGTGAACTCGACGTGCTTGCCTTGTTTTTCCATCGCCACGCGCGTGACCGGCTGGCGGAATCCGAGCCACCGGCCGGCGTGCGTTTCCTGGCTCATCGTGTCGTGGCGCTCGGTGCCCAGGCCCATCGGCAGCACGTAGTCCGCGAACCATGCGGTCTCGCTCCAGATCGGCGTCAACGCGACGTGCATGCCGATCTTCGATTCGTCGCGCAGCACTTCCATCCACGTGAACCCATCAGGATTTGTCCAGAGCGGGTTGTAGACGCGCGTGAAATACGTGTCCAGCTTGCCGCGCCCCTCTTTGAGGAAGTGGGGCAGCAGGAAACTCATTTCAAAGAACGCGAGCGGGAATTCTTTGGGGAACAGCAGTTCATTCCAATAGTCGGGCGGCGGCGGCGGATTCGGATGTTTCGGGACGAACTTGTTCGTCACGTGCAGGTTGACGCCGCCGGGCTCGCCGATGGCGCCCATGAGGACGACGATCAGGTAGAGACTGCGAGTGATTTGCCAGCCCCACAAATGCCCTGCGGCGGCCGCGCGCCAGCTGTGCGTGGCAAAGGCCGTTCCGGCCGAGGCGATCGCATCAGCTGCCTCGATGACGTGCGCCGCCGGCACGCCGGTTTCGGCTTCCGCGTACTCGGGCGTGAACGTCGCGTACTCGGTCAGGAGCGCCTGCTCGAACGACTCGAACGTGCGCGGCAGTTCCGGATGGCGGGCCGCCAGATACGCATCCCAGTTCACCCAGCGGCGCACAAACTCGCGGTTGTACCGGCGCGTCTCGATGAGCTGTTTCGCGATGGCCAGCAACAACGCGGCTTCCGTTCCCGGATTGGCCGGCAGCCACAAGTCCGCCTTCGCCGACGTGTTGGACAGGCGTGGGTCGATCACGATCAGGCGCGCGCCGTGCGATTTGCCCTCGATGATCCGCTGCGCGTGCGGGTTGAAGTAGTGACCCGATTCCAGGTGCGAGGACAGCAGCAGGATCGTCTTCGCATGGGCGTAGTCCGGCGACGGCCGGTCGGCGCCTGTCCAGACAAAGTGTCCCAGCCGTGCCGATGCGGAACACACATTCGTGTGGCTGTTGTGGCCGTCGAGGCCCCACGACTGCAGCACGCGATTGACGTAACCGTCTTCGCCGGGCCGCCCGACGTGGTACATCAGCTCGCGCTTGCGGCCTTCGGTGATCGCGCGCCGGATGCGGCCGCCGAGATCGTCGAGTACCTCGTCCCATGTCACCCGCGCCCACTCGCCAGCGCCTCGCGCGCCTTTGCGCTTGAGCGGATACAACACGCGATCGGGATCTTCGATCTGGTTCGGCGTGACGACGCCCTTGGCGCACGTGCGGCCCCGGCTGCCAGGGTGGACAGGATTACCCTCGATCTTCCGGATCTCGAGCGTCTCCTTGTCGACGTACGCCAGGATGCCGCACGCCGACTCGCAGTTGAAGCAGATGCTCGGAATGATCCAGTAGTGCCGCCGCTCCTTTTTGGGCCAGCTCTTCGACTCGAAGTCGACGTAGTCGTCCCAGTCGGCGGTCGGCGGATGCGATCGGAACGTGGACACGTACCTTGTACCTTTCAGGGCAAAGGGCAAAGGGCAGAGGGCAAAGGGAACTTGGAGGGACGAAGGGCAAAGGGCAGGGACGAAAGGCAAAGGGCAAGGGACGAAAGGCAAAGGGCAAGGGACGAAAGGCAAAGGGCAAGGGACGAAGGCCGGCGGTGATGTCCCGTGCCTTTGCCCTTCGTCATTTGCCCTCCCTTTTCCCTTCTCACCTTTCAGCTCCCTTTGCCCTTTGCCCTCTGCCCTTTGCCCTGGATGATCTTCCTAGGAGTTCGGCACCGCCTGGCCCGCGTCCACCCAGATGTATTCCCACGTGAACCCGCCGGCCAGGGCGAACACGGCGGCTGGGATGATGTATGACGGAGACAGCGCGACCGACGGCGACAACATCATCCACACCAGCGCCACGGGCACCGCGCCGCCGAGGCCGATCGCGCCGATCCAGAACAGGCCGGCATACGGGCCGCGTCGAATTGCGCGAACCGCCAGTTCGTGGTGCCGCGTCGGGCTGGGCGTGAGCACATTCTCCAGCAACAGGATCGCGACGTGCACGGCCGCGCCACTGGCCATCGCCATCGCCAGCAGGCCGACCGTCGGGATGGGCGCGCCAACGACGATCCCCGTCAGCAGCATCGCCGCGCTGCCCTCCGTGGCCGCTTGCGCCAGCAGATCGAGTGTGTTGTGCGCGCCCTGCCAGAGATCACGCGCCAGGCCTTGCGCGAAGAGGAACCCGGTGTAAGCCGTCGCCCCGAGCGCCAGCAACAGCGCGACCGGCGCCAGCCACGCCAGCAGCGAGATCCATCCCAGCCAGGCTGACAGCACCCAGAGCGCGGCCACGGTGCTGTGTCCGGCGAGCAGAAACGCGCCGCGCGCGAGCCACGACGACCAGTTGGGCCGCGTCATGATCAGAAAGAACCGCTCCGGCCGCTCGAGATCGACGACCAGCACGATGGCCGTCGCGATGGCAAACAGGACCGACACGATCGGACCGCCGAGCGCGACGAGGGCGGATCGGTCGCCCAGCATCCACAACAGCGCCGACAAGAACATGGCGCCCGTGGAAATGCCCTTGAACAGCAGGTACAGCGCGAGATCGAACCCCCACGCCTGACGATGGGGCGCGTCGTAGTCCACGCGCGCGTCACCGGGCCGTTCGGGGTCCGGCTCCAGCGATCCCAGCGGCCGCAGTTTGACCTGGCCCTCTTTGAACATGAACGGCCGGGTGGCGATTTCCGGCCGCATCGCCGCCTCGTCCGCGCCCAGATAGAAGATCTTCGGCCCCGTGCCTTTTTCCGGCTTGCGGACCATGAACGACTCGCGCTGGACGATCCGCGCGACCTCGCTCGTCGGGTCGTCCAGGTCGCCGAAGATCCGGCACTCGGTCGGGCACACGCTGACACACGCCGGTTCGAGTTTGTTCTCGATGCGATTCGCGCAGAAATTGCATTTCTCCGCCGTGCGTGTGTTCGGGTCGATGAACAGCTGGTCGTACGGGCACGCCGCCATGCACGCGCGGCAGCCGATGCAGAAGTCGCCGTGCAGATCCACGATGCCGTCCCGCCGCCGGAAGAGCGCGCTCGTCGGGCAGATGTTCATGCACGGGGCGTCCTCGCACTGGTTGCACAGCACGGGGAGGAACAGGCGTTGCGTCTGCGGGAACGTCCCCTTCTCGACGGTCTTGACCCAGCAGCGGTTGACGCCGACAGGAATGTCGTGCTCGGACTTGCACGCGATCGTGCACGCGTGGCAGCCGATGCACTTCCGCAGATCGATCGCGAATCCGTAGTGGGCCAAGGCGCCGACTATAGCAAACCGGAGCGCCCCCTCTGCTACACTCGCTTCCTCCACACGACCATTGGTGAGGAAGGCATGCCAAAGGACCGGATTGCGCGCGATGCCGGTTCCGTGGATGTACCCGCCGATCCCACCACGACCTTCGAGTTACTGACGCGCGCCAACGGTGGTGACCGTCTGGCGCTGGAGGCCCTCTTCATCCGTCACGGCCCGCGCCTGCGCCGGTGGGCCAGCGGCCGGCTGCCCGCCTGGGCCCGTGAGATGACCGATACGGACGACCTCGTCCAGGACGCGCTGCTGCAGACGTTCAAGAAACTCGAAGGGTTCGACGTCCGTGGGACGGGCGCCTTGTATGCCTACCTGCGCCAGGCTGTCCTCAACCGCGTCAAGGACGAGCTTCGGCGGAAGAGCCGGCGTCCGCAGGCCGTGACCCTGGACGACTTGGCCGTCGATGCCGGACCTTCTCCACTGGAGCGGGCCATCGGCAGCGAGGCGCTCGCTCGCTACGAAGCCGCACTTGCTCAGCTGACGCCTGATGACCAGGCGGCGATCATCGGGCGGCTCGAATTGGGCTGCTCGTACGAGGAGCTTGCCGAGACGATGGGCAAGCCGACGCCAGACGCGGCGCGCAAGGCTGCCCAGCGCGCGTTGATGAAGCTCGTGGCGCAGATGGAGCTCCTGCTGTCCGAACAGTCGTCGCCCGGCGTTTAGGTGGACAGGGCAACGCCCGAGGAGTTCATGGACTTGGCAGAGCACGCCCACCTCATCGACGAGTTGGCCGGATCCGTCATCGACGGTACGCCGGTGGACTGGACATCGGCCACCGTCGAGCCCTCGGCGGGCCCTCTGCTGGCCCAGTTGCAGATCGTCGCCGCCGTCGCTCAAGTTCATCGCACGGCCCCGGTGCCATCCGCCATTCCCGAGACCTGGGGCCACCTCAAGATCCTGGACCGGATCGGGCGAGGGTCGTTTGGGGACGTGTACCGGGCCTGGGATAGCCGTCTCGATCGCGAAGTCGCGCTCAAACTGATTCCCGCCATCGGACTGGCGGACGATCAGCTCCCGTCGTCCGTCATCCAGGAGGGACGCCTGCTGGCTCGAGTGCGGCATCCCAACGTCGCCGTCATCCACGGGGCCGAACAGATCGGCCACCGCACCGGACTCTGGATGGAACTCGTCCGCGGCCGCACGCTGGAAGAGGCGCTGCGCGACAGGACCTTTACACCCGACGAGGTGATTCGCATCGGGATCGATCTCGCGGGCGCCGTGGCGGCCGTGCATGCCGCGGGCCTTCTGCATCGCGATATCAAGGCGCAGAACGTCATGCAGTCCGAGGACGGCCGCGTGGTGCTCATGGATTTCGGCACGGGACGCGAGTCTGTCGACGAGCGATCGGACCTCGCGGGCACGCCGCTGTATCTGGCGCCTGAAGTGTTCGCTGGACAAGCCGCCAGCGCGCAGAGCGACGTCTACAGTCTTGGCGTCCTGCTCTATCACCTGCTGACCTGTTCGTTTCCCGTGCAGGGTCGGACGCCGGCCGAAGTCCGTCGTGCGCACGAGTTGACTGAGCGGATCGATCTGCGTGCTGCCTGTCCAGGTGCCCCGGCGCGGCTCGTTGCCGCGATCAGCCGGGCGATCGATCCGAACCCTGGCCGCCGATATCCGTCCGCCGATGCGCTGGGCCACGAACTGGAGAGACTCGTCCCGCGGTCGCGCGGGCGATGGCTCGGCTACGTCGCAGCGGCGGCGCTCGGTATCGCGCTCGTCTTCACGGCCCGCGGCCTTTTGCCAGACTCGCGCGCCAGGGCACTCTCCGGCCCTGTTCTTTCTGCCGGCGAGCCTCTCACGATCGCCGTATTGCCGTTTGCCTACCCCGGTCCGGAGCCAGACGGTCAGTTGGTCGCCGACGGGCTGACTTCGGAGATCGCTCATCGCCTCGGCGTGATTGACGGGCTTTCGGTGCATGCGGCGGAAATATCGTCCGCTGTGCCGCGTCCCAAGGTGGACATCCGGACGGCTGGCCGCGATCTCCACGTCAATCTCGTCCTGACTGGATCCGTGGTCGCCTCGAGCGGCCAATTACTCGTGAAGGCGGATCTTGTACGGGTCGCCGACCTTGCGTTGGTCTGGAGCGACTCGTTCCCTCAAACCGGCGGCAACGTGAAAACCGCCCAGGACGATCTCTCGTTGTCCATCGTCAACCGCTTGAGGTTGCATGTGGGCCAGGGGCAGCGTCGCTACGACCGCGATCCGGACGTCAATCAGCTGTTCCTGAAAGCTCAGTTCTTTTTGGAAAGACGCCACATCGATAATTCGCGGCTAGCCGCTGACCTGTACGAACAGGTTCTCGCACGAGATCCCCTGGATGCTCCGTCGCTGGCCGGGTTGGCGAGCGCCATCGGTGCGTTCTCGCGCGCCCGTCCTGGTGAATCGATGCCTCCGCCGGACCCGCGAATGGACGAAGCCGCTAATGAAGCCTACCGGATCGATCCGCTTCTGCCGCAGGCTCTGTCGGCGATGGGCAGCCTCCGCGCGCGCGACCGGGACTTTCTGAAAGCCGAGGAGTTTTTCCGCGAGGCATTGAAGCGCAATCCAACGCTGACCACGACCTACACGGAATTCGTGCTCACCGTCCTGGAACCGATGAGCAGAGACGACGAATCGCTGAAACTGCTCAAGGATGCCCAGAAGGTCGCTCCGGATTCTTACGACGTGCGGCGGGTCATGGCGATGGTGCAGGTTGACTTGGGTCTGTACGACGACGCCATTGAAAGCGCGCAGTGGGTGCTCGAACGCGATCCGGTTTTCCCCTTCGCAGGCAAATGGCTGGGTCGTGCCCTGATGCTGTCGGGGCGCGTCGAGGAGGCGCAATCCATCTTCGAACGCCCACCGGTCGATGCCGGCCTCCTCGGCTATCTCTATGCGGTGACCGGGCGTCGCAAGGAGGCGTTGGACCTGGCCGCCCTGCACGCCGACGAGCCGATGCGCCTGATGCTGATCTATGGAGGCCTCGGCGACAAGAACCGAGCGTTCGATGCGCTGGAGAAGGAGATCGCCAACGGGTTCTGGTGGCGCGCGGCCCACTGGATCCACCGGCCTGAGATGGCGGTGTTGCGGGGAGATCCTCGACTCGACGCGATCAAGACGCGCCTCGGTTTGCCTCAGTAACTACCAGCCGATCTGCACGCCAATGCGCGCTATCCGAGGCGGTGTGATCGCGAGCGGCCG
>Ga0105248_10008547_pt1 | contig 11239 bp, 11 predicted proteins | sample KBSS34metaG_FD_81524 | JGI IMG/M metagenome (GOLD analysis project Ga0105248, IMG submission 81524) | Switchgrass rhizosphere microbial communities from Kellogg Biological Station, Michigan, USA - KBS S3-4 metaG | ecosystem: Host-associated > Plants > Roots > Rhizosphere > Soil | place...
ACGAGACGCCGGTGCTCATGCCCGCGCCGATCTACTACGCGCATCGCCTCGTCGAGCGCCAGGCGATGCTGCGCAAGGACGGGCGCCTGCCGTGGCTTCGTCCCGACGCCAAGAGCCAGGTCACGTTCAAGTACGTGGACGGCAAGCCCGCCGAGATCGACACGGTGGTGCTCTCCACCCAGCACTCGCCGGAGATGTCGGACGGCACGAAGATGAGGAAGGAAGCGATCGAGGCCGTGATCGAGACGATCGTGAAGCCGGTCCTTCCAAAGGAGTGGCTCAAGAACACCAAGTACCTCGTGAATCCCACCGGCCGCTTCGTGGTCGGCGGCCCGCAGGGCGATTGCGGGCTCACGGGGCGCAAGATCATCGTGGACACCTACGGCGGCGCGTGCCCGCACGGCGGCGGCGCGTTCTCCGGCAAGGATCCCTCGAAGGTGGACCGCTCGGCGGCGTACGCCGCGCGCTACGTCGCGAAGAACGTCGTGGCCGCGGGACTCGCGCGCATGTGCACCATCCAGGTGAGCTACGCGATCGGCGTCGCGAAGCCCATCAACATCACGGTGTACACGGAAGGCACGGGCGTGATCGCCGACGACAAGATCGCCCAGCTCGTGCACGACCACTTCGACCTTCGCCCGCGCGGCATCATCAAGATGCTCGACCTGCTGCGCCCGATCTACCAGAAGACCGCCGCTTACGGCCACTTCGGCCGCGAGGAGCCGGAATTCACGTGGGAAGCCACCGACAAGGCGGCCGTCCTGCGCGAAGCGGCGGGCCTCAAGGGCGAAGCGAAGCCGCGCGCTTTCGCAGCCGCCGACTAGCCGAAGTTCTTCGCCATCACCGGGGCCACGGCGGGCAACGCCGTGGCCCTTTTCGCGATCTCGACCGACTTGGGCGTGTTCTTCGCGAACCACAGCACGCCCGGGCGCCAGCGCGTCATCGCGGCGACATAGAGGTCGAGGGCGCTGAAGCGCTCGCCGAGGAACCATGGCGCCCGTGCCTGCGCCTCGAGTTGCGCCCAGAGCGCCTTGCGATGGTTGTCGGTGCTCTCGCGCAGTCGCTTCGAGGCGGCTTCGTCGTCGACCCACTTCTTCGGGTCGTCGCCGTATGTGTATGTGGGATAGACCGCTGCGACGGTAAAGACGGCCCAGCGATAGAACGCCTGGCGGTGCGGGTCGCCCCGCGGTGGAATGAGACCCGCTTTAGGAGCGGCGTCGTCGACGTAATGCAGCATCGCGAGCGACTCGGTCATCACCTCGCCCGAAGGCAGCACCAGCGTGGGGACTTGTCCCAGCGCGTTGAACTGCAGCAGCCGCGGCCGCGTGGGGCTGTCGTTCGAGTAGTCCACTTCCTCGTAATCCAGGGGCATTCCGGCCACCGCGAACGCCGCCTCGACGATGGCGTTGCCGCAGCCTTTGCAGCCGAGAAGGAGGGGTTTGTCCATGGGACGGAATGGTACAATGGCGTCGTTCGAGGAGCGCTGCGACGGCTGTGAAGCCGCCAGGCTCGAACCTTCCAAAACGGCGCTCGTTGATCCGCGACTTGCTCGCGGGGGACGAGCCCGACGAAAACCCCCCTCCGCTGGCAGGCGCCTTTTGACGAAAGGACGCGCATGAACGCACGCACCAAACCCGAGAATTTCACCGACTACAAGGTCGCCGACCTCAATCTCGCCGCCTGGGGCCGCAAGGAAATCCTGATCGCCGAGACCGAGATGCCCGGCCTCATGGCCATCCGCGAGGAATACAGCGCCTCCAAGCCCCTGAAGGGCGCGCGCATCACGGGGTCGCTGCACATGACCATCCAGACCGCGGTGCTCATCGAGACGCTGGAGGAGCTCGGCGCCGAGATCCGCTGGGCCTCGTGCAACATCTTCTCGACGCAGGACCATGCCGCCGCGGCCATAGCCGCCACCGGGGTGCCGGTCTTCGCGGTGAAGGGCGAAAGCCTCGAGGACTATTGGGATTACACCCACCGCATCTTCGAGTGGGGCGATGGCAAGTTCACCAACATGATCCTGGACGACGGCGGCGACGCGACGCTGCTGCTCCACCTGGGCGCGCGCGCCGAGAAGGACGCATCCGTCCTCTCGAAGCCGGGCAGCGAGGAGGAGCGAGTGCTCTTCGCCTCGATCAAGGCGAAGCTCTCCGCGGATCCGAAGTGGTATTCGACGCGCCTTGCGCAAGTGAAGGGCGTGACGGAGGAGACCACCACCGGCGTGAAGCGCCTCTACCAGATGGCCAAGGACGGCTCGCTCAAGTTCCCCGCCATCAACGTGAACGACTCGGTGACCAAGAGCAAGTTCGACAACCTCTACGGCTGCCGCGAATCGCTCGTCGACGGCATCAAGCGCGCGACCGACGTGATGATCGCGGGCAAGGTGGCCCTGGTTTGCGGGTACGGCGACGTGGGCAAGGGGAGCAGCCAGGCGCTGCGCGCGCTCTCCGCGCAGGTGTGGGTGACCGAGATCGACCCCATCTGCGCGCTGCAGGCCTCGATGGAGGGCTACCGCGTGGTGACGATGGAGTACGCCGCCGACAAGGCCGACATCTTCGTCTCGGCCACCGGCAACTTCAACGTGATCACCCACGAGCACATGAAGCGCATGAAGAACAACGCGATCGTGTGCAACATCGGACACTTCGACAACGAGATCGACGTGGCGTCCCTCAAGCAATACCAGTGGGAGAACATCAAGCCGCAGGTCGACCACGTGATCTTCCCCGACGGCAAGCGCATCATCCTGCTCGCCGAGGGGCGCCTCGTGAACCTGGGCTGCGGCACGGGCCACCCGTCGTACGTGATGAGCTCCTCGTTCGCCAACCAGGTGATCGCGCAGATCGAGCTGTTCGGCAACCACGACAAGTACAAGGTCGGCGTCTACGTGCTGCCCAAGCACCTGGACGAGAAGGTGGCGCGCTTGCAGCTGAAGAAGCTCGGAGCGCAGCTCACCGAGCTCACCGGGGAGCAGGCGAAGTACATCGGCGTGGACAAGCAGGGACCGTACAAGCCCGAGACCTACCGGTACTAAGTGGCCGACCGAGTCTTCAGTTTCGAGTTTTACCCGCCGAAGACGCCGGAGGGCGCGCAGAAGCTGCGCACGACGTGGAAGCAACTGGGGCAGCTGAAGCCCCAGTTCTTCTCCGTCACCTACGGCGCGGGGGGATCCACGCGCGAAGGCACGCTCAGCACCGTCCTCGAGATACTCAAGGACGGGCACGCGGCCGCGCCGCACATCTCGTGCATCGCCTCGTCGCGCGAGAGCCTGCGCGAGGTGATCCACCAGTACAAGGACCACGGCATCCGCCACATCGTGGCGCTGCGCGGCGACCTGCCGTCGGGCCTCGCGCAGTCGGGCGAGTTTCGCTACGCCTCGGAGCTGGTGAAGTTCATCCGCGAGGAGACCGGCGACTGGTTCCAGATCGAGGTGGCGTGCTATCCCGAATACCATCCGCAGGCGCGCAAGCCGCAGCATGACCTCGCGGCATTCAAGGCGAAAGTAGACGCCGGAGCGAACGCCGCCATCACGCAATACTTCTATAACCCGGACGCGTACTTCAACTTCGTCGACCAGGCCCGCGAGGCCGGCATCGAAATTCCCATCGTCCCGGGAATAATGCCGATCAACAACTTCTCCCAGCTCGCGCGCTTCTCCGACGCGTGTGGAGCGGAGATCCCGCGCTGGATGCGCATGAAGCTCGAATCATTCGGCGACGACACGGCCTCCATCAAGGCGTTCGGCTTCGACGTGGTCACCGATCTGTGCGACAGGTTGCTGCAGGGCGGTGCGCCGGGCCTGCACTTCTACACGATGAATCTCGCCGGCCCCGCCTCGACGATCTGGCAGCGGCTCGGGCTTTAAGGTTCGCGAAGGTTGTAAAAGCCCTCCCTGCAAGGGAGAATCGGGGCACGACACCCAGGGAGAGTCGCGCCGTGAGCACCGTCGAGGAAAAACCCAGCGAAGCCGTTCCGCATCCCAGCACAACCCTCGCGGCGCACATCCGTACGCTCCCGCCCAACGAGGCCGCGGCGCTGATCGAGCGCACCGTCCCGTCCGAGGCGGTCGAGGCCCTCATGCAGCTCAATCCGGCGATGGTCCAGGGGATCCTGAGCCACCTGGACAAGGAGCCGCGCCGCTTCATCGCCGCTTCGGCCCCGCCCGAAGTGGCCGAGCAGTGGAAGCGCAACACGAACTATGCGGAAGGGACGATCGGCCGCCTCATGGAGGCGCCGCTCGCCGTGTTCCGGCCCGAGATGACCGTGGGCGAAGCGATCGAGGCGCTGCGCCCGCTGGTGCGCACGGCGTTCGTCACCTACGTCTACGTGATCGACTCTGATGGGCACCTCGAAGGGCTGGTGACGATGCGCGACCTGCTCTTCAACGCGAAGGACGCCCACCTGTCGGACGTGATGCTCGCCAGGCCGTTCGCGCTCAAACCCGACGCGCCAGTGCCCGACGCAATGAAGCTCACCGTGAACCGGCACTATCCCCAATATCCGGTGACGGACTCCGACGGCAGGCTCGTGGGCCTCGTGCGGGGAGCAGCCCTTTTCGAGCTGGAGGCCTTCGAGATCACCGCGCAGGCGGGCTCGATGGTCGGCGTGGAAAAGGAAGAGCGCATCGCCACTCCGATCAAGCAGAGCTTCAAGTTCCGCAACCCGTGGCTGCTCATCAACCTGCTCACCGCGTTCGCTGCGGGCGGCGTAGTGGCGATCTTCCAGGGCACGCTCGACAAGCTCGTGATCCTGGCCACTTTCCTCCCGGTCCTCGCCGGGCAGTCGGGCAACACCGGCTGCCAGGCGCTCGCCGTGACCGTGCGCGGCATCACGCTGGGCGACGTGAAGGCGGGCGCCGGCAAGGAGCTCATGTCGAAGGAGGCGCTGCTCGGGCTTGCGAACGGGGCGGTCACGGGCTTCCTTTGCGGGCTCGCGATGTACGGCTATGCGTTGGTCGAGAAGAACCCGCACGCGCTGATGCTGGGCGTCGTGGTGATGCTGGCGATGATCGGCAGCTGCGCCTTGTCGGGAATCTCCGGTGCGCTCGTGCCGCTCGCGCTGAAGAAGTTGGGCTTCGATCCGGCCACGGCCTCGAGCATCATCGTGACGACGGCCACGGACGTGTCGAGCATGGGCCTCATGCTGGGACTGGCCGCGCTCCTCATTTCGGTATAGCGGTATAGTTTCGCCCATGAAAATCGCCGCATCGCTGCTCGTGGCGCTGCTCTGCCTGGCCACGTCCGCGTGGGCCCAGGAGCAGGCGTTCACCAATCGCTCCACCGAGCTCAAGGACAAGGCCGCCGCCGAGGCGCGCACCGTCGCCACGCTTCCCGAGAACACGGAAGTGAAGGTCCTCGGCCGGGGCGGCGCGTGGACGCAGGTCAGCGCCAGCGGCCAATCCGGCTGGGTGCGCGCATTCCACCTGCGGTTTGCCGCGGTCGTCGAGAAGGGCGCGACGAGCAACAATCCGCTGTCGGGATTCTCGTCGATGTTCGGCGGCGGCAACCGGCAGCAGGCCACCATCGCGACCACCGGGATCCGCGGCCTGTCGCCCGACGACCTGAAGAACGCGGCCCCGAACAACGAAGCGCTGGCCAAGGCCAACTCGTACCGCTCGGACAAGCCGACGGCGGAGCGTTTCGCGCGCGAGGGCAAGCTGGAGAACGTGAAGGTCGATTACACCGCAGGAGGGAGCCGATGAAACGCCTCGTGGTCGCGATCGCATTGGTGCTCGGCGCGAGCCCGGTGCTCGCCATCGACTTCGGCAAGATCATCGACATCGGGCGCCAGGCGGTGCAGCAGCAGGCGACGGCGAAGGAGTTCTCCGAGGAGGACGAGATCGGGCTGGGCCAGGCCGCGACGGCGAGCTTCCTCGGCGCTTCGCCCCTGCATCCCGACGCGAGCCTGCAGCGCTACGTGAACCGCGTCGGCAAGTGGATCGCGTTGCACAGCGACCGTCCGGACCTGCCGTGGACCTTCAGCGTCATCGACACGGAAACCATCAACGCCTTTGCGTTGCCGGGCGGGTCGATCATCGTCTCGAGCGGCCTGCTCAAGCGGTTGAACAGCGAATCGGAGCTGGCGGGCGTGCTCGCGCACGAGATCGCGCACGTCGCGAGGAAGCATCAGATCAACGCGATCCAGTCGGGCATGCAGGCGGACTTCTGGAAGAATGTCGGCACGTCGGTGGCGGCCGATCGCGTGAAGATCGGCGGCGGCGCGGTGGGAAGCGCCGTGGGCAGCATGGCCAAGCCGTACATCCTCGATGCGGCCGGCAACCTCATCAAGGACGGTTTCTTCCTGCGCCCGCTCGATCGCGGCCTGGAGAGCGAAGCCGACCAGCTCGCCATCGTGCTCGCCACGCGCAGCGGCTACGATCCGTACGGCCTGGTGGGCGCGCTGCAGATGCTCGCGCAGTTCAAGGGCGGCGGCGACGCGGCCTCCATCTTCAGCACGCACCCCTCGGCCACCGACCGCATCGCGGATCTCGAGAAGTTCATGCCCTCGGTCGAGTCGTACGCGAAGCATCCGCAGCTGCTCGAGGCGCGCTTCAAGCAGAACGTCAGGTGACGCTTCGGGGCATGCCCCGAAATTCCATCCGGTGGGGCGCGTGGGCGTCGATTTTCGGCGCGCTCTCGTTCATCGTCGTCGTCGCGACGTTGCACACGCTGCAGCCCGGATACGATCCGTCGGCGCAGCTCATGAGCGAGCTCGCGCTCGGGCCTCACGGCTGGGCGATGCTGATCGCCTTTTGCGGGTTGGCGCTCGGCACGGCGGGCATCGCGCTCGCCATCGCTTCGATGGGCGCATCGCCGATCCTCACTTCGCTCCTGGCGGCGTCGTCGTTTTTTTTCCTCGTCTCCGGCGTGTTTCCGCTCGGAGAAACGTCGACGATCCACATCGCGGCGATCGCCACGGCCTTCGTCTTCTCGGTGCTGGCAATGTACTTCTTCCCTGCGCTGGGGGGCGATGCGCGCGCGCTCGCCGGTCGCGGACTTTCGTGGTCGTGCGCGGCGGGAGTCGCGGCGAGCGTCGCGCTCGGACACTCCGCCCTGCCGATGGGAATCGGACAGCGCCTCGCGGCCGGTTTTCTCCTGCTCTGGATCGTCGCCGTCGGCTGGCGCCTCAGGGGCGCTTCGCCGACATGAGCTGGTCGTAGACGAGCTGGTAAGGGGCCGGGGTGATCGCCATCGCCCCGCGGAACGGCCGGTCGAGCGCGATCACGATGAAGAGCACCATCGCGACGAATCCCGCCAGGAGCGCGGAAAGAACGACGTGGTGGCGCGTGTCCTCGACCGGCACGAAGAGCGACAGCACCAGGCAGCCCATCGCGCCCGGCAGGATCGCCCACCAGATGACGATGGGCAGGCCCGTCGTCACCGCGTCCAGGCGCTGGCGACGCGCCTGCACCAGGCGGTTGTATTGCGCGAGCGTTTCGCCATGAACGACTTCTTGCCCCTTGGTCGCCGGCTCGAACGCGAACAACTGTTCCTGCAGCTTGTCGAGCAGATCGCTGCCGCGCGTGATGTAGCGGCCTTGGCGATGCGCGGGGAAAGCCTCGTAGATGATCTGGTGCGTGTAGGCCTTCAATGTCTCGCGTGCCTCGTCACGTTTCGACTGGGGATAGCCGCCGAAGTCGCGGTACAGGCCCGCGATCGTTGTCGCTTCGTCGGAGACGATGCCGGCCACTACCTCGTATCGCGCCCATACGGCAACGGCCGTGAGCGCGGCAATGAGGCTGAAGAGCACGAAACCCGCCTGCATGACCGCGATGCTGAAGTAGAGCGCGGGGTCGCCGGTGATGCGTACGCGCGGGAACACCCACCGGCGCAGCACGCCCAGCGCGATGAGCGTGAAGCCCATCAGCCACACGTTCAGGCCCACTGCGAGCACCCACAGCGGAAGCCCCATCAGGAAGTCGATCATGCTCGGCGGCCCTCCCCGGCCGCGTCGCTACGCCACGTTCGCTACTTTCTTTCTTGCGTGCCGTGCGTCCTGCGCGTGCAGCGTCGCGTACGCCTGGTGCGCGGCCGCTTCCGCCTCTCCCACCTTGATCGCGAGCCCCATGTCCATGAGCACCGAGCCCAGCGCCGACAGGCACAGCATCACGTTGTCGGGCCGGCACGAGTAGCCCATGAGGCCGAAGCGCCAGATCTTCCCCTTGAGCGGCCCGAGACCCGCGCCGATCTCGAGCGAGAATTCGTTGAGCAGCGTCTTGCGCACCGTCTCTTCATCGACGCCCTGCGGGCATTCCACCGCGTTCATCTGCGGCAACTGGTAGGCCTCGGCGACGCGGAACTTGAGGCCCATCGCCTCGAGGCCGGCCTTGAGCGCCAGGTGATGGCGGCGATGCCGTGCCCACGAGTTGTCGAGGCCTTCTTCCTTGATGAGGAGCAGCGCCTCGTGCAGCGCGAAAAGCGAATTGGTCGGAGCGGTGTGGTGATACGTGCGGTTCGTCGCACCCCAGTAGCTTGCGAGCAGGTTCATGTCCATGAACCAGCTGTGGACCTTGTCCTTGCGAGCCTTCACGAACTCGACCGCGCGCTCGGAGAACGACACGGGCGACAAGCCCGGCGTGCATGACAGGCACTTCTGGCTCGCCGAGTAGACGGCGTCGATCCCCCACTCATCGACGCGCACGGGCGTTCCGCCGAGCGAGGTCACCGCATCCATGATCACCATGGCGCCGTGCTTGCGTGCGATCTTCGCGAGCGCCGCGGCGTCCGATTGCGCGCCGGTGGAAGTCTCGGCGTGCACGAACGCGAGGATCTTCGCATCCGGATGCTTCTTGAACGCGCCATCGACCTTGTCGGGATCGACGGGCTTGCCCCATTCGTCGTCCACGACGATCGCGGTGCCGCCGCAGCGCTCTACGTTCTCGAGCATGCGCCCGCCGAAGACGCCGTTGCGGCACACGATCACTTTCATGCCGGGCGTCACCAGGTTCACGAAGCAGTACTCCATGCCGACCGAACCCGGACCCGAAACCGGGAACGTGAGCGCGTTGTCCGTCTGGTACACGTAGCGCAGCAGCGACTTCAGCTCCTCCATCATCTCGACGAAGACGGGATCGAGGTAGCCGATGGCCGGCTGGCTCATCGTGGTGAGCACGCGCGGGTGGATCTCGGTGGGACCGGGGCCCATGAGCGTGCGCTGCGGCGGGTGGAACGAAGTGATCTTCTTGGTCGATGCGATCTGCTTGAGTGTCATGGCTTCATGCGCGAGGCGCGCGCTACGAGGTTGATCGGTTGGGCCTTGGGCTCATCCGTCGCCATGACTCTCGTGAAGTCGTGCAGCGTTCGGTCCAGCAGGTGCGACGGCGCGACATTCGTGAGCGCGCCGAAGATGGTGTCGATGCGTCCGGGGTGCTTCTTCTCCCATTCGCGCAGCATCGCCTTCACCTGCTTCCTCTGCAGCTGCTCCTGGGAGCCGCAAAGGTCGCACGGGATGATGGGGAACTCGCGAATCTGCGCATACGCCTCGAGGTCGGATTCCTCGACGTAGGCGAGCGGCCGGATGACGACGTGCTTGCCGTCGTCGGAGACGAGCTTGGGCGGCATCGCCTTCAGCGTCCCGCCATGGAAAAGGTTCAGGAAGAACGTCTCGAGGATGTCGCCGCGGTGGTGGCCCAGCGCGATCTTGTTCGCGCCGAGCTCGGAAGCTACGCGGTAGAGCACGCCGCGGCGAAGGCGCGAGCAAAGCCCGCACATGGTCTTGCCTTCGGGGATCACGCGCTTCACGACGCTGTAGGTGTCCTGCACTTCGATGCGAAAGGGCACGCCGAGCGACGTGAGGTAATCCGGCAGCACGTGCTCCGGAAAGCCGGGATGGCGCTGGTCCAGGTTTACCGCGACGATCTCGAACGGCACCGGCGATTTCTCGCGCAGGCGCATCAGCACGTCGAGCATCGCGTAACTGTCCTTGCCGCCGGACAGGCACACCATCACCTTGTCGCCCGCTTCGATCATCGAGAAGTCGGCGATGGCCTGGCCCACGAGGCGGCGCAGCCGCTTGGCGAGCTTGGCCGATTCGAATTCGGCTTTGCGGGTGTCTGGCATCAGAGGTGGATTGCGCGGCCGCCGTCCACGGCGACGATCTGGCCCGTGACGAAGGGCGCATCGAGAAGCAGATATTTTACCGCGCCGGCCACGTCCTCCGGGCTGCCGATGCGCGCGAGCGGCGTCGTGGCGACGGTGCGTTCGCGTTCCGCCTCGTCGTAGTGCTTGCCGGCGTCGGGCCACAGGATAGCGCCCGGCGCCACGCCGTTCACGCGCACCTCGGGCGCGAGCTCGACGGCGAGAGCGCGCGTGAGCCCCGCGAGCCCCGCTTTCGCGACCGTGTAGACGAGGAAATCGGGCAGCGGGCGCTCGGCGTGGATGTCCACGATGTTCACGATCGCGCCCTTGGCATCGCGCAGGTGGCGTGCGGAGGCCTGCGCGAGGAAGAGCGGCGCTCGCAGGTTGGTACCGATCAGGTCCTGCCACTCGCGTTCACCGATCTTGCCGAACGGCGTCGAATAGAACGAGGAGGCGTTGTTCACGAGGCCATCGAGCCGACCGAAGGCGCCCGCGGCTTCGTCCGCGAGCCTGGGCAGCGCGGCGAGGTCGAGGAGGTCGGCCTGCACGACGGCGGCGGAGCCCGCGCGCCTGCCGTTGAGTTCGGCGGCCACGCGCCCGGCCTCGTCGCGCGAGCGGTTGCAGTGCAGCACCACGCGCGCGCCGGCGGCGTGCAGCGTGCGGGCGATGGTGGCCCCGATCCGGCGCGCCGCGCCGGTGACCAGGACGGCCTTTTCGTGCTGCATGCTATATTCGCCCGCACATACAGAGAACCATTCCGCAGTGTAGCGGAAGGGTCCCGATGCCCGCCGACTCCGCATTGCCTCCGCCGCCTCCCGAGGCGGTCGCGCACTCGCAACAGCTCGCAGAACGCATCGCCGAGGCGATTGTCGCCGAGGGCGACTGGATCCCGTTCTCGCGCTACATGGAGCTCGCGCTCTATACGCCCGGCCTCGGCTACTACACGGCCGGCGCGCGCAAGTTCGGCGAGTCCGGCGACTTCGTGACTGCCCCCGAGGTCTCGCCCCTGTTCGGAAAGTGCATCGGCCTGCAGGCCGGACAGGTGCTCCAGCGCGCGGGAGGCGACGTCCTCGAGCTGGGTCCCGGCTCCGGCACGATGGCCGCCGATGTCTATCAGTCGCTCAAGGAGCAGGGCGTGCTTCCGGACCGCTACCTCATGCTCG
>Ga0105248_10008548_pt1 | contig 11239 bp, 9 predicted proteins | sample KBSS34metaG_FD_81524 | JGI IMG/M metagenome (GOLD analysis project Ga0105248, IMG submission 81524) | Switchgrass rhizosphere microbial communities from Kellogg Biological Station, Michigan, USA - KBS S3-4 metaG | ecosystem: Host-associated > Plants > Roots > Rhizosphere > Soil | place...
CCGCGTTTTTGATGGGGGCGACATTTCCAGCGATGATCGCCGGATCGGCACCCGATTCACCGTCACAACGTGCGGCGCGGACAGGCTATTTGTACAGTGTCAATACCCTGGGCGCTGCGGTCGGTTGCTTCGTGGGCGGATTCGAATTTCTGTTCGGGTTCGGCGTCCAGACGACGCTGCAGTGTGCCTTTGGCCTTTACGTTCTTGCGGCTCTGTGCGGACTCATCGCCAACACGATCGGGCAGTCCAAAATCATCAAGGCCGTCCGGGAATCCGTCTCCTCGCCGGAAAAGGACTCGGCAAAGCAGGTCAAAAAGCCTAAGGCAAAAGAGGCAGCCGCAGAGCCGGCCCCCGCTGGAGATAGCCCGGCACCCCTCCCGTCAAGACGCTTTCTCTATTGCGCAACCTTCGCCATCGGATTCGTGGCACTTGCTTATGAAGTTCTTCTGACAAGGATGGGCATTCTGTACTTTGGCAATACCTTGTCGATTTTTCCCCTCGTGCTGACGGCCTTTCTGTTGGGAACGGGAGTCAGCGCCGTGCTGGGGACGTGGGCTTACGGGATATTGCGCCGTAACACCAACAAGAGCGACAGGCTGTTTGGTTTGATCGCCCTTGCGGCAGGGGCCTTTGTCCTGGTGACGCCGTATCTCCTTCTGACCGATTGGGTGATCGGGAATGACCCGTTTGCCCGGCTTGCCGATGTCGGTTCGAGAGATCCACTCCCTATCCTGGCGATCATCATCGCCCCTACCCTTCTGATCGGCGCCCTGTTGCCCGTTGCGATCAGGATGCTGCAACCGGAGGGGCGTGGCGAGGCGACGCAGGCCGCGGCCACGCTTTATGCGCTCAATAGCGCTGGGGGCCTCCTGGGCTCGGCACTGATAAACCACTACCTCGTGCCGATCATAGGTACGCAGGGTGCTTTCATATGCCTCGCTCTGATCTGCGCTGGCGTGGGGATTGTCAGCCTGCTCTCGCCGGCTAGAACGGTTGGTCGCTGGTCCTTTGCAGTCGTGAGCATCGCTTCGCTCGCATTACTCCTTGTTCTGGCATTGCCCCAACTTGCGGATCTGTACGCACGGAAGATTGCCGATTCAACCCACGCGCGTTCAACGGAGGTAAAGCTCGTTCGCGAGGGACGCGCAGCGACGGTCACCGTTCTCGATCAGACGGACGCTGAGAGGGGCACTCATCGCGACATGTACCTCAACGGCGTCGAGGAAGCATCGACCCGCTATTGGCATACTCAGCTGTTCAAGCTCCTGGGGATTCTTCCGGTGTTGCTACATGAGCCCGACAAACCCAAGGAGGTGCTGGTGATCGCCTTTGGAGCCGGAATCACAGCGGGCTCTGTGCTGGCTTCCGATCAGGTCGCCTCTCTCGATACCGTCGATCTCAATCCCGACGTGGAAGGCATCAACAACCTGTTTACCGATGTGAACGGGGATGTCTTTCACAATCCCCGATTCCATTTCCACAACGACGACGGCCGAAACTACCTGGTGACAAGCGGCAAACGCTACGATGTGATCATTTCCGATTCGACGCATCCGCGCGCCTACGACAGCTGGGTCCTCTACACGGAAGAATTCTATCGAGCCGTGCAAAAGCGTCTTCTCCCGGACGGTGTATTTGCACAGTGGGTGCCGGTGGCCGGCACGATGCAGGGAGATCTCCTCCGGATTCATCTCAACACGTTCCGCCGTGTCTTCCCAAATGCCACGCTATGGTATGTCTACGGCTCCGATCAAGCGTTTCTCCTGGCCACCCCCAAACCCTTCTCGCTCAACGTGGAGCGTGTGCAGCAACGCCTGGATAAACTTCCCAAGTGGTTCCGCGCGGAGGAATATCAGATTGACACAGTAGCTCGTATCGCTGGCTTCTTCTGGATGGACCCACGGATGACGGCAAGAGTGATTGGGGACGAGACAAGAATCAATACTGACCACTTCCACTACTTCGACAAGCAATCTGCCTTGCGACCGTCAGGGCCGGAGCGGCAACTGCCGAAATTCCACACCAGGGTCATTCCCTATCTGGAACAAGGAAACGATGCGCTTCGCGCGGCCGTCCGCGACGAGCAGATCGTGGCTCACCTGATGGCTGAGTACGCCTTTTATGGCAGCAAGGCCGACTTGTTCGGGGCGTACTGTTTCATGCCCGGGAATGGAACGGTGGCGTATTGGATGTCCCGGGAATTCTCGGGAAAGCTGCCGGACCAGGAGACCTTCTGTTCGCCTCGTTAGGGAAGATGTGAGCAAGTATCGTTCTCTGCCAGTAGATTCAAACTCAAGGAAGGACCGCACGGTGCGCCTGTCGAATCGAAGCGCAGCGCCCGCCCGGCCCTGGCCCCGTCATCTTACGCGGGGCGAGGGACCCTATTAAATTCCGAGACCGACCACGTAGCGATCAGGGCGTGGGAATCGGCAGAGCTGGGAAGCCTGCCCCGCTACCGAGGGTGTTGCACAGAGTATTCACTGGGGTGCCCGGTGCCAAGAGGTAGGACACCCCGACGATGTTTGCATCGGGATCGTTTTGGTCAAATGTATATTTGGCGAGACTGACCGTGGTCGTTTGGCTGGGACATTCAGATCTTCCACTGCAAAGCTGAAGACCACCGGAAATCACAGCCAGGTCCGCTTCGACAGTGAAGCTGCCGGCAGCGTTGCCGTTCGCGTCGTACAAGAGCTCTACGGCCGTGTAGTTGACGACGTTGGAGCTGACCTTGGTCCACGCTCCACGTCCGCCACCTCTGCTGTGGAACCCGGTATTTTGCACCGGGGAACCAGCCGTCCCGCTATTGATTGTCGTGCCCGAGGAGTAGTTAAAGGTTCCGTCACTGTTGAAAGTATAAATAATGGGACGCAGTATCGTACCGGCTCTCACTACGCTGCACGTCCAGACGCCTTGCACTCCGGGAACGTTACCAGCGGCCGTGACCTGCCCGGCCGGGATCGCAACGAGCACTCCGGCAAGACTAAAGACACCTAAGCTAGTTTTGCGGAACATAGCCTGCTCCTCCCTGTTAGATTGGACCGCGCCTCACTCTCCCTCTCGCCGACCATATGGCGAATCAAGCGTAGCAAGATCGATGCCTTGCCTTTTATCAGTCTCGAATCAGTGGCTTGGCGATGTGCGCCCATATACAACCTCGCGAATTGTAAATTCCTCCGACGCCTTCCTATCCATCTCGCGAGCGGCTATCCGCCGGAGGAGATGGGCATCAACGCGGTGACGGCGATGCGGGCAACCTTCGCCCGAGACTCACCCACCATCCTCGCCCTGTTCGAAACGGTAGTGGGAGTTGTCGATTTCGATGCGCCGCCAACCCGTCATGACCGAGCGCGTTCGGGTTGGCACGCAGGATCAGGCTCTAAGCGACTTGAGCTGCGCCTTGAGCTCGCGCGCAGCGATCGCGTAGCCTCCGTCGCTGCCGTCGACGAAGTGCACGTGGTTGCCGTTGTAAGAGAACACGATGCACGTCAGCAATGCCTCGCGGGATCTGTGCATGCCGTAGACCAGTCGGCCTTTGCGCAGCTCCTTTTCGAGGAAAGCACGCAGGTCGCGGTACTGCGCCTCGCTGCCGTCGATCACCATGCGCAGCATGCCGTCGAACTTGCGGAAATCGGTGTTCTCTACCATTTCCTCGGTGTAGTGACTCCAGCGGACGGCCTTCGTGTCCATCTTGCGGGCGAACAGGTAGGCGCCGGCCAGGTTGAGGAATACCATCCGTGCGAAATATTTGACTCGCCCCCAGAGACTGAGTCGGCTCGAACGTACACGCCATTCGTGCCCGAGCTCGCTCGGATTGAACGACAGGCGCATGTGCTCGGCGCGAAGCGGGTGGTAGCTTGAGATGTCGCCGTAGATCCGCGTGATCTTGTCGGACACCTTGCGGTAACTGGCCAGGTTCACCTCGGCGTCGTTCGACACGGCAGCCACCAGCAGCGCGAGCTTGTGATCGTGAAAGCTGGGCACGCCCTGCCAGCGGCATTCGAAGCCCTCGAAGCTGCCCTCGCACGGGCCGTCGTCTTCCTGAACCCGCAGCACGCCTTTGGCCAGCGGATCCTTGACCATGCGCTCGGCTTCTTCCCACCCGTCTCCGGAAAAGGTCGGTTGTGTGACGTTCGGTGACAGGCGAACCTTCGCCACGCCCGCGCGGAGCCCGTTGCCGAGCAGGCTCGAAACCTGGACCAGGCCGACGCGCAATGACAGGTCGAAGCTCTCCCGCGCCAGCCGCTGGGCCTCCCGCAACGCCGGAATCACTCGCTCGCGCAAGGTGCCGGGCACGGTGAACGTCGCGCCGTCGCCGCCGAACACGAATGGCATTTCCACGCTGCGGTCTACATTGACGACCGCGGCGATGCACGCCACGCCGACCGTATTGACCTTCTTGTAGGCGCCGGCTTCGATCGCTTTCGTCGAGCCGATCACATCCGCGACGACGATCCACCAGTCACCTGGAACCTGTGCGTGCCGGGCGGTCTCGATGGTCTCGGCGAACGACTCCAGCGCGGGAAGGTCGCGATAGAAATTGACCGTCGTCATGAGCGATGGACCGTTCAACTCTAGCCGCGAAGGGATTTCGACGTCAGGCAGGAAGACGCCGCAGGCAGCTCTGGTAACGGCCTTCGACGCGATTGGCGAACCAGTCGGTGGTGAGGTCGCGCGTGATTTTCGGGCTGCGCAGCGCGATCTGCGGGAGCACTGCGCGTGGTGCCGGCTTTCCCATCGTCTGATCGGCAAGTCCGAAGACACGTGAATACAACCGCGTCTCGTCGAAGGTCGCGGCCCTGCCGCGTTCGAGATCGCGGCGAATCTCTTCGTTGCTCAAGTCGATACGATGCGCCAGCACGCGCGTTGCGAGCTCCGTGCTGCTCGGCTCGCGGGCCGGTTGGTCATGGTCGTAACGGAGCAGATCGCCGTCCTGCTGCAGCGGAACTCCGGAAGCCTGGGTTACGGCGTTCTGAAAGGCCGCGTTGCGGCTCGCATACTGCCCCGCATTGAAGTCGGCGAAGCGATAGAGCGGCCGCGTGTAGGCGGCGGGATAGTCGAGGAGATGGGCGATTCCGAAATACATGCCGCCGCGGCGCGTGAACACTTCGTCCCGAATCGTTCCCGAAACCGGATACGGATAGGGTGCCGCCTTGAAGGCCTCGGCGAACGTTATGCTGACCTGCATCGGGCCTCCCGTGCGAATCGGGTTGCGATTGGCGAGCAACGTTTTGCCGAACGGCACCCGACCGATGAAATCCTCATAGATGTCACTGAGTTGCTGTTCGGTCCGCGCGGCGTCCAGTCGCTCGCCGTAGCTCTTGCCGTTGGTCGAGGGAATCGCCAGCGCGGCGTCCAGGGCGAACCTGGGAATGCCGGCGCTGTCGCGGCGCTTGTCGATTTCCTCGCGCGCGATTTTCGCCAGCCCGGGTACCACCGGGTCGACCTGAAACCCCGACTCCTGCGCAGTCACGGCGACGGCGGCACAGATGTTTTCGGGTGTCGGCGGGATCTCGAGGGCGGCGAAGGCTGCGTAGATATCCGTTGCCCAGCCCGCGCGATCCTTGACACCGTCCGGCAGCAGGCGGCTGACCAGAGCTCGACCCTCGGCCACGGTCATCGGCCGGGAGCCAGGCGGCATTGGCCCCTCGATCGCTGCGCAGCCCGCCAACAGCGCCATCAACGCGACCGCCAACGAGGTCTCGACTCTCGAATTCATGCGGCAATCTTACGCGGAGGAAGAACAAGCCGTTGAGGCTCCTGTCCGGAGCAGGGCACATTGGCCCCCCGAAGCGGCGCTGCGCGCCGCCTCCCCCAGGGGGCTCACGGGCGCGTTGTCTCCACACCATATTTCGCCAGTATCTTCTCCATTTCGTCCGGAACTTCGGAACGGGCGCCGCGACGCGACTGCAAATCCCAAGTCAGAATGTCCACGACCGGCGTGCCGAACGCCAGTTCGCTTTTCCACGCCGCGCCGCGTTCGATCAACAGCCAGACCGCCCGCCAATTCTTTTGATCAGCCGCCCATCCAACCGGCCCCAGGTCGCCGTCCTTCAAAGTCACATCGGCGCCATGATCGAGAAGAATCGCGAGCGTCTGCAAGGCCTCGGGCGAACCCTGGTAGAGAACGTTCCACCATATCGGTCTGCCGGTATCGAGGCGATTGGGATTGGCTCCCGCGTTGAGCAATACCTCCGTCGTCGCGGGCCCGGCGCTGATGCCAGCGCTCAACGGCCAGTAATTGGAGGAAAGAGGAAGGTTGGGATCCCCTCCTCGATCGAGCAAGGCCTTGACGATTTCGGTCGACGCCGGAGACGAATCGAGGTTCTTCAGGCCGAACGCGAATAACGATTCGCCCCAATGCCCCGCGTTGAGATCGCCGGCGCCTGGAAGCAGCTCTCTGACAAGGACCGCATCGTGGGCCTGAAGGGCGTGCGCCAGCTTGCGCTGCGATGGCCAGAGAAAATTAGAATCGCCCGCACGGCGATGGTCGCTCGCCACGCTGTCCAAAGCACTGTAGAGCGGCCCGATCGTCAGGGGAATCACCGGCCAGGCCATGAAGATGAGACCGGCCAGCGTCGCTCGGCTCGATCGACCGATAAGGACAATAGCAAGCGGGATTCCAAGGAAAAGGGGCGGCGCCAGGTAAATGAGCCACGCGCCGACCGGGCCTTCCGGCCCCGAGCTCCTGGTATCGTACGTGGCCCAAACCATCCATGCGGTAATGGCAACGGACTCCAGCGCGAACAGCGTCCAGAAAGCTCGCGAGATCAGGGTGGAATGGGTGTGCACGGTGCCAAGGTCGCCGCTCGAGTCGCGCGGCGACATTATCGATCAATTCCCCGGGCGCGGCCGGCGGCGAGGCCCTCGAGGCTCGTGCGCGTACCGATCGGTTAGGCGACAATGGCGCGATGACCGGATTGACCATCCGTTGCGGACTCGTCGGCTTGCTGGCCGGGCTTTCGTGCGCGGCGGACGCGTGCGACACCGGGACGTTCCCGCTCTTCGGCTGCGACGCGGCGAAAAGCCGCAAATTCATCGAGCTTTGCGCGCCGTCACCGCTCAGTGCGCAATCGGGATTCCTTCGCTATCGCTTTGGGTCGCTTGACGACGATGGCGCCGAGAAGGCGCTGGAGCTCGAATTTCCCGAGGCAGGCACGCAATCGCTCAAGCGGTTCTACGCTGCCACGTATAGCCACGGCGGCGTATATACCCAGTCGGTGCGCTTCGTGGCCGGCAACTTCGGCTACACCGTCTTTACCCGGTCACGCGGCACTGCCACCCTGGATGCCGGCGTCGAAGTGCGTGACCGCAAGACCGGCAAGACATCGGTGATCGCGTGCAGCGAGCGGCCACGCTTTTACATCTTCGAGCTCAAGGGGCTCGTCCCGTGCGATCCGGAAACACCCGTCGGCACCGCGTGCGTGAAATGACATGCCTCCAGTCTTCCCAACCCATTCGCCCTCCGACAAATGACCAGACTCGTCGCAGCGCTGGCAGTGCTCGTGGCTCTCTGCGCCGGCGACGCGGTGCACGCCGCCGAGATCCAGCGCGGCAGTGTCGAGAGGGTTCAAACGCGCGGAGTGGAAGTTCCGATCCACGGCTACATAGGGATGGAAAAGGAAGTCGTCGACCTGATCGCCGCATGGATCAAGACGCCGGGTGCGTGAAGTGCACTGTGGAGCGCTGGACGGCGCGGCCTTTCATTCCAGATAAACGTACAGGCCCATGATCGGCGTCGTTTGGTGGCGGCGTATCGGAGCCTCGGAAATTCGCACGCTCGTGAACCCGGCTTCATCCGCCAGACGGCGGACATAAGCTTCGGAATGAGCGTAGCGCAAGGTGGGCAGCAGTTCGATGTCCTGACCTTGCCTGGCTGGTTCCACGGTAAACGCGAGACATCCACCCGGTTCGAGAATCCGTCGCGCCGAACGAAAAACGGTGGCCAGCTCGCCGACATAGATGAACACATCGGCTGCCACTATCAGATCGACGCGCAATGTCGTCGCGGCGAGAAACTCGCCAAGGTCGGCACGGATGAGCTCGCGGTACACGCCGAGCTTGCGCGCCTCGTCCAGCATGGCGCTGGAAACGTCCACACCATCGATGATATCGGCTCGCGGTGCAATGAGCGACCCGCACAACCCCGTGCCGCAGCCCAGGTCGAGCACATGTCGATATCGCTTTCCTGCGTCGACAAGCGGCTTCAGCAGCGCCTCGAACCCGCGATAGCCGAGGGTTCCGATCACGTGCGATTGGAAATCGGCGGCATAGCCGTCGAACAACCCTTCGACATAGCGCCGGGGTGGAGTTGTCGGCGCATCTCCATCCCGCACGGAGGCCAGGTAATAGCTGTTCAGCTCCCGATCGCCGCCAAGCTCGAGAGCTTTTTCGAAGCAGCGGGCGGCTTCTTCATACTGCCGCAATTCGCGCATCACGTTGCCGCGGTCGCTCCAGGCAGTGGCGCACGCCGGATCAATCTCCAAAGCCCGATCGAACGACCGCAATGCGTTCTTCACGTCGCCAAGTTCCAGCGAGACCCGGGCCAGCGCCAACCAGAGTCCTGCTTGTTCCGGCGCTAGCGCAGCTGCCTTTTCCAACGCCGTCGCCGCAGCCTGCCATTGTCGTTGCGCTTCATGGGCGAGGCCGAGGCAGGCCCATGCCTTGGTAAGGGAAGGGTCGGCAGCCGTCGCCTCGCGGAGGACTGGAATCGCCGCTTCCCACCGATGCAGATGAAAGAGGGTGATTCCCAGATTGCCGAGCACCGAAGATCGGCCGGGAGTCAGCGCCTGGCACTGTTCGAAGCAGACGCGCGCGGGCTCGAGCCGGCCGTGCTCGAAATGCTCGATGCCCTCGAAGAACAGGGCCTGCGACTGCGCGATCCGCGCTTCGGTGGGGTTTGCTTCGACGCTCACGTGCCGATCGCGACGATTTCTTGCTCAGTCGAGCTTCGCCGCAGCGGGCGACGCGAAGGGGATCTCCATCAGATCCTCGCCGAAGTAGATGTTGCCGCCGAAAATCTCGCCGACTTCGCGGATGACGCGCTCGCGCATGCCCGGACGGTCGAACTGGGCAGTCACGTGCGACAACACGAGATTGCGCACGCGAGCGGCGTGCGCGAGCTCCGCGAGCTCGCGGTGCCCCATGGTGAACGCGGCGAAGGTCTTGGACGGCGCCGTGCCGCTCAGGTAGTGGCACATGTGGACCAGCACGTCGCAATCCTGTGCCAGGGCCTGCAGCGCCCGGCAAGGTCCCGTATCGCCCGAATAGACGAACGAGTGGCCGTCCGCATCGAGCCGGTATCCATAGGAAACGAGGTGCGGCGCAAAGTGATGGACTTCGACGGCGCGGACGCTCCAGCCGGCGCCCTGCACGACTTCGCCCACCGCGAGGTCATGGACCACCGGCTGCGGCCGGGCACGAGCGCCCTCTCCGCCGCGTGCACGATAGACATCGAGGCTCGCCTGGTTCTGCGTGCGCGAGATGAGGTCGAGTCCGAACGCGCCGTCATCGGCGATGAGACGCTGGGTGATGGCCTTCATGCCGGGCGGGCCGTACACCTCGAGCTCGGGCACCCGCCCGGCACCCTGGTCCCAGCGCGTCAGCAGGAGGCGCGGATAGTCGCCGATATGGTCGTAATGATGGTGGCTGAAAAAAGCGTGCGATACCTGTGTGGCCGCGAAACCGAGCTCCAGCAATCGATGATGCGCGCCGAACCCGTGATCGAACACGAGGTATTCGGCGCCGACCTGGAGCAGGTAGCCGGAGCACATTCGCCGCACCGAGGGCGTGGGCGTGCCGGTACCAAGAAGCCAGAGTCTCATCGCAGGCCCGGGAAGCTCATTCGATCCGGATCGCAAGCTCGGTCAGGAAATCGCCGTATTTCTTGCGCTCCGCCGTCACGAACTGCTCGAACTGCGCCGCGGTCATGTGTCCAGGGTCGACGCCTACGTCGAGAAGACGGGCCTCGACGTCGGGCGAGTCGATGATCTCGCGCAGCTTGCCATGGAGCAGCGCCACGATGTCGTTGGGCGTGTCCTTGGGCAGAAAGAAGCCGAACCATGCCGTCAGGTTCAGGGGCTGTAGCGCGCCGGTCGCGAGAATGGGAACGTTGGGCAGCGATGGCACGGGACAGGTTCCCGCGATCCCCAGCGCTACGAGCTTGCCCGCCTTGACGTGACCGATGGAAGGCGGGATGCCCGAGAAGTAGATGCTGACGTTGCCCGCGAGGACGTCGGTGACCGCTTGTGCGCCACCTTTGTAGGGAACGCTCAGGAGCTTGATCCCCGCCAGCCGCTCGAGGAGCGCCCCCGCAATGTGCGCCGTGCTGCCGGTGCCGGCGGTCGCATACGAATACATCTCCGGATTCGCTTTCGCCAGGGCGATGAACTCACCGATCGTCGTGGCCTTGACGGAAGGATTCGCCACCAGGAGCTGCGGCAGGTATCCGGCCAGTGCGACGGGACGAAAGTCGCGCTGCGTTTCGTAGGGCGCCGACTTCAGGAGGTATGGCGATACGACCATCTCCGTCGTGTTTCCCAGCAGCAGCGTGTAGCCGTCGGGAGGCGCGCTCGCGACGGCTTGCGCCCCGATCATGCCGCCGCCGCCGGGCTTGTTCTCCACGACGACCGACACCCCGAGATCCTTCGCGAGCTGAACGCTGACGATGCGCGCGATCACATCGCCTGCGCCGCCGGGGGCGTAGGGAACGACGATCTTGATAGGACGCGACGGATAGGCCTGCGCTTCGACGTTGCCGACGGGAGCGACGACGGCGAGCAGCACGGCCAGGGATGCGACAAACCGGAGCTTCATGATCGACTCGACAGGCAGTTGACTCAGCATAATCTATCCGGGATGAGGATGCATAGGCATCGTCGATCAAGATCGTGCGCCTGGCGCGGCGCGCCAGCCGTCGTTGCGATCGTCGAGGCGAGAGACCGTCGGCGCGGCGACACGACCGCGCCTCCCGTCATCGATGCACGGTCGGATCACGCTCGGGGCCTGCGACTATGCTCGCGTCGTGCAACTTGCCGATCGCGCCCGAATCGAGTTTCAGTACGCTGCTCAGCACCTCATCCGTGTGTTGACCGAGGAGCGGCGCGGCAGCCGTCGTGCCGCGAGGCGCGCCCGTCGCTCGAACCGGCGTCCCCGCCGCGAGATGCGCACCCACACCCGGCGTTTCCAGGCGCTCGAATACGGGGTTGCTCACGCCGACTCTCGGGTCGTTGGCGATAAGATC
>Ga0105248_10008550_pt1 | contig 11239 bp, 11 predicted proteins | sample KBSS34metaG_FD_81524 | JGI IMG/M metagenome (GOLD analysis project Ga0105248, IMG submission 81524) | Switchgrass rhizosphere microbial communities from Kellogg Biological Station, Michigan, USA - KBS S3-4 metaG | ecosystem: Host-associated > Plants > Roots > Rhizosphere > Soil | place...
GGGCCGCCGCCTCGACGATGCGCGGATCGTCACCCTCAGGAAACACCACTCGCGGCCGGTGTCCTAAGGTCCGCAGCCGATGTCGATAGCGATCGAGCAGCGCGCGGGCGGAATCCGTCATGGCTCGCGGACCTCCAGCCCTGGAGGCGCCACCGCCTGCAAATGCCGCGCATTCCAACTCAGCAACACGGACCCCCCGGCTTCCAGCGTCAACAGCGCGATGACTGAATCGTACACCCGCGGACCCCACTGCCCCCGGCTCACCCGGTGCCGCAGCGTTCCCCAAACCGTGTCGCGGGTCATAGCGACGATGCGATGGCTACCGAAATTGAGTTTTAGCAGTTCTTCCGCCTTGGGCGGAGCCAAACCGTGCGGCTTCGGCAGGCGGGTCAGCACCGTGTAGCACTCGAAAAGGGCATGACCCGTCAGAATCAGCTCTCCGTTTTCGCGATCGCAGACCGCCTTGGCGGCCAACGTCCGCTCATGCCGGGGATGCGCTGCGAGTACCAGGGGTACCAGCGCGCTGGCATCGAGTCCGTACTTCACAGGGTCCCGTTCACCATGTCGCGGACGGCCGATTCCTGGACTCCGTCGATCACCGAGTCGACGGTTTTGGCATCCAGTGGAGGCGCAGGTCCGGCCGGAAGCGCCACCCAAACCGTCCCCCGCTTCTCGAATTTCGAGTCCGTTTCCTCGGCGCCCACCGAGCAGATTTCGAGCACACCATATCGATACTGGAGCTCCAGCGGAGTTCCCGCTTGCCAGCCTGCCTCGTCCCGAACCGCCTTGGGAATGACGATTCTGCCCAATTTATCGATGGTAGCCAGCATGGCATAAGATTACCATCACTGATCCTAAAGGTGTTAACCGATCTCTGCGAACTGGCCCTTGACTAGAAAATAAGTCAAACGTACAATTCAAACAGTCGTATGAGTGACGTGAAGATCGACCTAAAAGCCGACACCAAGACCCGTATTCTGAATACCGCCGAGCGCCTGTTCGCCCACGACGGATTCGAGCGGACCTCCCTGCGGGACATCACCCGGGAGGCCGGGGTCAACCTCGCCGCCGTCAACTATCATTTCCAATCCCGGGACTCCCTCATCTCCGCCGTCATCGCTCGACGTATTACACCCGTAAACGAAGAACGCCTGGCACTCCTCGAAAAATACGAAGCACTCCCCGGCGGTCCCACCCCCGAACAGGTCGCGGAGGCCTTCATCGTCCCCGTCCTCGAAGCCGGAGTCCGCTTCGAGCACATGCGTCCGATGATGGGCCGCATGCTGGCCGCCCCCAATGATTTCCTGAAACATGTGTTTGAAACCCACTTGGCCACCGTCGGCAAGCGGTTCATCGTCGCCCTGGAGAAAGCCCTCCCCGGAGTTCCTCAGCCCGAGCTGTACTGGCGTCTCCACTTCATGGCCGGCGTTATGTCCCACATCATTGCCTGGTCGCGCGTCTTGCCTGCGATGACCAACGGAGTTTGCGACCTCTCCGACAACGAAGCCCTCGCCGCGCGCATGATCACCTTCATCGCCGCCGGCCTTCGCGCCCCTTCTCCGTTCCAGGAGTCCTAACGATGCGCTTTCTTTATCTACTCTGTTTCGTCGTGATGGCCCACGCGGAAACGCTTCCGCTGACGCTGCAAAAGGCCGTCGAACTCGCCCTCGCGCCAGATGGCGCCGCCCGCGCGCAACTCGCCGCCGAGTCCATCGCCCTTGCAGACGCCCGCGCGAAGCAAGCCCGCGCCGCGCTGCTCCCGAATCTCGACGGCTCGCTGGTTTATCGCAATCAGACCGTCAATCTGCGAACCTTCGGGCTCGATTTTCCCTCGCTCCCCGGCTTCTCATTCCCTTCCATCGCAGGACCCTTCTCCGTCTTCGACGTCCGCGGCAACGTCACGCAATCCGTCTTCGACTTCGCCGCGCTCAAACGCTTTCAAGCCGGACGCCAGGGCATCGCCACGGCGAAAGCCGACAACCAGGCGGCGCGCGACGACGTGGCGGAATCGGTAGCGCGAGCCTATCTCGCCGCCCTCCGCGCGGAAGCATCGCTCGATACGCAGAAATCCAACGTCGATCTTTCAGAAGCGCTGCTGAAACTCGCGCGCTCGCAGAAAGACGCAGGCACCGGCACCGGCATCGAAGTCACGCGCGCGCAAGTGCAACTGGCGAACGACAAACAGCGCCTGGTCGTGACGCGCACCGACGTCGAGCGCGCGCACCTCCAACTCCTGCGCGTCATCGGCCTAAAACTCGACGTGACGCCGCAGCTCAGCGACAAAATGATCTACCAGCCCGTCGATCCGGCGCTGACGGCGAAAGCGCTAGAAGACGCACGCGGAACGCGCCCGGAACTCGACGCCCAGAATAAGCGCGAGCAAACCGCGCGGCTCAATTACGACGCCACGAAGTTCGAGCGTCTTCCGTCGCTCGGCTTTTTCGCCGATTACGGCACCATCGGAACCGCGATCACCAGCGCGCATCCGACGTACACCTACGGCATGTCCGTGCGCCTCCCTGTTTTCGACGGAGGCCGCCGCGATGCCCGCCGCGCCGAAAGCCTGACGCAACTGCGGCAGGAGCGCATTCGCACGCGCGATCTCCGCGAGCAGGTGGAACTCGAAGTCCGCCTCGCGCTCGAAAGCCTTCGCTCTGCCGACGGCCAGGTGGAAGTCGCGAAGGAAGGCCTCCAACTCGCCGAGAACGAATTGGCGCAAGCGCGCCGCCGCTACGAAGGCGGAGTCGCCAGCAGCCTCGAAATTACGGACGCGCAAACGCGTCTCCAGCGCGCGCGCGACAACCAGATCGCCGCCATCTATAACCACAATCTGGCGCGCATCGAACTCGCCGCCGCGACCGGAAAAATTCAGGAATCTGTCAGTCACTAAGCGGGTCAGGAAACCGAAATGGCAAAACGAATCATCCTCCTTTTAGTTGTCGCGATCGCCGCCGGCGGCGGCTATTGGTACTGGCGCACGAACGCCGCCAACGAAGCCAAGGGACACATCCTCGTCTCGGGAAATCTCGAAATGACGCAGGTCGATATCTCTTTCAAGGCGTCCGGCAAGCTGACCGAGCTCATGGTCCGCGAAGGCGACTACGTGAAAAAGGGGCAGCTGATCGCCCGCATCGAGCGCCACCAGATCGAGAGCCAGAAGGATCGCGATCAGGCCGGCGTCGTCTCTTCAGAAAATGCGCTGACCGTGCTGGGAACCAGCATCCTGTTTCAGAGAGCAACCATCGACGGCGATATCGACTTGAAGAAAGCGCAGCTCGCGCAAGCCGAGGCGCGCCTCAGCGAATTGCTGGCCGGCTCGCGCAGTCAGGAAATCGACCAGGCGCAGGCCGCCGTCGCCGACGCCCGCACGCAGTCGGAACAGGCGCTCGCCGATTGGGAGCGCGCGCAGAAGCTGTATAAGAACGAAGACATCTCCACCTCGCAATTCGACATGGCGCGGACCAAGTATCAAAGCTCGCAGGCCATTCTGCGCCAGGCGGAGCAGCGCTTCGCGATGGTCAAAGAAGGTCCGCGCAAAGAGGAAGTCAGCATCGCGCGCGCCCAAGTAGACCAGGCGCGAGCGTCGCTGAAACTCGCCGAAGCCAATCGCGTCGACCTCCGCCGCAGGGAGCAGGAACTCGGAGCCCGCCGCGCCGACATCGATCGCAGCAAGGCGCAGCTCGCCATGACCCAGGCGCAGATCGGCGACACCGAAGTCTTCTCCCCCGTCGATGGCGTCGTCCTCGTGAAGAGCGCGGAACTCGGCGAAGTGGTCGCCGCCGGAGCAACCGTCGTCACCATCGGCGATGTCGAACACCCGTGGCTCCGCGCCTACATCAACGAGCGCGACCTCGATCGCGTGAAGATCGGCGGAAAGGTTCGCTTGAAAACCGATTCGCGCAGCGGCAAGGAATACGAAGGCCGCGTGACCTTCATCGCCTCCGAGGCGGAATTCACGCCGAAACAGATCCAGACGCAGGAAGAGCGCGTGAAGCTGGTGTATCGCATCAAAGTCGAAGTCGACAATCCCAAGCACGAGCTGAAGAGCAACATGCCGGTGGATGGAGAAATTCTCTTGTGACGCCTGCTTCTCCAATTATCGAGATCCGCGGAGTCACCCGTCGCTTCGGTGACCTCATCGCCGTCGATCACCTCGATCTCTCGATTCCGCGCGGCGAAATCTTCGGTCTCGTCGGACCCGACGGAGCAGGGAAGACCACCACGCTCCGCATGCTCTGCGGCTTGATGGATCCATCCGAGGGCCAGGTGATCGTCGCCGGCCACGATGTCGTGAAGGACGTCGAAGCCGTCCGCGACCGCATCGGCTACATGGCGCAGCGCTTCGGCTTGTACGCCGATCTCACGGTCGGCGAGAACATGATCTTCTACGCCGATCTGTTCGGCGTCGTCGGCCAGGAACGCGAAAAGCTGATGACCCAGCTTCTCCAGATGACGCGCATGGAACCCTTCCGCGCGCGTCCGGCCGGAAAGCTTTCGGGCGGCATGAAACAGAAGCTCGCGCTCATGTGTACGCTGCTGCATCATCCGCAGATCTTATTCCTCGACGAACCGACCAACGGCGTCGATCCGGTTTCCCGGCGCGATTTCTGGGCCATTCTGTATCAGCTCGTCAAAGATGGCCTCACCGTTTTCGTGACCACGGCGTACCTCGATGAGGCGGAGCGCTGCAATCGCGTCGGCCTGATGCACCGCGGAAAGCTAATTCAATGCGACGCGCCGCAGCGCCTGCGCCGCAGCCTGCCCGAAGCCTGTTTCGAAGTGACCAGCTCAGACCTGCGCGCCGTGCGCGACGCCCTGCGTGCGCGTCCGGATGTCCTCAGCGCGGAGCCGTCCGGCCTCAAGCTGCACGTGTTCTTCACGACCAACGCGCCGCCGATCGAAACCGTACGCGCTGCCATGCCCGTCGACGCGAACTTCCAACCCATGACTCCGTCTCTCGAAGACGTTTTCATCGCGCTGGTCAGTAAGCAGGAGTTGCAGCATGCAGCCTGAGGCCGCCACCGGACCCGCCGTCGAGATCCACGATCTCACCAAGACCTTCGGCGATTTCGTCGCCGTGGATCGCGTGAATCTGCAGGTCGCGCGCGGCGAAATCTTCGGCTTCCTCGGACCTAACGGCGCCGGAAAGTCGACCACCATCCGGATCCTCTGCGGCCTGTTGGAACCGACCAGCGGCGACGCGAAAGTCGGCGGCTTCGATGTCCGTACGGAGTCCGAATCCATCAAGCAGCACATCGGCTACATGTCGCAGAAGTTCTCGCTCTACGACGATCTGACGGTCGAAGAGAACATCGACTTCTTCACTGGCATCTACGGCGTCCCCAAGGCGCAGCGCGCCGAGCGCAAAGAGTACGTCCTCAAAATGGCCGGCCTCGAAGGCCGCCGCAAGGACAAAACGGTGCTGCTCGCCGGAGGCTGGAAACAGCGCCTGGCGCTCGGTTGCGCGATTCTCCATCAGCCGCCGATCCTGTTCCTCGACGAGCCGACCTCCGGCGTCGACCCGATCGCGCGGCGCCGCTTTTGGGAACTCATCTATTCGCTCTCGGCTATGGGCCACACCATTTTCGTCTCCACCCACTACATGGATGAAGCGGAATACTGCAATCGCATCGCGCTGATGTATCACGGCAAGATGATCGCGCTCGGATCTCCGGCTGAGCTGAAGCAATCGCTCTCCGACCATCACCTGCTGTATCTCGAGACCTCCGACCTGCGCGACGCGATGACCGCGCTCGAGCATGCGCCCGACGTGATTGACACCGCTGTGTTCGGCGGCGGCCTGCACGTCGTTGTTGACAATCCGGCCAAAGGCGAACGCAGCGTCCGCGCGACGCTCGCGAAAGCGAACGTCGACGTCATCGACCTCCATTCGATTCAACCCTCGATGGAAGACGTGTTCGTGGCGCTCATCGAGCGCGAAGACAAAGCCATCCAGGAAGCGGCGGCGACCAAATGAACTGGATTCGTCTACGAGCCATTGCGCGCAAGGAACTGCTGCACATCGTGCGCGATTCGCGGAGCCTCGGCCTGGCGTTGGCTCTCCCGCTGGTCATGCTGGTGCTGTTTGGCTATGCGCTGAGCCTGGACGTTGACCGCATTACTACGCTGGTTCTCGATCGCGACCAGTCGCCGCAAAGCCGCGAAATGCTTCAGCAATTCACCGGCTCGCGCTATTTCGAAATCCTCGGCTACGTCGACAACTATCGCGATATCGAGAAGTGTATCGACCGTTCGAAGTGCCTCGCCGCGATCGTGATTCCGGAGCGCTTCGGCGCCGACCTCCTTGCCGGGCGTGAAGCGCAGGTGCAGATCCTCCTCGACGGCAGCGACTCGAATACGGCCGCGATCGCGCAAGGCTACGTCGAGTCGCTCACCCGGAATTACTCGATGAGCCTCCGCTCGACCGCGCAAATTCAAAAAGGCGCCGGACGCATGACCGTGCCCATCGACGCGCGCGTCCGCGTCTGGTACAACACCGATCTCAAATCGCGGAACTACATCGTCCCCGGCCTCATCGCCGTCATCATCATGATCATCGCCGCCCTGCTGACCTCGCTCACGATCGCCCGCGAGTGGGAAAACGGAACCATGGAACAGCTGCTCTCGACGCCCGCGCGGCCCGCGGAAATCGTCCTCGGAAAACTGGCCGCCTTCTTCCTCGTCGGACTCGCCGATATGGCTATCTGTCTTCTGATCGGCATCTTTGTCTTTGAAGTTCCCATGCGCGGCAACACGTTCCTGCTGCTGTTTACCTGCTTCGTTTTTCTCTTCGGAGCACTCTGCTGGGGCGTCTTCCTCTCGGCCGTGACGCGAAACCAGCTCGTCGCGTATCAACTCGGAACGCTGACGTCGTTCCTGCCGGCATTTCTTTTTTCGGGCTTCATGTACTCCACCGAGAACATGCCGATTCCCATTCAAATCATTTCCTACCTGGTGCCCGCGCGCTATTTCATCACCAGCATGAAAGGCATCTTTCTCAAAGGCGTCGGACTCCGCCTGCTCTGGTTTGAAATTCTGCTGCTGATCATTTACGGCACGCTCGTGTTCGTCGCAGCCACTCGAAAAATGCGCCAGAAGATTGCATAAACCATGTCACCCTCGATCGAACGAATCCTCGTCATCGTCCGCAAGGAACTCCGCCAGGCGTTGCGTGAGCCTCGCATGCGCGCCATGCTTTTGGTGCCCCCGATGCTCCAGTTGATGATCTTCGGCTTTGCCGTGAATCTCGACGTGGAGCAGGCGCGCATCGCATGGATGGATTCCGACCGGACGCAGCAAAGTCGCGAGCTTCGCGCCGCGTTCGAAGGCTCGGGCCGCTTCAAGGTCATCGCGGAGCCGATCAACGATGCGGAACTTACCGACCTGATGGACCGTGGCAAAGTCGAAGGAGTCGTCCGCCTGCTGCCGGGCTTTGGTCGCGATCTCCAGCGTGGACGCGAGACCGAAGTCCAGGTGCTCGTCGATGGAACCAATTCGAACACGGCGTCGATCGTCACCGCCTACGCCGGACAAACCATTGCGCGCTTTTCCGCGGAGCGGCTCCAGGAGCAGCAGCGCGTCCGGATGATTCCGCGAACAATTCAATCCGGAGCCCCGGTGTACGCTGCCATTCCGCAGCTCTCGGCGCGTCCGCGCGTCTGGTTCAACCCGGATTTGAAGAGCCGGAACTACTTCATCCCCGGCGTGATCGTGAACATCATCACGCTGGTCACGCTTTCGCTGACCGCGATGGCCATCGTGCGCGAAAAAGAAATTGGCACCATGGAACAGTTGATGGTGACGCCCATCAAGCCCATCGAATTGATCCTCGGCAAAACCATTCCGTTCGCCCTGATCGGCTTTGTCGACACCGTGTTGATCGTGGCCGCCGCACTGCTGATCTTCCACGTCCCCTTCCGCGGAAACTTTTTGCTGTTGCTGGTGTGCGCGGGCCTGTTCCTGCTGACAACCCTCGGCGCCGGCCTGTTCGTCTCCACCGTCTGCCGCACGCAGCAGCAGGCGATGATGTCGACGTTTCTGTTCTTCATGCCGTTTTTCCTGCTCAGCGGCTTCACGTTTCCGATCCGCAACATGCCGCTGGTCGCGCAGTACTTCACGTATTTGAATCCGGTCCGCTACTTCGTAGAAATCGTACGAGCCATTTTCCTAAAAGGAGCCGGCGCCGAAACACTCTGGCCGCAAATGCTCACGCTGGGAGTCTTCGGAGTCACCATCCTGGGCATGAGCGTGATGCGTTTCCACAAGAAACTCGACTAGCGTCCGCCATCCGAGGCGCGACCGTAAGGTCGCGCTCATCAAATCCAGGCGACCCGCGACCGTATAGCCCCGGGCATTAGCCCGGGGATTCCAACCCGCACTCGTAAGGGAGCGGACGAGCAGCTTCGCGGCTTGAACCCCGAGCGTCAGCGAGGGGACTTCGTATCCAGAAAACCCAATCGCAGCCCGCGAATTCGTCGCGGTCCCCTCATTCACGTTCGGGGTTCAAGCCAAGCAGCGGAGCCCGCCTCCTTACGGTCGCGGTTCTGTTTGCCGCCGACTACTTCGCATCTCCAGCTAGCACCCATTCCAAATTGAAATGCGCATGCTTAATCGACTTCCGATCCGCGCCCTCCGGCAGATCATTCAAAAAGTACGAATACGAAGCATGCAGCGTGCCGTCCTGCGCCTGAATGATCGACGGATAGTGGAACGCCCCGGCACCCTGACCACGGCTGTCGAGCTCAAGGTGCCGCTTCCACTTCCAGGTAACGCCTTCGTCATCCGACAAAGCGACCGCCAGCGAATGACGCCCGCGCTCGAGATCGTTGAAGATCATCGCCCACCGCCCGTCCTTCAACGCGATCGTCTCCATGCCCGAACCCGGATTCGGCACTTCCGAATCCACCACCTTCGACCACGTGACGCCTTCATCCTTCGACGTCGCCATGTGGACCCGCTTCGGAGCCGGACCGTTGTCGCGCATGTACGCCACCAGCGTGCCGTCCTTCTTCTGCACGATCGATGGTTGAATGTTTCCGCCGCCGACCAGCGGCTCGCTGGTCTGCCAGCTCTTTCCTTTATCGTCCGACATCGCCACCAGCGAGAACGAATAGCCGTCCGAATACAGCGGCACCAGGATCCGCCCGCTCGCCAGTTGCAGCGGATGCGCCCGCGTCATCCAACCCATGCGCGAAAAGTATTTATCGCTGACTTTTTCGAGCAAATACTTTCCGTACTTCTCGGGATACTCAAACTGCTTCATCTGCCGCTTCGCGCTCTCTTCAAAATTGCGCGGGACAAACAACAGCGTGTCGTTCTCCGACCACGTCGGAGCGCCAGGCTTCGAGTAGTCCGTCGAAATCTTGTACTTCATCAGCGCCGTCTGCCACTCGTTGGCCATGATCACCGGCCACAGCAGCCACAGGCGCTTGTCATTATCCAGAAACATCGTCGGATTCGTATCCGGAAAACCCGGCGTATCGGCGAGGTCGTAGCGCGGACTCCAACGTTCGCGGCCCTTCGCGAGCCGCGCGCCTTCCACCTTCACATCGTCGGCTTTGCGCTCACCCGACCCGTGGAACCACACGACAAACAAGTCGCGGTTCGGCAGTTCCACAATGCACGACGCATGGTTGTGCCATTTCTCGAGGGGGAAAATCAATTCGGATTTCAGGAACGGATCTTCCGCCGCGAGCGAGCCGGCGAGAAGGGCAAACAGGGCAAGTAACTTCACTCCGCGATTATAGGTCGTTCCCAACAGCGCTACAATTCGCGTGCATGTTTCGTTTGATCGATCTCAGCGTTCCGCTGGAGCATATGGCCGTGAGCGAACCCGCTCCGGCGCAGATCCACTACGTCAAACACGACGCGGAAGGACTCGCGCAGATGAGCGCCGCCTTCGGCATTCCGCCGGAGGACCTCGTGTATTCCGGCGGTAAAGGCTGGGCCGTCGAACGGATTCAGGCCATCACGCATACCGGCACCCACGTCGACGCTCCGTATCATTACGGTGCCGAATCCGGGGGCAAACCCGCGCGGACCATCGACGAGGTTCCTCTCGAATGGTGCTTCGCGCCCGGCGTCGTCATCGATGTCCGCGACAAAGCCAACGGCGAAGAGATCACCGCCGCCGATGTGAAGCGCCGCCTCGATCGCATCGAATGCGAGCTCCAGCCGCTCGACATCGTCCTGCTCCAAACCGGAGCCGACAAACGCCTCGGCTCCCCGTCGTACTTCGAGCAGCCCGGACTCGGGCGCGAGGCGACTCTCTGGCTCGTCGAACAAGGCGTCCGCGTCATCGGCATCGACGCCTACACGCTCGACCGCCCCTTCGCCGCCATGGTCGCCGACTACAAGCGCACCGGCGACGGACGCTTCATCTGGCCCGCCCACTTCGCCGGAATCACCGCCGAGTATTGCCAGATCGAGAAACTCGCGAACCTCGATGCCCTGCCCGCGCCGCACGGCTTCTTCGTCTCCTGCCTGCCCGTAAAAATCAAAGGTGCGAGCGCCGGATGGTGCCGCGCCGTCGCCCTAATTCCAGAGACCTAAGTAGCACAGGCCTCCAGGCCTGCGTCAGAGAGGCAGTAGGCCTCCAGGCCTGTGACTCCTAAACTCGCTTTCGAAAATAAAAATAGACCGGCAGTCCGAGCAAAATCAGCCCCAGGCCCACGGCGGATTCAAAGGGCCGCGTCAGCAGCGTGTTCGTCACCAGAAATCCCGCGCCGCACAAAAAGATCGCCGGAGTCACCGGATACCCCAGCGTGCGATATGGACGCGCCGCATCCGGACGTGTGCGCCGCAGCGAAAACAGCGCGCACACCGTCAGCCCGTAGAAAATCCACTCGCCGAAAATCGTCATGTCGGTGAGCTGATCGTAGGTTCCCGAAACCGCCAGCAACGCGGACCAGACAGTAATCGACAGGATCGAAACCACCGGCACGCGCGTCGACGCGCTGACCTCGCCGAGCCTTGCCGGAAGCAGCCGGTCCCGCGCCATCGCGAACGGAATCCGCGCCGTCGACAACAGCACGCCGTTCAACGCGCCTGCCGCCGACGTCATGAAAATCGCCGACACGATCGCCGGACCTCTCGCGCCCAGAAACGTCTGCGCCGCCTTCGAAGCCACCGGCAGCGCGTCGCGGAACTTCGTTGAGTTCGCGTTGAGAATCTCGGAGAACGGCAGCACCCAGAAGTACGCCACGTTCGCCAGGCCGTACAGGGTCAACACCACCAGCAC
>Ga0105248_10008551_pt1 | contig 11238 bp, 9 predicted proteins | sample KBSS34metaG_FD_81524 | JGI IMG/M metagenome (GOLD analysis project Ga0105248, IMG submission 81524) | Switchgrass rhizosphere microbial communities from Kellogg Biological Station, Michigan, USA - KBS S3-4 metaG | ecosystem: Host-associated > Plants > Roots > Rhizosphere > Soil | place...
CGTGTCGCCCATCGCGCCGCCGACGATCTCGAACTTGTCGGTCGTCTTGGCGAAATCGACGGCCACCTTGGCCGCCGCGACGGGGTCTCCGGACGTCGCAAGCGCGGTCGGGCCCTTGAGAAGGTCGCCGATCGGCTTGTAGCGCGTGTCCTCGAGCGCAATCAGGGCAAGTCGGTTCTTCGCAACTTTGAACTGGGCACCAGCGTCGCGCATCTTCAGACGCAGTTCCGTGGACTGCGCCACGGAAAGCCCGAGGTTGCGGGTGACGACCACCACGCTCGTCTCGGTGAAGACGTTCTTCAGCTCGGCGACCAGATCGGCTTTTTGCGAACGATCCATGCCAACTCCAAAAATTCGTCCGGATTGCTCCGAACGAGTTTCAACAAAAGCCTGGGCAGGTGCCCAAGCACTCCGTGTCCGTGGGGCATTGGATCGATGGCGCTGCAGCATGCAACGCACGACGAAGCGCGATGAGCGCTCCGAATGATTCCTTCTCCCCGTCTAGGCTGCGGATTAAGAGGGATCCCTCACGGGATTGGCCTCGGCAGCTGTCTCGGACGGCTGCACCGGACGAACCGGTGCGAGCGCGCGCCTATAGCGAAAAACGCTGGACGATCAACCCTGTGGGTGCGCAGCCAGCCAGGCGCCAGTCTCGGCGCGGATGCGCGCAGCCTGCACCGATTCCGAACGGATACGGTCGATCGCCTGCTGCACCGGCTTGCGGTCACTCTCGCCGAGATTGGCTTTCGCATAGGCTTCGAGAACCGGGATCAGTGCAGGGTCGCGGCTCGACGCCGCCAGCCGCTGCATGAACCGCGAACGTCCAGAAATGTCGATCAGCTGATTGACCTGTGCAAGATGAGCGAGAACGAAATCGATCGCCATGCGCGGATGCTGCTCGGCCACTGCAGTGATGAGGCCCGAGCTTACCGTTTTCCCCGGCTCGTCCGTCAACGCGAGCTCGAGCGCCTGGCGCGCAAGCCGATCGTCCTTGGCCCGACCAAGCAGGCGATAGAGCGTCGCGCGCTCGATGGCGCTGTTGGTCGCCTGTGCCTTGGCGCGGATGGCGGTCCACGCCGCCTGGTCGGCGTTGCGGGCAATCACCCCAAGCCAGGTCGCCTTTAGCGAGCCCGCAATCGCGTCAGGGTTTTGCTGCCATGCCGCGAACAGCCACGAAGCCTCGGCGAGAACCCGCGGGTCGCGATACTTGCCCAACGTGCCAATCAGCGTCGGTCGTAGAAGGGCGTCAACGGCGGGCTCCCCTGCGCGTGGCACGAAGCGCAGCTGCTGCAGGCGAGGACCGAAATCATGCTGCGCGCGCGCGGCAATCATCGCCTGCGTTGCCGGGGCACCGTCTAAGCGGTCGTAAAGGTCGTCCCAGCGCCCGATGATCCGCTGCACGACCTTGGCATTGCCGTTTGCGGGCATGGCGGAGAGGAAATCGAGGCCGGTCGCCATCGGTTGATAACCGGCAAGCGACAAGGACACCGAATTGGCGATCAGCCCATATTGGTCGGCGGCTGGAAGCTGCGGGACACGCGCCGCGAGCACTGCCGACTGCTGCGGCGTATAGAGCGTGCGGTAGTATCCCGTCTGGCCGGCGTTCACGAGCAGTGGTCCGCAGCCCGGAACGGTGAGCCTGGTCGTACGACCGGCGGTAACGACCTGTGCTGCCGTACTACCCGCAGTGGCTTTCACCGGCACGTGCCAAGCCAGCGGGCGCGCAGCCGCTTCCTCGCGCCGGTCGGCGGAGAATTGCGTCTGGGTCAGGGCCGTTACCGTTGAGCCGTTGACGCACTGAGAAGGCGCGACCGTGATCAGTGGAATGCCGGGCTGCGTCGTGAAGTCCTTGGCGACGACCGAAAGACCATGGGCGCCGGCTGCTTCCTGCGCTGCCCACAGGTCCGTCGTCCGCGTATTCTGGTGGGCGTGCGCCGCAACGTAACGGCGGATGCCTTCCCGCCAGACGCTTGGTCCGGCGAAGTCTTCCAGCATTGCGATGACCGACTCGCCCTTTGAGTATGAGATCGAATCGAACGCCTGGTTTGCCTGCTCGACCGTCCTAACCTGCTGCACCACAGGGTGGGTCGAATTGAGGGCGTCGAGCCCCATTGCGCCCTCACGGGAGCCAACCCGGTCGATCTCGGCGCCCCAGTCCGGGTGGAAATGCTGGGTGGTCTTGTTCTCCATCCAGCTGGCGAAGCCCTCGTTCAGCCACAGATCGTCCCACCACGCCATCGTGACGAGGTCGCCGAACCACTGATGCGCCATCTCGTGCGCCTCAGTGGCGAAGATGTCCTGGCGTTGGGCCTCCGTCGTAATCGCGGGATCGTCGAGAATTGCGTACTCGAAGGTGAAGATCGCGCCCCAGTTCTCCATCGCGGAGAAGAACTGCGACTGTCCGGGACCCGCGACGTTATCCAGTTTGGGGAGCGGGTATGGCGTGCCGAAATAATCGTTGAAATAGGGCAGGATCTGCGCCTCGGCATCGAGCGCATAGTGCGCCTTCGATCCATTTCCTCGCGAAACGACAATCCCCACCTCGCGTCCTCCCGCAGGCTTAGCGACTCGCTCGAAGTCGCCGCTCGCGAAGAAGAGCAGGTAGGACGACATGATCGGCGTCCGTTGGAACCGAACTTCCTTCAGGCCACCGGCGACGTTCCGGCTCGATGTCGCGGGCATGTTGCTGACCGCCATCTCGTTGGCGGGAACCCGGGCAGTCAGATCGAAGGTCGCCTTGTAGTCGGGCTCATCCCAGCTCGGCACGAACCGGCGAGCATCCGCTGCCTCGAATTGACTGAACAGCGAACGCGCGTTCTTTCCCTCCTTGTTCTTATAGTCGAGCGCGAAAAGGCCATTGGCCTGGGTGTTGATCTTGCCCGAGTAAAGGATGGTGAGCGTATAGGCGCCGGTGGGGACGCTGCGCGGAAAGCTAATGGTCAGGGTCTGCGCGTCATCGTTCACGCTGACGCGGCCACTGAGCGGTGCTCCGCCCTTGCCGGGCCGGAGCAAGGCCGATGCGATCTTGAGGTCAGCGGCGTTGAGCACCAATTCTTTCGTCGGCCTGATGACCTCGAGGTCGATCGCGACGCGGCCATCGAAGGCCAGGCGCTGCGCATGCGGCGTTACACTTATTGCATAGTGATGAGGGATGGCTGTCCGCGGCAACTGCGTCGGCACGGTCGGGTCGACCGTATCGGCCTTCGGCAGGAGCTGGGCAGAAGCGGGAACGCCGGCAAGAGCGGCAGAGGCAGACAACAACGCGATAAACGACTTCACTTCACTCTCCCCACGCGACTTCAAACTCAAACAGCAGAAAGCCGGCACGCATCGCTGCGCGCCGGCCCCCTGTAACTCATTCCGTGTGGCTGAACGGGTCCAGCCGCGTCGGCATCAAGCGCCCGCGACCTCCGCGAGATCGACCTTCACGCCCGGGCCCATCGTCGAGGACAGCGACAGCTTCTTCACGAACTTGCCCTTGGCGCCCGACGGCTTGTTGCGGATGATCGCGTCCATGAACGCCGTGAAATTCTCCTTGAGGTCACCCTCGGAGAAGCTCGCCTTGCCGATGCCCGCGTGGACGATGCCCGCCTTTTCGACGCGGAACTCGACCTGGCCCGACTTGGCGTCGGTCACGGCCTTGGAAACGTCCATGGTGACCGTGCCGAGCTTCGGGTTCGGCATCAGGCCCTTGGGCCCGAGCACCTTACCGAGCCGGCCCACGACGCCCATCATGTCCGGGGTTGCAATGACGCGATCGAAGTCGATCGTGCCGCCCTGGATGGTCTCCATCAGGTCCTCGGCACCTACGACATCCGCACCGGCCGCCGTCGCTTCATCGGCCTTCGCGCCCTTGGCGAAGACTGCGACGCGGACCGTCTTGCCGGTGCCCTTGGGCAGGTTGACGACGCCGCGGACCATCTGGTCGGCATGGCGGGGGTCGACGCCGAGGTTCAGCGCGACTTCGACGGTCTCGTCGAACTTGGACGTCGCGTTCTGCTTGACGAGCGCGAGAGCCTCGTCAACGCCGTAGAACTTCTCGCGATCGACCGAGCCGACCTGCGCCTTCTGCTTCTTGGTGAGCTTTGCCATCGCTTTAGCCCTCCACCACGTTGAGGCCCATCGCGCGGGCGGAGCCTTCGATGATCTTCGTCGCCGCGTCGAGGTCGTTGGCGTTCAGGTCCTTCATCTTCGTCTCGGCGATGTCGCGCAGTTGCGAGCGCTTGATGCTGCCGGCCGCGGTCTTGCCCGGTTCCTGGCTACCCTTCTGGATCTTCGCCGCCTTCTTGATGAGGAAGCTCGCCGGCGGAGTCTTGGTGGTGAAGGAGAAGCTGCGATCCGCATAGACGGTGATCACAGTCGGGATCGGCGAACCGCGCTCGAGCTCCTGTGTGGCGGCGTTGAAGGCCTTGGTGAATTCCATGATGTTGACGCCGCGTTGGCCGAGGGCCGGGCCGATCGGCGGAGCCGGGGTGGCCGCGCCTGCGGGCACCTGCAGCTTGATGTAGCCGGTGATTTTCTTAGCCATATCTCACTCTCTAGTGGGCGTGAGCCCGTTCAAGTTTAGCGGTCCAAGCGAACGCTTGAAGCGTTCTCCCGCAGGGTTCCAGATTTCGCTGGAGGAGCGGGCCCTTAGCTGAACTGGGCCGCCGCCGCAACTCGTGCTAATGGCGCGCCCGGGAAGGTGAACAGGAGGGCATTCTTATGAAGCGTCTGATGTTCGTTGCACTTCCACTGCTCCTTGCCGGTTCTGCCGTGCAGGCCAAGACCAAGCCTGCCGACCTCAAGTGGATGGACGGCCCCCCAGGGCTTCCGAGCGGCGCGCAGTTCGCAGTGCTGTCGGGCGACCCCGGAAAGGCAGGCAACTTCACTATCCGCATCAAGATGCCTGCGGACTATGCGGTGCCCGCGCATCATCATCCAAGCGACGAGCGGGTTTCCGTCATTTCGGGAGACGTGTCCTATGGCATGAGCAACAAGCTCGATCGCGAGCATGCCAAGGCGCTGGCCGCCGGACATCAGGTGGTGATGAAGGCCGGCATGAACCACTGGGTGTTCACGAAGTCCCCGGCGACACTCCAGGTTAGCGCCAAGGGACCGTTCAAGATTGTCTATGCCGATCCGAAGGACGATCCGCGCGGAGCGAAGTAGCAACTCAACCTGACAAACCGCACGGTCTGAGATCGGGATACGGGCGCTCGTCGGGCGGCCAGCCCCATCGACGGGCTTTGCTCTACCTCAGCTTCGCGATCGTCAGCTTGTCCGCCTTTGCCCGATCCTTCACCGATTCCTCGCTTCGGGTGAGCGCCTTTGCGATGGCCTTGAGGGCCATGCCCTTGCCGGCGAGCAGGTGAAGCTTCTGGATTTCGTCCTGACGCCAGGGCTGGCGATGTCGCTCGAACTTTTCCCCGCTGGCCATCTTACGTTCCCCTCTTCCTGGCCCCTTCCCCTGGAGCGAGGGGACTTGCGGGCTGGAGCGTAGCAGCGAAAGGCGCGGTTCGACAGGCTTGCGGTCAGGCAGGAAGACTGATCCCTGCTCCGGTCAGCATGACGAGGGCAGCGATCGGTCACGCGAGTAAAATCGAGCGTCTCGGTCACGCACTCGGCTTGCTTTGGCCTCGTGCCGGCACCGTCCGCGTCAATTGCAAAAGCCGGAAAAATCGCTCGCGCAAATCTCCGTCTTTCCGTTCGACGCTATTTGACGCGCTCGACCTGCTCGAACTCCAGTTCGACCGGCGTCGCTCGGCCGAAGATCGACACGGACACCTTCACGCGGCCGCGATCGAAGTCGAGTTCTTCGACGACGCCGTTGAAGCTCGCGAAGGGGCCGTCGAGGACCTTGACCGCATCGCCGATCTCGTAATCGACATGGACCTTGGTCTTGGCACCGTGTGCGGCAGCCTCTTCCTTGGTGTCGAGCATGCGCGCTGCCTGGGCGTCGGGGATCGGCTGTGGCTTGCCGCCGGGGCCGAGGAATCCGGTCACCTTTGGCGTGTTCTTGACGAGGTGGTAGACCTGGTCGTTCATCTCGAGCTTCGCGAGGACGTAGCCGGGCATGAACTTGCGGTCGGTCTGCACCTTCTTGCCGCGCTTGATCTCGGTGACGGTCTCGGTCGGCACCTCGATCTGCTCGACGAAGCGCTCGAGGCCCATGCGCGTCGCTTCGCTGTTGATCGCGTCGCGAACCTTGTTCTCGAAACCGGAATAAGCGTGGATGATGTACCAGCGGGACATGTCTGTTCTCGTGCCTTTTGCGCGCTAGCCGAGCAGGCTCAGCAGATATTTGACGACGGTCGAAAAGAAGGCATCGACGCCGAAGAAGAAGAAGGCCAGCAGCAAGGTCATGATGATGACCATGATTCCGGTCGCGACCGTTTCCTTGCGGGTCGGCCAGTGGACCTTTCCGGTCTCGACGCGGACCTGACGGATGAATTCGCCGGGGGAGACTTTCGCCACTTTCGCCTTCACGTGTTTTGGATAGAAAAGCGCCCCGCGGACCTGACGGGCCGGCGGGGCTGGCGGTGACTTAGCGCCGGTGCGCTGAGTCTTCAAGGTTGCTCTGGCTTCAACTGTCGGAAGTCCGCGAATTGCTGTAGTGGGTTATTGCCGGATCTTGCTCGGGGGGAGGTGAGCCTGGGCTCATTGTTGTCGATCGCGGCCGCAGCGGCGGTGCAGGCGGCCGTGCTCGCCGACCAGCCGGAGGCGATTGTCGTCACGGGCGAGCGGGTCACTCGGTCCGTCCGGGAGACAGCGTCGAGCGTGGACGTCGTCACCAGGCAACAGATAGAGGCCGCCTCGGCGGACCGCATCGAGCAGATCCTCGACCTCATCCCCAATGTCCAGGTGAGCTCCGGCGGAGAGGGCCCCACGATCCGCGGGCAGGACACGACGGGAGCGGCCCGCGACCTTCCGTCATTCCTCGGCGGCACGAGACCCCGGACGACACTGATCGTCGACGGGCGGGCCGCGGCGCTCAACGAGTTCGTGTTCGGGATCAGCCCGATGTGGGACGTTCGGCAGGTCGAGGTCTTCCGGACGCCGCAAACGACGACGCAGGGGCGCAACTCGATCGCCGGAGCGATCTTCGTGACGACGGAGGACCCGACGTATGCATGGGAATTCCGTGGCCGAGGGATCGCCGGCGACGCGCACACGCGGCAGATTTCGGCAGTCGGCGGCGGGCCGTTGGTCGGAGACCAGCTCGCCTGGCGGGTGGCCGGGGATTTCCGTTACAGCCGCACCTCGAGCGCCATTGCCGATACGATCGCCGGGGCCGACCCCAACCATGACGTCTACGGCTTGCTCCGGTTCAAGCTGCTCGCCGATCCGGCGAGCCTGCCGGGCATGCGCTTGCTGCTCAACTACACGCACAGCCAATCGCAGATGCCCCAGATCGAGGGCATAAGACCACCGTTTCAAGAGCGACGCGACCTCCTCGACGGATACGGGACCTTTAGAACGAACGTCGACGCGGTGACGGCGAGGCTCAGCTACACGGCGGCGAAATCGCTCGAGATGACGGCGGTTCTTACCGGCGGCGATAGCCGGTTCCGGCGCTATGCTCCGCCAGGGTTGGGCGAAACGCAGCTGCACGTACGCGACTGGTCGGGCGAAACTGTCGCAAACTGGGCCGCGAGCGACTCCATTCACGTCGTCGCCGGCGTGTCACAATACGGCACTCGGCTTCGGCAATTCATCAACCTGTCGCAGCTCTCGGGCATCGGCCGCTTCCGCGACCGGCAGTCGTCGACCGGCCTGTTCGGCGAGGCCCAATGGTCGTTAACCGACCGGCTGAAGCTCAGCGGCGGCATTCGCTACCAACACGATCGGCAGGAGCGCATCGGCGCGCTTCAAACGAGGAATGCGCCGATCGGCCTCGACTATGACCGAAGCTTCGATGCGTTTCTGCCCAAAGCGTCGCTTGCCTATGATTTCACGCCGCGGCTTCGCGCGGGGCTCCTTGTCCAGCGAGCCTATAATCCCGGCGGTACGACGCTTCGGTTCGATACCGGCGCTCCGGACAATTTCGACGCCGAGACATTGTGGGACTATGAGCTGTTCGTGCGCGCCGGTCTCACCGGCAGCCTCGGCCTTTCCGGCAACCTCTTCTATTACGACCAGCACGATGCGCAGCGGTCACGGCCCATCGTCATCATTGCGCCGACGGGGGCCCCGGTAACCTTTGCGGATCTCTTCAACGTTCCCAAGGCGCGAACTTACGGAATGGAAACGACGATCGACTGGCGGTTAAGCCGGCGCTTTACTGCGCAGGCGAGCCTGGGATTGCTCAGCACGAAGATCACCGAAGCGGGCGCCGCGGGCGCAGCATTCGAAGGCAAGCAGTTCCAGCGTTCGCCAAAATTCAGCGCTTCGGCGGCGGTCGACTGGCGCCCAGTCAACCAGCTTCGCCTCAGCGCCCAGATCCGTCACAACAGCGGCTACTTCAGCGACGACACGGAAATAGCGACGCGGCGGATCGACGGCTGGACCAAGATCGATGCACGCGCAGAATGGGACGGCGGCAAGTTCCGGCTGTTCGGCTATGCGCGCAACGTCTTCGACAAGTTCTACCTCACGTATTTGTTCAACCCGACGCTCGCGACTGCAGGCGATCCTCGGGAAATCGGGATCGGGGTGGAAGGGCGGCTCTAGGGCCGCATGAGGAAAGCATCGGGACCGCCACGCTTTCGCCAATACTCTGTCAAACCCAGGCCATCGCAAAGCAGCGAGAAGCGGGGATCGAGACGCATCGCCTTGGTGGGAGGGATGAACAGCCCGAGCGTGTTGCGCCAACCGGGTCCATCGAGCCATGATCTCGGGCCGGGTTTGCGCTGTAGGACAACCGGCCCGCGGGACAGCAGGAAACCGTCCGCAATCGCGAACGCATTATCGAGATCGCCAAGAGCCGACATGATCACCAGCGCGTAGGCAGCAAGCGCCGAACTGCTCCTTGCGCCTGCAAGGTTGGCCGCGCGCGCGGCGTCGATCGCGGAAATGGACCGCGTCTCCAATGCTGCAAGCGAGGCTTGCCACATCGACACGCCCTCGGCCGTGAGAAGGATGGGCCGGGCCTTCTCCTCCTCGACGATCGCCAGCGCTTCCCGGGTCCTTTCGGTGAATGCGCAGATCATCAGTCGGGCCATACGGACCAGCGGGTGGGCGGGCCACAAATCCATCGCGAAGATGCTGGCTTGCAGGGCTTCGGTCAGGCGTCCGAATTCCCAAAGCTTGAAGCTGCGATTGAGCAGCAATGCAGGCGAAATTGGTTCGATTGTCGCGATGCGTTCAGTCCACACCCACGATTCTCGAATCCGGCCGGCCCCCGCCAAGAGCCGTTCGAGCCACAACATGGCGTGCGCATTGTCGGGCGATGCCGCCAGGATCTGTCGCAATCCGTCCTCAACCGTCGCCCGGTCCTTCATCGACTGGCCGATGAGGAGCAAAGTGAGCAGCGCATCGGGATTCTTTGAATCCAGTTGCAACGCTTTTCGTGCTGCTTCTTCTGCTGATTGAACGGTGCCGCCATCGCGCGGCCCGGATCCGGTCTCCGCCAGCTGCGCGTACGCCAAGAGACCCCAGGCACGTGCCTCACGGGGCCGCAGCTGGACGGCTTCGTAGAACAGGGTCGATGCCCGACGGCCGGTGGTCCTAAAACCATACAGCAGTGCAGCGGACCCGCCATCCATCAGCGCATTGAAACGAGCATCGCTCCGAGACCGTTCGGTCCACCAAATTGCGCCGGCTCCGAGAACCGCTGCGAACGCCACGCCCCCGCCGACCAGTCGGCGACGCGATATAGCCGGCGTTTCTGTCGCATCGACTTGCGCTTCGCCGAGAGCCTTCGCAGGCGCTTCGAGAAACTCTCCAGTCAGTCGATAGCCGGTGCGCGGGATAGTCTCGATCTCGACCTGTCCGGGCGCGACCTGTTCGGCAATCTGGCGGACTTTTGCGATCACGCGATTGAGGCTGGCATCCCCCACCATGACGCCGCCCCAGCATTGATCGAAAAGCTCATCACGGGTGACGACCTTTCCCGCCGCGTCGAGGAGAAGCAGCAACACCTGCATCGTCAGCGGCTCGACATGGACCTGGCCCCCGGGTCCCTCGACGAGGCGCCGGGAAGGGCTAACGGAGAGCGAACCCATCCGAAGGTCGGCGCGAGCCGCAAGGTCCTTCAGCTTGAGCATTTCAGCTCAGCAGATAGTCAGGTGTCAGTCCACGCTTACGCCAATATTCCGTCAGACCGATGCCGTCGCACAGCGCAGCGAAACGGGGATCGGCCCGGAGCGATGCCGTTGGCGGCGTGAAGAGCCAAGGCGTGAATCGCCATGCTGTGCTCTTGCTCTGACGTTCACCGACCCTGCCATGCGACGAGGCTGCGCCCGGAGCCCGGAAAAGCAGCAGGGCATTGGCGATCTCGAACGCTGCGTCGACCTCGTCCAGCGCGGACAAGGCAAGCACGCCCTGGAACGCGAGCTTCGGATCGCGCTGAACCGCGTCAACATTCGCACGGCGCGCCTCGGCGATGTTCGCTGCCGATGGCTGGTCCAGGGCTGCTAACGATATCCGCCACAAGGCGACCGAAGATGGCGAGAAACTTTGCGGCCGAGTGTTATCGTTGTCGAGCATGGCGAGGGCAGCGCGGGGCCGGCCCGTGAATGCGAAAATTATGAAACGGGCAAAGCGCACGAAACGATGGGTGGGCCAGAATTGCATTGCGCGGTCGATTACCCGGTCCGCCTCGGCGGTGCGCCCGACGATCCAGAGCAGCTGAGCGAATGGGAAGTTCGCAGCGGCGGCCAGCGGTTTGATCGATATCGCGCGCTCGATAAGGGATAGTGCGTCATGGCTTCTGCCCGCGGATTGCAGCAGGTTCCATAGAAGACGCATTGCCAAGAAGCTGTCCGGCGCTGTCACAAGCACCCCGCGCAAGCGGTCCTCTGTCGCGGCGAGGTCGAGAGTCGATCGCTGAAGCTGGATTTGCGCAAGGCGTGCGTTGGGTTCATCGGGGACGAGGCGAAGGCTGATGCTCACCGCCTCCTGGGCCTTGTCCACCGCCTGGCGCGGGCCGTTTACGTTGTCCACGTCAGCCGTCAATGCATAGGCTAGGAGGCCTTGAGCGGCAGGATCATTCGGCCGCAGTGCGACGGCTTTTTGCAAATAGTCCGCGGCGATTTGGGAGGAGCCGTCACCGAATTCGAGCACGTCCTTACCGCGCTCGAGCAGATCGCTGAACAG
>Ga0105248_10008552_pt1 | contig 11238 bp, 6 predicted proteins | sample KBSS34metaG_FD_81524 | JGI IMG/M metagenome (GOLD analysis project Ga0105248, IMG submission 81524) | Switchgrass rhizosphere microbial communities from Kellogg Biological Station, Michigan, USA - KBS S3-4 metaG | ecosystem: Host-associated > Plants > Roots > Rhizosphere > Soil | place...
AAACGGCTATCAGCCGGTGCCATTCCCCACCCTGCAAACACTGCGCTTCACCGACGATTCCGTGGGCTGGCTCAAAGGCACGGTGGCGCCTTCCATCACCGTGATCGCCATCATGATCGGCCTGGGCCATTCGCTGCTCGCGATGAGCGGCTTCGAAACGCTGGCGCAGGTCTACCGCGAAATCGCCCATCCCAAACTCAAGAACCTGGAGCGCGCCGGTTGGGTAATCTTCGGCTACAGCTTGGTTTTCACATCGCTGGTCTCGTTTTTCGCGGTCATGCTCATTCCCGATTCCGCGCGTCCCCAGTTTCTGGACAACCTGATCGGCCCGCTCACCTTACGCCTGGCGTTCCACGGCGTAGTCGTGCTGGTGGGTGTGCTGCTGCTGTCGGGCGCGGTCAATACCGCGATCATCGGCTCCAACGGTGTCCTGAATCGCGTCGCCGAGGATGGTGTGCTGCCCGATTGGTTTCGCCACCCACACCACCGGTTCGGCACGACTTCGCGGCTGATCAACACCATCGTCGCGCTACAACTGGTCACGATTATCATCACCCGCGGCGATATGACGCTGCTGGGCGAAGCGTATGCCTTCGGCGTGGTCTGGAGCTTCTCCATGAAGGCCCTCTCGGTCCTTGTGCTGCGCTACAAGCTTCCGGAGAACCGCCTGTGGAAGACTCCGCTGAACATCATGATCGGTAAGACGGAACTGCCGGTGGGGCTGATCCTGATTACGCTCTCGCTGTTCTCGCTGGCCATTATCAACGTGCTCACCAAGAAAGTGGCCACGATATCCGGCATCGCCTTCACTGTTGCGTTCTTTATCGTCTTCGAGTTTTCCGAAATCTATAACCGCAGGCGTCACAAACACGAGGGCCAGGAATCCGAGAAATTTCGCCTGGATACACATTCGGAAGTAACCAAAGAAGCCGTTCACGTGCGGCCCGGCAACATACTGGTAGCGGTGCGGAATCCCAACCGCATGCAGCATCTGGAGCGCATCCTGCGCAAGACCGATACCCGTAAGATGGACATTGTAGTGCTCTCCGTACGTACGCTCAAGACCGGTGCGGGCGAGTTCAGCCTGGAGCCGGACCAGATGTTCTCCGATGTCGAAACCGAGGTCTTCTCTAAAGTCGTCAACCTGGCGGAGAAGGCGGGGAAACACGTCGAGTTAATGGTGGTCCCCGGCGCGGATCCCTATGACGCGGTGGTGCAGACCGCTGCCCGGCTGCAATCGTCACGGATCGTGATGGGCCTCTCGCCGAAACTGACGCCCTCCGAGCAGGGTGCGCAGGTTGGCGAGTATTGGGAAAAGCTGCCCGAACCCCGTCCCTCCATATCGCTCGAACTGGTGCTGGAGAATCAGAAGGACGTGGTGTTCCTGAACCTGGGCCCGCATCCTCCGCGACTCTGGCCCGAAGACATCGATCTCGTACACCGCCTCTGGCTCCAGCTCAGCGCCCGCGGACCGGGGTCGAAACTGCATCACCGCGATGTTCTCAGCGTCGCGCTCCGCCGCATGGCTGCCGAACTGGAGTCGCCGCGCGCTCCAGAAGTCGTGGAGGACATCATTCGTGAAGCCGCCGGCGGCAATCACCCCGAAGAATAGATATTTCGCAGTTGCACGATTCGTCCAGCAATGAAATGATCGGGGGAGAGTTATCAGGTGTCAGAAGACTCCCCAGCATCGGCGCCCACTAAGACGTGGCTGGTACTGCGCTCCGGTCCGCTCGCCGGTACCCGGTATCTGCTCCAGGAGGGTGTGCTGAAGATCGGGCGTGCCGCGGACAACGATATCATCGTTTCCGGGCAGCAGAGTGCGACTGCTTCGATCTATCACCTGGAGATCACGAGCGACGGTGGACGGTACCGTGTGCGCGATGTCGGGAGCACGAACGGAACTTTCGTAGACGGCGAGCAGATCAGCGATGCCGAACTGCACCCACCCTCCGTAATTCGCCTGGGCACCAACGGACCGGAGTTTGCCGTAACTACGGAATACCTGGAGACATCCGAACTCGACCGGACCCTGGTGATTCCCGCCGGCATTCAGATACCCACCACGCCGTCTGAGCGCGAGGCCGGCAAGCCCGCGGCCGGCGGGCACGATGGCCTGCTTTTCGAAGCCGTGCGCCGGGCGCGCCGGGCCCGCGCGGAAGGCAGGGGCGACCAGACGCTGATGCTGATGCGCGACGTACTGTCGCACGCACTGCGGCGCAACAGCAGCCGGTTCCGGCTGACTATCTGGTTCCTGGTAGTCGCGCTGGTGGGCACGTCGGCGTTCAGCTTCTGGAAGCTCTCCGCGCTGCGACGCGAGAAGCTCACCATCGACGCTCGCATACGCCAGATTGAGATCAAACTGGAGCAGGACGAGACGCCGCAAGAGGCCGAGCGGCTGATTTCCGAACTATCGACTTATCAGGACGAGGCGCGTTCGCTGGAGCGCAACGTACTCTATCGGTACGCGGTGCGGCAGCAGCAGAACTTCATTACCAACGAAATCCGCGCCATCATGGCTGAATTTGGCGCGGAGACATACAGTGTCCCGCCCGAGTTCGAACAAGGCGTCCTTAAATATATTGAAAAATACCGGGGTCCCGACCGTCCTTTGATGGAGAAGGCGCTCAACCAGGGTGTCGGCCGGCTGACCGAAATGCGCGCGATGCTGGAAGCGGAAAAGTTGCCGCCCGATCTGGCATACATACCGCTTGTGGAAAGCGCGCTCGCGCCCAAGCAGGTGAGCGCCGCCGGTGCGGCCGGCCCCTGGCAGCTTACATCTGCTACCGCCCGCGCCTTGGGCCTGCGCGTGGACGGAGGCGTGGATGAGCGTCTGGACCTGCACAAGTCGACCCGCGCAGGCTGCCGCTACCTGCGCAATCTGATTCTGGACTTTGGCTCCGGAAGTTCCGTGATGCTGGCGCTCGCGGCATACAATCTCGGCCCCACCAGGGTGAAGCAGGCCGTCATGAAAGTGGTGGAGGACCCCATCAAGCAACGCAATTTCTGGTATCTCTACCGGGCGCGGGCGCTGCCGGCGGAGACGCGCGAGTATGTGCCAAAGGTCTTTTCCGCAATCATCATCGGGCGCAATCCGGCGCGCTTCGGGTTTTAGCTGGAATGCCGTCCTGGCTTGGTCTCCAGCCTCCCCCTCAACTTGGAAGGGCTCTGCCCACATGCGCCGCTTCTTCCGGTTCCATCATCGGAATATCCATCTCGCATCGCCAGCACCAAAGGAGTTTCACGGTCTTTCTTTCTCGAAATTGAGTAAGTGGGGTGAAGGTTTCCGAATTATGCCAGTCGTGCTGCTTTAGGTCAGTTGTTGTCAGCCGCCCGCACCGCACCGACTGCGAAGTAATGCGCGTGAGTCTCGCCCTCATGGATCGTGAATGCTCGCGCACGCTTCACCGGCGACTGTTGCACCAATTGGTGCCCTTGCTCTCGGCATCTTGCGCGGGCGCAACACGCCGCTCGTTCTTGGTGGGCCGCAACGGCGCTGCCGTGTGCGTCAATTGCGTCAACGCAGTCGATTCGGTGAGTGGCTACTCCGTCGTGGCACCGACGTCCAGCCGGCTGCCATCCTGGGAAACTTCAAGACACTGTGCCAATCCGGCCCCGCACAGACGCGCAAAACGTCATTTCCAGAGGCAAGGACCACTCCGTTCGGCCATCCGCCCCGGCTGGAGCCTTTCAAGAAATTCGCACGCATATTGCGTGGGCATCTGGATCGGATTCTGAGCTGGACCATCACCGCGTCTTCAACGGTGCCGTCGCAGGTATGAATAACAAGATCCAGTCCATCAGCCATCTCTCGTTCGGATTCCGAACCGTAGGGCTTCATTGCGACGATCTATCACTGCCGAGCGCGGTTCCCTCTGCCCGTCGAACGCTAATTGCACGTTTGGGTTTAGGAACCCCGAAATCGAAGGGGCTAATACCCGAGACAGCCCGCGGGATTTCCACTGCTCGTACAGCACCGGATAGGCGATCAGTTCCATCAGAAACGAGGTCGCCAGCCCGCCAACCATCGGGGCGGCGATCCGTTTCATCACTTCCGCGCCGGCGCCTGTCGACCAGAGGATCGGCATGAGACCCAGGAACATGGTAGCGACTGTCATGAACTTGGGCCGGATGCGGCGCGCCGCGCCCAAAAGGACGGCTTGACGCAAATCTGCAGTCGTTCGCATGCGGCCCTCGACCACAGCCTTGTGCCAGGCCAAATCCAAATACAACACCATGAAAATTCCGGTCTCCGCATCCACGCCCAGGAGCGCGATCAGGCCCACCCAGACCGCCGGACTCATCGGGTAGCCCAGCAGGTACAAGCTCCAAACCGCGCCGATCGCCGAGAACGGCACTGCCAGCAGCACCAAGCCTGTCTTTGCGGCCGACTGGGTATTCCAGTAAAGCAGAACGGCGATCAATAGCAGTGTGAGCGGCACAACCTGCCGGAGGCGCAGGTTGATACGCCGGAACGCTTCATACTGTCCGCTCCAAGACAGCGTGTACCCGGCGGGCATGCTCAGTTTTCGTGCCAGTACTCCTGCCGCTTCGGCGATGTATTCCTCGGCATCGCGCCCATCGAGGTCCAGGTACACATACCCCGTCAGCATGGCGTTCTCGTCGCGAATCATCGCCGGTCCCGACGTCACCCACACGATTGCCAGTTATCCCAACGATTCCACCTCGCGGCCGTCTGAACCGCCCACCAGCACCTGGCGCAGCGCATCCAGATTGTCCCGCGAGTCCCGGGGCAGGCGCACATTTACCGGGTACCGCTCACGCCCCTGAATGACGGTGGTGACGTTGTCGCCGCCGATCGCGTTTTTCACCGCAGCCTGGGCCTCCTCCATCGATATGCCCGCACGCGCCAGTTCGCCGCGATCCCAGTCGATATCGACATAGCGGCCGTCGTTGATTCGTTCGGCAAAGACCGTGCGCGTGCCGCGGACGTCCCGCAACAGTTCCTCCACCTGGATTCCGAGTTCCTGAATGCGCTTAAGGTCCGGCCCCGCGATCTTCAATCCCAAGGGGCTGCGCATGCCGGTGGCGAGCATGTCGATCCTCCCGCGGATTGGCATGGTCCAGGCGTTAGCGACGCCCGGAAACTTCATGGACGCGTCGAATTTGGCGATTAGCTCCTGCTGCGACATCCTGCGAGGCCACCACTCGCGCGGCTTCAGCACGACCACGGTTTCGAGCATCGAGAGAGGCGCCACATCCGTGGACGTATCGGCTCGACCAGCCTTGCCCAGGACATGGGCCACTTCGGGCAGGCCCTTCAGCCGGGAATCGGTAAGTTGCAGCAGTCGCTTTGCCTCCGTAATCGAGATGGCGGAGGCGGTGGAAGGCATGTAGAGCAGTACACCTTCGTCCAGCGGGGGAACGAACTCGGCGCCCAGCCTGCGATACACAGGGACCGTACCGATAGCCGCAACCGCCACCACAGCAGCCACCAGACCCTTGTGGCGCAGCGCGTACAACAGCGCCGGCTGGTAGATGCGGATCAGCAACCGGCTGAGCGGGTGATGCTCTTCGCGGCGGATCTTGCCGCGCAGTGCGGAGTTCATCACTCGTCCGCACCATCGCTGCCCCCAATCGCGCACTCCGAGACGAGCCAAAGTCAGCCGCAACGCCGGATCCAGAGTAATCGTGAGCAGCGCCGCGACCAGCATGGTCAGGCTTTTGGCATAGGCGAGCGGATGGAAGAGCCGTCCATCCTGCCCTTCCAAGGCCAGCACCGGGAGGAAGGCGGCGGCCATAATCACGAGGGCAAAAAACGCCGGCCGGCCGACTTCCTTCACCGCACTGAGGATGACGCCCTCCGTATTGCCGTGGCCACCTTCCCGCTCCCACTCCTCCAATTTCTTGTGCGTTTGCTCGACCACCACGATGGCCGCGTCCACCAGCGCGCCTGCCGCAATGGCAATGCCGCCCAGAGACATCACGTTGAACGACATTCCCATCAAATGGAATGGTACAGCCACCGTCAGAACCGTGAGCGGAATCGTGAGGATGGGGATCGCCGCGCTCGGAGGGTGCCAGAGGAACACCAGGATCACCGCTACCACCGTGACGATGATTTCGATCAGCGCGTTGCGCAGCGTAGCGATGACTCTTTGGACCAGGTCGGAGCGGTCGTAGACCGGAACCACGCGCACTCCGGATGGCAGGCCCGTAGCGACCTGCTTCAGTTTAGCTTTGACGCGATCGATTACGTCCACGACGTCGGCACCCTGGCGCATGACAACGATACCGGAGACGGTCTCCCCCTGCCCGTCGAGGTCGGCCACGCCCCGGCGCATTTCCGGGCCGCGCGTCACTTTGCCGATATCCTTTACGCGGACCGTCTGCGAACCTCCTCCGCCCGCAACTACGGCCTCTTCAAGATCACGCGGGTCCTTCAAATAACCGTGCCCCCGGATCATATACTCAGCTCCGCCGAATTCCAGCAGACGGCCTCCGGTTTCGACGTTGCTCCGTCGCACCGCCTCGACTACGGCCGCGAACGGGATTCCCAGCGCGCGCAGGCGTGCCGCATCCGCAGTGACCTGGTATTGCGGTACAAATCCGCCTACCGAAGCCACTTCCGCCACTCCCGGAACCGAGCGCAAGTGATAGCGCAGGAAAAAATCTTGCGTCGTCCTCAATTCCGCCGCGGAGAGCTTTCCGGAGTCGTCCGTCAAGGCATACTGAAAGACCCATCCCAGCCCGGTAGCATCTGGTCCCAGTTCGGTTTTGACACCCGCCGGCAATGTCGAGAGCACTCCGGCAAGATACTCGAGGGTTCGCGAACGCGCCCAATACAGGTCGGTTCCATCCTCGAAGACCACGTATACGAAGGAATAGCCGAAATCGGAAACACCTCGTACCGCCTTGACCTTCGGCGCCCCCAGCATCGCGGTGACAATCGGGTAGGTCACCTGGTCTTCGATAAGGTCGGGGCTGCGGTCCCAACGCGAATAAAGAATCAAGTAAGTGTCGCTGAGGTCGAGAAACGCATCCATGGGGATTTGCCGGATGCTCCAGGCGCCCCACATCGCCATCGCCAGAACCACTCCGATGACGATGCCGCGATGCCGTGCGGAAAGCTCGATCAGACGGTCAATCATGGGTTGTGGAGAGCTGGTTGCGGCGCGCTCTAAATTTCCCCTCGCAAGATTCGGAGCAGAAGTAGTAAGTTGCGCCCTTCCATTCCAGACGGCGCGAGGCCGTGCGGTCTATCCTCATGCCGCACTGCGCGTCCATCACTTCGTGCGCGGGACTCTTCATGCGGCTTTCCGAATCCAGCAGGAATGCGCCGGCGGTCACCACGCGCTCTCCCGCCTTCAGCCCGCCGGAGATCTCCACCCGGTCGCCCTCCTGCCAGCCGGTCTCCACATCGCGCAGTTCGTACTGTCCGCCGCCCAGCGCGACGAAGACGCGCCTCGATGTTCCCGATTCGATTACCGCGTCGGCGTGGACGGTGAGAGCGGAAGACGCGGACGCCTCCAGATCGACGTCGACGATCATTCCCGGGACGAGAATTCCGTGCGGATTGTCTACTTCGAGCCGCAACTTTCCGGTGCGTCCCTGCTCATCGAATTGAGGCGCTGCCGGCGCCACCCGTGCCTCCATCGGTGGCAGTCCCGGCACGCGGATTCTCGCCGTGGCGTTCGCGTCGAATAGGGCCTCTTGTCCGCGTTGCGTGTCGGCCAGAACCCAGACGCGCTCGAGATTCGCCATGCGGTAGAGCAGTTCCCCTTTCATGAACCGCTGGCCCACCGCCACATGGCGCTCCAGGATCTGGCCGTCGGCGGGTGCGGTGAGATTAATATCGGAGATCTCGCGGTGAGTCCGGCTGAGTTCTTCCATCTGCCCCTGCCCCATGCCGACGAACTCGAGGTTGTCGCGCGCAGTCGAGAGTTGCTGCGTCGCGCGCGAGAGCGGCTCGGCGGGAGGAGGTGGATTCCTCTTCAAGCGTTCATAGAATTCCAGCGCGTAGACGTAGGCCTGTTGCGGCGCGAAGATGTCTTTGCTGTAGAAGGCGGCAAGCGCCTCGCCGCGCTTCACTTGGTATCCAGTGCGGTCGGAGAACACACGCCGCACCCATCCATCGACGCCTGCTGAAACCCGGTAGGTCCGGCCCTCGTCCGGCGCGACCCGACCCGCGGTGCGCACCCTGCGGGCCGCAATCGCCGCCTGTACCGTCTCAGTCTGCAGGCGAGCCGCCTGCTCCTGATCCGGCGTCAGGCGAATACCGGAGGCGCCCGTCGCCGCAGACTGTGGGGGCTCGGCGCCGGCGTACACCGGCTCGAGATCCATCCCGCAGTCCGGCGCCTTGCCAGGCCGCGCGGAGCGGTAGGACGGATGCATTGGATCGACGTAGTAGAGCACCGGCCGCGTACCGCCGCCCGCGTTCACCACCGCGGTTGGATGAGAGCCACGCCCCGCAAAGTAAGAGGCGCAGACCAGGGCCGCTACGCCAAAGCAATACAGGCACCGCCGGAATCCGGCGCCGGCGCCCTCGCGCGGATTGCTTGGAACTCCCGCCTCGTTCACATTTCCACCTATTTCATCGCGATCCCATGGGGACGCGCAGGCCCTGTTGGGAAAGCGGTGTTGAAGTCGAGCTTGAAGCGCGTGTCCTCAGCCAGCGTGTCGTTCGTCACTTTCACAACGTGCACTTTGTGGTCGCCTTCAAAGTGGATGATTCCGGCGTCGTCCTGGTTTAGGAAGTAGTCGGTAACCACCAGGCGCGAATCGTCGGCGGTCAGTACCATATTATGTGGGCCGCTTTCGACCGGACCCAGGGTAACAACCGCTACCTGCTTGAGGTTGGTACGTTCCGTGGTGTCGAGCATGGCGACCTGACTGGCCTGAAACATTCCGACAATCAGGCGATCGCCGCTCTGCGGCGTCGCCAGAATCTGGCCCATTCCGCCGACGATGCCGGTCTTCACATGCGGAGTCACGTTCGCCATGTCAAACGCCGCCACGCCCGTGCCGGCAATCGGATCGATCGCATATATATGTCCATCGAACATCCCCGCCGTGTAGCCTATACCGGTCCGATCCTTGGGTAGCATCTTGACGTCCATCGTGCCCAGTGCCGGTCCACCGTTTGGCGACAAAAGGTTGACCGTACTGACCAGCTTGCGCTTCCGATAATCCCAGATGCGAACCGAAGCGCGAAGCTCAGGTCCTGCCGAGCCCGTGAGTGTGCTGCTTGGCAGAATGAAATCCGCCGTCATCATCACGTTCAGGTCCGGCCGCGCGGAGATGCCATGTGGGTTGAATCCGTCCAACGGGGGCTCGTTCGGCCATTCCTGGAACATAGACAGTCCCCCGAAATGATTCGCCACAAAGTGCAATTGCCCGTCGAATTCCGCGACTCGGCCTGGCGCCCCTCCGCTGGCCGACCCCATTTGGGTAATCAGGAAGCCGCCGTTTTCCGTGGGAAGAAAGTCGTCCGTGATGGCCGATTCCACGGCCTTAGTCGAAAACAGGAAACGCGGATCCCTGGCCTCGCTGACGTCGAAGAAAAAGATCCCGTTCTGCCCCTTGAGGACACTCAAAAGGCCGCCGCATCCAAGAATTCTTCCGGTTGAGTTCAGGTGGCAGTGGTGGGCTTCGTTGCCGATGTTGCCCGGCGGCGGCAGGGGCACCGTCTTGATCACCTTGCCGTAGTCCGCCGACTCCTCGTCGAAGTCGATCACCGCCAGGAAATCCGAGGCTTTATGAGCCTGATCGCCGGCCCAAATGTAGAGAGTCTTCTCCTTGCCCTTGCGATGGCCCTCCTCGCCGGCCAACGCGAGCCCTGTCCCTATCAAGACGATAGTCGCGGCCAATGCCACGCTCGCCACGGCAGACATGAACCACTTCACCTGTCGCATTCCGTCATACCTCCCTGAAATCACGATTCATCGTGTAATGGGAGAGGGGAGCGGGAAATTGTATCGCTTGCCAGCAATTTGTTTTTGCGCAGGATAAAATAGGCTCCACGTTGATGATGCCGTCGCCGTTTCAACCCGACAGCTTAGCGGACCTGATGGCGAGCTTTCGCCATGGCGACCGGGACGCTGCCGGACGGCTCGTGGAGATTTTCTATCCGGAATTGCGCCGCATCGCGGCCGCGCGTATGCGTGCCGAGCGTCGCAATCACACCCTTCAACCAACCGCGCTGGTACATCAGCTCTATCTCGAGTTGGTAAAAGTGAAAGCCCTACGTTCGACCTCTTCGGGCGGGGCGGATGAGAAGACGGCATTCCTGGGGCTGGCGGCCTACCTGATGAAGAGGCTGCTGATCCATCACGCTCGTCCGCTCTCGAAGCGTGCGGAGAAAACCGCTTTGCCCGATTTTCCCACCCCGACTTCGGGCACCGAACAGGCGCTTCTGGAAATCGACGACACCCTGAACCGGCTCGCGGCGATCAATCCTGCGCTCCGGCGCGTGGTGGAACTCAGAGTCTTCGAGGGACTGACGCGCGAGGAGATCGCCGCGGAAATGGGCTGTGGCACGGCTACCGTCGCGCGCCATTGGACGTTCGCCCGAAACTGGCTGGAGGACGCTTTTTCCGGGACCCCAGGCCTATGACGGACGAGCGCTGGCGGTTGGCATTCGCGATCTACGAGTCCGCCGCGTCTCGTGCGGAGCCCGAGCGGCAAGAGTATATCCACGCCGCCGCTCCGGATCAGGAAATCGCGGATCGGGTGTTGGCCATGTTGGACGAAATCCGGACGGTATCCGACGGGGATGGCTTTCCCGAACCAGCGTCATCCAACTACCCTGGTCCCGAGCCGCCCGTGAGCAGCCTTCCCAACGGCGCTTCGGTCGGCCGGTTCGTCATCACCGGGTTTGTCGGCCAAGGGGGCATGGGGAAAGTGTATTCGGCTCACGACCCGGACCTCAACCGCGAGGTCGCCTTGAAAGTGATCACCCCGAAGGCCGCGGCCTCCAACTTCAAAAATTTCCTTCGTGAGGCGCAGGCGGCATCGGCCCTGAACCACCCGAACATTGTCACGGTATACGAAGTGATTCACTCCGGTCCCACGGTGGCGATCGCCATGGAACTGGTGACCGGAACCTCACTGCGGCACCATTGCGGCACGGCCCAGCCGGTCGAAGAGGTAGCTCGGTGGGGGCGGCAAATCGCCGGCGCGTTGGCCGAGGCGCACGCCCGCGGTATCGTTCATAGGGATATCAAGCCGGAAAACCTGATGCTCCGGCCCGACGGATATGTCAAAGTTCTCGACTTC
>Ga0105248_10008554_pt1 | contig 11237 bp, 9 predicted proteins | sample KBSS34metaG_FD_81524 | JGI IMG/M metagenome (GOLD analysis project Ga0105248, IMG submission 81524) | Switchgrass rhizosphere microbial communities from Kellogg Biological Station, Michigan, USA - KBS S3-4 metaG | ecosystem: Host-associated > Plants > Roots > Rhizosphere > Soil | place...
CACGAACACTCCGCCACCGAGGCGTCCGACGAGTTCGAAGATGATCGGTCTGGCTACCGAGCCGGTGGCCGGGTTGATTGCCCATGTGCCGACCCCGTGGACCGTTACGCAGACGGCCGGACCGCACTCCGACAGGTACAGGCTGCCGTCACCCTGATCGTTGGGCGCCGTGTGATCCGGTATCACGACCGACCACCGTCGATCCAGCGACGGCTGCCGATAGGCGGTAACCGTGATCCCGTCCGGGCCGCGTTGCGCGGTCAGGACCAGGTCGCGGGCCAAGGTGATCTGCCCCTGGGATCGTGACACCTCGGGAGACAGAGTCATGACGCCGGCGACCGCGCCGGTGGACAGGTCGCGCATGCGGACCGCGCCGTCGGCGTCCAGCTCAGCCAGTGCAGCGACGCGACCGTCGACCAGGTACGGCAAGTAGTCGGCATTCGGTGGCAGGCTGACCTTCCACGCCACGGCCCCGGTCGTGACGTCCCAGGCGGTGACGTCCAGGCAGCTGGCCGAGGCGCCGTCAGCGCCGCACCCGACGGGGTGGTCGAACCGGCGAGACAAGACCACCAGCATGCGGCCGTCCACGGTGGGCCCGTAGTCGTCGCCGAAGATCTCCGCAATCCGTTCGCCGTTGGCGTCTCGGACCAGGGTGATGGTGCTGCCCGGCCCGCGGGCGCCATCGGTGAGCGGAGGCCTGGTCGCCACTACCGTGACATTGCGCAGGTCCACAATGGAGTTCGGAGTGCCGGTCATGCCCCGGCTCCACTGTGGCCGGCCGGTGAGCAGGTCGAGCGCGACCACTGTCCTGCCGTCCGGTCGCCATTGGTAGAGGCTGTGCGTGCCAACGGTGAACCCGTTGAGGCTGACGCTGCCGGTCCACAGCGGCTCACCCAGGCCCGGGGCACCCCGCGCAGAGGCACCCAGGGTGAGGAGGCAGACGAGCGTCAGCAGCGTGATCAGCAACCGGCGACGCGAGTCCGTCGGCAACCCCGGGTCGTCGTGCTCGCGGTCCTCGGCACCCAGCAGGCCGAGTTCGATGACGGTCGTGTCGGGTCCGAGCTGCGTCATCCGGCCGCCTCCTTCTGGCAAGTATGTTCCCTCGGGTCCGGAAGGGCTGGACGGACCAGAGCTCTGCTGTCAAGCGATGAAACGACTCGAGGGTGAATGGCATTCTTGACCGACGATGTCAGGACTGCATACGATTCGAGCCACCCCTGAGGAGATCGTGCGATGCATGACCTGGTGATCCGCGACGGAGTCGTGGTTGACGGAACCGGGCGAACCGCGTTTCAGGCGGACCTCGCTATCGACGGGGGAACCATAGTCGCCGTTGGCCGTGTCGACGAGCGCGGCCATCGGGAGATCACCGCCGACGGAGCCATCGTCGCCCCCGGCTGGGTCGACATCCACACCCACTACGACGGTCAGGTCACGTGGGACGGGTTGCTCGCTCCGTCGTCAGCGCACGGTGTCACGACCGCGGTCATGGGCAACTGCGGCGTTGGGTTCGCTCCGGCCCGTACCGGCGACGATGATCGCGCCGGCCTCATCGAGCTGATGGAGGGCGTCGAGGACATCCCCGGCGCGGCCCTTGCGGAAGGGCTGCCGTGGGACTGGGAGACCTTCCCCGACTACTTGAACGCGCTCGATCGCAGAAGTCGGACGATCGACATCGGCGCCCAGTTGCCGCACGCGTCGTTGCGCGCGTATGTCATGGGACACGAACGCGGCGGCGACCACGAGGCGGAGCCGACCGTCGCCGAACTCGCGATGATGCACGAGGTCGCGATCGATGCTCTCGAGGCTGGCGCACTCGGCTTCGCCAGCTCCCGGACGGTCAACCACAGGTCCCGCAGCGGAAAGCTCATCGGCTCGGTGACGGCGACCGAACGCGAGTTGGCCGCCATCGGCAGCGCGCTCGGTGAGACCGGGCGCGGCGTGTTCCAGTTTGCGTCGGACTTCGACGACGTGGATGCCGAGTTCGACGTGATCTCCTCGCTGGCGAGACGGTACCGCCGGCCCGTGTCGGTGAGCCTGGCGCAGCATGACCGCGACCCGGATCGCTGGCGACGCATCCTGACCCGGATCGAGCAGGCGGCGGCGGAGGGCATCGTGGCCAAGGGCCAGGTCTGCTCGCGCGCGATCGGGCTGATGCTCTCCCAGGAGGGCACCATGAACCCGTTCGAGTTCTGTCCGAGCTATGCGGCGCTGGCTTCACTGGCGGTGCCCGAGCGGGCCCGGCGCATGCGCGATCCGCAGACGAAGCAACAGATCCTGTCGGAGTACGGTGCGGAGACCGATCGGGTCCGCCGGCGGCGCATGGTCGGGTTCACGAAGATGTTCGTATTGGGCGACCCGCCGGACTACGAGCAGCCGGCCGAACGCTCCGTCGCCAACCTCGCCGCCGCCCGGGGCGTGGAGGCCAAGGAGCTCCTCTACGACGCGCTCGCCGACGGTGACGGGCGCGGCATGGTCTACTACGCGTTCCTCAACTACACCGACTTCAACCTCGACACGGTCCATACCATGATGTCGTCCGACCACACGCTGTTCGGGCTGTCCGACGGCGGAGCCCACGTCGGTACGGTGTGCGACGCCTCCTTCCCCACCTACAACCTGGTCCATTGGGTCCGCGACCGCAGCCGTGGCGGGCGGCTCGGCCTCGAGTTCGTCGTACGCAAGCAGTGCCGCGACAACGCCCGGTATATCGGACTGCTCGACCGGGGCGTTATCGGGCCGGGTTACAAGGCGGACCTGAACGTCATCGACCTCGACGGTATGCGGCTGCACCCGCCGCGGTTCGCTCACGATCTCCCGGCCGGGGGCCGACGACTTCTGCAGGATGTGAGCGGCTATCTGTACACCGTCCAAACAGGACAGGTGACGTTCGAGGCGGGCGAACCGACTGGCGCGATGCCCGGAACGCTGGTCCGAGGACCTCAGCCCGAGCCCGATCAAGGACGGTGAGCGAGCGGCCTGAGACATTGGCATGTCGGGCCGGTGTACTGGTCGACGACGCGGTCTGCCGATATATGCGTATCGGTGACCGTTGACAGTCTTCGTCGAGGCATCATACGTTCGGCTGGGCGCCGGTTTTGCGTCGCCGCAGTTCCTCCCAGCGACGACGCGCTCCCTTCTGCTCAGGAGGCAATATGCGAACGCGGCTACTGCTGCGCGCGATCACCATCGCCGGGGCCGTAACACTGACCGCACTGATGGGTGGAGCCGCCGCGGCCAACCCGCCGTTACCTGACGACCAGCCGCTTCCGCCGTACACGGTGTCGAACCCGGCGATGGCCCCCATCATGGCGAACGGGGCGCTGACCACGGTGTTCCAGGGCGTCCACGAGCACGCGGCGTACGACGTCGAGGTGCCCGCCAACTGGAACGGCGATCTCGTGGTCTGGGCGCACGGCTTCCGCGGCCAGGGCACCGTCCTCACCGTCGATGCGCCGAGCTTCGGGCTGCGCCAGAAGTTCGTCAACGAGGGGTACGCGTGGGCGGCGTCGTCCTACACCGACAACGGCTACGACATCCGGGCGGGCGTGCTGAGCAGTAAGGACCTCGCCGAGTTCTTCCCTGACCTGACCGGTAAGCGACCACACCGCACGTTCATCGCCGGCGTATCGATGGGCGGCCACATCATCGGCCGCTCGATCGAGCAGTTCCCGCACCTCTACGACGGCGCCCTTCCGATGTGCGGCGTACTCGGTGACCAGACCCTGTTCGACTTCTTCCTCGACTACAACCTGGTCGGGCAGGACCTGGCGGGTGTATCGGCCTTCCCGTTCCCGGACGACTACGGCACGGTCGACATACCGAAGATCGAGGCGGCCCTCGGCCTCACCACGCTGTCGCCGATCGGACCGGACACGACCAATGCCTTGGGCAAGGAGTTCCGATCCATCGTCATCAACCGCAGCGGTGGCCCGCGTCCCGGCGCGACACCCGCATTCGCGTTCTGGAAGGACTTCCTCTTCGGTCTGGGCATACCGGCGCATGCCGGCAACTCGCTGTCCGAGAACCCCGGTCAGATCTCGCAGAACCTTGCCACCAACTATCAACCCGATTCCCCGGTGGATGTGAACGCGACCGTGATGCGGGTGGCGCCGCAGAACCTGCCGGCGCGCAACAGCGCCGCACTGACGCAGGTTCCGAAGATCCTCGGCCATCCGGAGATACCGGTGCTCACACTGCACGGCCTGGGCGACCTGTTCGTGCCGTTCTCCATGGAGCAGGCATACCGCCAGGACGTCGACCGCACCAACCGAGGTGACCTCGTGGTCCAGCGGGCCATCCGATCCGTGAACCACTGCGAGTTCTCTCCCACCGAGGCCGGCACCGCCTGGGACGACTTGGTGGCCTGGGTGCACACCGGCAACCGACCCGCCGGTGACGACGTACTCAACGCCAAGGTCGTCGCCGACCCCACCTTCGGCTGCCAGTTCAGCGACAAGGCCGCGTTCGCGGCGGGCGCGGGTACCCGCCGTCTGTTCCCCGCCTGCCCGTAGGTAACCGTGTAGAGGCATGGCCTCCATCCGCAGTGGATGGAGGCCATGTCGGGGCGGCTTCGGTGAGATTCCGCACGGGATCGACGCCACACCCGGCCAGTCCGATCAGAGCCTCGACTGCTGCCTGTAGATAGTTGATCTGTTTGGCCATCGCGACGGCCGCGCCGAAGTCCGCCTCGGCGGCCTCGTCGGCGTCTACCGGCTCTGGCGCGACGGCGGGTTCGCCATCGGCGCCGTCCTTACCGGCGTCTTCGCCACGCCTACGGCCTTCCTGCCGCGATCTGGACCGTGGCCGCTCTCACCGTCGCGTCCGGCGTGGTTGTGGCGGTGCGGATGTACGAAACCCACCGGACCGCCCGGTGTCGCGCGTCAGGCGGGTCTGCCGTAGCTGTTGATCGGACTGCGGTCTATGGGCACCATCCGGACGTAGTCCCCTGACTGGGGGGCCACCATCACCTTGTTGTCGCCAACGTAGATGCCGACGTGATGAAGGTCGGAGTAGTAGAAAACCAGGTCGCCGAGTTGTAGGTTCGCCCGGCTGACGTAGGGCATGATCGACCGTTGCGCGGCGGCGTTGTGGGGCATGTAGACGCCCACCGAGGCCCACGCGGCCATCGTCAGCCCGGAGCAGTCGTACGAGTTCGGGCCGGAAGCGGCCCACACGTACGGCTTGCCGGCCTGCTGGCACGCGAAGAGCGCGGCCTGGTAGCCCTTGGTCGGCGCGTACGACGCGGGGCACGGCCACGGCCGGAACGATCCGATGGCCCCGGAGGTCCCGTACGCCTTGGCCCGCAACGCCTGAAGATCCTTCAACTGCGACTCGATCGTCTGGCGTTGTGCCGCCAGCTCCGCGTCCTGGGCGGACAGCTTGGCAACCAGGTCGTCGATGGGCTTCTTCTGCGCGTCGTACTGCTGCTTGAGGTCGTTCACCCCGGACAGTTGGCTCGACTCGTCGAAGCCGAGCTGGTCCAGGAAGGACAGCTGCTCGGCGAGAATCTTGGGAGACCCGCTGGTGGCGATCGCGTTCATGTAGTTGAACTGGCCGCCCATGTAGGCCTCGGCCGCCATGGCCCCGATCCGGATCTGGCCGAGGTCGAGCTGCTTCTGCAGCGGTGCGAGCTTGGCGAGCAGATCGTCCTGCTGTGCCTTGTTCTTCTGGTACTGCTCGTGCACGCCGTTGTACTGCTCGATGAGCGGCTCGAGCTTGTTCCAGACGACGTCTATCTGGGCCTCGATCTCGGCCGGGGTCGGATCGGCGTGCGCCTGGGTGCCAGGCATCGTCGCCAGCATCACTGCGGCCATGACGCAGATGAGCAGTGGGCGGAGTGTTCGGTGCACTCGTAGGCGACCCACGCGGTGCGACTCCTTCTTCCCTTACCGCCGACCGAGTTAGCTGCCGGGTTCGGGCGGGAAGTCTTGCCCTACCACGCCGCGGCGCGGATTCACCCCAGGTACATCGGGTCCCCGGCTCGCGGATCCGCACGGTTGGCCTGGGGCCTGTTCGGATCCGCGATTAGGCGGCGTTCGGCCGTGGCCGGGGGTCGACCATGGAACAGCCGGACAAGCGCTCAGGCTAGGACCAACCACCGCAATCGGCAAGTCGACATCCCGCACGGTCGACGGGCGCTTTGGACGGGCAGGGCCCAGGACATGTCGCGAGCGCTCAGGGCGATCCACACTCGACAACGCTTTGGCCGGCGCACCAGAAGGTAGTTATTGCAACGTTGCGACACCTGCAGCGTTGCATATGTATCGATGCACGTCTACCTCCACGAGCACCCATCACGTGATCTGTCGGTGCGGAGTCCACAAGGGACGGTCTTCGCGCCGGTGTGGATCTCCCTCGCCGGCCTGGGGCGTGACCGCCCGGCACGCCGAGCACCGTCTCATTCCCGCCGTACCGCGTCTGACCTGGGCGCTCGTGCACGCCGATCCGCATTCGGATGAGATCGACAGCTCATCCCACGACCCGCACGCACCTCTCAGGGCCCACCGTTAACCCGACCAACGTCCGCAGACTGCGTCTGTCGTGCTCACGCAGGGGTGGATCTGGGTCGAAGGTCTCAGTGCGCGATGACCTTGTTCACGGTGGCTCCGCCGATTTCCGAGATACCGTCGGGTGTGGCACCGACCGAGGTGTCAGTGAGGATACCCGATCCATGTCGACCAGCGGCCGGCCCACCAAGGCCCAGATCAAGCGCGAGCGGATCGAAGCGGCCCGCGCGGCCGTGGCCCGTGCTCAGCGGCGTTCCCGCCGCCTCCGCGCCGGGCTGTGGTCGGCTGCGGCCGTCGTCGTCGCGGCGGTCCTCGTGATCACCTTCCTCCTGATCAACCGGCCGGGCGCCGGCCCGCCGTCGAGCGCGCCGGGTCCATCGGCCAGCGCGGTCGGTCGTACCAGCAACCCACCGTGGGATGCGCCGGCCGATGCCTCCGCCGCGGTCGCGGCCGCCGGCCTGCCGATGCTCGGCGCGGAGGGCAACGCTGTACACATCCACGCCCATCTGGACGTCGTCATCAACGGCACCCCCGTCCAGGTACCGGCGGACATCGGCATCGATGAGGCCCGGCAGCAGATCAGCCCGTTGCACAGCCATGACACCACCGGCGTGATCCATATCGAGTCCCCGACCAAGCCAGCCACGTTCACCCTGGGCGAGTTCTTCACCGAGTGGCAGGTATCCCTAGCGGCCAACCACATCGGCGCGCTCACCGCCGACGACACCCACCACCTCAAGGTGTACGTCAACGGCACCCTCCGCGACGGCGACCCGGCCGGCATCGTGCTGGCAGCGCATGACGAGATCGCCGTTGTGTACGGCACCGACGGGCAACAGCAGAACCCGCCCCATACGTACGCCTGGACCAACGGCCTCTAGGCATCGTCAGCGGTAGCCGACCTCGACGATGCGGCTCGCGGCCGCGACGTAGCGCTGGGGGTCGTCGGGGGCGAGCGTGCCTAAGCCGTCCACATAGCGGTTGAACATGCAGAACGCCGCTGCAATGAGCACCGTGTCGTGGATCTCCACGTCGGTGGCGCCCTCAGCTCGAGCGCCGTCGACCATGGCCGAGGTGACCTGACGACCATCGGCCTGAACCGCTGCGGCGATCCGTAGCAAGGCTTTCATCTTGGGTGAGACTGACGCGGAGTCGACATCGGCCAGTACTCCGCTGACCACGGCCTGACCGTCGTCGAGCTGGGCCGCCGCATAGGCCGAGTGAGCGTCGCAGCAGAAGCGACACTCGTTGAGGCTGGATACGTACGCACCGATCAGCTCACGTTCGCCGCGGGAGAGTGAGTGCGGCGAGCGCAGCAGCACCTCGGCGAGGTCGTTGAGCGGCTTTGCGGTCTCCGGGCGGAACCGCATCGGGCCTCTGATTCCTGGGAACTCGACTTCGTCGACACCCAGATCGATGTGCGCCATGGCCCCTCCCTCGACGGGTTGGTCGACCAACGCTACCGGGTTCATACCGCCCGCTCAATATCAGCGGCGTCGGCTGACCTCACAACAACGAACCGGCAGCGACCCTTGTCTAATGTAGACTCTACCGCCCGGCTCGAGCCTCGTAGCTCAATGCGTCTGAGCTGGCACAGTCACGCATTGGCCCGGCGGAGGCGTTCGGCCGCCTGCGCCCGCAGCGCGGCGCCGCCCGCCGGGTCGCCACCACACAGTGCCATCTCCCTGGCGTTGTACGCAGCCATCCACAAGCTCGCCGCCCACGCGATCTCCAGCTCGGCGGACGTGAACAAGCGCCCTCGAAAGTCTTGATACGCCACCAGGAAGGCCTCGGAGCTTTCGACCGGCGCCAGCGTGGGCGGCCCGGCACTGGCGAACGAACCGCTTGCCGCTCCTACCAACGCCGCCTCCGGCTGCCAGGCCAGGCTGTCCCAGTCGTGCACGGCCCACACCTGCCCACCCTGCCACCGAAGGTTCTGCGCCTCGAAGTCGGCGTGGCCGAGCACGCACGGCAAGTCGGCGACCAGCAACCGGCCCCGGGCCCGCTCAGCCGCTTGGACAATGTGGTCTGACACGACACTCTGGTCTCGACTGTCGAGGAAGGCAATCGCCGGCCACACCCCAGAATCGGCGTGGTCCCAGCGCACCCATGGCGGATTCGGCAGCGGCGGCGTGACCGTCACCCCAGCAAGTTCGGCCATCAGCCGGGCGAACACCTCCGCGCAGCGCTTGGCTGTGCGCGGCGAGTCTCCGTGCAATACCTCGCCTCCAGGCCGGAACTCCTCGGCGTGCACGGCCAGCGCACCGACACCGACCACCGGCGTGAGCGGTCGGGAACAGGGAAACCCGCGCTCGGCCAACCTTGCCTGCGCCGCGACACACGACGCGGCCCGGCCATCGTCGACGCGTGCCTTGACCACGACCTCCCTGCCTCCGGCCAACCGCAGACCGAATACCATCGAGACCTGTTGCGACTGGAACAGCACCTCGGCGGGTTCGCCACCCAGATGGTGACCACACCAAGCCGGCAGCCAGTCCGGCAGCTCGTCCAACGGCACACTCAGGACTGTGCCATAGGCACCGAACGTACGGTCTGAGCTGTGCCTATGGGGCCACGGGCCCGCCGGATCGAGGCGCATTGACGGGCTGCCTACTGTGTGCACATGGCCGATGTGGAGGAAAAGGCATTCACCGTCGTAGCACTAGGGCCCGACACCTGGGAACTGTTCGAGGGCTTGGCCGGTCGTCACAACGGCGTCTTCGGCGGCTGTTGGTGCATCCACTTTCACCCAGATGGCCCTGAACGCGGGCAAGGCGCAGAGGCGAACCGCGAACTGAAGAGGCGATACGTCCAGCAGGGCAAGGCGCATGCCGCACTCGTGGTCGACGGCGACGAGGCGATCGCCTGGTGTGAGTACGGCACTCCCGAGGAACTGCCGACGATCCAACACCGCAAGCAGTACGAGGCGGAGTGCGACGTTCTACCGGACTACCGGCTCACGTGCATCTTCGTCGACCGTCGGTATCGGCGACGCGGACTCGCGGAAGTCGCGCTGCGGGGTGCACTAGAGCTGATCGCGCGAGCCGGAGGTGGAGTCGTGGAGGGCTACCCGCACGAGATCGGCGAGAAGAAGATGTCCTCATCGTTCCTCTACAACGGAACCCGTGGACTGTATGAACGGGTCGGCTTCGAGTACGTGCGGCCGAAGGGCCTACGGAACTGCGTCATGCGACGCTCAGTCGACCCTGTTACTGAAGCCGACTGACCTGCGACTCGCGGGCGTTCGGCCACTCGACTCGTGTTCGAGGACTGTCCAGGTCAGGTAATCCGTAAGGTGTGCACGTGGGTAGCCCTGTCATCGCCGCTGGACGACGACACTCGTTGGGACTGCGTGCCGACGGCACCGTGGTCGCGGCCGGCACAGGGACATCTGGCGAATGTCGAGTCGAGCACTGGGCTCATGTGGTCGCGGTGGCTGCGGGCAACGTACATACGGCGTCGAACACTGGGCGGTCCCACAGCGTCGGCCTCAGGGTGGACGGCACCGTGATGGCGACGGGCTGGAACGGTGACGGGCAGTCTGATGTCGGGTCATGGCGCGACGTGACCCTTGTCGCAGCGGGCTGGCGCCGCACCTTGGGGCTTGTGGGTGACGGCACCGTGCTGGCTGCGGGACGGCTCCGCGAGGGGGCATGCAACGTGAGCCAATGGCGTGAGGTCGTCGCGTTGGCTTGTGGCGACTGGCATTCGGTAGGCCTCAGGGCCGACGGGACCACCGTTGCCGTAGGGATCGACCGCCGCGGGCAGTGCGCGGTCGACACATGGCGTGACGTTGCCGCCGTTGCCGCCGGCTACCTCCACACGGTCGGTCTCACCAACGATGGTCGCGTTGTCGCAGTCGGGGATCGATCGACGGGTGCCTGTGACGTGAGCGCGTGGAGGGACGTTGTGGCAGTGGCCGCTGGGAGCTACCACACGGTCGGCGTCACTGCGGCTGGCCGAGTCCTGGCCGTGGGCGGCAACGATTCCGGTCAGTGCGATGCGGCCGACTGGCGCGAGATCGTCGCAGTGGCGGCCGGATCCATCCACACTCTCGGACTTCGCGCGGACGGAACAGTTGTCGCCGCCGGAAGCAACGAGCACGGTCAATGCGATATCTCCGGCTGGAACGCGGTCCGGTCGCCCGGCTAGCTACCGCACAGTGGTTGCTTCTTTTGCCGCGCCAGCGATGTGGGCGAGGATATTTGCGTGACCCGCAACGTTGATCCGTATCGGTTGGTCCCCGCTCGATTGTCCGGTGTCGCCGCCGCGGTGGCGCAGGTCGCCCGGGTCACGACCGAGCAGGGTCTGGCAAAGGCGGCCGCGATCCTGACCGAGGTCGGGATTGAGCTCGGCAGCCCGGCCGCGACTGTGTTGCTCACCGCGGCGGCGGAGATGTACCGCGGCGGTGGAGAGCCCGGTGGCCCGCGGTGGTGGTACCCGGCGGCGCGCGAGTTCCTGGTCACGGCCGGTGCCGACCTCGATGCGTACCCCGACGACGATTAGCCTGGCGTCCCGCCGTTCGTCTTCGAACGTGGCCGACCGCGCCGGAACCGCCACGAGGAGAAGGACGGCCCGACGTACCTCACGCACCTGGCGGGACGCTCACGGCACGACTTCACATGGCACACTGCACCGGTGGCCAGTCCAGTCGACTACCTGTTCGGGTTGTGGAAGACCTACCAGTTCGCGATCTGGACCCCGCTGCAACCTGAGCAGACCGCCGTC
>Ga0105248_10008555_pt1 | contig 11237 bp, 11 predicted proteins | sample KBSS34metaG_FD_81524 | JGI IMG/M metagenome (GOLD analysis project Ga0105248, IMG submission 81524) | Switchgrass rhizosphere microbial communities from Kellogg Biological Station, Michigan, USA - KBS S3-4 metaG | ecosystem: Host-associated > Plants > Roots > Rhizosphere > Soil | place...
AAAGAGTCGTTCTGGTGGCTGGACAAATGCGAGAAGCCGATGTCGAGGATACGCTCGCAGATGCGCTCCGAAATCGCGACGCCGGACGACGGATAGCCGTTGCCGGAGGTCTTCGAGAACACAAGGATGTCGGGCTCGATGCCTAGATTCTCGCAATCGAACCACGTGCCGCATCGCCCGAATCCGGTTTGAGCTTCGTCGACGATGAGCAATGCGCCGATGTCGGTTGTCCAGCGGCGCAGAGTCTGCATATATTCGCGCGTCGGATAGATCATCCCGCCAGCAGACACAATCGGCTCGACGAACACTGCGGCGATGTTGTCCGCATTGTCGCCGATTAAGCGCGTCGACAGGGACAGGCAAGCGTGATCGCAGGACGGATATTGGAGCCGCAACGGGCAGCGAGCACAGCTAGGCGCGATAAGTTGCATCGACCCCTGCGGCTTAGGCGAAAACTCCACGTGCCCATCGGAGATCGAAGACAGTGCGCGTGTCGCGAGCGAGATCCCGTAGTAGCCGCGGTCGAAGGCCGCCGTGCTCGTGCGGCCGGTATAGAGCTTCGCAACGCGCAGCGCGAACTCGTTCGCTTCGGATCCCGTGCTGAGGAGGATGATCTTCTTCAAGTGACTTGGAGTGATTTCCGCGACGTCGCTCAACGCTTTGAGCGTGCACTCGGTGAGATATTGCGAGCCGGTGTGGAGATTGTTCTTGACCTCGGCCTGCAATGCTTCGACGAATCGTGGATGGCCGTGGCCAAGGATGGTGCAGAACTGGCCGGCGGCTAGATCGAGAATTCGCCGGCCCTCGACGTCGATGAGCCACGACCCTTCGCAACGGGCGAGGACGCTGTCCATGAATGGCATCACCGGAATCACGTGCGATCCGTGTGCTGCCCAAAGGTCTAGGTTCTTCGTCATGCTCCAGCCCGGGTTTGGCCGCTACCGGTCTACAGCGGCACGGCGAGTTTCCGCGCGGTGCATGTATTTCACAAGGGACTCGAGCACAGAAATCGTCGCCTGACTACGCTCAACGTCCGCGAGTGGTTCGTGCTGGAAACTTTGCCATCATCTCGCGTCCGTCGACCCTCTGTACGACCGGGTAAGTCTGCGCACAGGCTATTATTGCACGCCGGCGAGCCGGCTTAGCCAAGTAGGTGACGATCTGCTATGAGCTTGAGGGAGCTGTTCATGGGGTTGATCGGATATCGACAGCGGGAGCTATTGAGGCATCGCGTCGTCGTCCGCCAAGTGCTCGGCGGCGAGCCGATTCGCGAGAAGGAAATCGAGCTGATCCGCCGGCTTGTTGCAGCGGGAGACCACGTCGCTGACATCGGTGCCAACGTTGGCCTTTTCACGCGCGAGCTCGCGTCATTGGTGACTCCGACCGGGAAAGTCTATTCGTTCGAACCTGTCGTGAATAACTACGAAATCTTGACCACCGTCGTGAAGCGAGCACGTCTCGACAACGTCAAGGTATTCAACGTCGCGTTAGGTTCTGAGCGCGGCGATCGCACGATCGTCGTGCCGGATGAGACCGGGTTCGTCGGCTATTATCAAGCGCACTTCGAAGCGGGTCGTGACGAGGCGGGACGGCGTGAAGTGATCGCGACAACGACGCTCGATGCGTTGTACGAATCGAAATCGCTGCCGCCGCTCGATTTCGTCAAATGCGATGTCGAGGGAGCAGAGCTCGAGGTCCTGACCGGAGGCATGGAGCTGATCCGCGCGTCGAAGCCGGGTTTCATGGTGGAGGTCGCTAAAGCCACCAGCGCTAAGTGCTTCGAGCTGTTCCGCGCGCTCGACTACCGGGCGCTCGTGTACGACGGCCGCGTGCAAGAGACGTCGACGTATCTCGACGGCAAGTTCAGCAACTACTTCTTTCTGCACCGCGACTCCAAGGCGGCGGCGCGGCTGTCGTAAGTCACGGTGGCGAGTCGACACGAGAACTCTGTGGATTTGCGCGGGGAGACATGACGCAAGACTCAATCAAGCCGAAGGAGTGGGACCACAGCACGCGGCAGGAGTTTCTCGACTACTACGCGAACGAGAGTCTCGGTCAGCAGACTCGCGACCGGTTTCAGCGAATTCGCGACACCGTCATGCGTTTCATCCGCGGCAGGTACGGCGAGAAGGTGTGTGATGTTCTGGACGTCGGCTGCAACACCGGCACGCAGTGCTTGCTTTGGGCCGAGCTCGGACATCGAGTCCACGGACTGGACGTCAACGAGGGGCTACTCGAGCTTGCGCGCGCTCGATCGGAGCAAGCGGGTCGCGACATCGAGTTCAAGCTCGGAACGGCCGCCGCTCTCCCGTGGCCGGACAACAGCATGGACGTGTGTCTCGCCATAGAGCTCCTCGAGCACGTTGCCGATTGGGAGGACTGCCTTACGGAATTCGCTCGCGTCGTGCAGCCCGGGGGAGTGATCTTCCTCACAACGTCGAACAAGCTGTGTCCGCTCCAGAACGAGTTCCGGCTGCCGCTCTATAGCTGGTATCCAGGGCCGATCAAGCGCTGGTGCGAACGGCTCGCCGTTACGACGCAACCGTGGCTCGCGAATTACGCCACCTACCCCGCGGTGAACTGGTTCACGTTCACCCAGCTCAAGCGTGCGTTGGATCGCCTCGGCTTCGACTCGCTGGACCGTTTCGACACGACCGACGTTTCTACCAAAGGCGCTGTCGGACGCGCGATCGTGGCGGGCGCGCGGAGCGTCAACGGGTTGCGGTGGCTCGCGCAGTTTGCGACGCCGAGTACGTTCGTTCTCGCAGTCAAACGGCGTTCATCGGATGGCGCTCGGATGCCGTCGCTCCACACATGACGTTCATCGGTCACGCCTCGATCATGTCGAGGATCACTCGGAACGTGCACGATTTGGGAACGCCGGCCGGCCGGCACCGTCTCGCGCCTTCCGCGCCATGCGGGCCGAGGCTGTTCCTGGTTAGTGCGTGGCGACGTTGGTGGGAGGGTTCGGCGTCTTTGGCGGGACGCCGTCGGGGTCCGCGATGCGTGTACGCGAGATGATCAAATCGTCGAACCATATATACCCGACGGGATGTGTCTGCGACGAGTCTTTGCCAGTGTGATATGCAAGGAGCCACACCTTGCCGTAAGACTCGTTGTCCGTCGGATTGCCAGCGCTCAAGTTGTACGGACCCCAGTCGAGCACGAGCTCCGACGGTTTGCCCTCTCGCGCGACCCATAGCTTCACATTGCTGTTCACGAACTCGTCCCCCTGCCGGGGGCCGGTTTTGATCCCCACCTGGAACGTCATCCATTCGTTCGGAAAGTAGCCAAAGCAATTCCCCGCTGGGGGGAGAAATGTGGGAGGGTTGGTTTGCCCCTGCGAGTAGAGGCAGTAGGGCGAAGGCCTTTTGTTCTGCAACTTGAAGTCAAATGCACCGAAAGGCTCTTCGAATGGATTGTATGCCCCGTGCGACGTGGACCCCGAGCAGGAGTTATACATCTGCGGAAGCCCGCGCTGATTCGTATTCTGGACTACGGTCTCGAGTGACGAGCACGACGAAAAAAGTTTGCCGCCGGGCTGATCGCCGGTGCCGATGATGATCTGTTTCCAACCGCCGCCGCCGTTGTAGTAAGTGTTGAGGAATTCTGGCGAGAAGCGCTGGCGCCACTGCACGTAGAACTCGGCGTTTCCCCCGAGCTGCACCGAAAGGTTGTCCGAGAAGTTAACAAAGTACATGCCGGACGTGTTCGAGGGAGAGTTCGACGGAACGGTGAGTTTCATCGAACCGGTTCCAGAAGCCTTGATCGTCGTATCGATCTGTGGATTGGCCGCGCCGGGCAGCGTTCCCGAGATATCGCCGTACGTTCCAGTGAGAGTCGCAAGTGTGTCGAACGTAATGCAACGCAGCACGTTCGGATCGCTGCAGCGCGTTTGTAAGTCGACGGCACGCGCGTTGTAGAGAGTTGCCAAAGCGATCGCGCCGACGAAAGCCGATCGAAACACGCCCAAGAGATGCTTCCTGTTCATCTCGCCCTCGGATCCGAAACCTAGGAGCGAGTATCACCCGGTACATCTGACCTAGCAACACGAAAACCCGTCGGCATTCGGCAACACGCGAGGCGATTGCAATCGAAATGAGTAACGCGTCACAGTCTCGAATCTCTGACGCTGTCGCCGGCGAGCCGAGCGCGAACTGATCTCCCTAACCGACGGTGCTAGAGGGTATGCCCTCAACTAGATCAGAGTCCTCGCAATCACACGCCTTCCGGACACTCCCGGCGCACAACTCACATGTTTGAGACTACAGCGACTTAACAACGGGACGGAGTACGGCATGAGTTTCGTGCGTTGCATCACGCCGCCACCCACGTGGATCATCAATTATCGATCTCGGCGTCCGTCTCTCTCTCGCGACGATTTGCCGTCCATATACGCAATAGGCACAATTTTCATGTCAAGGCTCAGTCCATGGATGGAACGGCCCGGCAGGCCGGCATGCGTGAGGGAGGGTACATGGATAGGACGGTGAGGCTCGTTGTCGCGAATGCGCTACCAAGCCTGTTTGCGGTGGCCGCGCTCGTGAGCGTACCGATTTCCGCCCAGGCCCAAAATGCGTTGAGCCAACTCGCCGCGTCGCTCGCGCCGGGCTCTTGGCAGGAATTGGTCACGACCAACATTGCCGTGCTCAATCAGAACGGCACGGATGGCAACATCATCCCTTACGGCGCCGACGCCGCTTGGGACCAGAACTCCCGGCAGTTGCTGTTCGTCGGAAACGATCATATCGATAGCATCGCCAGCGAGGCCGAGCGGTTTGTCATCTACAGCGCTGATACGAACAGTTGGCGAAACATGCCGCCGCCGCCATGGTCTGCAGCCGGCGTGACGGACCATGGCTATTTCGAGCACGCGATAGATGCGAGCCGAGGCGTCATGTACCGCCGCGCAGGCAAGAGTGCGAAAACTTTTGGAACTTTCAACGTTGCGACGGAGACCTGGAGTTCCACGGCAGCTGACTCCCTGCTCAATAACGGCACGGCTGCGTGCTGCTCGGGCGCAGATTATTTTCCAGAGCTGAACGGGCTAGTTCATGCGCAGGGCGGGGAGGTTGGTGGCGGTTTGCTACGGCTCCTTGATCCAAGAACCGGCGTGTGGTCGACGATTGCGCAGATGCCCACAATGACCTTCGGTACCTTCACCTACGCTGCGTACAATCCAGTTATGAAGGTCCTGCTCTTCGGCCAGAACGCCGTGTCGTTCAAGCTCGCAAAGGACAAGACGGTTCAGTCGATTCCGTTACCGCCATTCTCTTTCTACGACGGCTCAGGCTTCCTTGCTACGCTCACCGCCGACCCGGTGAGTGGCGAATACCTCTCGTTGAGCGCCACTAGTCGTCAGTTTTACAGCTTTGATGTTTCGAAGAACGCGTGGAAAGTTCTGGCGAGCACGAACATGCCGGACTTGTCCAATCATTCAGTTATTGCAGAAGCGGTGCCGAACTACGGAGTAATTCTGTTCGTCGCCTGTCAGGCGCGCTCGTGCAAGATGTTCGTCTACCGACATGCGGCGGGCACGGGTCAGCCGGTGACGCCTGTCCCCGCTCCGCCAAGTCAGCTAAAGGCCAATTGAACTAGCCCGCGCAAAGCTGTTCGTACATCAGTTGGTAACGGTCTACCATCGTCGTGAGCCCGAAGCGGTCGACGGCTACGCGGCGTGCGGCGGTTGCACGCTCGGCGCGTACGGACGCGTCCGCCGCATACGACGCGAGCAGCCGTGACAGCGTCGCAACGTCGCCAGGTGCGAACAGACTGCCTGTGACGCCGTTCTCCACGAGCTCGACATTGCCGCCGACGTTCGTAGCGACAATCGGAAGACCCGTGGCCATCGCCTCGAGGATCGTGTTCGAGATTCCCTCGGCGAGAGATGGCAGCACAAAGATATCGAAGGTCTGTAAGAATTCGGATACTTGATCGGCGGCGCCAGTAAACCAGGTTTGCTCATCTACACCAAGCGACTTAGCTAGCCTGCGTAGCTCGTCGAGCAAAGGGCCAGCGCCGACAACGACAAGCCGCAATCCGGACCCGCCCGGCCGTCGTACCAGCTCCGCAAACGCGCGCACTAGTGTCGCCTGATCTTTGACGGGTTGGGCACGTCCGACAGTTCCCACGACGATCGACTCCGAGTCAACGAACGTGCGCGGCAACACGCTCGGTCGCTCGCCCAGACGCGGGCGAAAGCGATCAGTGTCGACGCCGTTGTAGATCTGCGTAATTCGCTTCGGCGAGATGCCGATGTCGTCGATCAGATAACGCTCGAGGTGCTTAGAGACAGTTACGTAGCGTTCGACGAGCGGTGCGTGAAGGCGGCGCAACCATATGGACCTTGCGCTCTTGCCGTGCAAGTCGTGTACATCCCAACCATGCTCTCCCTGCACACGATGTCGCACTCCGGCAAGCAACGCGGGAAGCAGGGCATCGAGGCCGGATAGGCCGCGCGCGTGCATGATTACGGGGCGTAGTCTCCGGCACAGGCGATAGATCTCCTTTCGCAGGCCCCACTGACCGATGCGCGATCTCTCCATCGCGATCACTTCGACTTTGCCTTCGAGTCGATCGCGAAACTCGGAGTAGTCCTCGACACATGCAATCGCGTGTCTAAACCTGCCAGGCGGCATGTGGTTGATCAAGTTGACTAGACCGTTCTCCATGCCACCCATGCGCAGATGGTGGATCACATGCAGAACCAGCGGCTCAGTCATCATTCGCTAACTCGCGCAGAGGTTCCGTGGCACGAGAGTGCTCGCAGTTGCATCGTGCTCCGTAGGAAGTCGCGCGGAAGCGCTATGAGACTTGCCTCATACTTTCGCCGGCATCTCTGGCGATCTTGGATGCGACCATGCCCCGATCTATGTCGGCCAAAGCGAGCTGTGCTTCGGCACAAACGCGGCGTCCAAGTAGATGAGCTGGGCAGTCCCTTGGGTCTGCGACAACGACGGAATGTCGAACAGCTCGAATCCACATTCGTCAACAAACTCTATCATTTCCGCGAAGCTCGGCTCGCTGATGAGCCGGCGCATCACCGATATTTCGAGCAGTAGGAAGTCGGTGCGGCGTAGCGTCTCGGTCGCTCCTGCAAGTACATCGCGCTCGCTCCCTTCGACGTCGAGCTTCAGCACATAGGGAGGCTCGTACCTATTCAGATGGTCAAGGGTGTCGACCGTGACGTTCTCTTGTCTGAATCGGTGCTCTCTCTGCACTTTCGCCGCGAAATGCGCGAACGCGGAATTTAAGCGCAGCAGCGACGAGCTCGTTGGATGATCCACGTTCACATTTAGCGGCGCAACGCCCGGCGTGCTGCCCAGCGCGATTCTGTGCGCCTCCGCCTTGTGCTGCCGTGAGAGCGCCTCGAGGTCGGATCCGAAGACGGATAGGGGCTCGAAGAGCACGAGTTTGCTATCGGGAAACGCTTCGTAGAGCCACGGCGTTCCATGTCCGACGCCCACATCGAAAACTGTCTTCGGCGCGAGGCCGCGACTCTTCGCGTACTCGAGGCACCCGTTGAAGCCGCGGAGGGGCGAATCGATCTCCTTCAGCTCGTACCCGCGCACTTCAAGTAGCGCGTTGAACCACCTTCTGATCGCCCGATTCATCGGGCGCGATTCTATCAAACAAGGCATGACAAATTATCGATTGCGAACGCTGCCCAGAGGTTCTAGCGGTCTATGTTGACTCGCAGCTTTCCGTCGGTCTTAGTCGTAAAAGAACACACCGCGATCGGCCATATTCCTTACAACTTCGACAGCATCGGACGTATATAGCAGGATCAGCCTCGAGTTGCCGACGCGCGCGCGTCGGATGAGGCCCAGCCGCTCGAGCTCGGCCGTCATGCGCTGCGGTCTACGCCGCCTGATCGTTTCGTCCGAATACGCGTACGTTTGGATGACGTGCGAGGCGCCCGCGTGGTCGATCACCTCGGCGTTCAACGGCTCTTCTCGGAACAGCCGGAACGGGAGTCGCTTTTCGAGCATGTCCTCGAGGTAGTGGAAGAAGGTGAGCGTGTAGATCGATGCGTCGTAGAAGAGAACCTTTGCATGCAGCCCGTGCATCTTCTCGAATGGCGAGCCCGGACCGCATGGCTGGCGGCAGTTTTCGTGTCCTTCGATGATCCACTCGGCCTTTGGACCGAACGCGAGGACGGGATTCGAGGGATGAAGGCTTCTGAGCACGCCGGGACGTCGACGGAACGTTTCGGATACGATACCCATGCGCGACACCGTCTTCCGGACGTCGAAGGGCTTGCCTTGCTTCAAGTATTCGTACGCCGATGACATATATGCCATCGAGACCATCAACAGGTGGCCTTCCGGTCCGACGGCCTCGAGCAGCGTCTCGACAAGGCTCGTGGGCGACGACTTGAACCCGCTGAGCCGATTGAAGCCGGCGTGAACCATCAACGTGTCGCCTTCCGCGATGCCTAGCTTGCGCAGCGTAGCGAGCAGCTCGGGCTCGCCGTAAGAACGAAATGCGTCGACGAGTTTCTGTCGCACGCCGTAGTACACGGCCCTGAGCTTGCTCTTCTGCGGCGCCAGGAGCGATCGAAGCGCGTCGAGCATGCTGCGACGGCGACCTCGGTGGACTATGAGCGGACGGCGGAGATGCGCTTGCCGCCGTCCACGACGATCGTCTCGCCGACGATGCCCGCGGAACCGGAGGAGCACAGAAACAGGACGACCCGCGCGACTTCGTCTAGCGTGACGAGCCTGCGCAATGGGCTTGCCGACTCTTCTGCTTGGACACGCTCGGCTGAATTCGGTAGCGCTGCCAGAGTATCCGTGCGGAGCATCCCCGGCGACACGACGTTGACGCCGATGTCCCGCGCGGCCCACTCAACCGCCATTTGGCGGCACAGCGACTCCAGCGCGCCCTTCGAGCTGCCGACCGCGCCGTAGTGGTCGATGGCGCGCTGCGCACCTTCGGACGAGACGGCGACGATCCGTGCGCCGGGCTTGAACAGCGGCAGCAGCTTCACGGCGAGATCGAAGAACGCGCCAACGTTGACTTGCCAGACGGTTGCGAGGTGACGTTGAGTGAGGTCGTGGAGCGGCTTGTGCACCCCGGTCGCCGAGTTGTATACGAGCGCGTCCAGCCGACCCGACGACTGCGCAACGTGGTCGTGGTACGCCTGAATTCCCGCCGACGTCATCAGATTGGCCTTCACCGTCGTGCCGCGGAGCCCGCGCTCGGCGATCTCGCGACGAAAGGAGTCGGCTGCCGCCTCGTTGCTGAAGTAGCCGGCATGCACGATCGCACCGGCTGCCGCGAGCTCGAGCGATATGCTTCGGCCGAGGCCTCGGGTTCCGCCGGTCACCAGCACGACCTTGTCTGCGACGTCGAATGCGTTCATATGCCGGCAGCGCGGAGCTCTACGCGGTGGTCTGGGTGCTGTGCTGGGCGTAGCGCGAGCGCTAGCCGATCACGCGGCGCGAAAGGCATGGTTCTTGTCCAAGAGATCGCAGATTTGCCGCACGGCGGTCATCGCTTCCAGCTCGTCGGCGCTGATGACGATCTTGTGCTCTTCCTCGAGCGCCGACAACAGCAGCAGAGAGCCGAGCGAGTCCCATTCCGCAAGCGAGTCGCGAGTGTCGTCGATCGTCACGGACCTGTACTTGACCGCGAAAATTTCCGTGAGCCATTGCAAAGCTCGTTCTGTGTCCATCGGCGCTCGCTTTAGGTGGTCGGCTGTTGCTGGTGGTAGACGAAATGATCGAGGACGCACGCGCGCGGTATACGCAAAGAGACACCTCCCCAGGACAGTCCGACGCCGAAACCGAGCAGCATTACGTTGTAGTCGTCGTCGGCGCCTTGCGGGGCGCCTGCGAGCGCGAGCGTGAGCGGTACAGACGCGGCGCCCGTGTTGCCGAACTCGCCTATCGAGAAAGGAACACGCGAGATGTCCAGACCCGCTTTCGAAGCAATGAACTTGATCAAGTATTGGTTGGCCTGGTGGAACACGAAGTAGGTGTAGTCTTTCGGGCTCGTTGCCGACAACGCGAACAGGTCCTCGATCAACGGCGGTACTCGAGTGCGGGTGAAGTCGAAGATTTGCACGCCATCCATGTGCAGGCGAAATTCACTCTGCTCGGCGGGGAAACGGTTGCGGAACATTCCCCCAGGTACGATCAAGTGTCCGCCCCCCGAGCCGTCCGTCATCATCACGTAGTAGGCGCGCGTATCGTCGCCGTCTCCGGCGGCTTCGAGCGCCGTCGCGCTGCCCGCATCGCCGAACAGTAACGCCGTCGTGCGGTCTTTCGGGTCGACGAATTTCGACGGCGTCTCTCCGGTCAGGAGTAGGACGCGCCCGCAGCCGCCGCTCGCGATCAGGGAATTTGCGAGCCACATGCCGTAGACATACGCGGAGCACCCCAACGCGACGTCGAACGCCGCGCAGGTCACGGGTATCCCGAGCCGATGCTGGATCACGCAGCTCGTGGAGGGCATCACGTAGTCCGGCGTCTGCGTCACGAGTATGAGTGCGTCGATCGTGGTCGGATCCCAGCCGAGGCGCTCCAGCAACGCCTGGCCGGCCGCCGTGCAGAGATCGGAAGTGCAGACGTCGGGGCCGGCGACGCGGCGCGATTTGATGCCGGCCATGGCCGTGATCTTTCGAATCTCGGCCGCGTCGAACCACGGGTAGTCGCTTTCGTTCCGGATTTGCTTTTCGGGCACGCAAGCGACGACGCCTCTTACCGCCATTCCCGTTATCGCTGCTCGCGCCACGCCCGCCGACCTCCCTTCGAGAGCCCGCTGTACGACAGATTAGAGCGGAAATGATAAGCCAGGACAGAATGCGGACGCGCTTCCTTGCTTGGCATTTCTGCGACGATTAGCATCCGCGGCTCTTATGTAACACATGTTCATCGTCGAGATCCGGCGTGCAAGGAGCGCGTGTGATGGCCGATCTGGTGCGGGACAAGGTCCGCGATTTCATCTTGCAAAACTACTTGTTCACGACCGATCCCGCCGCGCTTGGGCTCGACGATTCGTTGCTCGATCGCGGGATCGTGGACTCGAGCGGTATGATGGAGATCATCTTCTTCATCGAAGAGCAGCTCGGCGTCAAGATGCGAGAGGGCGAGATGGTTCCTGACAATCTCGATTCCGTGAACAAGATAACGAGATTCGTGCAGGCCCGGCTTCAGGGCGCGTAGCCGTCATGTCGCTGGCCAGAGCGCTCGACGAGGTCGCGCGGCGCCAGCCCGAGTCGCGGGCCCTGG
>Ga0105248_10008556_pt1 | contig 11235 bp, 7 predicted proteins | sample KBSS34metaG_FD_81524 | JGI IMG/M metagenome (GOLD analysis project Ga0105248, IMG submission 81524) | Switchgrass rhizosphere microbial communities from Kellogg Biological Station, Michigan, USA - KBS S3-4 metaG | ecosystem: Host-associated > Plants > Roots > Rhizosphere > Soil | place...
ATCCTCTCGAAGCGGCCCGGCCTGGCGCCGGTCGTCAATGGCCGCACGGCGCTCGGCGGCAGCGAGGGCACCAACTTCGCCATCCAGGCGAGTCTCGTGGGCCCGGATGTCGCCAAGCTGTACGACTACTCGCTGAAACTGGTGGCCAAGGGTCTGCAGACGCCGAGCCTCGTCGACGTGAAGACGACCTACAGCAACGCGAGCCCGGAGATCCACGTCGCCGTCGATCGCGCGCGGGCCGCGGATCTCGGCGTTCGGATGTCGACGATCGGGAGCCTCCTGCGCCTGATGGTGTCGGGCGACGACGAAATCTCGACGTATCGGGAGGGCGCCGAGCAGTATCCCGTCAAGATCCGCGTGCTCGAAGATCAGCGCCGCGACGTCGAGACGATCGGCAAGCTCACCGTGCCCTCGTCGACGGCGGGCTCCATCCGGATCGACAACGTCGCGCATTTCGAGCGCGGCTTCGGACCGACGGAGATCCGCCGCGTCAACCGGCAGTATGCGATCGATCTGCAGGCCGACACCGCTCCCGGGCACGCTCTGGACGAAGCGTCCAACGACGTGCGCCGGCTGATTGCCGACCTGCATATGCCGCCGGGTTACAGCGGGCGTCTCGCCGGCCAAACGCAGATTCTGGACGAGACGACGGCGAACCTGGTGATGGCGATCGGCCTGGCCAGCATCTTCGTCTACATGGTGCTCGCGGCGCAGTTCGAGAGCTTCGTGCAGCCGATCATCATCATGCTGGTGCTGCCGGTGTCGGTGCCGTTCGCGCTGTTCACCATCTGGATCACCGGACGTACGCTCAACCTCTGGAGCGCGCTCGGCATCCTGCTCCTCTTCGGCATCGTCAAGAAGAACTCGATTCTGCAGGTGGACTACACGAACGTCTTGCGCAGCCGCGGCGTCCCGCTGCAGGAGGCTGTCGTCGAGGCGTGCCGCACCAGGCTTCGGCCGATTCTGATGACAACTTCCGCGATCATCGCGGGGCTGATTCCGACCGCGCTCGGCCTGGGCATCGGCGGCACGCAGCGGTCCGCGATCGCCGTGACCATCATCGGCGGGCAGTCGCTGTGCCTGTTCCTGACGCTGCTGCTCGTTCCGGTGGCCTACGTGAAATTCGCGTGGCTCGAGGACTCGGTCGCCAGCCAGCGGTTCAAGGCGTTCACGGGGCGGTTGCGCGCCGCAGTCACCCGCTCGGCGCCCGTCCGCGAATCGTAGCCGCCACATAAGCGCCGGGAGTGCGCATTGGTGTGCACGTGAGCTAGCTCAAGCTGTGCTACCGTCAAGGCTGCCACGAGCTGCATGTCCCGGTATCTATCGGTAAGAAATAGGTTTCCCGCCCGGGTGGCCTGCTGGGTCGCGCTGTGCCTCGTTGTTCCGCACGTGCTGCGCGCACAGGTTCCGACCGGCGGCGTCGTCGGCACGGTCCGCGCGTCCACCGGCACGGGATTGCCGGGCGCCACCGTGACCATTCGCGACAGCGCGACCGCCTCGGTACGCCCCGCAATTACGCCGTCGGGACGGTCGACGGTCACGCAGGCTGACGGAACCTACTCGTTCGCGGAACTGCCGCTCGCCGCCACCTACGAGCTCGAAGCATCGCTCAACGGCTTTGCCACGGTCGTCCATTCGTCGGTATCGGCGATCGCCGGTCAACGCGTCGTGGTCGATTTCACGCTCTACGCCGCGACGTCGGAAGCGCTGGTCGTGACCGGGCGCGCCGCGACTCTCGAACACGAACGCTCGACGGTTCAGCAGATGGTTGGCGAACCGATGATGCACGCGCTGCCGCTCGCCAGCCGGGATTTCCTCGCCATGTCGTCACTGGCCGCCGGCTTCACCGGCAGCGCGACGGCGCCCAGTCCGCAGGGGCAGTTCTACTGGGGGAACAACGTTATCGTCGACGGCGCGAGCCACTATTCGAAATGGCGCGGTGCGCCGCGCACGTTTTATTCGGGCTACGGGCTCGAGAGCATCCGCGAGGTGCAGGTCCTCTCCAACCAGTTTTCCGCGGAATACGGCGAAGCGCTCGCGACGGTGACCGTGGCGGTGACCAACTCGGGCACGGACACGCTCCGCGGGTCCGCGCTGCTCTTCGTGCAGGACGACGCACTGAACGACATTCCCGCGTTCGCGCCGACCGAGCCGCCCTTCTCGTCGCAGCGTTATGGATTCACGCTCGGAGGTCCGGTCGTCAAAAACCAGACGCATTTCTTCGCGAGCTACGAAGGCCGTCGGACACGCGGCAGCAACATCGTCGTGTCGCCGGTGGCCGACGGCGCCCACGCGCGGAACGACGATGACGAGCACGTGGCGTTTTTCAAGGTGGATCACAAGGCCTCGACGCGGGATCTGCTGACGGCGCGCTACAACGGACAGTGGTTCACGTGGCATAACGAACCAGGCGGGCTGACCTTGCCGGGCTCCGGCACGGAGTACACGAACGACAATCACACGCTGCTGTTCTCGGACACGACGCTGATTTCGAGCCGCATGCTCAATCAGGTGCGCATGCAGTTCTCGCGATTCAAGGACGTTCGCGCCGACGTCCAGCCCTCGCTCTATGTTCAGCGCAACGGCTATTCCGCGGAAGGCGCCACCTACGGCCCGCGCGGATTTGGCGCGAACCCCGAGAGCACGTGGGAGGGCGCCGACACGCTGTCATACCGGGCCGGCGCGCACACCTTCAAAGCCGGCGGCGGCATGAAGTACGTCCGGCTGCACACCGACCAGCTCACCTTCGAGCGCGGTGCGTACTACTTTGCCGGGCCGCCGTCGTTCTCTCCCGAGCCCTTCGCATTCGTTCAGGGTCTGGCCCCGTCGGACGCCGCGACTGCGGCCGATCCGCACAGCATGGCGGTTTACGGCTTCGCGCAGGACGACTGGAGCCTCGCGTCGCGCGTGACGCTCGACATCGGGCTGCGCTACGACGTCGAACGGATTTCGAACCTCGATCACTACGACGCGCCGACGGACAAGAACAATCTGCAGCCGCGTCTCGGTGTCGCCTGGGATGTGATTCCGGGCCGCACGGTGGTGCGCGGCGGCGTCGGGATCTACACGCAGCAGCAGTTGCTGGGATACATCAGCAGTATCGACTTGCAGGGCGCCGACGGCGGCACGATCTTGTATCTCGCTCCGGGCGCGAGCCTGATGCCGACCTACCCGAACATCCTGCCGCCATCGGTCCCCGTCCTGCCGCCTCGCGACATCCAGGTCCTCGACAGCTCGTTCAGAAATCCTCATTCGATGCAGGCGACGGTCGGCGTGGAGCAGACGCTCTTCGGGATGATCGTCGGCGCCGATGTGATGCACCTGCGCGGCTACGACTTGTTCAGCCTGGTTGACACGAATGCGCCCGCGTCGGTGCACGAGCCCGCGTCAAGAACAGTGGCGGAAGCCGACGCGACCCGCCCGATCACGCCGGTGCCCAACGGATTCCGGAAGATCATCGCGCTTGGCAACGAGGGCGCCAGCTGGTACCGCGCGCTGCAGATCAAAGCCGACAAATCCAAGGGTCCGGTGCAGACGATCGTGGCCTATACCTGGTCACGATCGGAGGATCAGGCCAACTACGTGCTGCCCGAAGACAGCCGGAATCTGGACGCGGAAAAAGGGCGCGCCGATAACGATATCAGGCACAATCTCTCGGTAGGGCTTACCTGGCAGATGCCGGGCGGGCGCCGCGGGTTGAACGGCTTGATGCTGTCAGGATTCGGCGTGTTTCGGAGCAACCGGCCGTACACCGTCACCTGGGGCGACGACCGGAACGGCACCTCCCAAAACGACGCGAGGCCCGGCGGGCGCAACACCGCCAGCGGCGGGATCTACCGGACCGTCGACCTGTCGCTCGCGAAGCTGTTTCGCGTCGCGCGAACGTCGATCGAGGCCCGCGTCGAAGCGTTCAACGTGTTCAGCGCAACGAACGACGACCAGTTCGAAGGCGTGCTGTCGTCTCCGTTCTTCGGACAACCTGTTACGGCGTTTCCGCGGCGGCGGATTCAGCTGGCAGCGCTCGTGAGGTTCTGAGAGGCAGGATGGTGGTGCGGCGGCCCCGGCTCCCGGCGATGTTGACGACAGCGGTCGCCGTGCTCACGGTGTCGGTCGTGCTCTCGACCTGCAGCAAGTCGCCGACCGGACCAAGCGGCACGACGCCTACGAATCCGACGATTCCCGGGCCGACCGTGCCGGGGACGACGGTGCCCGTGCCGAATCCTGGCCCGGTCACCTTCTCCGGCGCCGGCGACATCGCGATCTGTGCGAATGGCGCGCAGAAGGCCGGCAACCAGGAGGCGACCGCGCGGCTGCTCGAAGGGTTGGGCGGCGACGTGTTCACACTCGGCGACAACGCGTACCCGAACGGCTCGCGCGCCGACTACAACAATTGCTATGCGAAGTCGTGGGGCCGTCTCTTCGGCCGCACTCATCCGGCGCCGGGCAATCACGAATACAACCTGCTCTCGGGCGCGTCCGGGTACTTCGAGTACTTCGGCGACCTCGCGGGACCGTCGTCGCTCGGGTACTACAGCTTCAATCTGGGCGCGTGGCACATCATCTCGTTGAACAGCAATGCGCGCGAGCAGGGCTCCAATGTCTCGGTTTCGCCGGGTTCGCCGCAGGCGATGTGGCTGCAGCAGGACCTGGCTGCGAACCGCACCAGGTGCACGCTCGCGTACTGGCACCACCCGCTCTTTTCGTCGGGCCAGAACGGCGACAACCCGGAGATGCGGACGTTCTTTCAGATCCTTTACGACGCGAATGCGGATCTGGTCGTGACCGGGCACGATCACCTTTACGAACGCTTCGCGCCGCAGGCGCCGGACGGCCGCCTGGACCAGCAGCGGGGGCTCCGCCAGTTCATTGTCGGCACCGGCGGGATGATCGAGCTTTACAACTTCACGGCGGTCAAGCCCAACAGCGAGGTGCGCGACAACCAGCACCACGGTGTACTGAAACTGACGCTCGCGGCCGATAGCTACGCCTGGGAATTCCTGACGCCGAACGGCGTCATGGATACGGGTGTTCCAACGGCATGCCATTGAGCGTTGATCACAGCGGACAGGAGCATCCATTGATGAGCAGTTCAGGCTGCCGCGTGGCAGGCGGGCGATAGCGCGGATGGCCGCACCCAGCGAAACGGAGACGGTCGGCGACCGGCTGCTGCTGTCCCCGCGCGAGCCCCTGCTTGCGGGCGGCGCGGCGGAGGCGTTCGAAGGCCAGCTGCGGCAGCTGATCCGCGGCGGCCGCCGCCATCTTGTCGTCGACATGACGGGCGTGTCCGCCATCGACAGCGCCGGCATCCGGGCGCTCGTGCGCGGCCACACGAGCGCGCAGCGCGCGAGCGGATCGCTGCGCCTCGCCGGCGCCCGTCCCGCCGTCAAAAGGGTCCTCGAGCTGTCGCACGTCGCTTCCGTCTTCGAGCAGTACGACTCTGTCGAGGCCGCCCGCTATGCCGCACTGCCGTGGCGGCAGATCCTCGTCACCATCGGCGGCATCATCCTGTGCAGTGCGATGGTGTACGCGGGCATCCGGTGGTCCGAACAGCTGCAGGGTTTCGGCGAGGCCACCGACAACCTCCTGTCGGGGGAGAGGCCTCGCGGCACGCTGATGCATCCGCTGCGCCCGTTTCTCGAGTTGCTGAAGCTCGTGCTTGCCGCGCTCGTCGGTTTGCTGGTCAGCACCATCCATCAGCCGTCGCCGCGCGAGCGGTCCTCGACCCGCTCGATGGAACAGGCGCAGACGCTGCTGTGCGTCTCGGGGGCGATGATGATGATCATCATCGGCAACTCTCTGGCGCGCGCCTTCGGCATTGCCGGCGCCGCCAGCATCATCCGTTTCCGCACGCCGGTTGACGATCCCAAGGACGTCACCATCCTCTTCCTGTTGATGGGACTGGGAATGTCAACCGGCCTCGGCGCGCTGGCCGTGGCCGGCCTCGGCACCGCATTTCTCTGCATCACGCTGCTCCTGCTGGACCGCGTCGCCAGGCAGTCGGCGCGCGTCATGCTGGTCGAGATCGTCGCCGGCGGCCGCGAGTTCCCGACGACCCACGTCGAGGCGGTCTTCGCCAGGAATCAGGTGACGTTCGAACCGCGCGAGATCACTCAGGCCGACGACGTGACGATCAAATACCAGACGTGGCTCTCGCCGCAGGTGGCGCTCGAGGACCTGAGCGGTCAGCTGATGGCAGGCGGGAGCGCCGGCGTCACGGCGGTCTCCTGGGAACGGCCGAAGCACGCATGACAAAGATGCCGCGCGACCTTCCGGCCGATCGCATCGTCACTGTTCCGTCCGACCGGCGCGCTGCGGTCCTGGACACGATTCACGGCGCGAAGCAGCGAATCACGCTGTCGCTGTTCCGCTGCAGCGACAAGGAAATATTCGCGGCGCTCGCGGATGCCGTCGATCGCGGCGTGGACGTGCAGGTCATCGTCACCTCGCGCGCCAAGGGCGGCAAACAAAAGCTCAGGAAATTGTGGCGGCGCCTCGAGGATACGGCGGTCTCGCTTCACGCCTACACGGACCCGGTGGTCAAGTACCACGCGAAATATCTCGTCGCGGACGATGGGCCGGCGCTGGTCACGTCACTCAATTTCACGCGGAAGTGTTTCGCCGACACCATGGATGCGCTCGCGCTCACCTGGGATCCGGCGGTCGTTCGCGGACTGCACCAGCTGCTGCAGGTCGACCGCGAGCGCGGCACGGCGCCCGACAGCCTGCCGGCGCGGCTCATCGTCGGTCCCGAGCGGGCGAGGCGACAGTTCACTGCGCTCATCGAGGGCGCGCGCCGCAGTATCCGGATCGTGGACGCCAAGTTGTCCGACCCGGGGTTGATTGCCCTGCTCAATGCCAGGCGTGCGCAGGGCCTGGACGTCCAGGTGCATGCCGACAAGCTGCTCGCCGGCCTGAGGTCGCACGGCAAGCTGATGCTGATTGACGGGTCGCGCGCGGTCGTCGGCAGCCTGGCCCTGACGGCGCTCAGCCTGGATTTCCGGCGCGAAGTGGCGCTGGTCGTTGACGAACCGGGCGCCGTCGCAGAAATAGAAGCCGTATTCCGCGCTATCGAAGCGACCGGCGGCGCGCGCGGTTCAGCGTCGCCGGTGATTGTGGGAGGAGCCTAATTGCTGCTTGCGCTGCTGTTGTCGATGATGCTGGACGGAGCTGCACCGGCTGACGATGCGCCTGCACCGGCCGCGGATGTGCAGGTTCAGGCGCAGACCTCGCCGCTCGTGAAGCCGGCTGCGCCGACGAGCCCGGAGCCCTTCAAGGATCTGAAATTCGTCTGGCGCGAGCATCCGTCCCTGCGCGCCGGCCGCAATTTCCGGATCGATTTCACCGCGAAGATGCAGTACGACGTCCGCGATCCCGGCGACGATCCGCAGGACTTTCCGACCGGCGAGCTCCACCGCCTGCGGGTCGGCGTCGAGGGCGAAGTCTTCCGCCACATTCAGTTCCAGGTCGAACGTGAGCTGAAGGAGCGCGAGGTCGACAACTCGCAGAACAACTCGAATTCCGAGGGCAAGTTGTGGAAAGACGTGTACGTCGAGGCGAACTACAGCAACAAGGCGCAGGTGCGCGTCGGCAAGTTCAAGATTCCGTTCGGGTTGGATGAGACCAGCGGCGAGGCCGAGCTCGATTTCGTGTATCGATCGCTGGCCGGCAGTTACCTGTCGCCGGCGCGCGACATCGGCGTGATGGTGCACGGGCGGTTCTTCAAGCGCGGATTGAACTACTGGGGCGGCTGGTTCCAGCAGGACGGCGAGAACGCGCGCTCGAAGAAAGTCGAGGGCGGCGACGACACCTTTGCCTTTCGCGTCACCGGCACTCCGCTGCGCAAGACCCGGGCGTTCAGGAACGTCGAGGTCGGCGGCAACGTCGCACTCACGTCCGTCTCGGACGAACCGTTTCTTCCGAACGGGCTGCGCGGCCGCACGGTCATGTCGCAGTACACCTTTTTCGATCCGATGTTCGTCAACGGGACCCGCCTGAGAGTGGGGACCGACGTGGACTGGACGCAGGGTCCGATGGGGCTGCGTGCCGAGTACATCTACGTCGGCGACGATCGCAACGACCAGGGAATTGGCAACGAAGACCTGAACGACGTTCAGTCGAACGCCTGGTACGTGCTGGGAACATGGGTCGTGACCGGCGACAAGAAAGAGCGCCCGCTCGAGCCGAAGAAAGGCGTGTTCCGCGGTGGGCTCGGCGCGGTGGAGGTGGCCGCGCGGTACGACACGCTGCGCTTCAGCGGCAAGCCGGGCATCGATCCGCCGTTCCGCAATTCGCGCGCCGAGACGATCTATCCGAATGGCGACAAGGTCGTCACGCTCGGCGTGAATTACTACGCCAATCGCTGGGCCAAGGTCCAGTTCAACATGATTCGCGAGCATATCGAGGACATCGAGCGCAGTCCGACGGTTGACGGTTCCGCCTTCTGGAGCTCGGTGGTCCGCTTCCAGTTGCAGCTGTGAGTTTTTCGAGGGGGGGGTCAGATGAATCGCCGGTCTGTGATGTCGGTCGCGATGGCAGGAGCAGTGCTCTCGCTCGTGCTGCGAGTGTCGCCGCCGGTCTCCGCCCAGGCGCAGCCAGCGCCGGTCGCTGATCCCACCGCGCCCTTTTTCAACAACACTGTTCTGCACGACGTTTACTTCACCGTCAACAGCAAGGACTGGTTGACGCTCAAGGAAAACTATCTCTCGAACGAGTACTACCCGGTCGATTTCAAATGGGGCACGACCACGGTGCGGAACGCGGGCATCCGATCGCGCGGCACCGGCAGCCGGAGCGGCGAGAAGCCCGGTCTGCGGCTCGACTTCGACCGCTACACTTCGAACCTGAAGTTTCTCGGGCTGAAGTCCCTGGTCTTCCGCAACAGCACGCAGGATCCGTCGAACATGCACGAGCAGCTGAGCATGCTTCTGTTCAAGCGCCTCGGACTGGTCGCGCCGCGTGAAGTGTACGCGCGGCTGTTCGTGAACAACGCCTACGCCGGCCTCTATTCGATCGTCGAATCGATCGACAAGACGTTTGTCGCCAGTAATTTCGGGAATGATGCGGGATATATCTACAAGTACGACTACAACGTCACGGACGCCGGCTATTACTTCGCGTATCGATCGTCGAATCCCGGCGACTACGTGCCGCTGCCGTTCAAGCCCGAGACGCACGAGACCGATCCTCAGCCCGAGGTGTTCGAGCGCTTCGTGTGGACGATCAACAACGCGACCGATTCATCGTTTCGCTCTGCGATTGCCGAGTTCATGGACATGGCGGAACTGGTCCGCCACGTCGCGACAGAGGTGTTCGTCGCCGACAACGACGGCTTCCTCGGCAACTGGGGCATGAACAACTTCTACCTGTACCGGTTCGCGACCGATCACCGGTTCCGGTTTGTCGACTGGGACAAGAGCGAAGCCTTCAAGGACACGCCCGACTACTGGATCTGGCACAACCATCTCGATACCGCCGATCCGACGCGCAACCGGTTGTGGACGCGGGCGATGGCGTATCCGGATCTCAAGGCGATGTATCTGGATACGCTGCTGGAGTGCGCGAATGCGGTCGTCGAAGTGCCTGCGGCGGCGACGCCTGACGATACCCGAGGCTGGCTCGAACGCGAGGTCGACCGGCAATACGCGCTCATCACACCAGCGGTGCTGGCGGATCCGCAGAAGCCGTATTCGAACGATCAGTATCAGGCGGCCGTCAACTTCGTGCGCGACTTCGTCCGCCAGCGGCCGGATTTCGTTCGCGATCAGGTCGCGGCATCTCGGTGAAACTTGGCACGTCTCTGTAAGTGCTAGGTGCGTAGGTTCTTGGGTGCGGGGGTGCGGTGCCAGGGTGCCTTGTGCGAGGTGCTGCGTGCCGCCCGCCCGCGTGCTGCGCACTAAGCACGTAGCACGCCGCACCTCGCACGGCACCCCGCACCCCGCACCTCCGCACCTCGCACCCCCGCACCGACTTATGTCGCGTGACTGGTTTTTAGTCGCGTTCCGAGCATCCTGAGATGCGCGCCGGTTAGCCTGATCAACAGACGCCGTGGGTGTCCGCCGTGCATCGCGGCGACCTGCTGACAGCCAAACTCCACGAATCCTTGTCGCTCGGACACGGCGTTGGCAGCGGCGGCTTTCACCAGCTCGCAGCGTCCGGGCTTCGGTGCGAAGTTGAACATGTCGTCGAGCCACGCGGGTTCGAGTCCGGCGGCGCGGCCAAAGGCAATCGCCGTGTCCACGTACGGAATCGCGACGACGGTCAGCCCTTCCGCGAGCGCGGGGTTGATTTCCCAGCGCAGGCGGAATGCCAGATCGGCCGCGTAGAGCAGCAGCAGCGTGCGCGCCGAGGGTAGGCCGGCGGATTCTTCCGCGACGACGATCTCGCCGAAGATGCCCGAGGCGTCCCAGGAACTGATGCCGCCGCGTCTCTGTCTCCGGCCAGGCACCAGGCCTTTGGCGACGGCCATCATCGCGTTGCCATTGACGCCGTCCACCGCGACGAGACGATCGCTCGGCCCGCTCATACCGACCCGCCGTGCATCATCAGCCACTCGGCGAACGCGTCGGCGTTCCAGTCGGACCAGGGTCGCTGTTCACATTCCTTGAACAGCCGGCGGATGGCGTGGTGCTGCTCACCGATCGACTGTTCCGCGTCGACCGTGATGAACTTGAACACGACCGCCAGCGATTCGTACTCGCGAATCACCCGGGTGATGAACCGTTCGTAGCTTTCGGCCGGGTCGGCGATCTGCGTGACGTCCTGGCCCGCCTCGTAGAAGTTCGGCGTGCGCGTCGCGGAGACGCGCTGGCTCGAGGTGCCCGGCGAGACGGAAAAGTAGAAGACGATGTCGGGCCAGAGGAGCGGCTGATAGAGCTTCAAGACCCAGTCGAGATCCAGGCCGCGCGCCACGTCGCGCGCGAGACCGGTGAACAGGAACCGGTCGGCGATGACCAGTCGGCCCGCCCAGAGCGCCGGCAGGATCTTCTGTTCCACGCGGTGACGGAAGTCCGCGGCGTGCAGCAGCGAGAATTCCTCGGGGCTCAGCGCGCGCACCGCCTTGCGGCTCTTGATGATCGGCTTGATCAAGTCCGACGAGTTCCACTTGGTCGTCGTGACGTCGTAGCCTTCGGCCTTCAGCCACGTCTTGAACAACTTGCGCTGGGTGGTTTTGCCGGAGCCGTCGGGCCCTTCGAACGCGACCAGCAGTCCGCGGCGGCGGGACGTATCGCTGAAGTG
>Ga0105248_10008557_pt1 | contig 11235 bp, 7 predicted proteins | sample KBSS34metaG_FD_81524 | JGI IMG/M metagenome (GOLD analysis project Ga0105248, IMG submission 81524) | Switchgrass rhizosphere microbial communities from Kellogg Biological Station, Michigan, USA - KBS S3-4 metaG | ecosystem: Host-associated > Plants > Roots > Rhizosphere > Soil | place...
AAAGGAGCAGTCATCACTTGCGGCACCTCGAACTTGTCCGACTCTGCCAGGGCGACGTGATGCTGCTCCAACAAACGATAAACCTCATCCGTCAGCCAAGTAGCGTTACGAAACTCAAACGTCGTCCGAATATCCTCCGGCAGCTTCGCCAGAAACGCCCCCAACAACTCCGTATCCACCTTGAAGTTCGGAGGCAATTGAAACAACACCGGCCCCAACCTTCGCGAAGCCCGCAACGGCTCCAACGCCTTGAAAAACAATTCGTTGAACTCCGATTCCTTCAACCGGTTGATATGCGTAATCCGCATATGCGCCTTGCAGGCGAACAAAAACCCGTCCGCCGTCGCCGCCACCCAGTTTTCAAGCGTAGCCGCCTTAGGCAACTGGCGAAAAGTGTAGTTGATCTCCACCGCGTTCAGCCGCGTAGCGTAATGCTTCAAAAAATCCTTCGCCGGAAGCTTCTGCGGATAAAAATCCGGCTTCCAACTCGCATACGCGAATCCCGAAGTCCCTACGAATAGCCGAGCCATCCTCTCAGGCTACACTGAAGTTACAGTGCACCCCAGTAAGGTCGAACGGTCACCCTCCGGCAAACATTCGCGCGAAAAAGCCGACACGCCCAAGCGCTCCCAATCCGAACGCATCAAAGAAATCTGGCCGGACCTACGTGAAATGATCCTGCCTCGCCGCAAACTGCTGGCGCTGGGCCTGGGCTTGATGATCATCAACCGCATGAGCGGCCTGGTGCTCCCCTATTCAACGCGGTTCCTGATCGACGATGTGGTCGGCAAGCACCAAGCGCGCCTACTCACGCCGCTAGTGCTCACGGTTCTCGGCGCGACCGTGATCCAGGGAATCACGTCCTTCACTCTCACTCAACTTCTGTCCAAAGCCGGTCAGCGCCTGATCGCCGAGCTGCGCCAGAAAGTCCAGCAGCACATCGGCCGCCTCTCCGTGGGGTATTACGACGCCAACAAAAGCGGCGTACTCGTCTCGCGCATCATGACCGACGTCGAAGGCGTGCGCAACTTAATCGGCACCGGCCTGGTCGAATTCGTCGGTGGCCTCATGACCGCCGTGGTAGCGCTAGTGGTCCTTCTCCGCATCAGCGCCATCATGACCGGCCTCACCGCCCTCTTCGTAGCCTGCTTCGCCTTCGCGCTCTCCAAAGCCTTCACCAAAATCCGCCCCATCTTCCGCGAACGCGGCAAGATTAACGCCGAAGTCACAGGCCGCCTCACGGAATCCCTAGGCGGAGTCCGCGTAGTCAAGGGTTATCACGCCGAAGAACGCGAGGCCGCAGTCTTCGCAAGCGGCGTGAAGCGCCTGCTGGCGAACGTCGAAGCCTCGCTCACCGCCATGTCCTTTATGAGCCTCTCGGCCACAGTGCTGATGGGCATCGTCGGCTCCGTAGTCATGTTCGTCGGCACGCGCCAGATCTTCGCCGGTACCCTTACCCTGGGCGAGTTCGTCACCTTCACCGCCTTCCTCGCCTTCCTGGTCGCCCCGGTATTCGGAGTCGTCGGCATCGGCACCCAGATCACCGAAGCGCTAGCTGGCCTCGACCGCACTCATGAAGTCCTAAAGGAACGCCCCGAAGACGCAGACCCCAACCGCACCGTCGCGCTCGGCCCCATTAACGGCGAATTGATTTTCGAAAACGTCGGCTTCTCCTACGAAGCCGGCAAGCAAGTCTTGTTCGACGTCAGCTTCCGCTCGCAACCCGGCACCGTAACCGCGCTAGTAGGTCCGTCCGGCTCGGGAAAATCCACCATCATCAGCTTGATAAGCGCCTTCCACATTCCCACCGAAGGAAAAGTTTTCGTCGACGGCGTGGATCTCTCCACCGTCCGCCTGGACAGCTACCGCACCCAGCTAGGTGTCGTCCTGCAAGATACCTTCCTCTTCGACGGCAGCATTGAAGAAAACATCGCCTTCGCCCGTCCCGGCGCCACCAAGCAACAAATTCTCGAAGCCTGCCGCATCGCCCGCGTCGACGAGTTCGCCGAAAATTTCGAGAAGAAATACGACACCGTCGTCGGCGAGCGCGGAGTCAAACTCTCCGGCGGCCAGCGCCAGCGCGTCTCCATCGCCCGCGCGATCCTAGCCGACCCACGCATTCTGATTCTCGACGAAGCCACCTCCAGCCTCGACTCCGAATCCGAAGCGCTCATCCAGGAAGGCCTGAAGTACCTGATGAAGGGCCGCACCACTTTCGTCATCGCCCACCGCCTCTCCACCATCCGCCGCGCCGAGCAAATTTTGGTGATCGAAGCCGGCCGCGTGGTCGAGCGTGGAACCCATGAATCGCTCTACGCGTTAAACGGCCGCTATTGGGACCTCTACACACGCCAGCACGGCCTCGAAGCCAACTTGTTCCTGGCCCCCGGCGAAGGCGACTCGATTCCCGAATCCGAAAAAGCCGGCGGCTCGAAACCCGACGGCGCCGGCGTCGGCGAAGCCATGCGCCTCATCCGCGGAGGCTGATCCCCATGCCAGTAGCGTTAGTCACCGGAGCCAACAAAGGCATCGGCCTGGAAATCGCGCGCCAATTAGGAAAGCGCGGCTTCTCCGTGTATATCGGAGCCCGCAACGCGACCCTAGGCGAAGAAGCCGCCGCCAAGCTGCGCAGTGAAAACCTGGACGCGCGCAGTCTGCACATCGATCTCGATCAGCCTCCAACCAGCCAAGCCGCCGCCCGCACCATCCAGAACGAATTCCAGCACCTCGACGTTTTAGTCAATAACGCCGCCATCGTCGACCGCGCCGACGGCCCGCCCGGCGCCGTCGACCCCAACGTCGTCCGTCGCGTAATGGAGACCAACTTCTTCGGCGCCCTCGCCGTCACCCAAGCCATGCTCCCCTTGCTGCGCGCCGCGCCCGCCGCCCGCATTGTGAATGTGTCCAGCGGCCTCGGCTCGCTCACCCTGAATGCCGATCCCGCGCGGCCCTTCGCCGCTTTCCAGTTCTTGGGATACAACACCTCCAAAGCAGCCCTGAACATGTTGACCATCCAACTCGCCGACCAGCTCCGCGACACCACCATCAAAGTGAACGCCGTCAGTCCCGGTTCCGTCGCCACCGATATGAACCCGCAAGGCACCTTGACTACCGAAGAAGGAGCATCCGAACCGGTTCGTCTGGCGCTACTACCCGCCGACGGCCCCACCGGCGGTTTCTTTCACTCCGCCGGATCCTACCCCTGGTAATCAAAAAGTCCTCCCGGGAACGCTACACTAGATAGTTCTCTGAGGAGAAATAGCCATGCGTTTCGCGCCAGCCGCGCTCCTGCTAGCCACCCTCGCTTCCGGCCAAACCATCAGCAACTTCGCCGGCAACGGCGCAGCCGGATATGCCGGAGACACTGGACCCGCCACGCAAGCCAAAATCAATCGTGTAGTGGGCCTGGCCACTGACGCCGCCGGCAACGTCTACATGGCCGACCAAAACAACAACGTTGTGCGCAAAGTGGATACCAGCGGCACCATCACCACCTTCGCCGGAACCGGCGCTCAGGGATTCTCGGGAGATAACGGCCCCGCCACCCAAGCCCTCCTCAACGGACCCCTCGGCGTGTGCGTGGCGCCCTCCGGCGTGGTTTACGTGAATGACCAGGGCAATCACCGCGTGCGCGCAATCTCCACCAACGGAACCATCACCACCGTAGCCGGCAGCTCCACCGCTCTCAGCTTCGGCGACGGCAACACCGCCACCTCCGCCGGCATGGTGATTCCCATCCGCTGCGCCGTGGACCAAAACGGCAACCTGTACATCGTCGATCAAGGCGCCCACAACATCCGCAAAGTGAATACCAGCGGCATCATAAGCACCTTCGCCGGCATCGCCAACGCGCAGGGCTTCACCGGCGACGGCGGGCCTGCCGTCGCGGCCCAAATGAACAATCCCACCGCGGCCGTCTTCGATACCACCGGCAATTTGTTCGTGACCGATCAATCCAACCAGCGCATCCGCAAAATCGATACCAGCGGGATCATCACCACCGTGGCGGGCAACGGAGTCAACGCGTTTTTCGGCGATCACCTGGCGGCAACCTCGGCGAGCCTGAATTTCCCCGGTGAGACCGTGGTCGATTCCGCCGGCAATCTGTTTATCGTGGACACCGTGAATCAGGTCATCCGCATGGTGAGCGGTGGAATCATTTCGACCGTGGCCGGACTCCCCGGAGTCATAGGGAATAATGGCGATGGCGGCTCACCGTTGCTGGCGCAATTCAACTCTCCCTTTGCCATGACGCTCGACCCCTCTGCGAATTTATACATCGGCGATACCGGCAACAATCGAATCAGAAAAATTTCGGGTCTCGCCTCAGCCACCGCCAATTGCACTTTTTCGTTGAGCTCCGGCGGCCAGGCGTTCACCTCGGCGGGAGGAAGCGGCAACGTCATCGTCTCTACCCAAATTGGTTGTAACTGGACCATCCCCAATATTCCAAGTTGGATAACGATCACCAGTTTCCCGTCGAGCGGAAGTGGAACAGTAGCGTTTCAAGTGGCTGCCAACGCAGGTCCAGACCGTACCGTCACCCTCACCTCGAACGGTGTTTCTTTCACCGTTGAGCAGCAAGCAGCGTCGATCGTGGGCTTGAATTTCGTCGGCTCCATGCCGCACATCGCCGCCCAAGAACACTGGACCACTCTATTCACCCTGGTGAATAAAGGCCCTGCCTCGACGCAGGCGCGCCTCAGCCTATTTGGCGACGCTGCCAATCCCACCGGCAACGGTCCACTGACTCTGCCCCTGGCGTTCCCGCAGCAATCAGGGGCCTCCGGTCCACTGCTGGCATCTACCTTCGATCGTACGATCGCCAGCAACGCTTCGCTCGTCGTCACCACCGCCGAAGCGCAAAGTCAGCCCGTGCTGGTGGGCTCGGCGCAACTGGCCGCCGTCGGCCAAGTGGATGGCTTCGCTATTTTCCACTTGATCCCCGGCGCGCAGGAAGCCGTCGTGCCCATGGAAACCCGCAACGCCAGTTCCTATCTCCTGGCCTACGACAACACCGGCAGCGTGCGGTTGGGAGTCGCCGTAGAGAACGTATCGTCGCAAGACGCCATCATTCCCATCGTGATTCGCGACGAAACAGGTGCGTTGATCGGCCCACCCGGATTCACCATCTCGCTGGCCGGCAACGGCCACACTTCCTTCGTGGTGTCCGACCTGTTCCCCACGACGGCCGGCAAGCACGGCACTATTGAATTCGATACACCCGCCGGCGAACAGATCAGCGTCCTAGGCATCCGCACCACGCCGCTCGGGACCACCACCACGCTCACCACCATTCCCCCCCTCGCCAACGTCGGCACCACTGGCGGAAGCATTGCCCATATCGCCACCGGCAACGGCTGGCAGACTACCTTCGTGCTGGTGAATACCGGCACTACGGCGGCCCAAGTAAACCTGAATTTCTTCGCCGATATCACCGGCGCGCCGTTGCCTTTGCCGCTTTCTTTCCCGCTGATAAGCAGCAGCGTCACCTCGGTATCGCCCAACGTGAATCAATTGCTGCCGGCGGGTGCGACGTTACTGGTCCAGAGCATCGGGCAAGCTGCCGATCCGTCTCCCACCGTTGGCTCGGCCCAACTCACCACCAACGGACACGTCGGAGGCTTCGTCATCTTCCATTTCAGCAACGGCCAGGAAGCCGTAGTGCCTCTCGAAAGCCGCCAAACCAGCGGTTATATTGTGGCGTTCGATAACACCGCCGGCACCGCCACCGGCATCGCCATCAACAGCGTTTCCACCCAAGCCCTGAACGTCCCGGTGATCGTTCGTAATGACGCCGGCGTGCGGATCGCCACCGATACCCTGAACCTGGCCGCCAACGGCCACCTCGCGTTCGCGCTAGGCGACAAATACTCCGCTGCAGCCACCATCCGCGGCACCATCGAGTTCGACACGCCCCCTGGCGGCCAGATCGGCGTCTTAGGAATCCGCACCCCCGTCGCTCATACCTTTACCACGCTGCCCGCGCTGACCAGGTAGCCGCCCCTTAGGCAGCATGATATGTAATCGTCCGACGCTCAATATTGGACCGTTGAAAGTCAGAATTGGGCTCCACTCGATACGAGACCATCCGTTCCGTCCAGTTGCCATGTGTATCGTAACGATACTCAAGCCGGTTGTGTTGTAAACTCACGTGGTCCGCAGTATGCTGCACACCTCCGTCAAGGGCAAGGCTCGCTTCACGGCCTCTTTCTTCGGTCGTTTCCTCAATCGGATCTTCGTGATCAGCGTACTGAAAGGTTGTGTGCTCTTCACTCAGGCTGCCCATCTTGCGAGTGCGTTCAAGGAGCCGGCCCTGCGAATCGTACGAGTAACTCGTTCTTGAAAACGTGTCCCCAAAAACTTCTTTGAATAATACCGCCATCGCCGCGCGCTGTTCCAGCGGCATTTGGTCCAATTCCGCCGCAGGAGAGCCTTCGTGTACATGCATCTCCTCGCTTAACAACCTCCCTGAGTTATCGCGCACAAAAGTTACAGACCTCAGGGAATTATGGTTTGCATCCTGAAAAGTCACGGTGGCCGGCAGATCCCGCTCGTCGTAAATTATCGCCATAGTCGTTGCGCCAGGAGCCGGGTATGCCTGCTCCGAGCCTTCGATTGCATAGCCGGTGTTGGGTCCGCGAACGCCCAGAAAACGCACCTTGGTCTTCTTGCCTGCGGCGTCGTAACTGCAGTTCTCGACTTCTGTCTGCGTCCCGTCATGACTCATTCGCACGGTCCGTACAGGACGCCCAGCGGCATCGTAGGAGTAAACAGTTTTGTCAACGGGTCCATCGTTGAACTGAGAGTTGTACTCTGTCAGCCGCCCCGCCCTGTCGTAGATCCATCGCACATGCACAATCGACCCATCAGGATTGTGCGTATCGCTGCTACTCACCGCCCCATCGGGACGAAATGAGGTGACGGTGAGCCCTCGCGCCGCCTGCCACTCTTGCCGGTTGAGATCCCACATGGCATTCTCAGACTTCAGAGTCTCCACAGCGCCATGCACCTTCCATCTCGCAACGTCACTCATCTTGGTTCCCCCGTCAATCCCGCTCGATCACCACCCCCATCGGCACACTCAACATCTCATCCCAACTCTGATTCCCCCACTTCACCATCTTGGTAGGGTCCGGATTCTGCGGGTTATTTGCCGAATTATCCCAATGCGCCGTCACCTCCACCTTCGTCCCCATAGGCAGCTGCAGCGGCTTCTCCAGGTAATACACAATCTGCCAGTTGAAATCGTAATGCGGCACACTTAGCAGCGTTTCCGTTTTCCCACCCGGATAAACCAGACGTATCGTCATGTCCTTCCCGCGCAGATGCATGTGCGGCTGAATGAACACCAACTCCACCGGCTCCCCGAACGTAAGCGAACCCTTGGCCTCATAGTTAGGATCGCCCGGCGGAATCGCCCAGTGCCACGCATTCGCCACCGCCGACATAAAGCGCTTCTCCGGCGGCTCCTTCGCCAGCGTGAGCCCCAGCTTAGTCTGATCCTCCACCGCCGTCTTCCCGTTCGGCGTGTAGTGAATCTGCAAAACGATATCCGACCCCGCGGGCACCAGCTTGGCCGAGTGATCGATATCGAAGCGCTGCGGCTGCATTCCCGGTGAATACGCCGCCAGCAATTCATAACTGATATCCACCGGACTCGACAACGGATCGCCCGCCGTCGGCTCCCCGTCCTGATCCTCTGACGCAGGCACATACGGAACCAGCGGCTTGGCCTGCTTCATCCACTGCGAGCCCGGCGGCCGCACCACCGCAATAATGTGGTGCACGACAGTACGATTACTAGGCCGCAACTCCGCCGCCGTCACCCATGTGTCGCGAACAAATCCCGTAGGGATCACCAAATAGACATAAGGCAGCGTCCCGCTAGCTGGAACTTTGTAAGTTTCCGGCACCTGGAAAACCTCATCCGGCCGAATGTTCCACCCGTCGCGCCACGCGACCGGCGGCGGCTGGTCTTTCACGTCACCCGCCGGCGCCCCCGCATCCACCCAAGCAACGATCCGGTTAAGGTCGCCCGTGCTCAAGCGCCGGTCTTCCATGAAGTGGCCGAAAGCCGGATCGGCAAACCAAGGCGGCATCTTGCGCGATGCCACCGCAGTCTTAATCGCCTTCGCCCAAGGACGAGTCCCCTCATAAGTCAGCAGCGGCATCGGCCCGATCTCCCCCGGACGATGGCAGCTCTGGCAATGCTTTTGAAACAGCGGCAGGATGTCTTTATAGAACGTAGGCGGCGCCGCGCTCTCCGCGCCCAGGGCAGCCACCCCCGCCAGAATCCACGAAACCGCCCACCGTAACATACTTCATGGCTAAGCCCCCACAGGTAGCTTTGTCAAGCATGCCGTTGCGACCGATCCCTCCGTGGATGCATCCTAATAGAACAGATCTCCGCCCACGCCCCCATGAATGAAACCGTCGAATTTTTGCTAAAGCACGGTTATCTCGTGTTATTCGCCGCTGTGTTGGCGGAACAGAGCGGCTTGCCCCTGCCCTCCGCCCCGTTCCTTCTAGCCGCCGGCGCACTGGCAGGACTCGGCCGCTTGAACCTTGCGGCAGCCCTCACCCTAGCCATAATCGCCTCGCTATTGGGAGATTCTCTCTGGTTCTATCTAGGCCGCCGCCGCGGCAGCTCCATCCTGCGTTATCTATGCAGGATTGCCCTGGAACCAGATAGCTGCGTGCGCCAGACCGGGACAGTTTACTCCCGCTACGGCGCGGATTCCCTGCTCTTCGCAAAATTCGTTCCCGGGTTGAGCACGGTGGCGCCTCCCATGGCCGGCATGTATAAGTTGGCACCGTGGAAATTCGCGCTGCTCGACGCAGCCGGCGCAGCCTTATGGGCCGGAGCCTATCTGGCCATCGGCTGGTGGTTCCGCACCCAACTCGAAGTACTGGCATTTTACCTGGAGCGCTTCGGCTCCGGCCTGGGCATCGCCGTCACCTTGATCCTTCTGCTTTACGTCGCGCTCAAGTATATCCAGCGCCAGCGCATCTACCGGTCCCTGCGGATCGCGCGCATCACCCCCCACGAGTTGAAACAGCGCCTGGACAAAGGCGAAAGCCTCTCGCTCGTCGATCTGCGCAACGCCATCGAGCGCAGCGAAGGCCGCATCCCCGGCTCCATTCAGATCAGTCCTCGGGTGTTGACCGAAGACCAGGTCGATTCCATCATCGCCCCGCTGGTCGGCACCGAAATCATCCTCTACTGCACCTGCCCCAACGAAGTCACCAGTGCCCGCGTCGCCTTGCAATTGAAGCGGCACGGCGTCGCCCACGTGCGCCCCCTTGAAGGCGGATTCCCCCTATGGCGCGAGCTGGGCTTCCCCGTAGAGGCCGTGGCCGAAGAGAAATCCGCCCGCTCCGCAGCCTGATTACTTCGACGATCCACCGCCGTGAACTAAGTAGTTCTCTCGATTTCCCAACCCCCTGAAAATGCCTTAGCATCAAGGTTAAGACGGAGGGCTACCACCATGTCCATATCAAACATGACCAGATCAAAGCTGGGAATCGCACTCTTAGCTTTCGCCGCCACCGCCGCGGCGCAGACCGATCTTTGGGAGCTAGGGCATCCCGACGCCAAGCTAATGCTCGGCGTCGACGTCAAGAGCGTCCGCGAGTCCACCGCCTGGAAACTCTTTAGTGCCCGGCCCACGCCCGGCCCGCAAGCCCCCGGATCTCCGATGCAAGCGTCCATGGCCATGGGCATGGGAATCCTCGAGCAAGTCAATCACATATTTGTTTCCTCGCCTGGCAATCCGACTTCGACCTCCAAGACCACTGCCCCCTTCCTGCTGGCCATCGAAGGCAAATTCCCGCTGGAGGCGTTGAAAGCATTTCAGCAGAGCGCCCCGCGCCGCTACCGCACAGCCGACCTCTACCGCACCACGAAAACCGACACCACCACCCTGGCAGTGATGGACGGTCTGCTGCTCCTGGGCGACGAAAAATCTGTCGTAGCGGCCATCGATCGCCGCGGCCGCGCCCTTCCCCCCGCGTCGAAACTGTTAGCCCGCGCCAAGGCTCTCGCAGCCACCAACGACGTCTGGATCATCGCCGACGAATCGCTCTCCAAATTTCAACCCGCCAAATCCGAGTGGAATCCTTTAGCCGCGCCCTTCGCCTCACAAATTGAAGGCATAGACTTCGGTCTGGCCGTCCACGAAGGATTCCAATTCGAGTTGAGCCTAGCCGCCGCCAACGAAGCCGCCGCTTCGCAAATGGCCCAAATCTTCGCCATGGAAATCCAGACGGCACTAGCGTCCAAAACCGGCACCCCGGAAGTCGCGGACATGGCGCAGAAACTAAAAGTCGATTCCCTAGGCAATCGCATGCGCGTAAGCCTGGCGTTGCAGAAAGAGGAGTTCGCAGCGCTGTTGCAAGCGGCGCAAGCCGCGCAAGCCGCCGAAATCGCGCGTGCTGCCGCCGCTGCACCCAACGCTCCGCCGCCAACCGCACGCCCGGCCAAACCTGCCAATCCCGGAAAGATCACCATCTACGGCCTCGACGGCGGCCCGAAGGTAATCGAAACCACCCACTAACTTGACGGCGATGGGTAACATAGAAGTATGATTACCCTCCGCCCAGCGGACGAACGCGGCCACGCCGACCACGGCTGGCTCAACAGTTACCACACGTTTTCCTTCGCGAATTATTACGATCCCAAACACATGGGCTTTCGCTCCCTACGCGTCCTCAACGACGACCGCGTAGCCCCCGGCAAAGGCTTCGGCGCCCACGGCCACCGCGACATGGAAATCATTTCCTACGTCATGGAAGGCAGCCTGGCCCACAAAGACAGCATGGGAAAGCAAGAGGTGCTAGAACCCAACATGGTGCAAGCCATGTCCGCCGGCACCGGAGTGATCCATAGCGAATTCAACCCCTCACCCAAAGAGCCCGTCCACTTCCTGCAAATCTGGATCGAACCCGCCGAAGCCGACATCGAACCCTCCTACCAGCAATTCGCCTTCGACCCCGCCGAGAAAAAAGGCCGCCTCCGCCTAATGGCCGGACCCGATAAAAATACCTCCGTCCCCGCCGCGTTCATCCATCAAGACGCCCGCATGTACGCGTCCGTCTTAGCCGCAGGCAAGACGCTGGAACAGCCCATAGCGAAAGGACGCCACGCCTGGGTCCACTGCGCCCAAGGCAACATCACCCTAAACGGCCACGCCCTAAAAGAAGGTGACGGCGCAGCCATCAGCGACGAGTCGT
>Ga0105248_10008562_pt1 | contig 11231 bp, 7 predicted proteins | sample KBSS34metaG_FD_81524 | JGI IMG/M metagenome (GOLD analysis project Ga0105248, IMG submission 81524) | Switchgrass rhizosphere microbial communities from Kellogg Biological Station, Michigan, USA - KBS S3-4 metaG | ecosystem: Host-associated > Plants > Roots > Rhizosphere > Soil | place...
ATTGGATTGTGTCGGCAAGCGCCGCCCAGATGTGGCGCCTTCCGCCGATCGGCTGCAGGGCGACCAGGATTTCCCGGTCATAGTCTTCGCGTCCTTCGGCGCGAACTGCGCCCAGCCACAGACGTTCGCCAGTACCCTTGCCCAACTCGGCGACCTGGGTGTGACCGCCGGCAATGACGCGATGAAAGGAATGGCTGCTCGCTCCGACCCATCTTCGGATGTCGGCCGCATCATCCTCGCTCCAGGTCCAGAAAAGGCCCGGCAGTGTCGAATATCCGTGCTGCGGACGGGTCGACCAGCGGTAGGCGCGATGCATTCCGTCGTGGGGGCAATGCTGGAGGTCAGCGCAGAGAATGCCGCGTCGTCGGCAGGCGAGGACAAACGCGTGCCCGAGCCCGGCATAATATGTGACCACGAAGGCCACCGTCGGCCGTACGCGGCGCAGGATGCGCTCGAAGACCGCCGACTGCGCTGCCACAACTCGCGCGCGCCGCGCCAGCCGCTCAGGGGCGAGCGAAGGCGCGTGAACGCCGGCTTGCTCGAGCAATTGTACGACGGCGCCATGGTCGGGCAGATCCGGCGCTCGGCCCTTCGTCAGCGCCGCGATGGCGGCGCCTCGCGCGGCGACCTCGTTGGCGGAGAAGGTCGGTCGTGCCCAGGGCAGGCGCGTCAGGTTCCCCTTCTGCATGACGAAGCATGTGCGGCCCTGCCGTTCCAACGCGGCGACGACCGGCTCGCCAAAACGATCTCGCCACGCGCCATCGACCAGGTCGAGCGAGACGCCGTCGCCGAGCAGCACGGCATCGGCGCGATGCGGCCGCGGCACCCAATGCGCAAGATCGCGACGGCTCTTCCACAAGTTGATCGCGGGTGTTGCCAATCCACTTGCCGCACGCCTCAAGAAGGCGGGCGGTCGCGCGGCGGTATCTCCACCCGCTTGCCGGAAAATGTCGAGAAAAAGATCCTGGCTCGCAATCGGCCAGAGGTCGACGTCGCCAGCGCGCCACTCCGCGACACGACAATCCCGCTCGATCGCATCGACCAGTGCCCGGTAGCGTTGATGCGGGCGCGGCTCGGCTGTGATCACGTCATCGTCGCCAACCGGTTCACGGTGACGGTCTGGACATCGCGGCCCTCGAGCCTCGCCGCGACCTTGTCGATCACTTCCCGGGCAGCAGCGGCATGCATGTCGGGAGAGCCTCCGGCGATGTGCGACGTGAGGAAAACGTTGGGCATCCGACGGAGGGGGTGACGGCGCGGCAAAGGCTCTTCCTCGAACGTATCCAGGCAGGCGGTGACGTCTCCGCGCGCGAGGCGAGCAATGAGCGCGGCAGGCTCGATCAACGCACCGCGCGCGACGTTGATCAGCACTGCCCCCGGCCGCAGCCGCGCAAGCTCGGCAGCGCCCAGGCCGTGGTGCGTCGCGGGCGAGAGGCCGCGGTGGAGTGAGACGATGTCGGCGGTCAGTACACTCACGAGTGGCGCAGGCTCGGCGCCGGATGCCCGGATGACCTCAGGCGATGCATGATCGGAATGAGCGATGACTCGCGCCCCCGCGTCAATCAGCCGGCGGGCAAAGGCCCGCGCGTTCGCACCCCAGCCGATCAGCCCGACCAGCGCTCCGGAAAGGTCGCGGGTGGGCGAGGGCTGCTCCCCGGAGAGCTTCGCAAGCGCGGGTTGAGACCGCCACAGGCGCATCAGCCACCCTTCGATCCCAACTTTGCTTGCGATCGGCCGAAGCCGTCGCGCGGATCGGAGCAGCACTTCGCGCGCACCGCGAGCCGGCATCGCGGTGCCCCAATCCCCATGGCGCATGGCCTCGCATGAAGCGAAGGCACGACGTCGGCCCAGGATGGCGAGGCCGAGCGCGAACTCGGCTACGCTCTCGGCATAAGCGTTGGTGGCATTGACCAGCGTGATCCCGCGATCGAGCAGACGATCAGCGCCGTAACGCTGCAGCGAAAGGGCGACGATGCCGACGACACGGAGGTTCGGGAGCTTGTCGAGCATCTCCGGGCTGAGCGGGGCAGCCCCCGGCCCCAGGATCGCAGCCGTGACGTCCGGCCGCAGTTCTGATGAGCGCCCAAGCTCCTCGATCGACACGAGCCGCCAGTGAGCCGGCACCGCGCCCAATGCGCCGCGCAATCGTTCGGCATTGCCCACGAGCACCGTGTGAGTAGAGCGCGACCGGGCCGTCGTGGCCGTCGCCACCGTGGAGGGTAAGCGCACTGGACCGCGATGGCCCGCCTCGATCAGTTCCGCGAGGAACAAAGACGGCGCCAACTCGGCGATAGCGTGGACCGGCACAATCCCCGTGGCGACCGCGGCTAGGAAGGCCTCGTGCTCGGCGGCGAAGCCGTCGCCAACGGGTGAGCAGCCGAGCACGGATTGTCGCCCATTGCGGTCGACCGTCAGCCCCTCGTCGGCAAGCCGCCAGCTTTGGCCCGGCGCGTGGAACGCATAGGCTTCGCAACGTGTGCCGGCTTCGTTGTTGCTTAGCAGGACGCCCTGCGCGCCGTTCGCCCATTGCATAAGGGCCGTGAAGACGCCCGGCACTTGTCCGCTGCCGCTCGCTTCTGCCGTCAGGCGATCGGGCAAGCCGCCCATCATGAACACCAAGGCGTCAAGCGCGTGAATGCCGTTGCCGCTCAGCCAAGTCGCGGCGCCGAATGGTGCCGGGCGTCCGAACTCGGGCTTGTGGAATATGGCTTCCGCAAACGTCCATCCGGCTGAACCAGCCTCGGCGCGGATGCGATCGAAGGCCGCAAGAAAGCGCCGGTTGTGACCGCCCGCGGCGATCACGCCTGTCGCGTGGGCCATATCGGCTAGTGCTCTCGCTTCGGCATAAGTCGGAGCAATCGGCTTCTCGACGCATAGGTGCTGTCCGGCACTTAGCGCGGACAGGCCGAGCGCGTGATGCATCTGTGCGCCGCCGAACAGGTAGACGAGGTCGACGTCGTTTCGCGCAATAGCGGATTCTGCGTCCGCGCCTTCACGTGCGAAGCCGAAACGCTGGCGCGCGGTGGCAGCGCTCTCCAGCCGCAGGTCGCAGATCTCGACCAGATCGAGGTGTCCTTCGTCGCGGAGCCGAGCCAACACTGGCAGGTGCAGCAGCGCGGCGGTCTCGCTTGCGCCGACTACGAGCGCTCGCGGAGGATTCACCTCGACGCTCCGGGCAAGCGCGGCAATTTAAGCCGACCTTGCCGCCCGCCGACCCTGAACAATCGGCAGCGCGGAGGGGCTGCTGGCTTCGAGATGGACCCAGTCGACGACGCTCCCGCCGTTCTGGAATTCGGGCACAAGCTCGTGAAGCATCTGGACCAGCTCGAGCCGGCTTTGGCTGGCCAGCGCACCAGCCAAGCTTTCAAGCTGTCCCGATAGTTGCTCGAACGGGATGAAACTTTCGTCCGACTTCAGGATGCGCGGATGCTCGGTCGGTGCCGGATTGTTGCCGATCAGCAGCTCCTCGTAGAGTTTCTCGCCAGGACGCAGACCGACTTCCTCGATCTCGATGTCTCCGGCGGGATTCTCTCGATTGCGCACCGTCAGTCCCGACAATTCGATCATGTTGCGCGCGAGTTCGCCGATCGGGACGGGCTGGCCCATGTCGAGGACGAAGAGCTCTCCGCCTTGAGCCATTGCGCTCGCCTGCAGCACCAGCTGCGCGGCCTCGCGCACCGTCATGAAGTAGCGTGTGATTCCCCAGTCGGTGAGCGTCACAGGTCCGCCTGCGCGGATCTGCTGCCGGAATAACGGCACGACGGAACCGCTGGTGCCGAGCACATTGCCGAAGCGCACCATGGAGAAGCGCGTCTGCGGCGAAACCTGGTTGAGCGCCTGCAACACGAGCTCGGCGGCACGCTTGGTCGCTCCCATGACGCTGGTCGGCCGTACAGCCTTGTCGGTGCTGATCAGGACGAAGTTCGCCACGCCGAGCCGAGCCGCGACCTTCGCCAGCGTGAAAGTGCCAAAGACATTGGTGCGGATGCCCTCGGCGGGATTGTGCTCGACGAGCGGCACATGCTTGTAGGCGGCGGCGTGAAAGATGACGTCTGGCTGCCAGGCGCTGATGATCTCCACGACCCGTGCTTCATCGGTGACCGAACCCAAAAGCGGCACGATCCGGATCGTCCCGCCGCGTCCCTCGAGCTCGCGATGAATTTCGTAGAGAGCGAATTCGCTCAGCTCCAAAAGCAGCAGGGTCGCCGGCTCGAATACCGCCAGTTGGCGGCACAGCTCACTCCCGATCGAACCGCCAGCCCCCGTAACCATCACCGTACGGCCGAGGATCGCCCGCTTCATGAGTTTGGCGTCGGGCTCCACCGAGCTGCGACCCAGCAGATCCTCGAGTTCGAGATCGCGAATGTGGCTGATCTCGACCCGGCCATGCGCGATGTCCATCAGTCCGGGCAATGTGCGGATGCGCGCGTTCGCGCTTCGCGCGGCGGCGATGATCTCGTTGCGGCGGATGCGCGGCGCGGACGGAAGAGCAAGCAGGATCTCGTCCGCCTCCTGGCTTTCGACGATCTTCGCCATGTCGGCGGGGTCATGGATGCGCCGACCATCGATGACGCTGCCGATGAGGGCAGGATTATCGTCGAAATAGCCGACGACCGTCATTTCCGAGCTTTGGGCGATCGCGCCCGAAAGCTGCCTGCCTGCCGAGCCCGCGCCGTAGACGAGGACTCGGCGCTGCCTGACGCGCCGTGATCCGTCGGTGCCGACCAGCCAATAGCGGGCGACCAGGCGCGACGCGGCGATCGCAACGAACAGCAGGATCGGCTGGATCAGGCTGAGGGTGCGCGGAATTCCCCACACCCGCAGCACGGTGAAGACCGTCGCAAACGGAAGCGCGTAGATGGTGCACGCCCGGGCGATATTGACGATGGCGCGAACGCCCGACTGGCTGAAAATCTCACGGTAGAGGCCGAGGCTCCAAAAGATGGGAAGAGCCATGCCAATCGAAGCCGCGACGAGAACCCCATAGGGCGTATCCCGGTCCGGGATGAACCCAAGGCGAAGGAAGATCGCCGCATAACAGGTGATCGCGCACAACCCGGCGTCGACCAGCATGGCGATCCAGCGCTTTGTCGGCCGCGTTCGCGAGATGGCGTAGGTGCGGACCGCCCCCAAAAAATCACTGGGAGTCACAGAGCGTCCGAAAATAGCGAGTCCGTAGCCAGCATACGCGCTCCGCCCCTCCACTTTCGTGAGTGGCGAACGGCTCAAGCGAAGTTCAAGCCGCGCGTGAACGATGCGCCCTCGAACCGATACCAAGGGAATGACAGCGGTTGGAGGACTGGGGGTTAGGCCTGGCGCATGGAATTATCCGGCTCGACCCTCATGATCAGCGGCGGCACCGGATCGTTCGGCTCGACGATCCTGCATCACTTCCTTTCGCAGGACGTGGCGGAGATTCGCATCGTCAGCCGCGATGAGAAAAAGCAGGACGACCAGCGCAAACGATTCCGCGACCCGCGGCTGAAATATTATATCGCCGCCGTTCGAGACGCGCGCACCATGGAAATGGTCACCCGCGGCGTCGACTATATCTACCACGCAGCCGCGCTGAAGCAGGTGCCCTCGTGCGAGTTCCACCCGATGGAAGCTGTCGCGACGAACGTGATCGGCACCGCCAACGTCATCGACGCAGCGATCCGCAACAACGTGCGTCGCGTCGTCTGCCTGTCGACCGACAAGGCGGTCTATCCGATCAACGCCATGGGCATGTCCAAGGCGCTGATGGAGAAAGTCGTCGCCAGCAAGGCGCGAGTAGTGGACGGCAGCCGGACGGTGCTCGCAACCACGCGCTACGGCAACGTGCTCGGGTCCCGCGGTTCGGTTCTGCCACTCTTCATGCAGCAGGTCCGCGACCGCGAGCCGATCACGATCACCGACCCGACCATGACGCGTTTCGTGATGACCTTGGGCGAAGCTGTCGACCTTTGCCTCTACGCTTTCAACTACGGGTCCAACGGCGACATGTACGTCCAGAAGGCTCCGGCCGTGACGATGGAGAATTTCGCGCAGGCGATTCTCCGGGTGATGGACCGCCCCCGCCATCCCGTCCGCGTCATCGGCACGCGCCACGGTGAAAAGCAGTATGAGACCTTGCTGAGCCGCGAAGAGCTGGCAACCGCCGACAACCTGCAGTCCTATTACCGCGTCGCGCCCGACCGGCGCGACCTCAACTACGACGCATATTTCACCGACGGCCGGACGAACGTGTCCGGTCTCGACGACTTCAACTCACGCAACGCGCGGCAGCTCGATGTCGAGGAGATGGCCGCCATCCTCAGCGGCCTGCCGTGCGTGCGCGAAAGCCTGGGGGAGCACGTCGATGAACTTTGAGCCTCGGAAGATCGCGGTCACCGGGGCAAAGGGATTCCTCGGCACCAACCTGGTCCTTCGCCTCAGCGAAGAGGGTCATAACGTCAAAGCCATCACTCGGGACAGCGGCCTGGAAGAAGCCGAGGCCGAACTCACTGCCGCCGACGTCATCCTCCATCTGGCCGGGGCGAACCGGCCAGAGGACGAACACGAATATCTGCGATCGAATCGCGATTACTCGGCATGGGTAGCCGATGCGGTCGCCGAAGGGGGGCGGAAGCCGCTCATCGTCTACAGCTCCTCCACCAAAGCCGTGGACGACACCGATTACGGCCGAAGCAAGCGCGCCGGCGAAAGGATTCTGCTGGATCTTGCCGACCAGCAACATGCGACCGTCTCGATCTGGCGTCTCCCCAACCTGTGCGGGAAATGGGGCCGTCCCAATTACAATTCGGTGGTCGCGACCTTCTGCCACAATGCTGCGCGCGGATTGCCGCTCGGTGTCGATGATCCGACGGCGCCTTTGTCGCTGCTCTACATCGACGACCTCATCGAGCAGTGGCTGCCGCTGATTGCCGGTCGGCCGGAGAAGAGCGGGATTTTCGAACCTCGAAAGACCTATCACACGACTGTAGGTGAACTGGCCGAGCTCATCCAATCGTTCGCCGACAGCCGCTCGCAAGGCACGATCGCCGAGGTCGGAACGGGCCTTGCGCGCGCACTATACGCGACGTTCATCGCCGCGCTTCCGGCTGCGAAGGCGAGCTACTCACTGAACGCGAAGACCGATGCCCGGGGCTCGTTCGTCGAGGTCCTCAAAACGCCCGCCGCGGGGCAATTCTCCTATTTCACGGCGCACCCGGGCGTCACCCGGGGAGGCCACTATCATCACACGAAGATCGAGAAATTCCTGGTCGCCCACGGAACGGGTCGGTTTCGTTTCCGGCACGTGCTGAGCGGCGAATTTTTCGAGGTGATCAGCTCCGCCGGAGAGCCGCTGATCATCGAGACAATCCCCGGCTGGGCGCACGATGTCACCAATGTCGGAAATGACGAGCTGGTCGTGCTTTCATGGGCCAACGAGCAGTTCGACCCCGCGCGTCCCGACACCTACGCGATGCCGATTTGACGACATCTCGGCTCAAGGTGATGACGATCGTGGGGACCCGCCCCGAGATCATCCGCCTGTCACGCGTAATGGCCGCCCTCGACGAGGCCACGGACCATGTCCTCGTGCACACCGGACAGAATCACGATCATGAGCTCAATGAGATCTTCTTCGAAGAGATGGAGCTTCGAGTCCCCCGACACTATCTCGGCGCAGCGGGCGAAACTGTCGCCGAGACCATCGGGACGGTCATCATGGGCGCCGATCGAATCCTTGCCGAGGAGCGCCCCGAAGCCGTACTCATACTCGGCGACACCGACAGCTCTCTCGCCGCGATCGCGGCCAAGCGCCGCCGCATTCCCGTCTTCCACATGGAAGCCGGAAACCGCTGTTTTGACGAGCGAGTGCCGGAGGAGATCAACCGGCGCATTGCCGACCACACGGCCGACATCAACCTTCCCTATTCCTCGATAGCGCGCGAATATTTGCTGGCGGAGGCGTTTCCGGCTGATCGTATCATCAAGACCGGAAGCCCTCTCTTCGAAGTGCTGAATCATTATCGATCGAGGATCGACCGGTCGGACGTGCTGAGGCGTCTCGAGCTCGAGCGCGGCCGCTACTTCCTGGTGAGCTCGCATCGGGCCGAAAATGTCGATGAGGATCACCGAATCAAGCTGCTGGTCGAAACGCTTGATGCGGTCGCCGAGCGGTTCGGCGAGCCAATCCTGGTCAGCACGCATCCCCGTACGCGCAAGCGGATCGATGGGCTTGGGCTTGAATTCCATCCGCTTGTGCAACTGCTCAAGCCGTTCGGCTTCCTCGACTACAACGCGCTGCAGCTGAACGCCCGCGCGGTACTCTCGGACAGCGGCTCGATCAGCGAGGAGTCGGCGATCCTCGGCTTTCCCGCCGTCAATCTGCGCGAGGCGCATGAGCGGCCTGAGGCGATGGAAAACGCCGTCGTGATGATGGCCGGACTTGAGCCTCGGCGCGTGCTGCAGGCGCTCGACATCCTGGCGACGCAGCGGAGCCGGCCGAAGCTCCCCGAGGATTATGCGGTTCCGGACGTGAGTGAAAAGGTGGTGAGGATCGTGCTCAGCTATACCGACTATGTGCGGCGTGTCGTCTGGAAGGAACGCTGAGGCAGGCCTGGCCATGCGCTTCCTCATGATCCCGATGCAGTTCCCCACCGGCCGGGGTCAGTCCTACCTCACGACCGAGCTTGCGGATGCGCTCGTCAAGGCCGGCCATCACGTGGAGGTCCTGCACCTCGACTGGGCGTCGGCTTCAGATTCGCCTGTCGAAGAGTTCACGACAGGCAGTGGCGTGCGCGTGATGCGGATTCCACCGAAGTACGTGTCGGGCGCGGGACGATTGATGCATGAGGCGAGCAAGTTCGTTCTGAGCGGCCGATACGCGGCGCGCATTGCCCGGCGCAATTTCGACCTCTCCAGCTTCGATGCCGTGATTGCGTGGATGCCCGCAATAGCGATCTCCCCGCTCGTCAATCAGATCGTACGGGCGGGAGTCCCCCGTCGCCTTCTCTTCATTTGGGATTTTTTTCCCGACCATCATCACGAGATCGGCCGCATTCCAGGCGGCCTGCCGCTTCGGCTCGCGCGGGCGTGGGAGCAGGAGCTTCTGAAGCGTTTCACCGCGATCATCTGCACGCTGCCCGGCAATGCCGCCTATTTGCGCAAGCGGTTCCGGGTCGACCGCGAACAAAAGGTTCTGGTCACACCCATCTGGGGTGACATCACGCCTGTGCCGCCGGTGGATCGAGGCGGCGTCCGTCGCGGCTACTCGCTTCCATCTCATGCTCGGATCGCGGTCTTCGGCGGGCAATTGGTCGAAGGCCGCGGGTTCGACCTGATGCTTGCAGCCGCCGACGCCGCGCTGCTTGCCGGATCGGACTTGAGCTTCCTGTTCGTCGGCGACGGCCGCCTCGCGCCGGACATTCGCAAACGCGCGAGCAGGCAGGCCAACGTGATCTACCACCCGCCGCTGACAAGGGAGGAATATCTCGAGCTGCTGGGCGCCTGCGACGTCGGCATGGTCGCCACAGTCCCGGGTGTCACGAGCTTCAGCATTCCATCAAAGTCGATCGATTATCTCCGTGCCGGCCTGCCGATCATCGCGGCCGTCGAGCATGGAAGTGATTTCGCCGATATTCTCGAGAAATATGATGTCGGCTCATCCGTTGCCTTTGGCGATCCGAGCGCATTTTACGCGGAGGCGGATCGGCTCGCGAACGGCGGCCCGATCAGCGCGGCCGCGGCGCGCTGCCTGGAAGAGGTGTTCGACGTCCGCCACGCAGTCGCGACAGTGCTGGAAGCGGCGGGTCAGACCTTAGAAGCACTCCCGTCGCCAGAATCAGGGCCGTTAGCCCGTACGCAGCGGCGTACGCGATCTGCGGCGCCCAAAGGTGCCCGCTCTCCGTCAGAAGCAGCGTGAGCGCGGCCATGACGGCCACGGTCCCGATCTCGATCGCAGCATAACGGCCCGGCCTCCCTGCGGCGAACGCTGTGAACATCGCCAGCGACGCCCAGACGCGCAGGCAGTCGCCGATCATGTAGAGCCGGATCCCCGGGATTGCCGGGAGGTATGCGTCCGACAGGAAGAGGTGCACGAGCGGCCTTCCGGCAGTGAGGAAGACCAGCAACGCCAATCCGGTCAGGCAGGTGGCTGCTGCGCCGTATCGCAGGATCACCCGCCTGCGTTCGTGGTTGTCGATGCTCCTTGCGAGCTGCGGAACGAAAGCCTGCAGCATGAACAGGCCGAGAAGCTGGGTCGACATATCGGAAATGCGGTTGGCCGCGAGCCAGTAGCCGAGCTGCGTCGCTCCGAAATGTTCGCGGTACACCCACCTCAGGGCGAACAGAGTGATGGCAGTGAAGCCGAGCGTCGAAGCCATGGCCGCCGAATATCCGAGCAGAGGGCCGACGCCGCGGGTTGTGGGACGCCAGCGCAGCGGCAACCGCGCAACGAACGGCAAGGCAGCGATGGTTGCCACCAGTGGTCCGGCTGCAAAAGCCAGCGCCGCGCCGACGAAATTTCCGCGAACGACGAACCAGGCCGACGCGGCAGTTCCGACCACCAGACCGATGGTCTGCGCGCCCAGGCTCTGGGCGATCTTTTGCCGGCCGGACAACAGGCTCCAGCAGATTTGCCCGGGCCCGGCGGCAAACGACAAAGCGGCAAGACCGATGACCACTTGCCAATAGCCGGTGGAGCCCGTCAGGACGTGGGATATCGCGCGGCTCAGAAGTGCGATCGGAAGCCCCAGCAGCGGCACTGCCACGAGCCAGATGGCAAGCGCTGCACCGTGCACCTCAGCAAGCTCCTCGTCGTTCGAGGCAGCCGCAGCCTGGCGAATGAGGCCATTTTGTGCGCCTCCGATTACGGCCATGTTGAGCAGCGAGGCAAACGCCAAGAACTGAGCGAAAAGCGCGAAGCTCTGGACCGGGAGGAACTGCGCCGAAAGCTTCAGCAGGATCAGTGCCGAAGCGATTCGAAACGCGAAATAGACCGGGATCGGCGCGTGCCGGATCAACCCTTGCTCTCCGCTTCTACCGAAACCGCCGCGGAGACGGCCCGGCGGGAGCGGTGCCACATCCAGATGATGAGCCAGACGACGAAGATCGTATAGCCTTCATAGCTTGCCAGCACCTGGTTGTTGGCAGGCAGATAGAAGATCATGGTCGTGGACAAGGCGAACAGGACTGCGGCCGGGTCGCTTTGGCCGGCGGCTGCTTCTCGCCACCACTTGCCCCACATGAAGCCGATCAGCCCG
>Ga0105248_10008564_pt1 | contig 11230 bp, 10 predicted proteins | sample KBSS34metaG_FD_81524 | JGI IMG/M metagenome (GOLD analysis project Ga0105248, IMG submission 81524) | Switchgrass rhizosphere microbial communities from Kellogg Biological Station, Michigan, USA - KBS S3-4 metaG | ecosystem: Host-associated > Plants > Roots > Rhizosphere > Soil | place...
CGGTGCACCGCGGATGCCCTTGCCGATACGATCGATGAAGCGCGCGGCGAACACCGTCCCCGCGCTGCCCGCAAGCGGAAACAATGGCTTGGTCAGCGCAGCCACGCCGTAGCCGAGAAGCATCAGCGGCTTGCGCTTGCCGAAGCGATCCGAAAGCGCGCCGGAAAAGAGTTTCGCGATCGACGCGGTCGACTCGGCCACGCCCTCGATCCACCCGAGCGTCGCCGCGCTCACGCCGAGCGTTCCGACCAGGAACACCGGCAGCAGGCCGTGGATCATTTCCGACGAGACATCCATGAACAGGCTGACGAAGCCCAATGCCCAGATGCTGCCGGGCAGGGTCTTCCAGCTGCGTTGAATCGGTGCGTCGGTCATCGGCATCGCTGTGACAAGCTGTACGGCATCTTACCCGCGTGCGTGATCAACACGTCGCCTTAACCATGCGGGCCTGTACTGTGTCGACCTGTACCGCATTGAATCCACGGGCTGCGTGCCCGTCACTGCAAAGGACCTGCATGGATCTCGTTGGACTCGGCACCGCGACCCCCGAACGGCGTTACACGAAGGCCGATTGCTGGGAGGCATTCAAGACATCGCCTTGGTTCGAGCGGCTAGACCGCAGGGCGCGCATGATCACTGAGCTGGTGCTCCAGCGCGACAACGGCATCGAGGCGCGCTGGCTTGCGATCGATTCGCTGCAGGATGTGCTGGTGATCGATCCGGACAGATGCCATGCGCGCTTCGCCGCGAACGCACCGGTGCTTGCGACGCGCGCTGCAAAGCGTGCACTCGCCGATTCCGGATTGCAGGCGAATGCGATCGATGCGGTGATCGTCAGCACGTGCACCGGCTATCTGTGTCCCGGCCTGAGCACGTATGTCGTCGAGTCGCTGGGTCTGCGCGCGGATGTGCAAGCGCTGGACCTGGTCGGGCAAGGCTGCGGCGCCGCATTGCCGAACTGGCGCATGGCCGATGCGCTCCTGAAGTCCGGAAGCTGCATGAACGTCTTGTGCGTCTGCGTCGAAATCAGCAGCGCAGCGATGTACCTCGACAACGATCCGGGCGTGCTGATCAGCGCCTGCCTGTTCGGCGATGGCGCCGGTGCGGCGGTGCTGTCGACGCAACCACGACCGGGTCGGCGTCGCGTCGAATGGAAAACCGCTGCGTCGCTGATCGATCCATCCGAACGCGAAGCGTTGAAATTCGAAACCCGCAATGGCCTGCTGCGCAATATCCTCACGCGCGCGGTGCCGAAGCTCGCCGCGGATTACGCGCAACGCGTACTCGAAACGGTCCTCGTCGAACAAGGCCTGCGGCAATCCGACATCAATGGCTGGATCTGGCACGCAGGCGGCCGCGACGTGATGCTCGCGTTGCGCGAAAAGCTGGGCCTTGGCGAACACGACTTGCGCCACAGCGCCGCGATGCTGCGCGAATACGGCAACCTCAGCAGCGCGTTCGTGTATTTCGCCTTGCAGGCTGCGCTGGCCGAGGACGCGCCCGGCGGGCGCTGGTGGATGGCTTCCTTCGGCGCGGGATTCAGCAGCCATGGTGCGTTGCTGGAGGTCGCATGATCACGCGAGCGGGTCAGCACATCGCTGTCGCATCGGAGCCGTCGATGCCATGACGATGCCGCGCCGCGTCGAACCCGAATTGCTGGATGCGCTGCCTCCAGGCGACCCGCGCGCGGTGCGTTCGCGCAATGACCTGCGTCGCGTCAACCGGTTGATGGGAACGCAGGCCGTGATCGGCGATGCGCTGGATGCGCTGCTGCGCGGGCAGTCGTCGTCGCGCCTGGTCGAACTCGGTGCCGGCGATGGCACGCTGATGTTGCGCCTCGCCCGGCAGCGCGCGCGGCATTGGCCCAGGATGCGGCTCGGCTTGCTCGACATGCAGCCGGTGGTGCGCGCCGAGACGTTGATGGGCTTTCGCGACATCGGCTGGGATGCGGAAATCATCGGTACCGACGTATTCGACTGGTTCGCCCAGTCCGAACCCGGCGATGCGCCGGTCATCGTCGCCAATCTGTTCGTACATCATTTCGATGGCGAACGATTGCAGGCGTTGCTGGATGGCATCGCCAAGCGTGCGCGAGCGTTCGTCTGTTGCGAACCGCGGCGATCCCAATTCGCACTGGCCGGCAGCAGGCTGCTCGGTGCGATCGGCGCCAACGATGTGACCCGGCACGATGCCGTGATCAGCGTGCGCGCCGGTTTCAATGGCGACGATCTCTCGGCGCTGTGGCCGGATCGTGCGATGTGGGCCTTGCAGGAGAATCGGAAGGGGCCGTTCTGCCATCGATTCGTCGCCGTGCGCAAGGACTCGATCCCATGAAGACGCACTACGACGCGATCGTGGTGGGCGGCGGTCCTGCCGGATCGACAGCCGCCATCCTGCTCGCGCAGGCAGGATGGTCGGTCGCGCTGGTCGAGAAGCAGTCGTTTCCGCGACGCAAGGTTTGCGGCGAATGCATCGCGGCGACCAACCTGCCGCTGTTGCACGCGCTCGGCATCGGCGAAGCGTTCGATGCGATCTCCGGGCCGGAATTGCGCCATGTTGCGCTGTATGCGGGCGATGTGATCTTGCAGGCGCCGTTGCCGGCGTTCGACGCGCCGCAACCGTGGGGCAGGGCGCTCGGTCGCGAACATCTCGACACGCTGCTGGTGGAACGCGCGGCCGAGGTCGGCGCTACGATCCTGCAACCCCGAACCGCGAGGCGCATCGCGCGCGATGGCGCGTTGCATGTCTGCGACACAGTGGACGCGGACGGCAATGCGCAGGCATTGCACGCGCCGGTGTTGATTGCCGCGCATGGCTCCTGGGAACCCGATCCGTCGCTCGAAGACAGACATCGCCCACAGCGCAAGTCCGACCTGTTCGCGTTCAAGGCGAACTACCGCGATGCCCAACTGGCACCGGGCGTGCTGCCGGTGCTCGCGTTTCCCGGTGGCTATGGCGGCATCGTGGTGGGCGACCACGGACGCACCACGCTCGCGTTCTGCATTCGCCGCGACGCGCTGCGCGAAGCCCGTGCACGGCATCCCGCGCGCAAGGCCGCGCTGGCGGCGCTCGCGCATGTCGAAGCGCATTGCTCCGGCGTACGCACTGCATTGCAAGGCGCCGACCTCGAAGCGCCGTGGCTAGGCGTCGGTCCGATCCAGCCCGGCATCCGCGCAGCGTGGCGAGAAGACGGCGTGTTTGCGATCGGCAATGTTGCCGGCGAAGCGCATCCGATCCTCGGCGAAGGCATGAGCATGGCGATCCAGTCCGCGTGGCTGCTGTGCGAGCGGCTGATCCCGCAGCGCAATGCCTTGCTGGCCGGAGACGCATTGGCCCATCGTGCGCGCACCGAGGTCGGTCGCGATTACGCACGCGCATGGCGCCACGGTTTTGCGATACGCATCCGCCTTGCGGCCACGTTTGCGCACCTGGCGATGCGACCGGGCGCATCCAGCGGCTTGCTGCCATTGCTGCAACGCTGGCCTGGCTTGCTCACCACGGGAGCGCGAATTGGCGGCAAGACAAAGCGAGTCGTTGCCCCGTGTCCCACTGTGGCATCGGCGTCGGCCTGAGGAGCTGTCGCCCGGGCCACGACTGGAACGCTGGGTTGCGTGCGCGATTGCGGTCGCTTCGATCAAGTCGTTGTACCCTGCATGCGTTTCACGGGAGCCATGCCATGACCACGATCATCGCGCCGCGCGTGCACGACCTCGGTGGGTTCCAGGTGCGACGCGCGGTGCCGTCGGTGCAGGCGCGCAGCGTCGGACCTTTCGTGTTCGTCGACCACATGGGACCGGCCGTGTTCGAGCCCGGGCGCGGCATCGACGTGCGCCCACATCCGCACATTGGCCTGGCGACTGTGACTTTCCTGTGGGCGGGAACCATCACCCATCGCGACACGCTGGGTTCGCAGCAGGACATCTCTGCCGGAGACGTGAACTGGATGACCGCTGGTCGTGGCATCGCGCATTCCGAACGCACGCCGATGCTGCTGCGCGAGGCAGGGCTGGCGATGCACGGCATGCAGACATGGGTCGCATTGCCGCGCGCGGATGAAGAAACCGCGCCGAGCTTCCACCATCATCCAGCCGCAAGCCTGCCGCGCATCGAACGCGATGGGGCGTTGCTGCGGGTCATCGCGGGCCGAAGCTACGCCGCCGAATCGCCTGTGCGCGTGTTCGCCGACACCTTGTGCGTGGCGATCGATCTTGAAGCCGACGCCACCGTCGCGATCGACGACTCGCACGTCGAGCGCGCGTTGTACGTGCTCGATGGCGAAGGGCAAGTCGACGGAGCCGATATTCCGAAGCAGCACCTGGTCGTGTTCGACCGCGGCACGCGTCCGACACTGAGGGCAAAGACCCCATTGAAGGCGATCCTGCTCGGCGGCGAGCCGCTCGACGGCCCGCGCCATCTGTGGTGGAACTTCGTGTCGTCCTCGCAGGAACGCATCGAGCAGGCCAAGCGGGACTGGCTCGAAGGCCGCTTCGGCAAGATCGCCGGCGACGACGAGTTCATTCCCTTGCCGGAGCGATAGGCTGGTACTTCGTCAGAACATCGCCAGATCCGGTTCCATCAACGGCGTAGCGCCCGCACGGACCTGCGCGATCAACGACGCGCTCTCGGGATAGAGCTTCGCGAAATAGAAGCGTGCCGTGGTGAGCTTGGCCTTGTAGAACGGATCGCCGCTCTCGAGCTTCCTGATCGCGACACCGGCCGAATTGCACCAGGAGAAAGAGAACACCAGGTGCCCGATCACGCGCAGATAGGGCACGGCGGCGGCGCCTGCCTCGTCGGGATTGCGGGCGGACTTCGCCGCGATTTCCGCTGTGAGCTTCTGCACCTCGCCCATCAGGGCAACCAATGGCGTGGTGAATTCCCTCATCGCCGGGTTTTCATCGTGGACCATGACCATGTCCGCGATCACCTTGATGAATTTCGTGAGCTTTGCGCCGCCATCGGCGAGCACCTTGCGACCGAGCAGGTCGAGCGCCTGCACGGTGTTCGTGCCCTCGTAGATCATGTTGATGCGCGCGTCGCGCACGTATTGCTCCACGCCCGATTCGGCGATGTAGCCATGGCCGCCGTACACCTGCATCGCGAGCGTCGTCGATTCGTAGCCGTTGTCGGTGATGAATCCCTTGATGACCGGCGTGAGCAGGGCGACGAGGTCGGCATTGTCGTTGCGCACCTGCGCGTCGGGATGATTGTGCTCGCGGTCGATCGCGAGGCCCGCCCAATAGGTGAAGGTGCGCGCCGCCTCGACATAGGCTTTCTGGGTGAGCAGCATGCGGCGCACGTCGGGGTGGCAGATGATCGGGTCGGCGGGCTTGTCCGCCGCCTTTGCGCCGGTCAGCGAACGCCCCTGGATGCGGTCCTTCGCGTACGCCAGCGAATTCTGGTACGCGACTTCGGCAAGCCCGAGCGATTGCATGCCGACGCCGAGGCGCGCGCTGTTCATCATCACGAACATCGCGTTGAGTCCGCGATTGGGTTCGCCGACCATCCAGCCACTCGCGCGATCGAGGTTGATGACGCAGGTCGCATTGCCGTGGATGCCCATCTTGTGTTCGATCGAACCGCAGGCCACGCCGTTGCGCTCGCCGGCATTGCCGTTCGCGTCCGGCAGGAACTTCGGCACCACGAACAGCGAGATGCCCTTCGTGCCCGGAGGCGCATCCGGCAGGCGTGCAAGAACGAGGTGGATAATGTTTCGTGACAGGTCGTGATCGCCCGATGAAATGAAGATCTTGGTGCCGGTGATTGCGAACGAACCATCGCCATTCGGCTCCGCCTTCGTCCTGAGCAGGCCAAGGTCGGTTCCGCTATGCGCTTCGGTCAGGCACATCGTTCCCGTCCATTCGCCGGACACGAGCTTGGGAAGATAGAGCTGCTTCTGGCCAGGCGTCCCGAACGCCGCCAGCGCGTTGTAGGCTCCATGCGAGAGCCCCGGATACATTGCCCACGCCTGGTTCGCGGAGTTCATCATTTCCATGAACGCGCCGTGCACCACGTGCGGCAGGCCCTGGCCACCGAATTCCGTAGCGGCTCCGAGCGAAGGCCATCCGCCTTCGACGAACTGCCGATATGCTTCCTTGAAGCCGGTTGGGGTCGCGACGTTGCCGTCCCGGAACGTGCAGCCTTCGCGATCGCCGACCTGGTTCAACGGGAACAGGACCTCGGCGCAGAACTTGCCGCCTTCCTCGAGCACGGCGTCGATCATGTCGCGATCGATGGTCGCGTACGACGTCAGTTTGCGCAGCGCGTTCTCGACGCCGAGCAATTCGTGCAGCACGAACTGCATGTCGCGCAGCGGCGGGGTGTAGTGCGGCATGGCGGTCTCCCGGGGCGGGTCCAGCATAGGGTATTCCAGCCGATGTCGGAAAAGCTGATCGCTTTCCATCTGGCCGCGATGCGATTCGAAACGCAATCGAAGACGCACTGGCTCGAAGGCAACGCCACCTTTGCGACTGTCGGCTCGAGTGGATGCGACATGGCTACTTGAGGTGCATTCGAATCGCATCGCAGGCGACGATGCTTCACGTGTAGCCATTCATTTTGCGAATGATTCAGGAAGCTGATGCCAGCACAACAAGCGCATTCAAGATCCGGATTACTAATCATGGATTCATTGCGAAAAGCCCACCATGTAACCCGCAACAAACCACGCAAGGAATGCGTGGTTCTCCCCCAACTGACGAGGAGCTGACATGAACACCAAGCTGGGCATGCTCAAACGGGTTGTGGTTGCCGCCTGCCTTGCCGCCAGCGTGGGCGCATTTGCAATACCGGTTGCCAGCGCCGAGACGAATTATTCCGTCTCGGTCGGCACCCCCGCCTACTATGGCGACTATTACTACGGCCCGCCTTCGCGCTGCTATTACGACTATTACGGTTACTACCGTTGTAGGCCGTATTACCCGTACTCGGCGTACTACTACGGTCGCCCCTATTACTACGGACCGGCGATATCGTTCGGCTACTACGGCGGCTGGCGCGGTGGCTGGCGTGGCCGCGATTGGGACGATCGCATCGGGTACCACCACTGGCGCCACTGACCACTGAGTCGGGCGTCCATCCCGACGCATCGGAACGGAAAACGCCTGCTTCGGCAGGCGTTTTCTTTTGCTCGACGGCGATTCGGGATGCCTGCTGGCAGGGTCACTTCTTCTTGCCCTCGTCGTCCGCCTTCGGCCGCCTCAGCAATAGCGATGGATTCTTCTTGACCTTGTTGGTGACCTCGCCAATGTTCGTGACCACCTTCTTGGTCTGGTCCTCGATCGCGGAGAACTTCGAGACGACCTTGGGCACCTGGTCCGCGATCGCGGAGAATTTCGTGACGACCTTGGGCAACTGTTCCATCAGGATGTCGATCGTGCTCCTGACCGCTGGAATCTCAGGTACCTGTCCCGGCGGCGTAGCGGCGACCAGGGTTTTTGCGTTCGGGCTGCCGCCGCTGAGTTCGATGAAGAACGAACCGGTGATGCCCTTGAAATTGAGGGTCGCCGTGGTATCGGTCTTGATCGGCGTGTCCTTTCGCAACTGCACATCGACCTCCACGCGATTCGGGTCGTCGGGCTTGATCGCCATGGACTTGACCAAGCCGACCTCGACGCCGAGGAACCTGACCGGATCGCCAAGTTCCAGGCCGCTGACCGATTCGGCGAAATGGATGCGGTAGGTGACGTCATCCTTGTTGCCCGCATGGGCCAGCCAGGCAAAGAAGAATGCCAGCGCGACCGAGAGCACGATGACGAACAGTCCTTCGATGAAATAGCGTTTATCCGATTCCATGGCCTGGTTTCCTTGCGTGCAGCGCGCCCTGCGCCCGTGGGCTGTGCAGGAGGTCGTGGATCCACGGTTCGTCCGAGCGCTTGAGTTTGTCCACGGTGTCGACGGTGATCCTGCGGTCGACCAGCATCGCGACGCGGTCGCAGATGCCGAACAGCGTGTTGAGGTCGTGGGTCACGATGACCACGGTGACACCGAGCCCCTTGTTGAGCTGGACGATCAGCTCGTCGATGCCGCTCGCGGTGAGCGAGTCGAGGTCGGAGGTGGGTTCGTCGAGAAACAGGATGCGCGGATCGAGGGCAAGAGCGCGCGCGAGTGCGGCGCGCTTGACCATGCCGCCGGATAGTTCGGATGGGAATTTCGCAGCGCTGTCCGCGGGCATTCCTGCCAGTTCGAGCTTGACCGCGGCCAGTTTCTCCTGCGCCTCGACCGGCAGGTCGGTGTGCTCGCGCATCGGCAACATCACGTTCTGCGCGACCGACAGCGACGAGAACAGCGCGCCCCGCTGGAACAGCACGCCGATCTGCTCGGCCTTCTCGTTCGATCCCAAGGATGCGATTGGCTTGCCGTTGAGCAGGACCTTTCCGCTGTTCGGCCGGTGCAGCCCGGTCAGGGTCTTGAGCAGGACCGACTTGCCCGATCCGGAGCCGCCGGCGATGCCGAGGATCTCGCCTTGCCGGATGTCCAGGTCGAGCTTGTCGTGCACCAACTGGTTGCCGAAGCGGTTGACGATGCCGTGCGCCGACAGGATCGGTTCCAACGATTTCTTGTTGCCAGCGTTCATATCCCGAGCCTCTCGAAAAGGATCGAGAACAGCGCATCGAAGATGATGACCAGGAAGATCGCCTTGACCACCGCGCGGGTAGTTTCGCGGCCGACGCTCTCAGCCGAGCCGCGGACCCTGAGCCCGTGCATGCAGCCGACCGCACCGATGAAGAATGCAAAAATCGGCGCCTTGACCACGCCGACGAACAAGTCGCTCGTGTCGACTGCGAGGCGCACCCGGTCGAGGAATGGCAGCGGAGAGATGTGGAGTTCTACCTGCGACAGGATCGCGCCGCCGACCAGGCCCATGACGTCGGCGAAGAAGGTCAGCAGCGGCAAGGTGATGATGATCGCGACCAGGCGCGGCACCACCAGAAGTTCCATCGGTCCCAGGCCCATCACTTCCAGCGCATCGATCTCTTCGCGCGTCTTCATCACGCCGAGTTCGGCGGCGAACGCCGACCCGGAGCGGCCGGCGACCATGATCGCGGTGATCAGCACGCCCATTTCGCGAAGGATCGACACCGCCACCAGGTTGATCGTGTAGTCCTGGCCACCGAAGGGACGCAGTTGCACCAGGCCCTGGTAGCCGATGACGAAGCTGATCATGATCGCCATCACGCCGACGATCGGCAGCGCATTGACGCCGGTCTCGGTGATCTGCCGGGAGATCGCGGCCGGCCGCCACAGGGATGGATGGAACAGCGACCGCAGGAGCGCATTCAGGGACTTGCCGACGAACGCGATGACATCGTAGGTATCGCGCCCGAACGCATCGGCGCCCCTGCCGATGCGGATGATGAATTCGCGCCATCCCGGGACGGCCTTCGGTTTCACCAGTTCCTTGCGTCCAAGGCCGCAGACCAGGTCGAGCAGTTGCTCGTGTTCGGCGCTGATGCCGGTCAGTTCAACATGCCTGTCGCGCAGTTCGCACAGGAACATCGCCCCGGGAGTATCCAGTCCGCTGAGCTTGCGCAGGTCGAGCACGCGGTCTTTGCGTTGCGTGAGCCACTGGCCGAGCGCGCTATGGGCCTGGTCGAGCGAGCGGACATCCAGCACTCCCTCCAGTGCCATCTGGTTGCCATCGCCATGGATGGCAAGGATGGAGGAGGGCGGCGTAGTGGATGCGCGTGGCATGGGGATTCACCATCGCGAACCGTTCATGCGCATCGAGTCGCTCGCTCCTTCGCGGCGCAATCGCCCCGGTATGCCGGAGCTCCGGCGAGACCGGTATTCGCTGGCGATCTTGTGGGCAGCATCGCGCATTTTCATCGCGCTACAGCGTGGATTGGTTCGGATAGACGATCCGGTCGATAGCCAATGGCAGGTAGCGGCGTGCATAGACCGGATGGATGCGCCTGATCAGGTGCGTGGCCTTGGCGGCGCTGGCATCGTCGGGTGCATACACGAAGACGAATGCGCCGCCACGCCGGGCCAGCTTCAAGTCGTCGTCGATGTAACCCTGTTCGGTGCCCGCGATATGCGCGATGGACATCTTGATGCGATCGAGGAAATGCACATCCCTGGTCGACTCGAGCCTGTTCGCCACGAAGGACCCGCTCGCGTAAGCGACATCGTCGCCCCTGAATCCCTCCGCCAGGAACATTTGCGCGACTTCGCTTGCGCGCGCCTCGTTGTCGAGGCCGACCATGATGTAGTGCTTCGGAAAGAAAATCCCGAAGGATTGGTCCGATTCCTTGAAAAAGTCCCAGTGCAGGTGGCTACGCATGTCGAACTCCTTTTGGATGTATCTCCTTGAGCGCGGGCATCGTGGGAAAAATGCTCGGAACCAACTATAGAACCGATGCCTGAACCTCCACCAACACCATGGAACGAAGGTCGATCATCGTATCGGCGCATTCAGGGAAACGCCGTCGATCGTTCGAGTGCGAACGGCGCGCACGATCGCAGCGAATCCCTGCAAGCCGCGATCAGTCGGCTTGCAGCGTCTCGCGCGCGAGCGCTCGCTCGCAAATGCGGTCGATGGTTTCCAGTTCGATCGGCTTGACGAGGTGTTCGTCGAATCCCGCAGCGGCGGAGCGTTGCCGGCTTTCTTCCTGTCCCCATCCGGTGAGGGCGACCAGCATCAGGTTCGACGCCCATGGCTGGCGCCGGAGGAGGGCGGCGAGATCGTAGCCATTGAGTTCGGGCATGCCGATGTCGAGGAAAGCAACGTCAGGCAGGAACGATTCGGCGGCGGCGACGGCCTTGAGCGGTTCGTAGACCGTCGTGACCTGGTGGCCGAGGAGGCCCAGCGTCAACGACAGCATGTCGGCCCCATCGCGGTTGTCGTCGACGATCAGGATGCGCAATGAACGGCCGGCGATGGGCTGGCGCGCCGGCGCGCGTTCGCCCTGGGCTTCGTCCGTACCGACGGCGAGCGGAACGCGGATCACGAACTCGCTGCCATGGCCGAGCCCCTGGCTATGGGCTGTCACGCTGCCTTCGTGCATTTCCACGAGCTGGCGCACCAGCGTCAGGCCGATGCCGAGGCCGCCTCGCGCGCGTTCGAGCGATGCATCGGCTTGCACGAACAGGTCGAATATCCGCTCGCACTGTGCAGGCGTGAGCCCGATGCCGGTGTCGCGCACCGACACGACCAACTCGCCTGCCTCGGCGCGTGCGCGCAGCCAGATCGTTCCGCCGGGCGTGGTGTACTTGCAGGCGTTGTTGA
>Ga0105248_10008567_pt1 | contig 11229 bp, 10 predicted proteins | sample KBSS34metaG_FD_81524 | JGI IMG/M metagenome (GOLD analysis project Ga0105248, IMG submission 81524) | Switchgrass rhizosphere microbial communities from Kellogg Biological Station, Michigan, USA - KBS S3-4 metaG | ecosystem: Host-associated > Plants > Roots > Rhizosphere > Soil | place...
GGCAGTTTGACTTGTCAGATCCTCGGGCCAATCTGCCGATTGAGGGACTTCCGCAATGCAACGTTCAGTTTGGTGAGCGCAGCAATGGTCGCTCGCGCGTTTTCGACAAGCGCCTGGTCTTCTTTTGAAACCGTAGTCGTGCCACGGAGAATGTCGGATTCAGGCGGTGGAGAAGACTTCCGAAGGCGCTCCAATCCCGCCCTGACTTCAACAATTTCGCGAAGAACGCGTTTCAACCGCTCCAATTCATTCATCGGTTTTGGCGAGATTACAGCTCCATTCACTTTCTCACAAGGGCACCGCTGCCCGCGGCACCCTCGTTCACGGGATAAAGGTCCTATCCCGGCGGAACAACGCATCACACTTTGGCACTATTGACGGGATACTCATTACGGGAGACCTTCTTTCCACGATTGGAGGCCGCGTGGAATCGCTGATTACCTGTCCGAACTGCAGTCACGCGAGGGTTGAGACGATTCCAACGGACTCGTGCCTCTATTTTTACGAATGCGTGAATTGCCATACGATCATGCGCCCGAGGCCCGGTGACTGCTGTGTCTTCTGTTCCTACGGCACGGTAAAATGTCCTTTCGAATGCGGCAAGCATTAGTTCCTCAAAATTAAAACTTCCGCACGGCCGTAGGCCGAGCAATTGCAAATCTATGTCCTTCATCCAGCCAAGCCAATAGACTGGTTGAAATGCGCCGGCGCAGAAGACCCGAACCTCAACTGATCAGCAAGGAAGACGTTCTGCGGTCTATCCAGAAGGCAGAAGGCCGGAGTGCCAACCTGCATCAACTCCTTATGGAGTTCGATGCAACTCCAACAGCGCGACGACAGCTGAAGGACATCCTCACGCAACTAGTTAAGGACGGCAAACTTCACCAGCACAGGGGAAGCCGGTTTGAGGCGCCCTCACGAGCGCCCGTCGAGGGGACGATCCTGCTTCATCGCGATGGCTATGGCTTCGTCGTGCCGTCGCAAAGGTTGGCCGGCGTCGATAGCGATATTTTCATCCCGGCTGCGCTGACAGGTTCAGCGATGAACGGCGACAGGGTCCAAGTCGAAATAACCTACCGCAAGCCCGGAGGCCGCGCGGAGGGTCGAATTGCCGGCGTTGTCAAACGGGCGCGCGAAACCGTCGTCGGCCAACTGCGATTTGACGGACAAGTTTTTTTCGTCGCACCCGCGGACGAAAAACTTCCTTCGAAGATTCTCATTCCCGACGCCGCTTCAGAACACAAGGACCGCATCGTCGAGGTTGAAATCACGCGGTTTCCAACTGCGGCACACTGGCCGGCAGGCAAGATCGTCGGCGTCATCGGGTTTCTGGACGATCCCAACGTCGAGTCTCTGGTCATCATCAAGAAATTCGGGCTGCCCACAGCTTTTCCGAAGGACGTGGAGGGAGAAGCAGCCGCGCTACCTGATGCCATTCGTGAATGCGATCTGGAGGGGCGGGACGACTTTCGCAGCCGCAACACAATCACCATCGATCCGACAACCGCTAGAGATTTTGATGATGCGATAGACGTCAACATCCTTTCTGACGGCAGCTTTCAGCTCGGTGTTCACATCGCAGACGTCGCGCACTTCGTTCAGACCGGCTCTGCAATGGACCGGGAGGCTCGAATTCGCGGGACGTCGGTTTACTTTCCGGACCGTGTTCTGCCCATGCTGCCGGAAAGAGTCTCGAATCACCTGTGCTCCTTGAATCCAAAGACCGACCGCCTGGCAATGAGTGTCATGATGCACATTTCCCGCGACGGTGAGGTTCGCGACTATTCCTTCCACAACAGTGTCATTCACTCCAAAGAGAGAATGACCTACGACGACGTGCAAAAAATCATCGATGGCGACGAAGCGGTTGCAGCGCGTTACGCCGCGCTCCTGCCGGAGATTCGCAAGATCGATCGGCTCGCGGGTATCCTCCAGCGACGGCGGCAGGAAAGTGGGGCCATTGACTTCGATCTTCCCGAGCCCATGCTGACCTACAACGACGCGGGCGATGTCACGGGAATCGTCAAGGCCATACGTCATTTCTCGCACCGAATCGTTGAAGAGTTCATGGTGCTTGCCAATGAAGTGGTGGCGCGGCATCTCGAAGGCTTGCAAATCCCCTGCATCTACCGCATCCATGAAGAGCCGGACCCCGCAAAAGTCGAGTCGTTCGCGGATCTGGTATCCACATTCGGTTTGAGGTTTCGACCAAAACGCGTCAGGCCGGCTGAATTTCAACGATTCATTTCCTCGATCGAAGGAAGACCGGATGAACGGATGTTGTCTTATCTGATGCTCCGGTCGTTCAAACAAGCTGTCTACTCCGCGCGGAATGTAGGTCATTTCGGCCTGGCCTCCGATGCGTACACACACTTCACGTCGCCGATCCGACGCTATCCGGATCTCGTTGTTCATCGAATTTTGAAGAACGCCATCGCCAGACAACAGGCTGCGGGCCTCTCGCGTCCGCAACTGGAAGCCATAGCCAGTGAATCCAGTGAGCGAGAGAGAGTAGCAGCGCAGGCGGAACGCGAGCTGTTTGAGTGGAAGAAGATGCTTCTCATGGAACGGCACCTTGGCGAAACGTTCGACGCGGTTGTTATCGCGGTATCGAAAGAGGGCTTCACCGTTGAGCTGATCGATCAATTTGTCGAAGGATTTGTGCACATCGCGGACCTTCCGGACGGGCAATACCGATTCGATCCAGCCGAACGTGTGTTGGCCTCAAGGAATGGCAAGCGGCGCTTCCGGCTGGGAAATCGACTGAAAGTCCAGGTCGCCCGGGTGGACAAGCTGATGCGCCGTGCGCACTTCCTGCCTGTGTTGCAGAGACGCGAGCCGAAGCAATAGTCTTACCCTCCTTTTCCGCAGAACCAAGAAGCGTTAGAATCTTTTGTCCCCGCGCGGCCGGCGTAGCTCAGGTGGTTAGAGCGAAGGTCTCATAATCCTTAGGTCGTCAGTTCGAGTCTGACCGCCGGCACTTTCCCCATGCGATAATCGGCCTCGTGATCCCCTTCATCCGTAAGGTCCGCGACACAATTTCCAGCTTCAGAATGCTCACATTGGAGGATCGGGTTCTGGCAGGGGTTTCCGGAGGCGCGGATTCCACTGCTCTGCTGCTTGCTCTCCACGAGCTTGGCTACAAAGTTGCGGTGGCCCATCTGAATCATGCTCTGCGCGGTACCGAGTCCGACCAGGATGAGGAGTTCGTCCGAGATCTCGCCACCCGGCTTGCGGTTCCCTTCTTTGCTCGGACAGAAGTCACTGCGGACTCCCGTGGAAATTTGGAAGCAGTTGGACGGCAGGCCCGCCGCAAGTTTTTCGAGAGTCTTGTCCAGGACAATGGATTCACCAAAATTGCTCTGGCTCACAATCGAGAAGACCGGGTAGAGACATTCCTGCTGCACTTGATGCGTGGCGCGGGTTCAGAGGGACTGGTATCGATGGCCCCGATATTTGGCAGGGCTGTCCGGCCTCTGATTGAGAGTTCCCGTACAGAAATCGAGGGCTTCCTGACGGAATTGGGTCAATCCTGGAGAACTGATCGCACAAATCTGGATATGTCCTTTTCACGCAATCGGATGCGCCTGGAAGTACTTCCCCGGCTAGCATCCTTATTTAACGCGCGCCTTCCCGAGACGCTAACACGCACGATCACGCTGCTTGAGGAAGAAGATCAGTGGATGAACACCATTGCAGAAGCCTGGCTAAAGGAGCACGACGCGGGAGGCCTGGATGTTACCGAGCTTTGCGAGTTGCCTGCCGCGCTCCTCAGGCGGCTGATTCGACTGAAGTTACGCCGTGCAGGTTCGGATCTTACAGACCTGACGTTTGATCATATCGAGGCGATACGCGACCTTCTCACCGAAGGCAAAAGCGGCAAGTCGGTGCAGTTGCCTAAGGGACTGGTCGCGCGCCGGGAATTCCATCGTTTGGAGTTTGTGGAAGCGCGGGCCGTGGTCCCGGAATTCGCGTACGAGCTTTCGATTCCTGGCAGGCTTCGGGTTCCGGAACTGAGACGGGTTTTCAGCGCTACATGTGTGTCGGATGCGGTCGCTTCCCAGGCGTCTCCCGACGGCTCAACGCGCGTTCTGGTCGATGGTGACCAGCTTGGCTCGTATGTTAAGATTCGCAACTGGAAGCCCGGTGATTATTACAAGCCCGCGGGTTGGCCTTCCGGAAAGGTAAAGAAGCTTTTTCAGCGAGCACGTGTTCCCAGAAGTCAACGAGGTCGATGGCCTCTGTTTGCAACGGACTCCGCCATTATTTGGGTGACTTCCTTTCCTGTTTCCCGCGAGTTCATCCCGAGCGCACATTCCAAAAAAATCGTAGCTTTTGAGGCGCTGGAGGGCTAAGGTCAGATAAGACCTTAGACGATTAATTTGGGATGGAGTCTAAGTAAGGGTATCGGGGGTTAATGCATTGAATTCGACAGTTAAAACGATTCTGATCTGGATCCTGATTCTTGGCGCCGCAGTTGCGCTGTACAACTTCGTCGAGAAGGGTACGGGCGGGTCGCCAACGAAACTCACCTTGACCGACTTCATGAACAAGCTCGAGAAGGACGAAGTCAAGGACGTCACGATTAACGGATCAAATCTGAAGGGTCACCTGAAGGAAAAGCCAATGGAGGAATTCACCTCCGTTATTCCGCAGGATTACTCCACGATTTACGACAAACTGACGAGTAAGTCCGTCGATGTGACGATCATTCCTCCTGATGCAAACCCCTGGCTGGCCATGCTGCTCTCATGGGGCCTCCCAATGCTCTTCGTGTTCGGATTCTGGATTTTCTTCATGCGCCAGATGCAGAGCGGAGGGAACAAGGCTCTCTCCTTTGGCAAAAGCCGGGCGCGTCTGCTGACAGCGCATCAGAAGAAAGTCACCTTTAAGGATGTCGCCGGCGTTGATGAAGCGAAGGAAGAACTGCAGGAGATTATTGACTTCCTGAAGGAACCTCAGAAATTCCAGAAGCTGGGCGGACGTATTCCTAAAGGCGTTTTGCTTGTCGGCCCTCCGGGCACAGGAAAAACACTCCTTGCGCGCGCCATTGCGGGTGAAGCCAACGTACCTTTCTTTTCGATAAGCGGATCGGACTTCGTCGAGATGTTCGTCGGCGTGGGCGCTTCGCGTGTTCGAGACCTGTTTGAGCAGGGCAAGAAGAATGCCCCGTGCATCATCTTCATCGATGAGATTGACGCCGTCGGACGCCATCGCGGCGCCGGCCTGGGCGGCGGTCATGACGAACGCGAACAAACGCTGAACCAGCTGCTTGTCGAGATGGACGGTTTTGAATCGAATGAAGGCGTCATCCTGATTGCCGCCACCAACCGTCCGGATGTGCTCGATCCTGCATTGCTGCGTCCTGGCCGGTTCGATCGCCGGGTCGTGGTGCCACGCCCCGATGTGAAAGGGCGCGAGGGGATCTTGTCGGTGCACGTCCGCAAGATTCCACTGTCCGAAGATGTGGATGTATCGGTCATTGCTCGCAGCACACCAGGGTTTTCGGGAGCCGATCTTGCCAACCTCGTCAACGAAGCAGCCCTGAATGCCGCACGCGTGAATCAGAAGGTTGTGCTGCAGGAAGACTTCGAACTGGCAAAAGACAAGGTGCTGATGGGCGTCGCACGAAAGTCGATGCTGATCAGCGAGCATGAGAAACGCGTCACGGCTTATCACGAAGCAGGTCACGCGCTCGTCGCCGCCATGACGGAAGGCGCGGATCCACTGCACAAAGTCACGATTATCCCACGTGGCATGGCACTGGGTGTCACTCAACAGCTGCCCGTGGATGATCGGCATACCTATCCGAAGACGTATCTCGAAGGACAGCTCGGGATCATGATGGGTGGACGGCTTGCCGAGGAGCTTTTCCTCAATACGATGACGACGGGCGCCGGCAATGACATCGAGCAGGCCACGGAACTGGCTCGAAAGATGGTCTGCCAGTTCGGTATGTCATCCCTTGGTCCGCTGACATTCGGAAAGCAGGAGGAACAGATCTTTCTGGGCCGCGAAATTGCTCAGCATCGCGACTATAGCGAGAGCACGGCTGTCGCCATCGATGAGGAAGTACGAAGGCTCGTGATCAGCGGCTATGAGCGCGCTAAGGGTCTGTTGACCGGACACCGCGAAGCTCTCGTCCGGATTGCGGAGGCCCTTCTGGAGCGGGAATCTCTGGATGCGGCGGAAATCCAAATGTTGATCGCAGGCCAGCCGCTGGAAGAGCGTCGTCCGCGCAAGACCGAAGCTAAGCCGGAGAAGCCAACGCCCGTGCCGGCAAAGAACGTCCGGCCTGCGCCAATTCCGAAGCAGCAGGAAGGTCCTGCGCCGGCCTGAGGCGAAAGGCAGAACCAACGCAAAGGCCATCCGTGATTCCATGGATGGCCTTTTTTGTTATGGAGCACTCGCGCAGTCGGAATCATGCGAACCCACTACTCCTGGACCTTGCCTCAGGTGTCGATTGCGCTTGGCGCGCGGACAATCGTGATGGGCATCCTCAACCTCACGCCCGACTCTTTTTCGGACGGCGGTCTCTATAACGATCGTTCGAAAGCTATCGCGCGGGCCCTCGAAATTGAAGCGCAAGGCGCCGACATTCTGGACATAGGCGGAGAATCGAGCCGGCCGGGCAGCACAGCGATTTCTGAAGACGAGGAACTGCGGCGGGTCGTTCCCATCGTCGAAGCGCTCCGCGGGAAGGTTCACATCCCAATTTCCATCGATACCTATCGTTCGGAAGTTGCGCGCCGTTCTCTTGCGGCAGGCGCGCAGATTGTAAACGACATCAGCGCTTTCCGCTTTGATCCCGCGATGCTGGAAGTTTCCGCCTCCTATCGCGCCGCCGTCATTCTGATGCATAGCCGCGGGGGTCGAGATGAGTTGCATCTACAGCCGCCGATGGCGAGCGCTGTCGATCAGGTTCGACAGGATCTCGGAAAGTCGATTCACTCTGCAGTAGCGGCCGGCGTTGAAAAAACCGCGATCGTGATTGACCCCGGGATAGGATTCGGCAAGCGCGCTGAAGAGAGCTTGAGCCTTTTACGGAACGTGAAGGCCCTGTCTCCATTAGAATGTCCGGTACTTATCGGAACATCCCGAAAGTCGTTTATTCGTAAGATTGCCCGGATTGAACCGGGCACGCCCTACGACCCAGCATGGGGAACGGCGGCTACGGTTGCGGCGGCGATAGTTCAGGGCGCACACATCGTGCGTGTGCACGATGTGAAGGAGATCAGAACTCTGGTGGATGTGTTGGATGCAATTGTCGAATAGAGGGCGGCGACCATGACGTGGACGGCCGTTCTCGATATTCTTATCGCCGCCTTCGTCATCTATCAGGCACTCGTCTTTATTCAAGGCCGTCGCGCGATGCACATGGTCGTCGGCGTCGGACTTGTCGTGCTTTCGTTCTACCTCGCCCGTTGGACGCGGCTGGATACCGTCTCCTGGCTTCTTTCGACAGTGCTTCCGTATTTTGTGTTCCTGATCATCATTGTATTTCAGTCAGAAATACGCCGCGCTCTGGCTCACTTCGGACAAAGCGCGTTCCCCGGGAGCCTGTCGAGAATCAACCGTTCTGAATCCACCGAAGAAATCATTCTTTGCGTGGAAAAACTGGCGTCGAAGCAAACCGGAGCGCTGATCATTATTGAGCGGAACATCGGGTTGAGAAGCTATATCGAGAGCGGCGTCGCGCTTGATGCCGTTCTTTCTTATGACCTGCTGGTGACCATCTTCAACCACGATCTTCCGCTCCATGACGGAGCTGTCATTATTCAGAATAATCGGATCGCTGCAGCCGCGTGCTTTTTACCGCTGACGGTAAAGCCGAGGTTGAGCAAGGACCTGGGTACGCGCCATCGGGCCGCAATCGGTATCACTGAGGAAACGGATGCGATTGCGATCGTGGTGTCTGAAGAAACGGGATCCATATCGCTGGCTCAGGGTGGGCAGATTGAACGCGGCCTCACTATCGACGCTTTAAGGGCAAAATTACGGCAATCCTTTGGACAGAAAAGTCCCGTGAGGGAAACTACTGCTGTGGAAACTACCAATGAAGGGCCTTCTACTTCATAACTGGCATCTCAAACTCATTTCGCTCCTGCTTGCCACGATCCTGTGGGCGGAAGTCGCCCGGATACCCACATCGGAGATCGCGCTGTCGGTGCCATTGGAGATCCGAAATATTCCTCCACAAACAGAGGTGTACGGCGACACAACCGAACCCGTCGAAGTTCGTCTGCGAGGCCCCTCCTCGCTCGTGAGAACGTTAATGCCGCAGGACCTTTCATTGGCGATTGATATGAATGGCATAACAATGGGACAGGGGAAGATCCTGCCGCTTTCCCCCGAACTCGTGCGGGCTCCTGTGGGTGTCGAAGTCGTGCAAGTGATTCCCGCCCGCGTGCGCATGGATGTTGAAGCCAGAGCAAGTCGAACCGTCCGTATTTATCCGCGGCTGACTGGATCGCCGGCCGCAGGATTCGAAGTCGAGAAGACGGTTGTGATGCCTGAGAGTATCGTGATTGAAGGGCCGGCAAGCCATGTTATGAAAGTCGAAACGCTTGAGACTACCGACGTCAACATCAGCGGGCGTCAAGCAACGTTCATGGAAGAATCGGAACTCGACGTCGAAGATCCCCTCGTCCGAATTCCAAGACTGGATCCGATTACTGTTGAGGTTCGAATCGGCCGCAAAGTGAAATGAAGCTATTTGGTACAGACGGTATTCGAACACGCGCTGGAGTCTTCCCGCTGAATCAGGCGGCCATCCTCGCAATCGGCCAGGCTATTGGAGAGGAATTGGGCGGGCGCATTCTTGTCGGCGAAGACACTCGAACATCAAGCCCGTGGATTCTCGGACTCGCAATTGAAGGTATCAACCGTTCCGGAAGATCGCATGCCGAGCCGGCGGGCGTGATTCCGACGCCGGCTGTTGCGTTGTTGACTCGCGCGCATTCTTTCTCTGGCGGAATCATGATCTCGGCTTCCCACAATCCGTTCGAAGACAACGGCATCAAAGTGTTTTCTCGCGACGGCACCAAGCTGACCGATGAAGTGGAAGCGCGGATTGAAGGCAGGATCGCGCAACTTCTGCCTGCCGGCGTTGAGGCGATAACGGATTCAGTGCCGGATCTAAATCCGTCGCAGGATACAAGAACGCGCTGGCTTCGCCGTTATGAGGAGTTGCTCGCTTCACACTTTCCCCAGGGGCGCTGGTTAGCGGGCAAGCGCATCATCGCGGATTGCGCGAATGGAGCGATGAGCGTCGTCGCGCCGGAAGTATTGAGAGCGCTTGGCGCCGATGTGCGGCCGATCTGCGCAACACCGACGGGAAGAAATATCAATGCGAGTTGCGGCGCCGTGCATCCGGAGACTCTGATGTCGGCGATGAAAGAAGGCGTGGCCGATTTCGGTGTTGCCTTCGATGGCGATGGCGATCGGTCTTTGTTCGTGTCTGGAAGCGGAAAGCTCGTCGATGGCGATGCGGTGTTGCTGGTGATGTCGCGTCGAATAAAACCGTCGTGTGTTGTCGGAACGTCCATGACCAACTATGCGCTCGAAAAGAAACTCGAATCAGACGGCGTCGGCTTGACGCGTGTTGCTGTAGGCGATCGGTTTATTTTTGAAGAGATGCAACGCAGCGGAGCAACGCTCGGCGGTGAACCTTCGGGCCACATTATCTTTTCGGATTTCCGTTTGTCTGGCGATGGACTGCTGACTACGTTGAAACTCGCACAAGCGATGGTTGAGACGACACAGTCGTTGGACGACCTCACACGCGACTGGAGTCCAGCGCCGCAGATGTTGAAAGGCGTGCGCGTGTCACAGCGGGTTCCATTGGAGTCGATGAATCGTTTGCAGGCAACAATGCTTGATGCCAGCGCCGCGTTGAATGGATACGGCAGACTCGTTGTGCGATACTCAGGAACAGAGCCATTGTTGCGGGTGATGATTGAGAGCGACGATGCGCGGCGTAATGACGAGTGGATGAAAAAAATTCTTCGAGCTATCGAAGAAGATTTTGAAAATCTCCGTTGACACACTCCATTTCGATGCCTATTATCTCTGGATGTGCTTAGCGACCTGCGCGTCGCTGAGGGGGTTCAAACGAAATCCGCCAAGTACTAGCAGGCGGTTTTTTTGACGCCAAAAACACAGTTTGGGGCCTGAGAGCCAAAGCTCTTTGACAATTGAAAGCGTACGCAAACGTTGATGAATTTTGAGTGATTCGGTCATGAGCGTGAACAAATCAAACTGCAAGTTTACTTGAGAGTTTGATCCTGGCTCAGAATCAACGCTGGCGGCATGCCTAACACATGCAAGTCGAGCGAGAAAGGGTAGCAATACCTGAGTAAAGCGGCGCACGGGTGAGTAACACGTGGATAACCTGCCTCAAAGTGGGGAATAACACCGGGAAACCGGTGCTAATACCGCATATTCTGATGAGATCTGCGGATTTTGTCAGGAAAGGAGCAATTCGCTATGAGAGGGGTCCGCGGCTGATTAGCTAGTTGGTGAGGTAATGGCTCACCAAGGCTTCGATCAGTAGCCGGTCTGAGAGGACGGTCGGCCACACTGGAACTGAGACACGGTCCAGACTCCTACGGGAGGCAGCAGTGGGGAATTTTTCGCAATGGGGGCAACCCTGACGAAGCAATGCCGCGTGGATGATGAAGTATCTCGGTACGTAAAATCCTTTCGACGGGGACGAAACCGCAAGGTTGACGGTACCCGTAGAAGAAGCCCCGGCTAACTCCGTGCCAGCAGCCGCGGTAATACGGGGGGGGCGAGCGTTGTTCGGAATTACTGGGCGTAAAGGGTGCGTAGGCGGCTTTCTAAGTCGGATGTGAAAACTCTGGGCTCAACCCAGAGCCTGCATCCGAAACTGGAGAGCTAGGGTTCTGGAGGGGAAAGCGGAATTCCTGGTGTAGCGGTGAAATGCGTAGATATCAGGAGGAACACCGGTGGCGAAGGCGGCTTTCTGGACAGATACCGACGCTGAGGCACGAAAGCTAGGGGAGCAAACAGGATTAGATACCCTGGTAGTCCTAGCCCTAAACGATGGATACTTGCTGTGGGGGGGATTGAAGCCCCTTGTGGCGAAGCTAACGCATTAAGTATCCCGCCTGGGGAGTACGGTCGCAAGGCTGAAACTCAAAGGAATTGACGGGGGCCCGCACAAGCGGTGGAGTATGTGGTTTAATTCGACGCAACGCGAAGAAC